>ERZ1740067.1049-NODE-1049-length-20039-cov-6.452912_pt1 | contig 20039 bp, 18 predicted proteins | sample MGYA00581736_ERZ1740067 | MGnify/ENA primary metagenome ERZ1740067 (study PRJEB43018, sample SAMN04849236) | marine metagenome | isolation source: floating plastic debris | place: Pacific Ocean | collected 2008-08-27 | study: EMG produced TPA metagenomics... | reverse complement strand
ACTCTCTTCGCTGTTCTGTCTCAGCCGGCAGACGTAGATACACAGGCGTTGGACTGGGTGCCGTCACCAATGGCGGGTGTGGAACGCCGCATGATCGAGCGTGATGGCGGTGAAGTGGCGCGAGCAACAAGTCTGGTGCGCTATGCCGCCGGAAGCCGGTTCTCTGCCCATCGCCACGACATGGGTGAGGAATATCTCGTCTTGTCCGGCACGTTCTCGGACAATGAAGGCGACTTCCCGGAAGGCACATATGTGCGTAATCCGCCGGGCTCCTCCCATGCGCCGCATACGGATGATGGGTGTGTGATTCTCGTCAAGTTGCGGCAGATGCCAAAAGGTGAGCGCCGCACGGTGCATGTGGATACAAAGACGGCACCTTTTGAGCCGGCCGGCAGTCCTGGCTACGAGCGGCAGGTGCTGTTTTCGTCAGACTATGAGCAGGTTACCGTTGAGCGGCTGCAGCCCGGCGTCGGTGTTGAGGCACATGCGGGGGGCGGCGAAGAGTTCTATGTTCTCGAGGGTGCACTTTCCTATGGCGGTACCTTGCATGGGGAAGGCGCTTGGGTTCGCCGCGCGGCGGGACAGGAGCAGACCATGGCTTCACCGGATGGATGCCGGATCTGGGTCAAGCGCGGCCACCTTGGTGCTGCCTAGTTAGCCAGAGCAGTTGGCCCCACCCAGGACGCAGAAGCGTGAGCAGTGCGTGTGGTTGAGGGACACAGGCTTCATGCTGTCCTTCAGTGTTGGTCCCAGCTCGAAGCGCTCGTCATAGGCGATAAGCGTGCAGGCGAGGATTGATGGGCCCTCGGCACCTTTTCGCTTTACAGCCATCCGTGCATTGGAACACATGACGTCGCGCGGTGATTTGTTGAGGGTCTTCCAGCAACCGGTGGTGATCTCAGGGACGTCTGCGTCCTCGTCCATTTCCGGAAAAATTACCAACTCGTTGGGGTTGGTGGTGTCCAGGTCCAGGCCGAGCTCGGCGAACAAGGCCGCATATCCGGCGCGTTCATCCACTTCTGTTTCACCGGACAGCATGCGACCGGCGATCGAAATCTGAAAGCCATTGCGGTTGAGCCAGGTCAGGCCCTCGATCATTGGTTTCCACGAGTCCGGTCCGCGTTCTTCGTCATGAACGGCCTGGGTGTAATGGTCCATCGATACCCGAATTGTGAGGCTCTGGGTGTTGAGTGCCTGCTGGGCCAGGAGCCCCGCTGCTGGATCCGGACGCTGCATTGGCCGCATGGCATTTGTCAGGACTAAAGCCCGGTGGCCGCGTGAGAGTGCATCTCCCAGCATGGGGATGAAATCCGGGTTCATGAAGGGCTCACCGCCCGTAAACCCAACTTCCTTCAAGCCCAGATGCTCCCGCTCGGCTTCATTCAGCAGCTCCGCCACCTCTGACGCTGTGATGTATTCAAGCGCATCGTTGGTCGGTGTGGACTCGATGTAGCAGTTCACGCAGGCGAGATTGCACAAGGTTCCTGTGTTGATCCACAGGGTTTCAAGTGTGTGCGGCATGACCCAGGCGCGTTTTTCGCCCTGAAGGGTCAGGTGCGGGTCCTGGAACTTGCCGGTGATCGTGCGTGGCATTTCATTCATAAACCGCACATAAGCGGGCAAAAGGCCCCGCGTCCAATAAAAAGCAATAGCATTTGCTCAAACCCCTGTTACTTGGCGCGGGCGCCGTGGCACACTCCGCCGCAACACAGAACAGACAATCCCATTCAAGAGGAAATTTCCATGTCCGATCAGGCCATTGATTTTGAAGTCCGCAGGAGTGACCTCACCACGTCACGTGCTGAATCAGGCGCCGTGCCTGAAATTGGTGCCGGTGAGGTCCTCATGAAGGTGGAACGTTTTTCGCTTACGGCAAACAACATCACCTACGCGGTTTTCGGCGATGCCATGCGGTATTGGGACTTTTTCTCAGACCGCAGTGAAGGCGCCCAGTTTGGCCGCATTCCAGTATGGGGCTTTGGCGAGGTTATGGCGTCGAACGCGGACGGCATTGCCGTTGGCACCAGGGTGTACGGCTATTTCCCCATGTCGACTTACCGGGTCGCGAAGGCCGCCAAGATTTCCGAACACGGTTTCATGGATGCATCAGGTGTGCGCGGTGAACTGGCACCAGTCTACAGCCAGTTCATGGCGACGACATCCGATCCGCTGTACTCCGAGGATACCGAAGACCAGATCATGCTGTTTCGGCCGCTGTTCACCACCAGCTTCATTCTGGATGACTGGTTGGCGGAGAATGACTTTTTCGGCGCCAAGACCATCATCCTGACCAGTGCGTCCTCCAAGACGTCGCTCGGGCTCGCCTACCTCCTTAAAAACAATCGTGGAGACAAAGTGCGGGTGATCGGGCTGACCTCCGGCGGCAACAAGGATTTCGTGGAGAGCACCAACTGCTACGACGAAGTTGTTACTTACGATCAGACATCCAGCATGGATGCATCGGTTCCGACAGGCATTGTGGATATGGCCGGCAACTCGTCGGTGCGGGCGGACGTGCACAATCATTTTAAGGACAATCTCAAGGTCTCATCCGCTGTGGGCGGTACGCACTGGGACAGTGTGGGCGGTGGGCAGGATGCCCTGCCTGGTCCTAATGTCGAGCTGTTCTTTGCACCAACGCATATCGAGCGTCGTATGAAGGAGTGGGGTGGCCCTGGGTTCCAGGAGCGGGTGGCGAAGGCCTGGAACGGCTTCATTCCGGAAACCAAGAAATGGATCGACGTGATTCATTCCGCCGGAGCTGACAAAGTGAAGGACGTCTACCTTGAAGTGCTAGGTGGCAAGACACCTCCGAACAAGGCACACATCCTGTCGCTCTGGGACTAGCTCGTGAGACCATGGCTGGCGTGTGCCTAGCGGGTATACGTTTGCGGTAGTTGTCATAAGGCATGCGCGGGCTTAGGTACGCGCATGCCTTTTTCTTTGCCTACAGGTTGAGTTTTATGCCGAATTCTGCGTTTTTCGATCTTCATTCCACACACAATCCCAACCGCTGGACCCTTGAGGTGACCCAGGGCCTTTGCGTCGGTCGTACCGGCAACATGTTCATGTTTGGGGGGGTGGGGCTTGCTGCTTCCATCAAGGCCATGGAAGGCACGACCGGGCGGCGGGTGATCTGGGCGGCGGCACAATATCTTTCCTTCGCGCGGCCGGGATCGATTGTGGATGTGGATGTGGAAGTGCCTGTGGCGGGCAGGTTCAACTCGCAGGCGCGGACCAAGGCGCATGTGGGTGATCAGGAAGTAATTACTGCCAGTGCCGCACTGGGCGACCGACCTGATGATATCTCAGAGCAGTGGGCGACGATGCCGGATGTCCCCAAGCCCGAAGACTGTCCGCCAATGGCGCGGTGGGACCGAGACGATGAGGAGCTGCACGATCACATGGAGCTGCGTGTTGCCAAGGGCCGCTATGGCGAAGCGCGGCGTGACGGTGTGAAGAGCGAAGATGGTGAAGTGTATCTGTGGGCGCGTCCGCGGGACGGGCGCGCGATTGACACAGGCATGCTGGCGATCATTGCCGACTTCATTCCATCCGCAGTGGGAAATGCCATCGGCAAAAACGCGGGTGGCAACAGCCTCGACAACACGATCCGTGTACGTCATGTGGTGCCGACGGACTGGGTCTTGTGTGACACACGCATCCATGGAGTGCACGGGGGCTTTGCCCATGGCCGTATGTTGCAGTTCTCACAGGACGGGGAACTGATGGCCACGGCCAGCCAGTCCATGATCGTACGCGTTCACGACTAGGACGGGCAGATGACCGACGAACTGGCTCTTACCATTGACCACATCACGCTTAGTGTGGCTGACATTGGACGTGCCAAAGCGTTCTACGAAAAGGCGCTGGCGCCCGCCGGTCTGGAGCTGGTTGCGGAACTTACGCCAGATGTCACAGGTGGTGCTCACTTCGTTGCGTTCGGCAAGGGACGTAAGGGAAATCTGTGGATTGCGGCGAAAGGTCAGCAGACGCCGACCACGCATTTTTGTTTCAGGGTTGCCTCGCGGGCAGCTGTGCGTGCCTTCCACGAGGCGGCTTTGGCGGCTGGCGGGACAGACAATGGTCTGCCGGGGATACGCGAAATGTATCACCCGGAGTACTACGCGGCGTTTGTCACTGACCCTGAAGGACACAATGTCGAATGTGTGACGTTTGACCTTGCAGACTAGGCCCGGCTTCAGGCCGGGCGCTTGATGAGAACGTAGGTCAGCCCGGCAAGGGCACCGGCGATCGCCTGGCCGATAAAGCCATCCATTTCGCGGGCACTGGCTATGGCAGTGATCTCGAAGACCTGCGTCATGGCCGTAAGGGCCACGGCAACCGCGACAGCGCCGGCCACAATGAAAACAACGGAGCGCAGTCCGGTCGCAAATCGGGACACCAGGCCAGCGGCAAGGAAGGCGATGAGGAGCGCGCCGCCCATGATGGCGCCATAGAGCGGTGCCATGCCGATGATGTCATGAATGATCCATTCGATACGTTCGCCGAATGTGAAGTCTGCTCCAATTGCTGCGAGGTCGCCCTGGTTGAAGAATGCATGGGCGCCAGCACCGACAATGAGCACCACGACAACAGCCAGAATATATCCAAGAACCATCCGCATCAGGTTCATCCTCCCCCATCAAAAGCCTCACGGGCATTTAAGGCAGCGCTGTTAAAGCGTCGCGTTTATGAGGCATAATCGCTTAAGATGACGTTGAGAACCAGCCCGGTTGCCCCCATCTTGCGTACTATATGGGGACGAGATACCGGCATTAAACATATTATCCGGTGAAAACGGGCAAAACGGCAGAAACGGGAAACGCGGCATGATCAAGGCGATGGAACGGCTCACCTTTACCGGGGTTGTAGGTGCAGCGGCATTGGTAGCGGCAGGTACAGTCGCGGCTCCGGTTTTGGCGCAGGACGTCACGGCGGCGCCGGATGACCAGTTCACCGTGGAAACGGTGGCGAGCGGTCTTGATTATCCGTGGTCCATCGCGTTTTTGCCCGATGGTGACATGCTGGTAACGGAACTCACCGGCCAGCTGCGCCTGATCGATGATGGGGTGCTCGTTGATGCGCCAATCTCCGGCACGCCCGATGTGATCTTCGGCGGGCAAGGCGGCCTGTCGGACGTCGTGTTGCACCCGGACTTTGCTGACAACAAGCTGATCTATCTCACCTATTCTGCGGCACGTGACAAAGGCAACACACTGGTTGTGGCCCGTGCGGAGTTCACCGGCACTGCGCTCGAGAATTTTGAAGAGATATTTGAGGCGAATGCCTATCGCTCCACCAAGGTGCACTATGGCGCGCGCATGGCATTTCTGCCTGATGGGACATTTTTGGTCACCAATGGCGACGGCTTTGACTATCGCGAGCAGTCCCAGAACACGGAGAACCATTTTGGCGCGGTGGTGCGTCTGAATGAGGATGGCAGTGTGCCAGCGGACAATCCTTATGTGGGAGACGACAGCGTTCTGGATGAGATTTTCACCTACGGGCATCGTAATCCGCAGGCGATTGTCTACGACGCCGCCTCGGGCCGCATCTATTCCAATGAGCATGGGGCGCAAGGTGGTGATGAAATCAACATCATTGAGGCCAAGGGTAACTATGGCTGGCCGCTGGCAACCTATGGTCTGGATTACTCGGGCGCCTATGTCTCACCGCTGACAGAATTTGAAGGGTCAACCCAGCCGCTGACCTATTGGACACCGTCCATTGCGCCGTCCGGCATGGCGGTCGTGTCCGGCGAGGCTTTTTCCGACTGGGATGGGGATTTGCTGGTGACGGCGCTGGCAGCTGGAAACGTTGAAGAGTTTGCAGATCGCAACCTGCGCCGTGTCGTCATCACTGATGGTGAGCTGACCGGCGAAGAGGCCGTTCGTGTGGCGGTTCCCGGTGGTGAAGATGATGACACGGAGCGCCTGCGTGACGTGCGCATGGCACCTGATGGGAGCATCTATGTGCTGACCGATGGAGAGGGCGGACACGTCCTACGTCTGGTGCCTGTCGGTGGTATGCCGCAGGACACTGCCGCCGCCATTGAAGAGGCGCGTGACGCCGTGGGTGAGGCCACCCAGGCTGTGATTGAAGCGGTGACCGAAGGTGCAAAAGCTGCCGCTGATATTGTGGAAGAAGTGATCGATGCCAACAAGGACGACGTTGCTGATGCGGTCAATGACGCGGTCGAGGCAACAGCTGAGGCAGTGAAAGAAGGGGCTGAAGCGGTAAAGGACGCAGTGTCGTCAGACACGCCGGCGGAGTAGCCGATCGGCCCTGCCAATCAATCAGCACAAACAACAAAGGGCAGCTTCTGGATGAAGGTGCCCTTTGTCGTTTTCGATTGTGGGTTGCAGGGCCGGATTATTCCGGGACCGCCTGCAGCTGCAACATGCGCTCAAGCGTGGCGCCGGGGCGGGCACCCAGCGGGGCCAGCCATTTCTCGTACAGATCATCCAGCACGCCATCCTGATAGAGACCGATGAGGGCTCGGTCGACCGCAAGGCGGAAATCTGCGTCTCCACGTGGCAGGACGATGCCATAGGGTTCAAAGGACAGAAGGCCGGGCAAGGTCACGAGGTCGGCACCCAAAGGGTCCTGAATCAGGCCAACCAGGATCATCTTGTCGTGGGCGATGCCGTCTGCACGGTCTTCGCGGATGGCGACCACCGCCTCGGCCGTGCGGTCGACGGTTACAATGTCAACGTCGATACGGTTCGCCCGTAATGCTGCCTTGATGGCGTTTTGTGTCGTGGTGCCTTCCACGACGGCAATGCGTTTGCCGCTCAGGGCTTCGATGTTGGGCAGTGCCGTTACATCGGCAACCGCAATGGATGCGCCGGATGCGAAGAACGGGATCGAGAAATCCACGCGCTCGCGGCGGCCAAGGGTCACCGTTGTGGCGCCGCATTCCATGTCCGCACGACCACTGACAATGGTGTCCAGCCGTGTCTGAAGCGTCACCGGAACATAGTCAATGGAGATGATGGGAACTTCGAGCTGCGTTGCCAGTTCAGACACAACGGCCCGGCATAGCTCAATGGACAGGCCGGAGGGGATGCCATCGTCGCCTGTAAAGGAGAACGGTGGGAGATCCTCAACATTGGCAACCGTGATACGACCATTCGCTGCAATTTTCTCAAGCGTCCCGGCTTCTGCTGCGCCTGTCTGCATCAGGCTGCCAAGTGCAACGGACCCCGCGATCAGTACCGCCAGACCCAGTGTATGGGCGCGGGCCAAGGATGGTTGGGCATTGGACATGAAGCAGCTCCGGTCAACAAGATGGAATAGGACTGTCGGGACTGTGCCACCCGCTCGCCATGCTGGCCAGACCCGGTTGCCATTAACCTTGCTTAGGGCCGCACGAGCACATTCCTGAATTGCCATGGGTCACTTTCATCCAGATCTTCAGCAAAGAAGCCGGGACGTCTGTCCAAAGGTGTCCAGTCTGTGTAGTAGCCTTTGACCGGTCCCAGATAGGGCAACTGCACTTCCAGGCAGCGCCTGTAGTCCAGCTCGTCGGCCTCCACGATGCCTGCATTTGGATTTTCAATCGCCCAAACCATTCCGGCGATGACGGCGGAGGTGACCTGCAGGCCTGTGGCGTTTTGATAGGGCGCAAGATCGCGCGTTTCTTCGATCGAGAGTTGCGACCCGAACCAGTAGGCGTTTTTGGCATGGCCGTAGAGCAGGACGCCAAGCTCATCTATGCCGTCGATGATCTCATCCTCATCGAGGATGTGATAGACGGCCTGCGGCTTGCCCTCGTTGCCGAAGAGTTCATGTAGGGACACCACGGCATCGTCTGCGGGGTGGTAGGCGTAGTGGACGGTCGGCCGATACTCAGGATCCGTCCCACTACCGATCGTGAAAAAGTCTGCGATGGAGACGCTTTCATTGTGGGTAACCAGAAAGCCGTGCTGAGGGCCCGGGGTTGGGCACCAGGTGCGGACCTTCGTGGCGCCGCCGGGCTGGGTCATGTAGATGGCAGCCTGACATCCGGTACCGTCTTGTTGCCGGTGGGCGTTGTCCGGTATCCATTTTTCATGGGTACCCCAGCCAAGTTCCGCGGGCTGCTGGCCTTCTGAAATAAATCCGTCTACAGACCATGTGTTGACAAATGTGTTGAGCGGTTTGGGGTTTGCGGCCCGTTGTGTGTCACGCTCGGCGATGTGAATGCCCTTGGTGCCGGTTTGCTGCATCAATTTGGCCCAGCCTTCGCGGTCATCAGCGGCGGGCTCGTCAAAATCGATGCGAAGATCAGTTGCGAGATTGATCAGCGCCTGCTTCACGAAGAAGGAGACCATGCCGGGATTGGCGCCGCAGCAGGAGACAGCCGAAGTGCCACCGGGATTGTTGCGTTTTTCAGTCCGTGCGGTTTCACGCAGCCAGTAATTGGTGCGTTCTGCAGGATCGTTGTCCTGGTCGACGTAAAAGCCGTACCAGGGTTCGACCACGGTATCGATGTAGAGCACGTCAAGCTCGCGGCACAGGCGCATGACGTCAACGGAACCGACGTCGACGGAGAGATTGACGCAGAAACCCTGGCCTTCTCCTTCTGTCAGTAGGGGCGTCAGCACATTCTTGTAATTGTCACTCAGGACGTCCTGCTGGATGAAGCGGATACCATGCTTCTCAGCGAGGGCGCGGCCATCGTCGCTGGGATCAATGATGACCATGCGGCTCTTGTCGAACTCAAAGTGGCGTTCGATCAGGGGCAGCGTGCCGCGTCCGATGGAGCCGAAGCCGATCATGACGATGGGCCCGGTGATCTTGTGATAGACGGGCCAGCTGCGCTGATCGGTCATGGTGGGCGTCTCCTTCATGGGGGCAATTCGAAGCTGGTTCGGGCAGCCTGGCCCACTGATCAGATGATGTAGGACTTGAGCGGTGCAAACCCGTTGAAGCCATTGGAGGCGTATGTGGTGGTGTAAGCGCCTGTGGACTCGATCAGGATTTCGTCGCCAATGGTGAGCGAGACTGGCAGGTCATAGGGCGTCTTTTCATACAGCACATCCGCTGAATCGCAGGTCGGGCCCGCCACGACGCAGGGCGTTGTCCGTTCACCGTCATGGGGTGTGCGGATCGGGTAGCGGATCGCTTCATCCATGGTTTCCGCCAGGCCGCCGAACTTGCCGATGTCGAGATAGACCCAACGGGTTGCGTCCGGGTCTTCGTTCTTCCGGCTCACCAGCACGACTTCGGCGCGAATGACACCCGCGTCCCCGACAAGGCCGCGGCCGGGTTCTATGATTGTTTCGGGCAGGCGGTTGCCGAAGTGGCGGCGCAGGGCGCCGAAGATGGCTTTGCCGTAGTCCTGCGACGAGGGCACGTCCTTGACGTAGCGCGTCGGGAAGCCGCCGCCGAGATTGACCATCTTGAGGTGGATGCCCCGGTCGGCGAGGGTGCGGAAGATCGTGCTGGCGTCTTCCAGCGCCCGGTCCCATGCGCCTGTATCCGGTTGCTGGGAGCCGACATGGAACGAGACGCCGTGCGCCTCAAGGCCCAATGTCTGGGCGTGGGTCAGCACGTTCACTGCCATTTCGGGCACGCAGCCGAATTTGCGCGACAGAGGCCACTCGGCGCCGGCACCGTCGGTGAGGATGCGGCAGAAGACGCGTGAGCCAGGGGCAACACGGGCGATCTTGTCTACTTCTTCCGGGCAATCGACGGCGAACATGCGCACCCCAAGATCATAGGCGCGGGCAATGTCGCGCTCTTTCTTGATGGTGTTGCCGAAGGAAATACGGTCCGCGCCTGCGCCAGCAGCGAGAACCAACTCTACTTCGCTGACGGAAGCCGCGTCGAAGGATGAGCCCAGCTTTGACAGCAGCGCCAGGATTTCGGGTGCCGGATTGGCCTTAACCGCATAGTAGACTCGGCTCTCAGGCAGGGCGTGTGCCAGGCGGCTGTAGTTGTCACGCACCACGTCCAGATCGACAACCACAAAGGGCTCATCGGATCGGGTGGTGCGCATAAAGTCTTTGATGCGGTCGGTCACCATGCGGGTGTCTCCCAGTTCCAGATGCATCGCGTCTTTAAGTCTAGTCCACCGGGCTGCATGTTGGAGATACGGCGCGGCGGTATACTTAAATTCGCGACATATCCGGGTCCATTTCATGCCGCCCGAGGCCGGAGGAAATTTCGCCGGGTTGTCTTGATGCCGGATTGGATTTGGGAGTGTTCCCCAAGTCCTCACGCGGGCAAGGAAGGTGTGCCTCTTTAGTGTCGCCGATGGGTGGAGGACCGACTGAGACCAAAAAAGCCCTCACCGTCGTTGCTTTTGGCTGCTGGTATTGTTGGTATTCCAGCGGCTACGGGCACGTGCGACTTATTGGGCGAGGCGGGAAATACGGCTTTTGGGCCGCGCTTTCAAGCGAGTTTGGCAAAAAAGTAGTGCCACCTGAGAGACCCACCTATGCGCTGATGCATGGGGCTACTTATTGAACTGGCATTGTGTATGCCAAAACTTATAATGACAGGTATTCGCGAAGCGGGAATTGCAGGGGAGCAATGCTATGGGGCGGCTAGGTAAGCTGGTATTGGGTCTGGGGGTCGTGGCCGGAGTTGTTGTGGCGGCATGGTACTTTACGCGGGGGCCGATTGCTGTTGCCCTCATGGAGAGGGTCGTTGAGCGTAACCTGAGTGCAGACCCCCTCGGTGACTTGGCTGATGGTCTGCATGTAGGCCTGTGTGGGGCTGGTGCGCCGTTGCCCGATCCGTCACGCGGCGGGCCGTGCGCACTTGTAATTGCCAAGCAAGGTGATGCGCGGCATGTCTTCGCGGTCGATGCCGGGTCGGCGGGCGTGCGGACCATGGGGCAGATGCAACTGCCACCTGCTGCGATCGACGGCGTGCTGCTCACGCACTTTCATTCGGACCACATAGACGGGCTCGGCGAACTTGCGATGCAGCGCTGGGTCAACCGGGAGGCGACTTCTCCCCTGCCTGTTCACGGGCCCGAAGGCGTCGAGCGGGTGGTCAACGGTTTCAATGAGGCCTACGCGCAGGATTTTGTGTATCGCACCGCGCACCATGGCGCGGATATCGTTCCGCCATCCGGAGCAGGCCTGACGGCGGCCCCGTTCGCTGAACCTGCGGACGGAGAGGCGGCGGTGGTTGTGGACGAAGACGGGCTTACCATTACCGCTTTCAAGGTGGACCACACGCCGGTCTCGCCTGCGGTTGGCTATCTCATCAGCTATCTGGGCCGGTCGATTGTGATCTCTGGTGACACCGTCAAATCGGACAACCTTACAAGATTTGCCACGGACGCCGATCTGCTGTTGCACGAAGCCTTGTCGCCCCGGCTGGTTGGCATTTTAACCGAGGCTGCCCGCAAGGCCGGGCGTGCCAATATTGCGAAGATTACCATCGACATTCTTGATTATCACACCTATCCGGTTCAGGCAGCCGAAGTGGCTCAGGAGGCCGGCGTCGGCATGCTGGTGTTCCATCATATCGTTCCAGCGCTGCCACTTGCCGCGCTTGAGGGCGTGTTTATGGAGGGTGTGAGTGACGCTTATGATGGTCCTGTGGCGGTTGCCGTCGATGGCGATTTCTGGTCGTTGCCAGCCGGCACCGACGCCATCGTCTACAGCGACAGGCTCTAGTTACGCCGCAACACTGACACCGTCGATCTTGAGTGATTTCATCCGGCTGCGGATGAGTTGGGCGAGTTTTTCGTAGTCGCTGCGATTGGGCGCCTGGCGGCGCCATGCCATGCCGACCGTTCTGCTGGGGGGGCGCGGGGTGATGCTGCGCGCGGCAACTTCGGCGCGCTGACGTTTTCCCTTCGGGCCAATTTCGGAGTGCACATACAGGGCCGGCAGGAATGTGAGACCGGCGCCCATGGCTGTCATCTGGCGCAGGGTATCGAGACTTGTGCCTTCATAGTCCGGCAGCAACCGTGCGCCGAGGTCTTCGCACAGGTCGCGTACCTGTGCATGGTACCGGTGACCCGATTCAAGGCCCAGAAAATCCTCTCCGCGCAGAATTGATCTGGGAACTTCCTCCGACAGGGCGGCCGCGTGGTCATGCGGCATGGCAAGTTGCATTTCCTCCCTGAACAGGGTGGCGGTTTCCAATCCGCCCATGTCCACCGGGAGTGATACGATCAGGAGATCAAACCTCCCGTCGTGCAGGCCGGCTTCCAGGGTGCCGGGAAAGTCTTCACGCACATACAGGCGAAGCTTTGGGTAACGGGTGTGCAGCGCCGGCAGAATATGCGGCAGCAGGTATGGTCCGATGGTTGGCAATACCCCAAGGCGCAGCGTGCCGGCGATGCCGGTCTGAGCGCCTGCCGCATGGTCCTTGAGATCCTCCATGGCGCGCAGGATGTCACGGGCACGCTGGACGGTATCGCGGCCGATGTCTGTCAACATGGCCCCCGAGCGTCCACGTTCCGCAAGTTTGACACCCAACCGTTTTTCCATCTCGGCGATCTGCGCGCGCAGGGTTGGTTGGGTGACGCCCATGCGTTCGGCTGCGCGACCCATATTGCCAGTCTCTGCGACTGCTACGAGGTAGGAGAGTTGTCTGAGGGTGGGCATGGCGTCCGCCTTAAATAGACACAGCCTATGAATTTAGAGCATTAAATCGATTGGATCAATGGAAATGGGCACCATAGGTTGAGGGTATCGAAAAGGGCGCTGAAACCCGCCTGATTTTCTCTCCCCAGGAGGCCCGACCCATGACCCTGAATTCCGCGCTTGAGCAGGCATATGATAGCCCTGAGGGCGATTTTGCTGTTGCGCCGGAAGCGCAGGCAGCGCGCAAATTGCCGTTTGCTCCAATGCGTCAGAAGGTGGTTGCACTGCCGGGGGATGGGATCGGCCCGGAGATCATGGAAGCGGTGCAACGCATCCTGGTCGCGGGAGGTGCGCGGATAGACTGGACGACTTGCGAGGCCGGCGCGTCGGCGAATGATAAGGGTGCGGCGTCCGGTCTGCCCCGCGAAACGCTTGATGAGATCGCCGATGCCGGCTTCGTGCTCAAGGGTCCACTTGAAACTGGCATAGGATCAGGTGGCAAGAGCGCCAACGTCACGTTGCGGAAGCATTTTGAGCTCTATGCCAATGTGCGCCCTGCGCGGCGGTTGCCCGGTGTGATTACACCCTATATGGACCGCATTATTGACCTGGTTGTGGTGCGTGAGAACGTTGAGGATCTCTACGCCGGCATTGAGCACATGCAGACGCCTGACGTTGCGCAGTGCCTGAAGCTTGTTACGCGCGCCGGTTCAACAAAAATTGCTGAGGCCGCTTTCGCGCTGGCTAAGGCTGAAGGCCGGTCTCGGGTGACGGTGGCCAGCAAGGCCAACATCATGAAACTGTCTGAAGGCCTGTTTAAGCAGGCCTGCGAGGATGTGGCCGCGAGACACTCCTCCATTCAGTCCGATCACATGATCATCGACAATCTGGCGCACCGGCTGGTGATGTCACCGGAAGATTTCGATGTGATCTGCACCACCAACATGAATGGCGACATCATCAGTGATCTGACGGCCGGGCTTGTTGGCGGGTTGGGATTGGCGCCCAGCGCCAACCTTGGATCGCGGATGGCGATGTTCGAGGCCGTGCATGGGTCCGCACCGGACATTGCAGGCAAAGGGCTTGCGAACCCGACGGCGCTTCTTCTTGCCGCTATCATGATGTTGCGGCAGGGCGGCAAGCTGGCTGCGGCTGAGCGGATCGAGCAGTCGCTTTATGTAACACTCGAAGACGGCAAGGACCTGACGGCCGACATGGCGGGTCCGCGAGGCGTCAAAGCCGGGTCAACGGCGGCCTTCGCTGACCGTATCATCAGCAATCTTGGGCGCCGGTCCACGGACTGCCCGCCAGCACCCCGATCGTCCCTGAAGATGCCAAGGAGCCGACCTCAGACCACGGCGGTGTCGGCTGTGACAGCACGGTCTGACGCGGGCATGGACATCTTTGTTGAATACGGCGGCACTCCGACTGAGCTTGCCGCGTGCCTCAAAACAGCAGCCGCTGATTTGCCATTCACGCTCGCGATGATCTCCAACCGCGGGCTCAAGGTTTATCCCGGCACCGTGCCGATGGCGGACTTTGCTGACCACTGGCGGTGCCGGTTTGCCAGCCGGGTACCCGGAGATGATCTGCCGGAGCGACAACTGGCCGACCTGATGGCCCGCATCTCCAACTTTGCTCGCTGGTGCCATGTAGAGCGCCTCCAGATGATGGACGGAAGCCCCGGGTTCTCCGTCGCACAGGGCCAATAGAGGCCAGCGATGGGGCACCCTAGGGCACCAAAAGTACACGCCAAACCGTTTGTGCAGGCCATTCCCTCCCCCGGATGATTCGGCACAAGCGACCTCGCCCGTCATATGCATGCTTCTGACCCGTGGCATGTGTGTGGCGGGCGAACTCTTTTCAGTCGGCGGTAATTCACCACGTCGTCAGCAGGGCTTGGCGCAAGACATCAAAACCCTGTATGAGAAGCCCTGCAAAGTTGCCGAGGTCTCGGCAGCGCAGGGGAGCCTGATTTCAGTGCACGTATCATCCTTTTTTGATGACGAGTTTGAAGAACACGCAGCAGTGGTCGCCGCCACGCGCGCTGAGCTGCGTGACGCTTTTGAAGCCCTTGTTGATACTTGCGTTGCCAGTCTGAAGGATGGAGGCAAGCTTCTGTTTTTCGGTAATGGCGGCAGTGCCGCAGATGCCCAGCATCTGGCGACCGAACTGACTGTCAGGTACGTCAAGAACCGCCCTGCCATTGCAGCGATCGCACTCACCACAGATTCGAGCGCCATCACAGCCATCGGCAATGATCTTGGGTTTGAGCATCTGTTTGCGCGGCAGATTGAAGCGATAGGAAAACCGGGCGATGTGGCAGTTGGTATTTCTACGTCAGGTACCAGTGCAAATGTCGTGACGGCCCTCAAACAAGCAAGGCAACAGGGGCTCTCCGCGGCAGCGCTGACCGGCAATGGTGGATCTGCCTTATCCGGTGTTGCGAGCCCCTTGCTTATAGTTCCCTCGGCAACCACCGCCCGTGTTCAGGAGATGCATATTCTGCTGGGACAGATGTTATGCGGTGCTATTGAACGGGAATTGGGGTACGCGGACTAATACATGATTGAAAAGCTATTGCAGCGCATCGTGTTCACGCCAAAAAGAAATGCAATCTTCTAGTGCCGACTTAAGCTGATACCTGGGGCTAAAACCAACTTCATCGTGCAGCCGTGTGACGTCCGCAACGAGTGCTTCGGGCTCTCCTTCGCGAGATGGAATAGCACCGATGTCCAATTCACCGTGCCCAATCAAAGCCTGAGCCTGTCTGGCCACCTCGACCAGAGTCACCGGCGTGCCGCTTGCGATGTTTATGGCACCTGTTGCGTTGGACGTTGTGAGAGATGCAAAAGCAGATCCGGCGTCCTCGGCATGCATGAAGTCTCGCAGTCCACTGCCATCGCTCATGGGTGCTGTGTCACCGCGCAGCAGTGGGCGGATGATGGCAGGCATAAAGCGCGTTGGCGTTTCATGGCGCCCCATGAGGAAGAACAGCCGTCCCCAGGCAATCGATGCACCGGCATCGATCAGCCTACTGCAGGCCTGAAAGGTCTCGAGTTTTGACCTTCCATAGAGCGTTGCAGGCACGCAGGGCGAATTTTCAGTCAGTGTCACTGCATTCGTCGTCCAGTCATATTCTGCACAACTTCCGGCCAGCACAACGCGTTTTCCTCCCGCGTCCAGGAACTCCTGAACAAGTGCGATTGTGGCGTCACGCCAATCAGTATTGTCTGGTGATGTCCAGAATGCGCCGTGGGTCGTTTGCCAAGCCAGGTGTACGAGAACGTCTGCATCACTTTCGCGAATGAGCGATGCTCTCTGCGCGGGATCGAGTACGTTTGCTGATGCGTGCGACGGCTGGATGATGTTATGTCCGAGCGCCTTCAGCGCCCGGACCATCGGTCTGCCTATGAAGCCACTCGCGCCGATTACCAGGATCTGCATTATTCCACCTCAAAGTCAGGATAGGCAGCGTCTCGGGCAGCGATGACAGATGGTTGGATGGGCCACTCGATGGCGAATGCTGGATCGTCCCAACGCAAACCACGGGCGAGATCAGCGTCATAGGCTGCGCCCATCAGGTATAGCACCTGGGTGTTGTCCGTGAGACTGATGAACCCATGAGCGCAGCCGGCCGGGATAAGCAGTGCAGATCCGTTCTCCGCACTTAGCTCAGCAGCGGTCCAACTGCGAAATGTGGGTGAGCCCGGCCTTAGATCGACTGCTACATCGTATATGGTGCCCCGTTCGCAGCGCACTATTTTCGGGTCTGGCAACGGCGCCGCCTGATAGTGCATGCCACGCAGGGTGCCGGCTTGCGCGTTGAAAGACAGATTGGACTGGACCATGTCGAATTCAAGACCAGCCTCAGCCAGGGTTTGTCTGCAAAAGCTTCGAGCAAAAAACCCGCGGTCATCCCTGATCGGCGCGAGGTCTATTCTGATGACCCCGTGGATGTCTGTCTCCGACAGGTTCATGACAGTATCGTCAGGCTCGGGATAGCGACGACATGACGTCCGCCCCACTGATTGATGTAGACCGTTTGTCGTGTAATCTCTTCCTGCAGGTTCCAGGGCAGGATAAGGAGGTAGTCCGGCTTAGCCTCCTCGATTGTTTTCGGGGCCTGCACGGGGATATGGCTACCCGGCAGCAGGGTTCCCTGTTTCATTGGATTTGCATCAACAACAAAATCGATGTCTTCCGAAGTCACCTGACAAAAGTTCAGAAGGGTATTGCCTTTTGCAGCTGCCCCGTATGCGGCGACAGATTTACCCTCTGCCTTTGCGGCCGCCAAAAACCCAAGAAGGCCTGATCTGATTTCGGCCACCTTTTCTGGAAAACCTTCATAGGTTTCCATCGACGCCATTCCGTAGGCGTTTTCCTTCTTTCGTACCACGCTGACGCCCTGTGCCTCTTTGCGTGGGTTACCGATCCTGCATGCCCAAACCCGCAAACTGCCGCCATGAGTGGGTATTTCTTCAACATCGAAAACCCGAAGTCCGGCTCTCTCGAAGCACACCTCAACTGCATGGAGCGACAGATAAGAAAAGTGCTCATGGTAGATGGTATCAAACTGCACATAAGTGAGCAGGTTGAGTAAGTGTGGAAATTCAAAAGTAGCAACCCCGTCTTCTGCTAATAGTTCGGAAAAGCCGGCAACGAAGTCATTTATGTCCGGCACGTGTGCGAGAACGTTGTTGGCTGCAATCAGGTTGGCTGTGCCGTAGGTGTCACGCAGTGCTGCGGCTGTCTCTTGTCCGAAGAACTCCGTTTCCGTCCGAACACCACGCTTTCGAGCTGCCTGTGCAGCATCAAGCGCTGGATCAATGCCCAAGACCGGGATGCCTTCAGCGACGAAGTGTTGGAGCAGATACCCGTCATTTGACGCGACTTCTGCAACCAGTGAACCACCATCCAGGTTAAGTCTCGCTGTCGCATCGTCTGCGTAGCGCTTTGCATGAGCGACCCAGCCTTCGGAGTAACTTGAGAAATATGCGTAGTCACGGAAGATAGCCTCCGGAGGGACTACGTCATCCACCTGAACGAGAAAGCATTTCCCGCAGACGCGAGCGTGCAGCGGATATGCCGGGTCCTGCAGACCCACTTCGCCTGCTGTAATGTAGGAGTTCGCCAGTGGGGTTTTACCAAGATCCACCAAGGTGTGGGTCAACGGTGAGTTGCAGGAGCGGCAGAGAGGGTCATTCATCGTAAGCGCTGGAAGCCCCCGTGTTGTTTCGATTGCCTAGCATAGGCAGTTCGCGGTCGGTGCTTGGCAATAACACCGGTGCTGAACCCTGTCCACGTCGTATCAGGTGGATGCCAGAATGGCCTCATAGCTTGCAATCTGTTTCTGCGTCAGAGCAAGCATATCCGCGCCTCTTACAAATTCCTGGTGCCATTGAGTTGTGAGTGACACTGATTGCTCAAGGTCAAGCCTGGGGCGCCAGCCCAAGGTGGCGGCAGCGCGTGAAGAGTCCAACTCAAGTGCAGCAGCTTCAGCAGGACCTGTGTTGGCGTCGTGCTTCCAAGGCTTTGCCCCGGGCCATGAGGTGCATGCAATATCGACGACCTGTGCGACGGTGTGTGAGTGCAGCGGTCCGAAGTTGAGGGCCCGCTCTTCGAACTGGCCGGCTACAAGTGCCTGGGCAAACATAAGGTAGCCGGCCACGGGTTCGAGCACATGCTGCCATGGCCGTGTGGCGCGGGGGTTTCTGACATGAATCGTTTCTCCGGCGGCAATGGCCCGGACGACATCTGCGAGCAGCCGATCTTCTGACCAGTCTCCACCGCCTATCACGTTGCCGGCACGTGCCGTCGCGACGGGAACTCCGCGTTTTGAGAAAAAACTCTCAGCGAAGCTGCGTGCTATGATTTCCTGCGCTCCTTTGGAAGCGCTGTAGGGATCTCTTCCTCCCAAGGGGTGGGACTCTGTGAACGGCTTCTGCTTTTCTCCGTTGGTATACGAAGCATTGTCATAGGCTTTGTCGCTGGTAATCACCAGTATCGCCTTTAGCATCTGCGTTTCGAGTAATGCAGTCAGCAGATTAGTCGTCCCCATGACATTGGTTGCAATTGTACCGGCAGGGTCTTTGTAGGACCTGCGCACCAGAGGTTGGGCGGCCATGTGAAGTACAATCTGGGGCGATACCTCTCGGACAACATCTTTCACAGTCTCTGCTATTCGCATGTCGGCGATTGTTTCGCTTTCATAGGTCAGTCGCATTGTGCTGTGGAGGTCGGGAGTCGTTTCTGGTTCCAAGGCAAGTCCGGATACCTTGGCACCAAGCTTTTGCAGCCAACACGCTGTCCAGCCGCCTTTGAAACCCGTATGGCCAGTCAAAAGTACTCTTTTGCCACGCCAGAAATCGGGATCAGGTCGGGACATGAGTGAACTCATGTTTTCCTAATGCTCCCAGGTCATCCAAGGTGCTTCACCGCGGACAATCAGGTCTTCAAGCAGATCTCGCTCACGAAGCGTATCCATGGGCTGCCAGTATCCATCATGCCGCCAGGCGGAAAGCTGACCTTCTGAAGCCAAGGTCGTCAACGGAGCGTCTTCCCATTTGGTCTGATCGTTTGGGATGTAATCTAAGACACCCGGTTCGCAAACGAAGAACCCGGCGTTGATGCGTGCCCCATCTCCGCGGGGCTTTTCCTGAAATCCCGCGACATGTTCGCCTTCCAGCATGGTGGCACCGAAGCGGCCAGGAGGCGCCACGACCGTCATTGTCGCCAGGCGGCCCTGATCGCGGTGAAAGGCTATGCTTGCTGCGATATCGATATCACCGACGCCATCACCGTATGTCAGGCAGAATGGTTCTTCGGGATCAAGATAACCGGCGACCCTTTTGATCCGCCCTCCTGTTAGGACATCCACACCAGTATCTACAAGGGTAATTCTCCACGGCTCAGCGTTGCCGCGATGGAACTGCATGTCATTGGCGGCAAGGTCTATTGTAACATCCGCGTGGTGCAAGAAGTAGTTCGCGAAATACTCCTTGATCATGTAGCCCTTGTAGCCGAGACAGATAATGAAATCCGTCAACCCGTGCGCCGCATAGGTCTTCATGATGTGCCAGAGGATCGGTCGCCCTCCAACCTCGACCATCGGTTTGGGTCGTAGCGTTGTCTCTTCACTGAGGCGACTACCGTAGCCGCCGGCGAGAATAACTACCTTCATAGAGTGCGCTCCCTCCGCCGAGCTCTCCTGCACGTCTCCGGGCGACTACACCTTGCTGCGGCGGCGAAGAAAGCCCTCAGGAACACAAGTTGTCCCGAACCGCTCGTAAGTTGTATCCCGTTCAAAGTCATCCGTCTTTGCCAGGAACTCGCGTACGGCCGCCAGGGGGTTGTCATGAGCCCATTCAGAGTTGCCACGAGGAATTTCGGAGACAAGAGCTTGCGCACCATCCATCACGACCAGGTAGCTATCGTCTGTAACCAGCTCGCTGTACAGCCTGATTTCTTCCGCGACATGTGCTTTGGAGTGGTTAC
>ERZ1740067.1046-NODE-1046-length-20068-cov-6.868236_pt1 | contig 20068 bp, 21 predicted proteins | sample MGYA00581736_ERZ1740067 | MGnify/ENA primary metagenome ERZ1740067 (study PRJEB43018, sample SAMN04849236) | marine metagenome | isolation source: floating plastic debris | place: Pacific Ocean | collected 2008-08-27 | study: EMG produced TPA metagenomics... | reverse complement strand
CTCGAAGGCCGCACCAATCATGAAGCCTGCCGACGAGTCGTTGGCAAAAGACGCGTTGTAGCCCGAGAGCATACCGTATGCTCCGCCGCTCAGCGTGACGTTCGCGCTGACGCTTTGGTAGAGCAGGCCACCGTGCACCGACCAGTTTTCGTCAAACTTGTAGAGACCAAATGCCGAGATGGCGTTGGAATCGACAATCGCTGCCGTTCCGGTCAACCGGTGTCGTCGCGCCATAGAAGACGTCCGCACCGTACGGTTCATCGATGATGCCCCCAAAGGACAGCTTGTCATTGATCTCGTACCGAAGACCTGCGCCCCAGATGACAAACGATTCACCGATATTGCCGGTTTGCTGCGCCGCGACATCGGTGCCGTCGATGCTGGGGTTGGCCCCACCGATGCTGAATTCCAGCACGTTGCCGTCTTCGAAGATCAGCCCCGTCGGGCGGGCGGATCGGTCCAGACCGACCGCATGTGCGGAAACCGCGGAGACAGCGAGTGCCGCTGTAGCCAGCGCGTATGTTTTCATTGTTGTTCCTCCCAAAGCCGCCAGAGGTGAGTGGGTGCGGCGTTGGGACGCAATAGGCCAATTTCAAGGCTAAAAGGTCAATAATTACGCAAGGGCAGTTTGGCCCAAGTGACGGAGCGTCATAAAATTGTGACCATTGCGCCACAATCGGCGATCACGCGCGCGTTTCCCACCACAGGTTGAGGTAATTTCCGCCAAAGATGATGGCCGCGCCGACCAGCACCCAGACGTCGATCACCTCGCCATAGACCAGCATGCCGACGACCGCGATTGTCGGCAGCCGGATGAAATCAATCGGCACCACAACGGTGGCGGGCGCGAGGGACAGCGCCTTGGTCAGGCAGAAATGCGCCATGAGCCCGGCACAGCCGATCACGAACACCCATGGCCCGGTGGCCAGATCCGGCAATGCGATGTCGCCATCATAGCCTGCGGTGACCAGCCCCATGACCAATTGCATCGCCGTCAGCCAAAAAAGGATCGAGACGATCTGTTCATGCCGCGTCAGGCGTTTGGTCAGCATGATCGTGACGGCAAAGAATATGGCGCAGGAGGCGGCGGTGATGACACCGGTATTGAGCCCGGCCATATCGGGCCGCGCAACGACGAGGATGCCGACAAAGCCAAGGGTGGCCGCGATGGCGCGTACAAGCGTGAGCCGCTCGCCCAGCACAAGGGGGCTCAGCAGAATCACCCAGATCGGCGTGGTGAACTCCAGCGCAAAGACCTGCGCCAACGGGATCAGTGTCACGGCAAGGAACCACAGGTTCTGACCGGTGAAATGCGCGACGTTGCGCACCAGATGCGTGCCCAGCCGCGCCGTCTCCACCTGCCGCCACGTGCCCGTGACCGCGGCCAGCACGACGACGATGATGACGCCCACAAGGCTGCGATACATCATGATCTCGAACGTATCGAGTGCGTGGCTCACCTCGCGCCCGGCCACGGCCATGACGCAAAACGAGCTGATCGTGCCCGTCATCCAAAGGGCGGCCTTGACCACAGGTGTCACGCCCGCGATCCGACGCTGCGGGGACGCGCATGGGCCCGGATAATCACGATCATTCGGTCCAGCGTTCGGAGGCTTTGGTTTTTTTGACAACCAGTTGGTAGTCAAAGCTCACAACCTCAAGCTGGTGCTGTTTCAACCGCAGGAATGCATTGATTGCGCCCGCGGGATTGTCCAACGGGTGGGCGTAATAGCCCCCGAAGTAGTCGTCGAAGATCATCAAGCCACCGACGCGCAACATCTCGAACGATTTGGCCGCATCGACGATCACATCGTCCGCATGATGGCTGCCATCGACATAGACGATATCGAAGATGTTGGGTTCGAAATGCGCTTGGAAATAGGCGTAAGAGGTTGCCTTGACCTTGGTGATGCGATCGCTGTGGGCGTGCAGGTTTCGGTCAAAAACCGCCTCGACCGTGCTCAGGGTCTCGGCATCGACGGCGTGCAGCGATTTGTGTTCGTCCGCGCCTTCCCACGTATCGACGCAGGTCAAATGCGCATTTGGCAGTGTTTCAGCGACAAACAGCGTCGAACGCCCCTGCCATGATCCGATTTCCAGATATTTCAGCGGGCTGTCGCGCTGGACGTCGGTCTGCGCAAACGCGTGAAGCCATGTCGGGATGTTCGATGTGAACCAATCATCGTCGAACTGATACGTCTTGGACAATGCCCGAAAGGCGTTTCTTTCGTCCTTGTAGCGCCGTTTTTCCCCGCAGGCCGCCGCTTGAAATTTGACCCGCGCGCGGGACCACATGAGCCAAAGGGGTGCCCGCGCGCGCAGCAAGAGCGTGACCTTGTTAAAGCTGGGAAGAAAATTGGACATTCCGGAACCTTAGCCTGATTTTATTTGTTTTGCTGCGTATCTTGGGCCGCGCGACGGGCGTTCACTCCCACTCGATCGTGCCTGGGGGTTTGGAGGTGATGTCGTAGGTCACGCGGTTGATGCCCGGCACTTCGTTGATGATGCGCGTCGCCGTCTCGCCCAGAAAATCGTGGCTGAACGGGTAGTAATCAGCCGTCATCCCGTCCACGGACGTCACTGCACGCAGGGCGCAGGCGAAGTCATATGTGCGCCCGTCGCCCATCACACCCACCGTGCGCACAGGCAGGATCGCGCAGAAGGCCTGCCAGATGTCGTCATAGAGGCCATGTTTACGGATCTGGTCGATATAGACAGCGTCGGCCTCGCGCAGGATCTCGAGCTTGGGGCGCGTGATCTCGCCCGGGCAGCGGATGGCAAGGCCCGGACCGGGGAAGGGATGGCGCCCGATGAAATGCGCAGGCAGGCCCAACTCGCGGCCGAGGGCGCGCACCTCGTCCTTGAACAGCTCGCGCAGCGGCTCGACCAGCTTGAGTCCCATCTTTTCCGGCAGACCGCCCACATTGTGGTGCGACTTGATGGTGACGGATGGCCCGCCGGAAAAGCTGACGCTTTCGATGACATCCGGGTAAAGCGTGCCTTGCGCGAGAAAGGCCGCCCCTTCGATCTCGTCCGCGTATTTCTGGAACACGTCGATAAAGAGGCCGCCGATGATCTTGCGCTTGGTCTCCGGGTCCGACTGCCCCTCAAGCGCGCCCAGAAACAGCTCGGTCTCGTCGGCGTGAATGACGTGCAGGTTCATGTGATCGCGGAACATGCCCACGACCTCTTCGGCCTCGTTCTTGCGCAGCAGGCCATGGTCGACAAAGACACATGTGAGCTGATCACCGATCGCCTCGTGGATGAGGGCGGCGGCGACCGAACTGTCAACGCCGCCGGACAGGGCACAGATCACCTTGGCCGCGCCCACCTGATCGCGGATCTTTTGCACCGCTTCCTCGCGGTAGGCATTCATCGTCCAGTCGCCCTTGAAGCCTGCGAGTCGCACGAAGTTCTCGTAGAGTTTCGCGCCCTGGGGTGTGTGATGCACCTCCGGATGGAACTGCACCGCGTAAAAGTGGCGGTTGGTGTCGGCGGTGATCGCATACGGCGCATTCGGCGACGTGCCAAAGACATCGAAGCCGGGGGCGAGGCGGGCGACGTGGTCGCCGTGGCTCATCCAGACCTGTTCGGGCCCGTCGGCAAACCAGCCTTCGAGCAGGGGCAGGGTGCCCGCGGGCTGGACAAAGGCGCGCCCGAACTCGGCCGTCCCGCCCCCGCCCGAGATCTTGCCGCCGTGCACCTCACCGCCCAGCTGCTGCATCATCACCTGCTGGCCGTAGCAAATGCCCAGGATCGGCACGCCCAAGTCGTAGATCCCGTCGGGCGCGCGGGGCGAGCCATTGCGCGTGACCGAATCGGGACCGCCCGAGAAGATCACCGCGCGCGGGGCGAACTGCGTCACGAAATCCATCGTCACGTTTTGATAGGGGTGGATTTCGCAATAGACGTTCAGCTCGCGCAGGCGGCGCGCAATGAGCTGCGTCACCTGGCTGCCAAAGTCGATGATGAGGAGGCGGTCATGGTCATGCGGTGTCATGTATTGTGCAATAGGCGGGGGGTGCGCCCGTGGCAAGCATCGGACGATTCCGTATTTGGAAAGAGAAGAAGCGGGGGATGTCGCTTTTTTCCCTGCTGTGGCGCTAACCGCGCGCGCGGGCCAGGGGGATGGGGTAATCACCGATCCACCACGAGGGAAAAGGGGATGATGTCATGGCGGATGGAGCGGCAAGACGGCGCGGACGCGGTGGCGGCGGTGCAGCACGGCGGGCGGAGCGCAGCGCAGTGTCGTTCGAGACCGCGCGGTTCATCGAGCGCAACATTCCCAATTTCGAGGTGCTGAACGACGAAGCGCTCGATATCATCGAGACCAATGCCGAGACAGTGCTGGAAGAGATCGGGGTGAACTTTCCCGACAATCCGGCGGCATTGCGGCGCTGGCGCGATGCCGGGGCGGACGTGGATGGAGAGCGCGTGCGCATTCCGCGCGGGCTGGCGCGGCAGCTGTGTGCGACGGCGCCTGCGACGTTCACGCAGCACGCCCGCAACCCGGCGCGGTCGGTCGAGATCGGGGGGCGCAACCTGGTGCTGGCGCCGGTCTATGGCCCGCCATTTGTGCGCGACCTCGATGGCGGGCGCCGCTATGCGACGATTGAGGATTTCCGCAACTTCGTGAAGCTGGGCTACATGTCCAAGTGGCTGCACCATTCGGGCGGCACGGTCTGTGAGCCGACGGATGTCGCGGTGAACAAGCGGCATTTCGACATGCTGCACGCCCATATGACCCTATCGGACAAGCCTTACATGGGCTCGGTCACCGAGCCGAGCCGGGCACGTGATTCGGTCGAGATGTCCGAGATCCTGTTCGGCAAGGATTTTGTCGCCGACAACACGGTGATGACCTCGCTGATCAACATCAACTCGCCCATGACGTTTGATGACGTGATGATGGGCGCGCTTGAGGTTTATGCTGAGGCGAACCAGGCCTGCATCATCTCGCCCTTTATCGTGGGCGGGGCCATGGCGCCCGTATCCGTGGCGGGCACGCTGACGCAGGTGATGGCCGAAGTGCTTGCAGGGATTGCCTATTCGCAGCTGTGCCGCGCCGGGGCGCCGGTGATCATGGGGGCGTTCGTGACCTCGATCGACATGAACTCCGGCGCGCCCACATTCGGCACGCCCGAAGCGGCGCACATCACTTACGGCGCTGGACAATTGGCGCGGCGGCTTGGGCTGCCGTTCCGGTCGGCGGGGTCATTCTGCGGCTCGAAGCTACCGGATGCGCAAGCGGCCTACGAGACGGCGAATTCGCTGAATGTCGGCCTGCTCGCCGGCGTGAACTTTATGCTGCACGCCTGCGGATGGCTCGAGGGTGGGCTGGTCAGCAGCTATGAAAAGTTCGTGATGGATGCCGATCAGCTCGGCACCTTGCATCACTTGGCCGCTGGTGTGTCGGTGGATGCAAACGCGCAAGCCATGGACGCGATCAGCGAGGTGGGGCCGGGCGGGCACTACCTGGGATGCGCCCATACGCAGGCGAATTTCAAAGCCGCGTTCTGGAAGTCGGACTTGCTGGACTACAAGCCCTTCGAGACCTGGGAGGATGAGGGTGCGCGCGACACGGTCGCGCTGGCCCATCAACGGGTCGAGCGGCTTCTGAACGACTACCAGCCGCCAGCCATGGATGTGGCCGTACGCGAGGCGCTGGACGCCCATGTGGCGCGGCGCAAGGCCGAAGAGCCCGACAGTTTTATGTGATCAAGCCACTGGCTGCGCGGCCTGCATGATCCTGGCCTCGCCCACGATGGCGATCAGAATGTCGACGTGCCGCAACAGGTTGTAGGCCGACGCGTCCTCGATCCGTTGGGTGTTCAGCTCGGCTTCGAGCTCCATCAGACGCATCAACGCCTGCGTATGGCGCGGCAGGTTGCCGTAGCCCAGAAGGCGCGGCAGGTGGGCGCCGCGGCGATAATCCTCGGCCCCGATTCGGGCGGCACGCATCAGCAGGCGGGGGCGGCGCAGGCCTTGCAGCATGGTCAGGACGTCTTGCATTTCAGTGCTCCAGTTGGGTCAGGGCCAACCCGTTCCGGGCCGGTCGATGTCCCTACTTTGCACAACTTTAGCGGGTGTTGCGTGCGGCGAGGTACAGGCGCCCGATGGTTTAGCAAGTGTTTATCTTTTGGAAACAATGCTGCTGACCACGACGATTGTTAACTTACGGGTAACCAATGCATCCTTAGGTTGTGTGAACAAATATGTGGATAATGCCGGGACAACTGGCAGGTCTGAAGGACGGAAATGGACATGATGCTGCACAGACAAGGTGCACGGCCCGCGTTGGCGGGTCTGCCCGGCTGGGTGCCCCCTGCGGCACGCAACTACCTCGCCCACACAGAAGCCGGTTTGCCGATCCGCGAACTGGCGCGCCAGACGGGGTGCCATGCCTCGACGGTGCTGCGCCAGATCCGGCGGTTCGAGACGCGGCGTGACGATCCGCTGATTGACGCCGTTCTGCGCAAGTTGGGGACCGGATTGAAAGAGCGGTCGTCGCCTCCGTCGAAAATGCAGCGAAAGGATACGCGCCCCATGCACGTCGCCAGCCAAGACCTCGCCCCCGACAACGACCAGTTTCAACGCGAGGCGCAACGCATCCTGCGCCGCTTATGCGAAAAGGGGGCTGTGCTGGCGGTCGCCATCGACATGGAAAAGGCGGTCGTCGTTCGCGATGGCGCCGCGGGGGCCAGCACGCGCACGGCCGTGGTGGATCGGCAGGTTGCCGAAGCCATGGCGTTGCAAGAGTGGATCGGCGCGGACACTGCGGGCCGCATCACACGGTATCGCATCACCGGAACGGGACGCGCGGCCCTGAACGAGATGCTGGAGGGCGCCGAGACGGACGGCCCCGGCATGGCCGAGGCGGCCGCCCCCTTTGCCGACCAGCACCGCAGTTGGGGCGAACGCACCGTGCGGGACCCCGACACCGGGCAAAGCCGCCGCGTGCGATACAACATGTCCGAATCGCCGCTGACAGCGCTTGCGCGGCGGCGCGACCGGGACGGTTCACCGTTTCTGAGCGACGATCTGGTCACGGCTGGCGAGCGCCTGCGCGAGGACTTCGAGCTGGCGCAGATGGGCCCGCGCGTTGCGCAGAACTGGGACCGCTTCCTGACGGGCGGCACGCGGGGCGGATTTGCTGCCGACAGCGGTGTGGGCAACGGGCCTGATGCGGCGCGCAAGCGCGTGGGCGCCGCGCTCAGCGATCTGGGGCCGGGCCTGTCGGACGTGGTGCTGCGCTGCTGTTGCTACCTCGAAGGGTTGGAGACGACCGAGAAAAAGCTGGGCTGGTCGGCGCGGTCGGGCAAGATCGTGCTGCGTATCGCCCTGATGCGGCTGAAGCAACATTACGACGAAACGACCGGACCCGGCGGCGGCCTGATTGGCTGATCCCGCCCGGTTGGTCAAACGGCGTCGCATTCCCTCTGGTGCGGCGCCGTTCTGTATGCGCAGCACACCGGCCCGCGGCGCTGTGTCCCCGTATAAAACGGCTCTGCTCTGCATAGATGTCATCTTGGCCGCGTAAGAGACATGCGGATGGCACGGGGTGGCGGCATGGTGTGGGCTTTGGGGACGCGTTTCAATTTGGCCATGGCTGCGGTGTTTGCGGCACTTTTGTTGGCCGCAGAACCTGCGCGGGCCGAAGGACAATGGTACGCCTCGGGCAGCATCGGCACCTTGATCGAAGGCAGCTGGCACGACGCGTTGAACCCCAATAACGTGGAATTTGCCGATTCCCACATGCTCGCCGCGGCTGTGGGTTGGGAACGGCCTATCGGTGACAGCCGCTTTGCCCTTGGGGTCGAGGCGCAGCTGATCGCCCATGCGGGCACGCAGGACCATTTTGAACTGAGCGTTCCGCTGACGCTCAGGTACAGGCCGATCCACGTGGGGCGTGTCGCGTCATATGCGGGTGGCCTGGGTCTGTCCTACGCGACAAAGGTCCCGCAGGTCGAGATTGACCGCAACGGGGCATCGCAGCGGCTGTTCGTGCATTGGCTGGCCGAGGTTGAGTTTGCCCTGCCGTCGCCGGACCTGACCGCCTTTGTCCGCTTGCATCACCGGTCGGATGGCTACGGCCTGTTCGAGGTCGATGCAGGCTCGACCGGCTATCTGATCGGTCTGCGCAAGCGGTTTTGAGGCGCATAGCGGCTTTGCACCGCAGGACATTCCGTGGCGCGTGCACTATGTTAGAGTGGTTGAACGCTAAACCATTCCGTGGACCCGAGCGATGCGCGACCTGAAGATCCCCGAACAGCGGCACCCTGAAAAGGCGCGCCGCCCCGACAATCCGCAGCCGAAAAAGCCGGACTGGATTCGGGTCAAGGCGCCGGTGAGCGAGGGGTACAAGGCGACCCACAAGATCATGCGCGACAACGGCCTCGTCACCGTGTGCGAAGAGGCGGGCTGCCCCAATGTCGGCGAATGCTGGAGCCAGGGCCACGCCACGATGATGATCATGGGCGAGGTCTGTACCCGCGCCTGCACCTTCTGCAACATCGCGACGGGCAAGCCGCCAGAGGATCTGGACGTGTTCGAACCTGGGCGCGTAGCCCACGCGGTCGAAAAGCTCGGGTTGAACCATGTGGTCATCACCTCGGTCGACCGGGACGATATCGAGGATGGCGGCGCCGATCACTTTGCCCAGACCATCCGGGCGATCCGTCACCGCAGCCCTGACACCACGATCGAGATCCTGACGCCGGATTTCATCCGCTGTGATCCATCCGTGCTCGAGGTGGTGGTCGAGGCCCGGCCGGACGTGTTCAACCACAACCTCGAAACGGTGCCCGGCCTGTACCCAGAGGTGCGCCCCGGCGCGCGCTACTTCCACTCGTTGCGCCTGCTGCAACGGGTCAAGGAACTGGATCCGATGATGTTCACCAAATCGGGCATCATGGTCGGCCTCGGAGAGGACAAGCAGGCCGTGGCGCAGGTGATGGACGACATGCGCGCCGCCGACATCGATTTCCTGACCATCGGTCAATACCTGCAGCCCACGCCGAAACACCACCGCGTCGACCGCTTTGTCACGCCCGAAGAATTCGCGGCCTACGAAAAGGCCGCCTATGGCAAAGGGTTCCTGATGGTGAGTGCGACACCGCTCACGCGGTCATCATACCACGCGGGCGACGATTTTGCCCGACTGCGCGCGGCACGCCAGGGCAAACTGGCGCAAGGCTGAGACAACCGGTCCGCAACACTCAAGCGATACAACCTGGGGTGGTGGCGGTTGCGCTTGACACTGTCTCGTGCACGGTAAAGCATGAAGCGTAGCCCACAACGCGCAGGGGAGCCCGACAGATGGTCGACCCAAAACGGATCACGGCCACCCTGGAACAGTTCATACTGGACCTGAACCCCGAACAATACGGCGTCGCCATTGCGCATCTCAACGATGCGGTCGCCGCGATTGCGGCAGTGTCAGCGGGCGAAGCGACGCGCTATGCGCTGCACGACCGCCTGGTGATGGGCAAGGCCGTATCGGACGGGAAACGCCGTCACCTCAGGTAAAGCGCACCGTGCCGATATAGGGCAGGTTGCGATTGCGCTGCGCATAGTCGATGCCGTAGCCCACGACGAATTCATCCGGGATCTCGAAACCGGTCCAGTCGGCCTTGAACGACACTTCGCGCCGCGCGGGCTTGTCGAGCAGCGCGATGGTCTTCAGCCGAGTGGGCTTGCGCGCGGCCAACAGCGTGCTGACGTGGTGCATGGTGTGGCCGGTGTCCACGATATCCTCGACCACCAGCACGTCACGCGCCTCGATCGCGCCGCGCAAGTCCTTGAGAATGCGGACTTCACGGCTGGATTCCGTGCTGTTGCCATAGGACGAGGCCTCGAGGAAATCGACCTCGATGGGCAGGTCAAGCTCGCGCACCAGATCGGCGATGAACACGAACGACCCGCGCAAAAGCCCGACGACCACCAGCTTGTCCGTATCCCGGAACTCCGCTTCGATCTCGCGGGCGAGCGCCTCGATCCGGGCCGCAATCGCCTTGGCCGAGATCATCTGGTCTATGACATATGGCCGCTGTGTCATGGCACCCCTCTTGATTTCGTCGCCGCTGCAAGACACATCGCACGGCACGATCCACATAACCCATACCGTGATGCCGACCCATTCTGAAACCCGCTTCCTGCCGTATACCCCGCAACAGATGTATGATCTGGTGGCGGATGTGGCCTCGTATCCGCAATTCCTGCCCTGGTGTGCGGCGGCGCGCGTGCGCAAGGTGACACCCAAAGACGGCCATCAGGTGATGGAGGCGGATCTGGTGATCAGCTTCAAGGTCTTTCGCGAACGTTTCGGGTCCTGCGTCGTGCTCTATCCGGGCGCGCACAAGATCGACACGGAATATCTGGACGGCCCGTTCCGCTACATGAAGTCGAACTGGGCGTTTTCCGAGGCGGAGGGCGGGTGCAAGGTGTCGTTTTTCGTGGACTTCGAGTTCAAGAACGCGATCCTGCAGGGCATCATCGGTGTCGTGTTCAACGAGGCGATGCAGCGCATTGTGCGCGCGTTCGAGCGGCGCGCCGCAGCGCTTTACGGATAGCGAAGGCGCAGACGGCTGGCGGGCCCTTCGGGGAGGATTTTTTTGGGACAAAGACGGGACGGGATCACCGCGCTGCTCTTGGCCTATGCGCAAGCAGAGCCGCCGGAGGAGGTGCGCGCCGGGATGCGCCTGTCGGTGCTGGATTGGGCCGCGTGCGGTTTGGCCGGCCGGCGGGAGGGCGCCTTTGGTGGCTGGAGCGTTCCGGGGCAGGGGCCGTGCACGCGTTTTGATGGGCTGGCCGGAAGCCCGGCGGAGGCTGCCTTGGTCAATGGGACTCTGTCTCACGCGCTGGACTACGACGATACGCATTTTGCGCATATCGGGCACCCCTCCGTCGTCGTGGTTTCCGCCGCGCTGGCGGTGGCCGAAGCGGTGGGTGCGCCGTTTGCGGATATGCTCGACGCGGCCCTTGTCGGGGCCGAGGCCTCTGTCGCGGCGGGTCTGTGGCTGGGCCGCGATCACTATGAGGTTGGCTATCACCAAACGGCGACGGCCGGGACGTTTGGGGCTGCCGTGACGGCGGGGCGTCTGCTGGCGCTGGACCAAGGCACGATGCGGCACGCGTTGGGCCTCGCCTCGACCATGGCCGCAGGGCTGAAGTCGCAGTTTGGCACGATGGGCAAGCCTTTGAACGCGGGACTGGCGGCACGCGCCGGGGTCGAAGCCGCACACTGGGCGGGTCAGGGCATGACATCGGCAGAGCATGGCGTGGAGGGGCCATTGGGGTTCGGGGCCACGCATCACGGGGCGGATCAGACGGTCGCGTTCGCGTGGCGGATGGCGGCGGTGTCGCACAAGTTCCACGCCTGTTGCCACGGTCTGCACGCCACGCTCGAGGCGGTGCGCGGGCTGGCCCTGGCGGACGCGAGGCAGATCGTCGTGCGCGTCCACCCGCGCTGGCTGAGCGTGTGCAACCATCCGGCGCCACAGACGGGTCTTGAGGCCAAATTTTCGTACGCGCATGTGCTTGCGATGGCGGCCCATGGCCGCGAGACCAGCGACATCGCATCCTTTACCGATGCCTGCGCGTCCGATCCGCAGATGGTCGCCTTTCGCGATCGGGTCAGCGTTACGGGCGATCCCAAGCTTAGCGAGATGCAAGCGCATGTGACGGTGGATGGCGCCGTCTACACCCATGACCTCGACACGCCACAGCCCCTGGAGGAGCGGCGCGCGCGCCTCCGCCGGAAGGCGCAGACATTGGTGGGCGCCAGCCGGTCAGAGGCGTTGTGGCAGGCGATTGACGCCGGCGACCTGGGGCGGTTTGGTCAGCTGCTTGTCCCATAGGTGTCGAGCGCCGTCTGCAGCAGCCGCAGTGCATGATCGCAGGCCGCCTGGCGCACCTTGTCCCGGCCGAGCGCGCCAAAGTCGACGGTTTCGGTCCGGGTGCCTGCGGGCGAGGCGAGGCCGAAACACACACGGCCTTCGGGTTTGACGTCGGACCCGCCGGGCCCCGCGATGCCGGTGACCGACACGGCAAGCTGCACGGGCGCGTACTTCAGCGCGCCCTGCGCCATTTCGGCGGCGACCGGCTCACTCACCGCGCCATGCGCGTCAAGGGTGTCCGCCCGCACGCCAACCAGCTCGACCTTGGATCGGTTGGTATAGGTGACAAAGCCGCGCTCGATCACGGCGGATGCGCCGGGCACCTCTGTCAGCGCGGCGGCGACCATCCCGCCGGTGCAGCTTTCGACGGTTGCGATCATCACGCCTTGGGCCTGGGCGCGGCGCAGGATGTCGGCAACGCGGCTCATCACAGGATGATCCCATGGGCGATGGCGGCGAGCAAGAGCACCCCAATGGCGGCAAATGCGCCAGCCACCACGTCGTCCAGCATCACGCCCAGCGCGTCGCCGCGCCGGTCGGCCCGGCCTACCAGCCATGGCTTCCAGATGTCGAAGAGCCGGAAAAGGACAAAGGCGCTGATCCAGCCGGGCCACAGATCAAGAATGTCCAGCCCCCGGCTGCTGGCCGCATAGCTGAGGGGAAGGAGCGCGATCCACTGGCCGACAACCTCGTCCACGACCACCTCGGACGGATCATGGTCGTCGCTGCCTCGGGTGATCTGGTGGGTTGCCCACCATCCCGCAGCAAACAGAGCGATGGTTGCAATCATGACGAGCGATACGCCCCCCAGCACATGCAGGAGCCAGCCCAGCGGCAACGCCACGGCGGAGCCCCAGGTGCCCGGCCCGGGGCGCAGGTGTCCCACGCCGCATACGGTGCCGATCAGCTGCGCGATCATGCGCCCAACAGCGCGGCAGTGGCGATGCAGGCAATGCCCTCGCCCCGGCCGGTAAAGCCCAGGCGCTCGCTCGTGGTGGCCTTGATCGACACGCGGCCGGCATCGCTCCCGGCGATGTCTGCGACCCGCACCCGCATGCCCGCCGCGTGCGGGCCGATCTTGGGAAACTCGCAGATCAGTGTGCAATCGATGTTCTGGACGATAAACCCCATTTCGGCGGCAAGATCGACGGCATGGCGCAGGAACACGTGGCTTTCGGCGCCTTTCCATTCGGGATCGCTGGGCGGGAAATGGGTGCCGATATCGCCTTGGGCCACCGCACCGTAGATCGCGTCGGTGATGGTGTGCAGGCCCACATCCGCGTCCGAGTGGCCCACGAGCCCCTGCCCATGCGGCACCTTCACGCCGCAGAGCATCACGTGATCCCCCGGTCCGAATGCGTGCACGTCAAATCCGTTGCCCAGCCTAATGTCCATCCCGCCCCCACAGCAGTCGTTCTGCCCGGGCGATGTCGCCGGGCAGGGTAATCTTTATGTTGTCTTCGTCGCCGGGCACAATGGCCACTTGTATCCCGTGGGCGCGCGCAACCTCGACGTCATCCGCCGCGCCGCCCGGATGGGCCGCATGGGCGGCCCGGATCGCCGCCAGGTCAAAGCCCTGCGGCGTCTGCGCGCGGAACAGGCCCGTGCGATCCTGCGTGCCGGTGACGCGGTCATCTGCGCCGGTCCAGAGTGCATCGGTGACGGCCAAGGCAGGCGCCGCACCTGCATGGTGCCCGAGCGCCGCAAGCACCGCGTCGATGACGGCGGGGGCGACCAGCGGGCGCGCCACATCGTGGATCAGAACCCGCGTGCCCACCCGCACCGCATCCAACCCGGCCCGGACCGAGGCGGCGCGATCAGCCCCGCCGGTCACGATGTCCACATCACCCGTATTCACAGCCTCAAGCCGCGCTCTATCGTCAGGATGCGTGACGAGAATGATCTGACCGACAGAGCCATGCTGCCGAAAGACATCCAGCGTGTGGGTCAAAATTGGACGGCCTGCCAACAACTGCCACTGTTTGGGCACATCGCCGCCTGCGCGTGTGCCGCGTCCGGCGGCCACGATAACCGCAGCGGCGGAGCGCATGTCTGAGGCGGAACCCGTCATGGTGTCTGCATAGGCACTGCGGTCTGTCCTGTCCATGGTCGACGGTGTGCCTATAATTTGAGCAACTGCTAATGGGTTGATCGCTGCTCAGCGCTGCTTTCATTGAGAAAAACATTTGGCTCCTATAGCCCGTATGTCAGCACAAGGATTAAGCACACCGGCATGAACCGCTTTCCCCTCGACATGGCTGCACCTGTGATGCTGGCGCCGATGGCTGGAATCACGGACCTGCCGTTCCGCACGATCGTGGCAGAGTTTGGCGCGGGCCTGGTCGTTTCCGAAATGGTGGCGAGCCACGACCTGCTCAACGCCCGTCCCGGCAGCAGGGAGCGGGCCGAGCTGGGTTTGGGGGCTGCGGGCACTGCTGTGCAACTCGCCGGACGCGAGCCGCTGCCGATGGCAGAGGCGGCGCGGATGGTTGCGGGGCAGGGCGCACAGGTGATCGACATCAACATGGGCTGCCCGGCCAAGAAGGTGGTGAACGGCTATTCCGGGTCCGCGCTGATGCGCGAACCTGACCACGCCTTGCGGTTGATCGAGGCTGTGGTGGGTGCGGTCGACATCCCCGTCACACTCAAGACGCGGCTGGGCTGGGATGACGCGCTGATGAACGCGCCCGAGATTGCCGTGCGCGCCGAGGCGGCAGGCATCCGGCAGATCGTCATTCACGGACGCACGCGCTGTCAGTTCTACAAGGGCCGCGCCGACTGGGCCGCGATCCGCGCTGTGACGGATGCGGTGCGCATTCCGGTCGTGGCCAATGGCGACATCGTGGATGCCGCCACCGCGGCGCAGGCGCTGGAGCAGTCGGGCGCAGACGGCGTGATGATCGGGCGGGGCGCGCAAGGCCAGCCCTGGTTGCTCGCGCAGGTGGCGCATGCGCTTTATGGCACGCCCGCGCCGGTTGTGCCGACCGGTGACGCGCTGGTGGCGCTGGTGCTGCGGCACTACGCGGATATGCTGTGCTTCTACGGCGATCCGCTGGGCCTGCGTGTCGCGCGCAAGCATCTGGGCTGGTACATGGATCACGCGGGCACCGGTGCTGCGCTGCGCCGTGACGTTCTGACGGCGAAAACGCCGCAGGAAACCGTGGCCGCCTTGCCCCGCGCCCTGATACCCGAGACGGGGATGGCGGCGGCGTGACGGCGGCGGGCGATCTCTGGGCCTCGTTGCCGGTGCCCGCCATCGTGATCGGGCCGTGCGACGAGATTGTCGATATCAACTCTGCCGCCGAAGGGTTCTTCAACGCCTCAGCCAAGTCGATGAGGGGCACGCCGCTGTGGGATCAGCTGGCGGTCGATGCCCCGCTCGAGGACAGCCTGGCGCGGGCGCGCAAGAACGGCACGCCGCTTTTTGTCAACGATGTGGATGTGGGCAACGGCCAGCGGCCCCCCTTGCAATGTGCGCTGCAGATCGCGCCGCTGGTGGGGGCATCGGATCACATGCTGATGATGATCTCACCCCGCGAGCTGGCCGGGCGCATGACCCAGAACCATTCCGTGAAATCCGCCGCCAAGTCCGCCATCGGCATGGCCGAGATGCTGGCGCACGAGATCAAGAACCCGCTGGCCGGCATCACAGGTGCTGCGCAATTGCTGAGCATGAACCTCAAGCCAGAGGATCTGGAACTGACCGATCTGATCGTCGAAGAGGGGCGGCGCATCGTCAAGCTGCTAGAGCAGGTGGAGCAGTTCGGCAACCTGTCGCCACCCGATCTGCGCGCGGTCAACATCCACGATGTGCTCGACCGCGCGCGCCGCTCCGCGCTGCTGGGCTTTGGCGCCAACATGACGATCATCGAGGATTACGACCCCTCACTGCCGCTCTCCTTTGGGGATCCCGACCAGCTGCTGCAGGTCGTGCTCAATCTGCTCAAGAACGCGTCGGAGGCGGCAGGCGACCCGGGTGGCACGATCCGCCTGCACAGCTATTTCGAACATTCCTTTCGCCTGCGCCGTGCTGACGGCAGCGGCCAGTCGCTGCCCCTGCAGATCGAGATCATCGACGATGGCCCTGGCCTGCCCGACGGCATCGCCGCCGACATCTTTGACCCGTTTGTCTCGGGCAAGGAGAACGGCACCGGCCTTGGCCTTGCGCTCGTGTCCAAGATCATTTCGGATCACGGCGGCTGGATCTCCGTCACGTCCGTACCGGGCCGTACGGTGTTTCGCCTGTCGCTGCCCCGCGCCCCCAAATCCGCACCCCTTGCATCCCATCCGGAGGACTGACCCATGGACGGCACCATCCTTGTCGCCGATGACGACCGCACCATTCGCACCGTTCTGACCCAGGCGCTGACACGCGCGGGCTGCAAGGTGCACGCCACTTCGTCGCTGACCACGCTCATGCGCTGGGTGGGCGAGGGGAAGGGCGACGTGGTGATCTCGGATGTGATGATGCCCGACGGCAACGGGCTCGAGATGCTGCCCAAGATCTCCGAGGATCGCCCCGGCCTGCCGGTCATCGTGATCAGTGCGCAGAACACGATCATGACAGCGATCCAGGCCGCTGAGGCTGAGGCCTATGATTACCTGCCAAAACCCTTCGATCTGCCCGACCTGATGAAGCGGACGGCCAAGGCGCTCGAGCTGCGCGGCCAGTCACGTGCCCCAGCGGTCGAGGATGAGCGCCCGGATGAGCTGCCCCTCGTGGGGCGCACGGCGATTATGCAATCGCTCTACCGCGTGGTGGCGCGGGTGATGAACACCGATCTGCCGGTGCTGATCTGGGGTGAAAGCGGCACGGGCAAATCCCTGATCGCGCGCGCCATTCACGACTTTTCCGACCGGCGGACGCTGCCCTTTGTCACCGTCACGGCGGCTGATTTGCAGGATCTCGAAGGCCCGGCGCGCGTCATGTCGCGTGTCAAGGGCGGCACCTTGTTGATCGACGAGATCAGCGACATTCCAGAAGAGCTGCAGGCCCGCATCGTGCGGATGATGGACACACCCGGCGAATATGTGCCGCGCTTTCTCGCCACCAGCCAGTCGGACCTGACTGACGCGATGGAGGCGGGTGCGGTGCGCAAAGACCTTTATTACCGTCTGTCGGGTGCCACCCTGAACGTGCCCGCCTTGCGCGAGCGGGTGGACGACATCCCCGTGCTGACCGAGCATTTCCTCGCCCGTGGTGAAAAGTCCGGCCAGGCCCACCGCGTCTTGTCCGACGCTGCGTCCGAGATTTTCCGGACCTACAGCTGGCCCGGCAATGTGCGCCAGCTTGAAAACGCCGTGCGGCGTCTGGGCCTGACCAGCCGCGCGCCCGAAATCTCCGCGGCGGAGGTCGAACAGGTGCTGGGCAACCAGCCCGAGCTTGAGCCCATGCGTTCTGGCGGCGATACGGAAAAGCTGGGCGCGTCGGTCGCGCGCCACCTGCGCCGGTATTTTGATCTGCACGGCAATATGTTGCCGCCGCCGGGGCTCTATCAGCGCATCCTGCGCGAGGTCGAGGCGCCGCTGATCGAGATCGCGCTGGACGCAACCGGCGGAAATCAGGCGAAATGTGCCGATCTGCTTGGCATCAACCGCAATACCCTGCGCAAGAAAATTACCGACCTCGATATAGAGGTGACACGGCGCCGCAAGTTGATGTAATACTGCCACACAACCCGTGGCATTCGCGCCGACCGGCGCGGGGGACCACTGGATATGGCGGTAAGGCGCAGCAAGCGCCACATCATCGAGGGCATGCCACGTGGCATCTACGACACGAACCTCGCTATGGGTGAGCTTCGGGCGTTTGCGTCGCCGGCGGCGGCTGCGCAATGCGGCGACATTCGGCATCGTCTTGCTGGGTCCGGTGCTGGCGCTTGCGACCTTCCTCGTGCTCGGCCCGCTGGATCAGGGCGCCTCAGCGCTGTCGTTGCGCCTCGTTTTGCTCGCGGACCTTGTGTACGTGCTGGTCGTCGCGGCGGTCGTGCTCAGCCAGGTGGCGCGGCTGGTGGCCGCCCGGCGCGCAAAATCCGCAGGCAGCCGGTTGCACCTGCGCCTGACGGCCGTGTTCGGCCTTTTGGCACTGATCCCGACCGTGACGGTGGCCGTCTTTGCGGGCCTCACAGTCAATATCGGCCTCGAGGGGTGGTTTTCGGACCGGGTGAGCCGCGTGGTGGGCAATTCGCTGGCCGCCGCCCAAGCCTACAAGGAAGAACAGCGCGAGGACCTGGCCGCCGATGCCCGTGCGCTCGCCCGCTATATCGACACCGTGCGTGGCGCGCAGGTGGTGGGCGACCGCGAAGTGCTGACCGAGGGACAGCTGCAGGTGCAGCGCGGCCTGCGCGAGGCCTATATCATTGATGGGACAGGCGATATCCGGGCGCGCGGCGATCGGTCCTACCTTTTTGATTACGAAGAACCCGCCGAGCAGGACTTTACCGCCGCCATCGATGACGGCATCCAGATCCTCGAGGATTGGCCGCAGAACGAGTTTCGCGCGCTGGTGCCTCTGGCGTCCTATGTGGACCGGTTCCTCTATGTTTCGCGCGATGTGGATGGCGAGATCCTGTCGCTGCTGGACGAGACCGAAGAGACGGTGCGCCTGTACCAGCAATTGGAGAGCGAGCGTGGCACCGTCCTGTTCCAGTTCGGGCTGCTCTATCTCGGCTTTGCCCTGATCCTGATCCTGGCCGCAATCGCCTTGGGTCTGTGGTTTGCCGAACGGCTCAGCGGGCCTGTCGGGCGGCTGACGGGCGCCGCGCAACGGGTGGGGTCGGGCGATCTGGACGTGCAGGTGCGCGAGGAAGAGGGCGATGACGAGATCGCCATGCTGGGCCGCTACTTCAACCAGATGACGCGCCAGCTCAAGGGGCAGCGCCAGACCCTGCTGGCCAACACCGAACAGATCGAACGGCGGCGGCGGCTCTTTGATTCCGTGCTCAGCTCGGTCACGTCAGGGGTTGTGGGCGTGGATCCGGGCGGCCGGGTGACCTTTGCCAACCGGTCCGCTGCAGGGCTGCTGGATTGGCGCGAGGACGCGCAAGAGGCAGTGCCGCTGGCCGTTGCCATCCCCGAATTCGCCGCGCTCTTTGCGGTGCTCAAGGCCAGCCGGCAGGAGGTCGCACAAGACGAGGTCAAGGTGACCCGCGCCGGGCGGCTGGAAAACCTGCTGGTGCGTATGGCCACGCGGCGCAGCGCGGACGGACGGCTCGAAGGATATGTGATCGCGTTTGACGACGTCACCGACCTGGTGTCGGCCCAGCGCATGGCCGCCTGGGGCGATGTGGCCCGCCGCATCGCGCACGAGATCAAGAACCCGCTAACCCCCATCCAGCTCAGCGCCGAACGGATCAAGCGCAAGTTCGCGCCCAAACTGGGCGAGGACAGCGACAGCCTGGAACAGATGACAGACGTGATCGTCCGGCAAACCGGCGATTTGCGCCGCATCGTCGACGAATTTTCCAAATTCGCCCGCATGCCCGAACCGGAACGCACCAGCCAGGATCTGACAACCCTGGTGCGGGATGCCGTTGTCCTGCAGCGTGCCGGGCAACCGGATGTCGAGATTGTGGATGATCTGCCGGACCCCGACGTGTTTGCCAACGTGGATGCGACGATGATCTCGCAGGCCTTGACGAACTTGGTGAAGAACGCAGGCGAAGCCATTGAAACATTGAAGACAAAAGGCGCACCCGAGGGTCACAGACCGCGCATCGAGGTACGCATGCAGACGGGGCCGCGCGGTGCGCGCATCACCATCGCCGACAACGGTATCGGACTGCCCGAAGATCGGGCGCGCCTGTTCGAGCCCTACGTGACAACCCGTGACGAGGGCACCGGCCTGGGCCTGCCCATCGTCAAAAAGATCATCGAAGAACACGGGGGCACACTGACCCTCGAAGACGCGGCCCCCTTTGGGGAAAACACCCATTTCGGTGCCATGGCAGTGATCACACTGCCTCTGGCCCCGGTTTTAGTTGAGCAGGAGCAAGCGGTATGAGCGATATTCTCATTGTGGATGACGAACGAGACATTCGGGAGTTGATCTCGGACATTCTGGAGGACGAAGGCTATGCCACGCGGCTGGCCGGAAACTCGGATGAGGCGATGGGCGCGATCAACACCGCGGCGCCCGCACTGATCATCCTCGACATCTGGCTCAAGGACAG
>ERZ1740067.1045-NODE-1045-length-20070-cov-7.318761_pt1 | contig 20070 bp, 17 predicted proteins | sample MGYA00581736_ERZ1740067 | MGnify/ENA primary metagenome ERZ1740067 (study PRJEB43018, sample SAMN04849236) | marine metagenome | isolation source: floating plastic debris | place: Pacific Ocean | collected 2008-08-27 | study: EMG produced TPA metagenomics... | reverse complement strand
ATGCTTGACGACCAGGGCGTGGGCACCATATTGGATAACGATATTAACGCAAGTCCTTATGAAGAGGAAATCACCATCATTTGTGGTAATCCTATCCCCGATGTTCCGCAACTCACTTTTATGGGAGGTTGTGGTGACTATGATGTGGTTTTCTCCGAAGAACGCCAAGACGCTGTCGATTCTGATGATTACATGATCGTAAGGACCTGGGAAGTTACTGATTCTTGTGGCAATACAGCCACATTTGAGCAGTTCATTTTTGTACTACAACCACAGTTGGAAGAGGTTTTCATTGACATCTGTGTGGAAGATGAGCCCATTGACTTGATCACTTTTTTACCAGGAGGTTTTGACACCAATGGTACCTTCGAGGTATTGGAGGGTAATCTTACTCTGAACGGTTCGATTTTTGATCCTTCAGGTATTGAAATCGGGGCGTATAAGATAGCATACAGTTCAATTGAAGGCGATTGTAAGTACTTTGTTGACTTTAATATCACCACTAACAGCGAATGTGTTCCTTGTAATCGCAGTGAGATAGAAGTAAATGACGCTATAACCGTAAATGGTGACGGAATCAATGACTTCCTGGAAATCACCGGAGCAGAGTACTGTACTTTCCAATTTGATATTATGGTATTCAACCGTTGGGGTGACAAGGTATTTGAGCAGAACAATTATCAAAATGATTGGGGAGGCATTGCTCCAAATGGATCTTTCGGGAACTCAGGAGTGTTACCTTCTGGCACCTATTATTACATCATAACGATTCGCGATGTCGAAACAGGTTCCAATATTGAGCCCCTAAACGGATACATTTATCTCGGAACCAAATAAAATTCTTGAAACAAAGGCCAATTCGTTGGCCTTTGTTTTTTAAAAGAAATATATCTACGCTTTATCTACATAAGAAAACCACTCAACGAGACTTATTTCCCACAACGAATAAAATGAAGTTTAAACGTCTAAATTACTGGTTACAAGCAAGTTTTTGTTGCTTTGTAGAGCGAATTGATCCCAAGTCGGTTCCAAAATTGAAACTTAACCTGTATCAGTTATGAAAACCTTACAGCATGGTATTTTGGCGAGTTTATTGTTATTCGGAGCTACATCCTTAGCTCAACAACTGCCACAATTCACCCAATATATGTTCAATACCATCTCCGTAAATCCGGCATATGCGGGAAGCAGGGAGGCTCTAAATCTAACGGCACTGCATAGAAATCAGTGGGCGGGATTGGACGGAAATCCAGTGACAAGTACATTTTCTGTGCATACCCCTTTAAATAATGAAAGAATTGGTCTGGGTATCTCTTATATCAGGGATCAACTGGGCTTCGAAAATACCGATTATGTATACGGGGATTTCTCCTACTCCATACCCGTTTCCTTTGAAGCTAAACTTTCGTTTGGATTAAAGGCAGGTTTTACCAATTATAGATTGGAAAACCCCGATGTCAACGACCCTTTTTTTACGGATAATTTTAATAGTTGGCAACCTAATTTTGGTGCAGGAGTTTATTTGAGCACCAATAGATGGTACGCTGGGGTTTCTTCTCCCCGAATGCTGAGTACCGATTTAAATCAAGGAGAGTTTGAAGCCTTAGAACGTGTAAGCTATTATGCCATCGGTGGTTTGGTACTTGACTTATCTTTGGATATTAAATTCAGACCTTCCTTTATTACAAAATTCACTAATGGAGCCCCTGCCACCTATGACCTAACTACTGGATTCCTTTTCTACGAAAAATTCTGGGCGGGTGCTTCCTATAGATTCAACGATGCCTCCAATTTTGGGGCATACATGGATTATCAAATCGCAAAAGATATTCGAATTGGTTATGCTTATGACCTGCCTATTGGTACGATTCGACCTTACACTGGGGGTACCCATGAGGTTATATTAATATTTGAACCACGAGTGGTCAAACGAAAAAACTTATACCGTTCACCTAGATATTTCTAAAAATACCTGGACATGAAAACCAAATCTTTATTTATTCTTATGGTCACTGTTTTACTGGCCATAACATCATCAACGGCGCAGTCTTCCCGTCAGAAAAAGGCAGATGTTATGTTCAGTAAATTTGCTTATGCAAAAGCAATTCCTTTGTATGAGGAAATGCTCATTGAAGATGACAATGCATTCCATGCCTTACAGCGCTTGGCCGAATCCCATTTATTGTTAAGGGATTTTGAAAAATCACTTCCTTATTTTGAGCGTTTCATTGAAAATAAAGAAACCCCTTCCAACTATTTCTTTAAATATGGCATGGCCCTAAAGAGTGTTGGTAAGGAAAAAGAGGCCTTGCATTGGTTGAAGCGTTATAAAAAATTGAACAAAAATGACAAGCGGGTCAAGCAGTTTTTGAAGGACGGTAACCTAGCTTCTGTGGTTTTCAATAGTCGGGAACGTTATGAAGTTGAACCCGTAGACTTTAATTCTGAGTACAACGACTTTGGAGCGATAACCTTTAATGGACGTATTTATTTTAGCTCCAGTAGACCAACTCAAGAAAGAAACGTAGATATTTACGAATGGGACAATCAACCTTGGTTGGATATTTTCTACATCGAAGAGAACGACGATGCCTTCTCGGGCAGAATGTCCTCAGACTATTCCATTGTTCCCATGGGAGGTCAAATCAATTCAGAATTCCATGAGAGCTCTTTGGCGTTCTCCACGGATTATAAGAATGATACCATTATTTACTTTACAAGAAATAACCATTTTCAAAACAAAACTGGTTATTACGAAATAAAGTATAAAGAAGAAAAGCTCATTGAAAAAAGAAACAACTTAAAAATATACAAGGCTGAAAAAGTAGATGGAGAATGGACCGTAACCAGAAATCTTAAGATAAATGCGGACCATTATTCCACGGGGCACCCAAGCGTGAACCCCAACCGTACCAAATTATATTTTGCTTCCGATAAGCCTGGAGGTTATGGCGGAACGGATATCTATTACTGCGATATACACCCAAGGGGTGGGGTGGGAAAACCTATAAATGCCGGCCCAATAGTTAATACGGCAGGTAATGAAATGTTCCCTTTTGTTAATAATGAAGGAAAATTGTTTTTCTCTTCTGACGGTCATGTGGGTTTTGGTCAGTTGGATGTATTCGCAACGGTTACCGATGAAAATGATAAAGTAGTTGATGTTATTAACCTTGGAAAGCCAGTTAATAGTGAAAAAGATGACTTTTCCTTCTTTTCCAACGAAGATGGTACCAAAGGTTATGTAAGTTCAAACCGAATAGGTGGTAAAGGTGGTGACGACATTTATACGTTCGACTTCACCCCTTCGCTCTATTTGGAAGGCCATGTATACGATGCTGTAAATGACCAACCGCTAGATTTTGTGACGGTGCAATTGACCAAAGACAAGGGAAAAACCTATATCAATGAGGTCGTCACAGATAAAAACGGATATTACCGTATGTTTTTAAATCGAAATATGCAGTATACCCTTTCGTTGACTCGGAAAACACATCCTAATAAATTGGTTGATTTAAATACCTTCGACCTTAAAAGAACGCAGAAAAAAATAGTTCGTGATATTTATATGGAACCAGTGTTGGATGTGAAAGTTTTGGCAGGACTTGATAAAATCTATTTTGACTTTAATAAGAGCAACATTAGACCTGACGCAGCTAAGGAGTTGAATAAAGTGGTCAACTTAATGCTCAACACCTATCCGTATATGACGATACGATTGGAAGCCCACACAGACCCTGTAGGAAGCCATGAATATAATGATGGACTTTCGGAAGCAAGAGCAAAGTCAACCTATGACTATCTTATTTCTAAAAAAGTGCCCAAAACTAGAATACTTTCATACAAGGGATTTGGAAAAAGAAAACCTGTCAATGACTGCAAAACGAAATGGGACTGTCCTGAAAAAATCTTGGAGTTAAACCGACGAACAGAGTTTCCCATAGTAAATATCTTGAGCCCACAAAGTAAAGAAACCTTGGCACTCAATCGAAAACTAAATAATAAGAAAGTCCTCAAATGAGGACTTTCTTATTTCTTTAAGGTAACCCGATACGATACCACGTCTTTAATCGGCACCACTATCTTACCATCTTCGGTATCTAAGGTCATTGCTATATTGTCAATGGCCGCCACAGTTCCCTCTATACCATCAAAAGAAATGGAGTCTCCCACCATATACGTCTTTCGGGCATAAAACGTTTTAAGTACATCTGAAAAAACCTCTCTCGAACCTAATCCAAAGCCCAAGGCTATAGCAAACAGGAAGGCACCCAATATCAAAGTAAAATTATTCGTGATAATATTAGTTTCAATACCCGCTTGGTTTAAAGCGGTAATGGCAACGAAAAAAGATATTAAATAGAAGAGCGTGCCACTGATGAATTTGGATCCACCAATACCCATAGAATCAAAAAGTGCCAAGGTTGCTTTCTTTACCAATGATGCAAGGTATAGCCCACCACTCAAAATCAAAAGGGCACTGAACAACGTCGGTAAATAAGCGAATATTGAAACAATACCCTCTGATATGGCGGTTAACCCCAATACTTCGGAAAGAACCACTGCAAATAACAGTATCAACAACACCCGTACGATACCAATTATAATTTTTACCAGGTCAATCTTGATATCTTTATCACCAAATAATTTTGCCTCGGTTATCTTTTTGGAGAGTTTATCGACTTTTGCCGCCTTCAAAATCTTTTTAGCGATGTAAAGAATGACTTTTACCAAAAGCCAGGTAATGACCAAGCCAAGAATCCCTAAAACTATTTTGGGCAGTAATTGAACGGCACTGGTCATAATATCTCCAAGACTTTCAGCCAGAACTTCTTGATATTTTTTCATGTATTTCAATTTAATCGTTGGGTTAATTTCTTTTATTGGTCTTGAGCAGTCCAGATACGATGGTGGCATAATTTGACGTGACCAATACGGCCATATCCAAAATGAGCTTTGCAATGGCTACGTCGTTCATTACCCGCTGCCGAAGCTCTGGCGGTACCTCTTTCAAATTCGTGTTCAGTTGACCGAACGGATTTCTAAATTCCTTTGCCATCTAACCTAAGGTTTTATAAATTTCCAACAGTTTTGCCTTCGCACGTTTTAATCTCATCTTAATGGCACTTTCACCAAGTTCCATAAGATGTGCTAGCTCTTTAATCGAAGCCCCATCTTGATATTTCAGTAATAATATGGACCTGTCTTCAACTGAAATTATTTCAAGTGCCTTTTCAAGCTTATTTGCCTTCATGTTGTAGATACTTTCGTCAGTGACCTCATCGGTAACCTTATAGTCAACATCATCCATGGAAATGGATTTATCGCTCATTTTTCGCTGTTTATTTCGATTCACATAATTCACACAGAAATTATATGTAAACGAATACAACCAAGTTGAGAACTTCGATTTACCCTTAAAACTCGCCAACTTTACAAAAAGCATCAAGAAAACGTCTTGCGTCAAATCTTCAGCCTCATCTTGTGATCGCGAAAAACCATAGCATTTATTGTAAACCATTTTTGAATAACGGTCATAAAGTACCCCAAACAGTAAGGTGTCATTCTTTGCCACTATCTTTTCAACCAATTCTTCATCAGTGAAATCTTTGTATTGCTTCCCCCTACCCAATGATTGATTGGCTTGATTTACAAGGATTAGAAACAGCCGTTTTAATAAAGTCACTTTATTGGTGGTGTTGTTCATGGTAAGATAAAATAAAACAGGATATCTTTGGAAAAACCAAGGTTATGAAAAAATATCATCTTTTGATTTTAGTGACAGCGGTACTCTTCAATTGTAGGACTGAAAAAAAAGAAAAAGAGGCCATCAAACAAAAACAGACCTCGGTATTGGAAAAAATTGCAAAGGCACATGGATACGACAATTGGGATAAAGTTGAGTCAATAGCTTTTACTTTTAATGTAGATAGGGATTCAACACATTTTGAGCGTAGTTGGATGTGGAAGCCCAAAACCGATGAGGTAACCCATATCAATAGTTCAGATACCCTTACCTATAACCGAAGAAATATGGATAGTGTAGCCTATAAAACGAATGCCGGATTCATTAACGACCGTTACTGGCTTCTTGCACCGTTCAACCTCATCTGGGACCAAGATAATTTCACCTACGAACTCACTGAAGGATCAGTAGCCCCCATAAGTGAAGAACCCATGCAAAAATTAACCATAGTCTACTCGAGTGAAGGAGGGTATACGCCAGGTGATGCCTATGACTTTTATTTTGATAGTGACCACCTTATTAAAGAATGGGTGTTCAGAAAAGGAAACCAACAAGAACCCTCGATAACAACGACTTGGGAAAATTACGCCACCATAGCAGGGTTCAACTTTGTTAAAGATCACAAAAAAACAGGGGGAAATTTCAATCTTTATATTGACAATATCTCAGTGGCACTTCAAGAATAATTACTCCTTAGGCCGTCTACCGAGGACTGTAGTCAGTAACAACACCATCATCGCACAAGTCAGTAATGCGATAAAACTAGTGCTCAGACTATATTCTTCGGCAAGAAAACCAAGTATGACCGGACCAGATAGAAATCCGAGATAACCAATACCGGCAATGAAAGCAATCCCTTGAGCGGAATCTACCCCTTTTACCTTACCCCCTATTCGAAAAAGTTCAGGTACCACGACGGAAAACCCCAATCCAATAAGTGCAAAGCCTAAAATGGCCCAATAGATGTTTTGAGAGAGCACCCCTAAATAACCTAGAATTGCCACAGTTGCCCCTAAAGCGACAATCTTAATAGAACCTATGCGTTTACTAATACCATCGCCAAAAAACCGGCCAAGGGTCATTGCAATCGAGAAGGCCAAAAAACCCGCTCCGAATAGTTTCTCTGGGGCCAAGATGACCTCCTTAATATAGAGTGCACTCCAATCAACGATAGCCCCTTCACTCGCAAAACTTATAAATGCTATTAATCCCAAAAAGAAGAGTGGTTTGAACAATCTCAAACTGAAAGGCTCTTTTACTATAGGTGCGGATGTGATATTTACATAGTTGCTTTGTAGAAAAAAATTGACCAAAAGCACAATCGCCGCAATAATCGACATATGCAGCAAAGGATTATCCAAAACTGGCATCAAAAAAATACCCAGACCCGCAATAACCCCTCCTAGGCTAAAAAATCCATGAACTGCTGACATGAACTGTAGCTGATCGGATGCTTCCAACTCTGTAACCAAAGTATTCATGGCAATATCAGTAATGCCATTGGCAAGACCAAAAAGATATAGGGCCACACACAGCAGCTCATAATTGGGGGCTGCCAACGGAAGAAGGGCAGTAATAGTACAGAAAAGAACACCCCACCATGTCGAACGGCCCACACCCAGCTTTTTTATAATTTTTGATGCTATTGGAAAAACGGTAAATACGCCCAAAGCCAAGAAAAACAGCGCTATACCCAAATATGCTTTGTTGATAACCAGCTTTTCCTTTACTGATGGAATATAAATCGCCCATGTACCAAACCAAATGTTCAGGCTGGCAAAAACAAAGGCAGGGGCAAAATATCTAGGGTTAGAAAGGATTAGAAAAAGTGATTTCATGTTATCATCTAATATGACAAAGAAAACAACATTAGGTCACTTTTAATACATCATTTTATTCAAAATATATAATGATTCATTCTTTTTTTACTTCAAAAATTGTCTATTTTGATAGTTTTATGTCATATATTCATTTTTAAATGAGACTTTTATGAATTTCCCTAACGTATTTGAACTCAACAATGGAATAAAAATGCCCAAAATAGGTCTTGGTGTTCTTTTTGCAAAAAATGATGTTCAAGTTGAAAATGCCGTTCAATCAGCACTGTCCATTGGCTACAGAAAAATTGACACGGCCTCAGCATATAATAACGAAGAAGGAGTTGGCAAGGGATTGGAATTGAGTGGGCTCCCAAGAGAAGATGTATTCATAACGACCAAGGTTTGGAACACAGAGCAGGGATATGATAATACCTTAAAGTCATTCGATGAAAGCTTAAAACGGCTCAATACGGACTATGTAGACCTCTACCTCATTCATTGGCCCGTACAAACAAAATATAAAGAAACCTATAAAGCCATGGAAACCATCTACGCCAGTGGTAGGGCCAAAGCAATTGGGGTGTGCAATTTTAATACCAGGCAATTGGAAGACCTGATGGAACATACAGATGTGATACCCGCACTAAATCAAGTGGAAATGCATCCGTATCTCATTCAGAATGAGCTACTACATTTTTGTAGAATCCATGGTATACAGCTTGAAGCATGGAGACCAATAATGATGGGGGAGGTCGCAAATATTCCCAAGATATCAGAAATAGGTCAAGCCCATAATAAATCTGAAGTACAAATAGCTTTAAGATGGTTAATTCAAAGAGGAGTTGCCGTAATACCTAAATCCGTTACCCCGAAACGAATTCGTGAAAATTTTGAAATATTTGATTTTCAGCTTGGTTACGATGAAATAGCAGCTATTGAAAACCTGAATCAAAACAAAAGTCTAGGGGAAGATTTATCCCACATATTTTAAATAAAATCATCCTTAAATTCTCAAGCCAAATAATGAAGCCTATTTACGAATCCATAGTGACCAGTGCAAGCACATCTTTCAAAGTTAAAAGCTATGAGGTCTCGACAAATTGTGACATTGCAGGATGGCATATCCATCCTGAATATGAACTTGTCTATGTCAAAAATGGATCGGGAACGTTAAGAATTGGAAATAAAGTTCATCACTATAAAGATGGTGTCTTAGTGTTCTTGGGCGGAAATATACCACATTCAGATTTTGGCAATAAGCAATTCGTAGATGGTAAAGAAGTGGTTATCCAATTCTCAAAGGAATTTGTCGACAAACAAATTGGTATTTTTCCAGAATTAAATACCATCAAAAGGTTGATTTATGATTCAAAATACGTTCTCGTCTTTAATAATGACATTAAAGACCATTTGAGTAGTAGATTTGAACGTTTCACTGAACTGAACCATCAAGAAAAACTGATTAATCTTTTTTCCATCTTGAATTACCTTTCAATGCATCAGAAATACATTAGACTGTTTAACAATGACCTACTTTATGAATTCAGGAAAAAAGAATCGTATCGACTTCGTGATATATTTGAATTCGTAAATACCAACTATCACTTAACAATTACTATCAAAGAAATATCGAAAAAAGTTGGACTTACCCCCAACTCGTTTTCACGTTTTTTTAAAAAAACTACGAATAGGACCTTTATTGATTTTCTAAATGAATTTAGGATTAAAAAGGCAATTGATGCAATGGATGATGGTGATACTTCAATAACCGAAGCCATGTATAGAAGTGGGTTCAGGAGCCCTTCTTATTTTGCCCAACAATTTTTTAAATATCAAAATATGACACCGTCAATGTATTTGAAAAAAATAAAATCATTTTGATAGAATACCTTCCTTCAAAATCTGACCGAAGCGGTACATATCTTGAAAAGAAGAATAGAATGGCGTAGGGGCCAATCGAATCACATTAGGCTCACGCCAATCCACAATGACACCGTTTTTCATTAAATAATCAAAAAGAGCCCTCCCCTCTCCATGTAGAAAAACAGATAACTGACAGCCCCGATCTCTGGGTGTAATAATTTCGAAACTACTGGTCACTTGTTTATCGATATCTCTTAAAATAAACTCTAGATATGACGTAAGTTGTTTTTGCTTTGCCAACAGGGCGTCCATGCCAACTTCTTCAAACAATTGTAATGAAGCTAAATACGGTGCTATCGATAAGACAGCGGGGTTACTAACTTGCCAAGCATCTGCCGTTTCAATAGGTTCAAACTCGGGTTTCATTAAGAATCGGGATTCTTTCTTTGTACCCCACCAACCTTCAAAACGGGGTATCTCGTTTGAATCAAGATACTTTTGATTTACAAAAACCCCAGAAGCATTGCCCGGTCCACTGTTCATATATTTATAACTGCACCAGGCCGCAAAATCAACATTCCAATCATGTAGCTTCAATTCAATATTGCCAACGGCGTGGGCCAAATCCCAACCAACAGAAGCTCCCACTTTTTTTCCAGCATTGGTTATCACCTGCATGTCAAAGACCTGACCATTGTAATAATTAACACCACCAATCAAAACCAAAGCCAGCTCATCACCTACTTCTTCTATTTTTTTGATGACATCTTCCGTTCTCCAAAAATGCTCTCCGTCTCGCTTTTTTACCTCAATTATAGCTTCTGAAGGGTCGAACCCATGAAATTTTACCTGGCTTTGCAACATGTATTGGTCAGAGGGGAATGCCTTTTCTTCACATAAGATCTTGAACCTGGCCTTTGTAGGTCGGTAAAATGAGACCATCAAAAAATGGAGATTAACAGAAAGGGTGTTCATAACAGAAACCTCTTCCGGTTTTGCCCCTACTACTTTAGCCAAGGGTCTTGCTAAACGTTCATGATAATCCCACCATGGTTTGTCAGCATAAAAATGTCCTTCTACCGCCAAGTTGGCCCAATCTTTCATGATATCATCTACATATTCCTTGGCTATTTTAGGTTGTAAACCCAACGAGTTACCCGTAAAATAAATGACATCTTTACCATTTAACTGTGGATAATGGAAACGTTCGCGATAGGAGCTCAGTGAATCACTGGCATCCATCTTTTCCGCAAAATCTAGGGTGTTTTCAAACTTCATCATAACATTATTTCAGTCGAAGACGCATTTCATTGAGATGTTCACGAAAGCCAACTTTTTCATAGGCCTTCATCGCTGGAAGATTTTCATTGTACACTGTCAATCGCACCTCAAAAAGGTTATGTTCTTTGGCCCACTGCAAAAGCGACTCAATTATTCTCTTATTTATGCCTTTTCCCCTGAACTCAGGTACTGTATACATAAATCCTAAATACGCATAGTCCTTATGGTCCAAGTAATGTCTAGCGGGTTTTGCAAGGGCGTAGCCCGAACCTACTAACATGCCGTCGATGTCTGCTACGATAATCTTAACATCTTCCCGTTTGATGTATTCTTCCAAATCATAGTAACTGATAGGGGCAGGCCGAAGGGTAATATCAAAAGGACGTTCAGCCTTAATAATCTCCTGTTCAAAGCGTTTGAGCACCGATAAATCATTGAGCTTGGCATCACGTATAACAACTCCTTTCATACGCCTAAAAATACTGCTTATTTAAATATTTTTGTCAAAAGCCATATATGCATTTTTTATCCTCCCTTCTTGAAGATTATATCCAAAAAAACTCAGAAAAAGAACCTCTTTTACTGACTGAATTGACGCGCGAGACCCACTTAAAGGTTATACAACCAAGAATGATAACCGGGCACTTTCAAGGACGGGTATTAAGCCTTCTGTCTAAAATTATCTCACCCCAATTCATTTTAGAAATTGGCACATACACGGGATATTCTGCAATTTGTCTTGCAGAGGGGCTTTCAGAAAATGGACAACTACACACTATAGACATCAATGAGGAACTATCATCACTACAACGGCGCTATTTTGATAAAAGTGGATATGGAAATCAAATCGTTCAACATGTCGGCGATGCCCTTGATATCATTCCGCAAATGGACACGACATTTGATTTGGTCTTTATCGATGCCGAGAAAAAGCAATACAATGCGTATTTCGAAGCGGTGATACCTAAGTGTTCTTCGGGTACGATCATTCTTTCGGACAATGTGCTTTGGTCTGGCAAAGTTGTAGAACCTCTGTCGAAAAATGATAAAGTTACAAAGGCCCTTTTGGAATATAACAACAAACTGGCTAACGACCCTAGGGTTGAAACTGTGCTGCTACCGATAAGGGATGGGTTGACCTTAAGCAGGCTACGCTGATGGTCTGGAATCATAAGTGTTATGGTGTTACCCTTTTGGTGAATCGATTGTAAAGAGTAAAGAATACAATTCCTGAAGCAATTCCGACCAAACCACCAACGATAACGTCTAAAGGATAGTGGACCCCAACATAAATTCGACTCATACAGAACAGTATCGGCCAAAGAAAAAACAGTAGGCTCCATTTCCATTTTTTTATCAAAAACAATACGATTAAAACGGTTATGGAAAAAGAGCTCGATGCATGCCCCGAGAAAAAACTGTAATCAGACGGATTTTTTAAGATTCGAATTAGCGTGTTGATCTCTACTTCATTATTTGGCCGTAAACGGGCCATTGAAATCTTCGTCCAATGGGTAATCAACGAAATAAAAATAGCTAAAGCTATTACTGTGATTATCCTAAAGGCGGCCTCCTTTTTTGGGTATTTCTGGTAAAGTAAGTAGATAAAGAAAATAAAAAGGGGAATCCAGGTATAAATCTCAGTAATAACGGACCAAAATGTGTCGTATTTGGAGACGCCTAGTGCATTTAAATAGATGAAGGTATCCCTATCCCATTGGAGCAAATCATCCCACATGATTATTTAGAACTTCTGCGAATAGTGCCAGCAACGTCATCCATGCTTTTTTTGACCTCATTGAATTCTTCCTTGATTTCTTTGGTCAAATCGGTATCCAACCCCTGCTTTTCCGCAGATTTCTGAATCTCGCGTTTAATATCGTCAGTAGCATCTCGAAGCTGTCGCATACCCTTACCAAGTCCTTTGGCAATACCAGGCAACTTATCGGCTCCGAAAACCATGACCACAATAAATAGGATAAATACAATTTCCCCTCCGCTAATAAATAATGCTGGCATGATGCAAAGATAATGAGAAGTTATCGCTAAACTAAAAAAGCCCTAACAAACGTCAGGGCTTTTCAAAAACTATTTTTTGGTAATCATTATCCTTTTACCTGTTCCTTGAATTTATCAAAGTCTGATTTTTCCTCTTTTTTCGGCCAGGCATTATTTGTTGTATCGATATCAGCTGTTTCCTGCTGGGGGTCTACAACAATCCCTACCAATTCTTTTTGGGATGAAATGACCCTACTTACCTCACTATCGTTCTTTCTCCAAATTTCAGGAGGATAGGTCACATTTTCTTTTGTACCATCAGCATAGGTATACTCCACTATCAAGGGCATTGGAATACCTCCTGGTTTGTCAAAAGTAATTTCGTAGAAATATTTTGGTTCTTCAACCTGTGACCGTTCTTCTGCAGTCATATTATCCATCATATATTCGTTCAGATTTTGCGAAACCTCTGTTGGCGCTTTGCCTTTAAGGTTTTCATCAAAATTTTCACTGTCCTCAGAAGCTAGATATACCAATGGTGGAAGGTCCGCTTCGGTTATCCCTCTTGCATCCATATATTCTTGCATTTCCTTGGTCACCTTATTTGAGACATAATATTTTTTAACGCCTTTTACACCAATATCTACGTAGTCAGTTGTGTAGAACCAACTTCTCCAGTACCAATCCAAATCGACTGCGGAAGCATCTTCCATAGTTCGGAAGAAGTCTTCGGGAGTTGGGTGCTTGAACATCCACCGTTGAGCATAGGTCTTAAAAGCATGATCGAACAAATCCCTACCCATAACGGTTTCACGTAAAATATTCAAGGCGGTAGCGGGCTTACTGTAAGCATTGGGACCCAACTGATACACATTTTCAGGATTTGACATAATGGGGGATATACTCTCTTGATCACCAGCCATGTATGGAACAATCTTGGAAGGGTCTCCTCTTCTGGAAGGATATTTTTCATTAGGGGCAACAGCATCGGGGAAATTTTCGCCAAACTCTTGCTCCGTCAAATATTGCATAAAAGTATCCAACCCTTCGTCCATCCAACCCCACTGACGTTCATCAGAATTGACGATCATGGGAAAATAATTGTGGCCCACTTCATGTATAATTACACTGATCATACCAAATTTTGTTCGGTCGGATACTGTACCATCGGCATTCGGACGTCCAAAATTGAAACAGATCATAGGATACTCCATACCTATACTTTTTGCACTAACAGAAATCGCTTTGTTGTAAGGATAATCAAAGGTAAACTTCGAATAGGTTTGCAAAGTTTGTACAACGGCTTTAGTAGAGTATTCTTCCCATAGTGGATTGCCCTCCTTGGGATACAATGATACCGCCATAACATCACGGTTACCCATTTTTACCGCTTGGGCATCCATGATATATTTTCTAGAGGTGGCGAATGCGAAATCCCTTACAGGAGCTCCGGCTTCCGTTCTAAACTTCCAGGTTTTTGTCTTCTCCGCAAAGGATGATTCCTTGGCAGTCGCTTCTTCCTGGGTAACAATAATCACAGGTTTATCATACGACTTTTTGGCCGCTTCATAACGCTTCATCATATCTTTGGTATAGACTTCTTTTCGATTTTGAAGCACACCGGTCGCATCCACGATATGATCGGCGGGTACGGTAATATTGACATTATAATTTCCGAAAGTCAATGCAAACTCGCCGTTTCCCCAGAACTGATGGTTCTGCCAACCTTCCACGTCAGAATACACGGCCATTCTTGGAAAGAATTGAGCAATGGTATAATCCCTATTACCATCTTCCGGATAATACTCATAACCTGAACGCCCCCCATCATTGGGTCTGTCATTGATATTGTACCACCATTTAATGGAAAAAGAAATATTTTCGCCGCTCTTTAGAGGCTGCGGTATATTGATTCGCATCATGGTCTGGTTGATGGTATAGGACAACGGTTGTCCTGAAGCGTCTTTAACCCAATCAATATTAAAACCCCCGTCAAAGGGTTCCGTAACATAGGTCTGTGTAAAATTACCGGCCGTGTAAGCAATATCTACTCCATTACCGTTACGTAAAGGTGATTTGGAATCTTTGGCACGTACGTTTTGATCCAACTGCACCCAAAGAAATTCTAAATCATCTGGGGAGTTGTTGTAATATGTAATGGTTTCTTCACCATAGAGTTTGACATTTTTGTCATCTAGGGTGATGTCCATGTTGTAATCTGCCTGTTGTTGATAATAATCAGGGCCCGGTGCTCCCGAAGCTGAACGGTAAGTATTTGGTGTTGACAGCTCATCATACATTTGTCTGAACTTACTTTGGTTCAGATGACCGGGTTCCCGCTCTTTTTCCGGTTCTTCAGCTTCCTGCGCAAAACAGATAACAGCAAAAAGAAAAAGCATTGAGGAGAAACCATACTTAATTTGATTCATTTTCAATTGATTTTAAGGATTTTGAAAAATACTGCTTTATCTGCGGTAAGCCTGATAAAACTTTAGAAGTTTAACATTCCTTTAGCATTGGATTTTATCATGACAAAGCTCCTTTTATTGCCGTTCCATTTTACATGAACAATGTTCTTTTGTTCATCAAAAAGGTCCGTCAAAATTTCATTATCAAACTCCATGGTCTTCAAGGTTTCCAAACCGACATCAGGTATTTCTATATAGCATATTACCACGTCATCATCATATTTTTTACCAATAAAATTATAGGTGGCCTGTTCTCCGTTCAGATGCACCAAAAACTTAGTTCGCAAATACTTCTCTATATATTCATCGGCTATGGCACTCTCTTTGTCCGTTGCCAAATAAGCGTCGATACCATAACGCTCTTTTAAAACCTCTTCAAAATCATCGATAAAAATTCTTGTAGTTACTTGAAAAGCATCGTCTTTATCAGAGTAATTCACATTGGTTACAGTGACATAGAATTTATGGCCGATGGAAAAAGCCAACAATGGCAATACCACTAAAAAAACTAAAGACTTTCTCATTGTATGTGTTGTTCGTTTCAAAAATAAGCAAAGCTTATGCCAATTTATGGTTAATGGAAGGAAACACTTTGAACTTTGAACTTTGAACAAACCTATTCCAAGCCATTATTTCTTCTGTACAGCTTACTGCGGTTTAGTAAGTACTCCCATATCAATAATCGATTTTCAGTCGAAATAAGTTCTTGAAAAGCATCATCTACTTCACAGTAATACATAAAATCATCTATTTTCTCTTGTGGAATCCTTAAATGAATTTGAAAAATCGAATCCGCATAACTATTTTGAATCTTTTTCGTCTGGGCATACCTTTTGTCAACCTTAACCCTATTTTTTAGCATTTTGGTCCGACCCGTGATGGCATTGATAATTGGATTTATGTTTACAGCCAGTGGTGCGCGTAAGGTATACATTCCTCTTGAAGCCTCCTGCAGTTTGCGCTCACTTTGGGTAATTATTCTTACATGCGCATTTGGCAGTCCCAAAGCTTCAGCACTGACATCTTTTTCAAGCTGTAATCCGGTAACATCTTTTGCGATATCACCCGAAAGTCCAAAGGGTTGTACCGTAACTTCTTTGAGCTCATTTACAAACTCTTCCATCGGAATTTGAATAAAGGGACTATCCATTAAATTTTGGGAAATAGGCACTTGCTTTCTTTTAAACTGTATGGCTGAAAAAATTAGGGTATCTCCGACTTCAACCCTTATGGAGAAATTCCCTTCAAGATCAGTTATGGTAGCAATTTGTGAGGTAATATTTTGAATGGTCACTCCAGTCACGTCTTTCTTTGGTGACACCACTCTTCCTTGAATTAGTTTAGCATTTTGCTGTGCAAAAGTCATGTAAGCAAGGAAAAAGAAACATAAAAAAAGACGTTTCTTATTTGCCCTCAGCCTTATAGTTTTTGCTTTGGGTAACCAAAAAATCAATAAGTTGAAATTCATTCTCTTTTTTCAACAAAGACTGTGAAGGGATTTTATTATCACAGTACAAAAGAAAAGCGTCTATCTTTTCTTGTGGCAATGCCAAATCAACCACAAAGAACTCATCGTCATACACTTGGCGAAGTACGTCACTCACTTTAAGCTCAACATTTTCTCCAGAATCTTGATTTTTGGATTGAAAGATTGCCCTAAAAATATTAACGAAATCCAATCGACCCTCGATTCGGTCATTGGTTGATGCACCCGCTATGTTTTGAACTTCAGTACTGCGGTCAATTTCATATTCAAAGCCTTTGAACTTCTCATTTTTGACCTCTAAAAATTTTTCTTGATTTTCAGGGGAAACCACTACTTCATCCAATTCAGTCACCTTCTCGTTGACCTCGACAACCAATCTGTTCTTGCTTAAGATGTCAGCTGTAATCTTTATAATTTTTAATTGATAATTCACTGCAGTAAAAACCAATTGATCGCCCTCTTTAACTTCAATCATAAATCGTCCATCCTCATCAGTAATCGTCGCAATTTGGGTATTGGTATTAATGACATTTTCATTGATTACATTACTATCTCGATAAAGCACTTGTCCACGTAACCATTGGCGATCTTCACTCTGTGCCAAGCCAATGGAAAAGTTAAATAGTAAGAGGACTAAAAAAGTTGATTTCGGCATAAACGGAACGAATCTAAGTGTTAAAGAAAAACCTTGTGCGGCATAAATAAAAATTGAACCATGGTAAACTTTTGTTAATTGACAAGTAGTTTATAGCAATTACAATTTGTTTTAGGTGCAACTCAACCTTTATGCCGTTCATTTTAACGGTAAAAATTAGCTTGGAAATTTTCAAATATTACCTTTATTTTTCCCTATAATCTGTAAATATTTTATCATGAAATCTGCACTTGTAACGGTTGTACTTTTCTTAACTTTTCCTTTGGTATGGTCTCAAGTAAAAATTGGTGATAACCCACAAGACATCAATTCGGCTTCAATACTTGAGCTAGAAAGTAATTCTCGAGCCCTAGTGATAACCCGCGTAGGAGATACCGAGATGCAGGGTATGTTTCCGCTAAGGGGGGCATTGGTCTACAATACCGATCAAGAATGTGTTTTTTATTATAACGGGGCGTCATGGGAAAACCTTTGCTCTGATAACAATACGACAAACTTATCCCTCGAACTTTTAGATTCTGAATTGATACTTACCGATAGTCAAGGGAACACCGTTTCCGTAGAACTGGGAAGTTCGATAGGCCAAACCTTTTCAACAAATCCCATTGTGAATTTTAGGGAAACTATTATTATTACACAAGACAATGAAAATTACAATTTTGAAGTTGGCCTCATAACAGGTGACAATATCGTAGATACTAGTATTTTAGGTGCGGATTTAGCAGACAATTCAATTACCGTTGATAAACTTGCTCCAGACTCAGTGGGTCAAGAAGAGTTGCGGGACAATGCGGTAACCGATGCATCAATTGACTATACCCAGGTTACCCTAACAGACTTTGACAATGATGCTGGCTATATCACCTCGGCACAGATAATAAGTCCGAATCCTAATAATGCCATCACTGATGATAACGGGGCTTTTTATGATGACAGTGTTATTGTAAACGACATAGCCACCAACACAACAAACATTACAAATCATATCGCACTAGATACAGATTTGGATGATAATAATGAGCGTCTAAGCAATGCTGTTTTGGACGGTACAGAATTAGTGCTTACCGAAGGGTTGACAGAAGCTAGGGTCGATTTGGGGCCTATACTTGGCGATACGAATACGGATAATCAAGATGCTGATGAAGTGTCAATCGACGCTATTACAGGAATCGTTGGAGCAAATGTCCAATTGGCTTTGGAAGAGTTGCAGACAGACATTGATGGTTTAATAGCAGGGGGTGGGGCCGATGGTGTTGTTTCCAATATTACTACTACAGGAAATAACCTTGTGATTACTGGAACGGGAGGAGGGTTTAACGGAAACGTAAATTTGGAACCCTTGGTAGATAATGCCGTTTCCGATAATGGTTTTCTTACTATGGAGGCAGATGGTAGCATTAACAATGAACTGACCGATATCGATTTCGATGCCACAACAAATATCCTAACACTAACCAATCCAGCCACAATAGGAGGGGCAAGTGTTGATTTGAGTCCTCTGGTAGGTGGAGCGGCTGATGGAAACAACTTTGTTACCGGTGGAACTTTGAATGTGGAATCCTTGGAACTTACGGGTAACGGAGGCGGTGCGGGGGCTACTGTAGATTTATCTGATTTCGCGTTGGATACAGACATCTTTACCTTACCAGATGATTCAGCGGCTTCAAATGGCGATGTATTAATAACGGATGGGGCAGGGGTTTATTCGTGGGCAACTGTAGCCGGTGGTGGAACGGATACCAATAACTTTATTAACGGTGGAACTTTAAATGTGGAGTCTCTAGAATTAACTGGTAATGGAGGGGGAGCAGGAGCAATTGTAGATTTATCTGCGTTTGCACTGGATTCTGATTTAACAGGATTCCTTACCACAGAAATCGATGGCGTGATAGGCAACGAGGTCACGCAGACCGCCGATGGAACCCTCGTTATAACAGGGTCAGGGACCGATATCGACCCACTCACCATTGACGTCTCACCGTTGGGTATAACCAATGCCGAGCTCAACAACAATGCAGTCACCACCGATAAAATATCGGACGGCCAAGTGCAGACCGATGATATTGCCGATGCCAACGTAACCGGGGCTAAGATTGCACCGGGGGGCGATGGAGAGGTGCTTACCACCAATGGGACCGATGTCGTGTGGGCAGCGCCCACAACAGGGGCCGCAACGCTGACAGACGGGAATATTTTCGTAGGAGGCGCGGGGGACGTTCCGACCGACGTGGCGATGAGCGGCGATGCAACGATAACGAACGCAGGGGTAATCGACCTTACAGACGATGCCGTAGAACTTGCCGAAATAGCGCAGAACGGGGCCACCGACGGGCAGGTACTGAAATGGGACAACACTGCCGTGGAATGGATCACCGCTGACGACGAAGACTCGGGGACACCAACACTCACCGACGGGAACATTTTCGTGGGAGGTACAGGGGACGTTCCGACCGACGTGGCGATGAGCGGAGATGCAACGATAACGAACACAGGGGTGATAGACCTATCGGACGATGCCGTCGAACTTGCCGAAATAGCGCAGAACGGGGCCACGGACGGACAGGTACTGAAATGGGACAACACTGCCGGGGAATGGGTAACCGCTAATGACGAAGACTCAGGGGCCGTAGCGCTGACAGACGGGAACATTTTCGTAGGGGGCACGGGGGACGTTCCGACCGACGTGGCGATGAGCGGCGATGCAACGATAACGAACACAGGGGTGATAGACCTATCGGACGATGCCGTCGAAC
>ERZ1740067.1043-NODE-1043-length-20170-cov-6.730102_pt1 | contig 20170 bp, 17 predicted proteins | sample MGYA00581736_ERZ1740067 | MGnify/ENA primary metagenome ERZ1740067 (study PRJEB43018, sample SAMN04849236) | marine metagenome | isolation source: floating plastic debris | place: Pacific Ocean | collected 2008-08-27 | study: EMG produced TPA metagenomics... | reverse complement strand
GCTCGCCGGTCGCGTCATCACGCTCAACCTCGCGAACTCGGCCGACGATCGCCGGCCCGCTGTACACGAAGGGATCGCTGCTGGTTGCGCCCGTGCCCGATCGGCTCGAGAAGCCCGAGTCCATTGCCTCCCGCGCCTCAGCAAGCTGCTCTTGCAGGGCCCGCTGGGTCTGCGTGAGCACCTCGTTGTTGCTCTCGAGATCGTTCACGCGGTCCTCGCGCTGCAGCTTCTCGCGGCGGAACCGGAGCTCGGCATCGCGGAGCGAGGTGATCTCCGAGCGATAGTTCGCGACGAGCTCGGTCTGGGTCTTGATCGTCTCGCCGAACTGATCGACCTGGCCGGCGATCGCGTCGCGGGCGTTCTCCGCGTTGCGCTTGTCCGTGAGCAGGCGGGTGTTCTCGCTGCGGAGGTCGTTGATCTCGGCCTCACGCTGGGCGAGGTCATTCTGGATCGTCGCGATCTCGCCCTGCACGCGGCTGAGCTCGGCGTCGAACGCCGTCGACTGCGCCTGGAGCTGGCCGAGTGCCGCGTCCTTCGCGTCACGCTCGTCGAGGAAGGCCTCGTTGATCGCGTTGGCGTTGTAGGCGAACGGAATAGTCAGTGCCGCGAGCAAGAGGCTCAGCACTGCGGCAAAGAGGACGAACACCTTCGTCAGAATGTGCACGGGCAGGTCTCCTGCGGGGGGCCACATGCCGCGAGTAGCACGGTGTGGCTTGGCTGGTCGTGGTCAGCACGCGTCCGGCGTGCTGGCGTTGCGGGCAACCGTAGCACGGCCCCGCCTCGCGTGCTGGCGCAACGGCCACCAGAACGCGGTCAATCTGTTCTTGCGACGCCCCCGAGGGGGCACGTTTCCCGCATTCGCTCCGGCCCGGTCTTGCCCGTGGTTGCACGAGCGAGGCCCGGAGATCGGCTGCGGGGGTGAATTTTTACCGAACCGGCCCGAGGGCGTCAAACGCCCGCGTGCCCGGATCGCCGCCCGAGAGTGCTCGGTTGCGTCACGACCGCGACTGGACGATGTCGAGCGTGCGGATCGCGCTGGCCGCGGCCGCCACGCGGACCCGCGGGTCGGGGTCGTCGAGCATGTTCTCGACCTTCGGCAGATTCTCGAGCCGACCCGTCTCGCCGTAGACAAACGCGGCTTGGGCGCGGATGGCGGGCGACGCGTCGAAGCGATACTCGTCGGCGATGAAATCGCCCCGCCGCTCGCCCAGCTTCGCCAGTGAGAGTGCCGCAGCGAGGCGGACCTCGGCGGGCATCGCCCGGCCCCCCTCGTCGGTGTACGCCGAGATGTAGATCAACTCGTCGATCGAGGCGCGGTCACGCACCTCGCCGATGATCTGCACCGCGAGTGCCGTCGCTTCGAGCTCCTCGGGCCGGGACGGGTAGAGCGCCGCCCGGACCGCCTGGACCTGCTCGTCGTCCCCGAGCTTGATCAGCGCCTCGGCGATCTGGAGCTGCAACAGCTTCAACTCGGCAGCCCCAGCGCGGGGCATATCAGTCGTGAGCGCGTCGGTGAGCAGCCCGCGGGCCGAGGCGTTTCCAAGCTCGCCAAGCAAGAACGCCGCGTGGGCACGGACACGTGTGGACGGGTGATCGAGCAGTGCGGACGCCATCGGCGTCTGATCGACCGCAGAGCCGATGCTCGCGAGGCCGTAGATCGCGCTGAGCTTGGCATAGATCGACGGATCGGATCGCATGGACTCCAGATCGGCCAGCGAGGCGCGGAGCCGCTCGCGGCCGGAGATCTGCGCAGCGACCGAGCGCACGCCCTCGTTGGAATCGCGCAGCCCCGTGCCGATGACCGCCTCCAAACGGGCCGGCGCGCTCGTGAGCGCTTCGAGCGCGTTGGCGCGCGTCTGCGGATCGCCCGCGGTTGTCGCGTCGAGCAGCATGTCCACGGCACGCTCTCTGAGGGCCGACCGCTGGATCGGGTCGCGGTACTTGCTCTCGACAAAGGTGCCGTTGACCCATTGGCCGTCGCTGCTGCTACCCGTGCCGGCACAGCCCGTGAGCAACGCGGCGGGCGTGAGCACGACGGCGGTTGCGAGCAGGGTGCAAGGCAAAACGCGACGGACAGATCGGGGCGTGGAGGTCGTCATGGAACAGGATCCTGTGGAGCCGGGTCGTTGGAAATTTCGGGATCGCGGCGGGCTTGGAGGAGCCTACGTCGGGGCGGACGTGTCTGTTCACGGACTGCTCGCAGGCCGATCAGGATCAGATCGCGCGGACAAATCGCGCACACGGGTCATCGGCTCGCGGGCCGCCCGAGGATCATTCGGCGTCGATCTCTTGAGGCTCATCGGGCTCGCGCCGCAGATCGAGCACCAATGTGACCAGCGCGAGCATCGCCGTGAGCGTGAAGCAGGCGAAGCCGAAGGCATCGCCGATTCGGCCGTAGACCGTGACCGCGCTGGTCATGGGCAAATCAGCGGCAAGCACGCCCGGCTCGCGCGGCGCGAGCTGTCCGAGCATCCGCCCGTCGGCATCGATCGCCGAAGAGATGCCCGTGTTGACACTCCGAAGCATCGGCGTCGCCAGCTCCACGCACCGCCAGCGGGCGATGCGAAGGTGGTGTGCCCGGCCTCGGTCGAAAACACCGAACCAGCCGTCGTTGCTCAGACTCACCATCACGTCCGCTCGTCGCTGCCCATCCGTGAAGACCAGGTCTCGGCAGGCCTTGGGTGCCGTCACCTCGAAACAGATGGGCGTGGCGATACGCTTCACGCCGCCATCGCGACCGACAACTTCGAGGACCGTCGGCGCCCCACCCGCGGAGAGCTCGAACGTCATGCCGCCGGCGCCGAGTGCGAGCAGCGCCTGCTCGAGCCACGGCACACGCGAGATTCCCGGCATGACCTCGCCGAAGGGCGTGAGGACCATCTTGTCATACCGCTGATCGAGCACCCGGCCTTCATCGATCACGAACGCGCTGTTGAACTGGGCATCCCAGTCGTAGGCGATCTCGCCGCCGGCCGTGTCGATCGCGAAACCGTCGAAGCCCGTGTTGCCGACGATCATCGGCACGCCGATGCGACGCTGATACTCGAGCAACGCATCGACGAGTGCGGTCGAGGGCAGCGCCTCGCCGGTCGCCAGTGCGTTGGGCCAGACCAGATTCGCACCGCGTTCGACCGCCACGGCACTCGGATCGAGCCGCTCGCCCGGAAACATCGTTTCGGGCCAGACGATCGCGTCAACATCCTCCTCGGCAGCGCTGGCGGTCAGGTCGATGAAGTCCCCGAAGTCCGTCACGCGCTGGGCGAATTCCCAGCGGAGCTTGTTTGAAACGGGCACGTTGGTCTGCACCGCCGCGAGCCGGACGACACCGGTTGCGGCGGGCATCGGCAGCAGCGCTGCGATCGCCCAGACGCCCGCGACGATCGCCGCCACGATGCCCTGCTGAACAAGCAGAGCCCGAGATCGCGGGCGACGCAGCGCGTCGACCACAATGCCCGACCATGCCGCGACAAGGAACGAGACCAGGTACGCGCCGCCGAGTGCGGCCGGGCGGTGCAACGGCTCGGCATCGATCAGTGGGTGCGCGAGCAGATACCACGGGTACCCGTCCCACAGCACACTCCCCCGCAAGACCTCGATGCCCGTCCAGATGATGGGCACAACGATGCTCATTCCAACCGCTGGTGCTCGGCGGTGCATGCCCGAGATCAACCAGACGAACAGGGCTACGAAGATCATCTGGTGCGCGATCAGTGCGGGCGTGCCCGCGGCCGTGACCGTCCACATCCACCAACTGAACCACGCCCACATGCCCCCACTGCCCACGCCCGCCCAGACCGCCGCCCGCGCGCGGTCGCTCGCCCGCGCGAGCAGCACGAGCGGCAACGGCGCAACAAATATCAGTGGCCACAGATTGAACGGATCAAAGGCTGCGACCATGCACCCACTGAACGCCAAGCCCGCGAGCAGCCCTAGCACGTGCGGCGTGGCGAGCCGAAAGGTCACGCCGAGCCCCCAACGCAGCAGATGCCGGTCCTCCGGGTGCTCGTCGTAGTCGTCATGGTCGTCGGCGGGGGTCACTTGCCGGTGTAGTCGATGAGGCGGGCGATCTCGCTGCGCAGGTCGTGGCGATGGACCACGCGGTCAACCAGACCCTTCTCGAGCAAGAACTCGCTGCGCTGGAAGCCCTCGGGCAGCTCCTGGCGGATCGTCTGCTGGATGACGCGCGGGCCCGCGAAGCCGATGAGGGCTTTCGGCTCGGCGAGGATCACATCGCCCAGCATCGCGAAGGAGGCGGTGACGCCGCCGGTGGTCGGGTCGGTGAGCACGCTGATGAACAGGCCGCCCGCGTCGTCAAACCGCGCGAGGGCGGCGGACGATTTGGCCATCTGCATGAGGCTCAGGCCCGACTCTTGCATTCGAGCGCCGCCGGAGGCGCTGACGATCACGAGGGGCAGGCTTCGCTCGGTGGCGACCTCGATGGATCGCGTGACAATCTCGCCGACGACCGATCCCATCGAGCCCATCATGAAGTGCAGGTCGAGACAGCAGACGACTGCTTGGCGACCCTTGATGAAGCACTCGCCCGCGAGCGCCGCGTCGGGCCGACCGGATTTGGCCTTTTCCTTCGCCACGCGGTCGGGATACGCCTTGAGATCGGTGAAGTTCAGCGGGTCGGTGCTCTCGAGATGGTCGAACTCCGCGACGAACGAGTCGGGGTCGGCCAACTGACGCACGCGCTCGGTCGCGCCGATGCGGTAATGGTGATTGCAATCGGGGCAGACGTGCTGGTTCGCTTCCATCTGCCTGCGGTAGATCATGCTCGAGCACGCGGGGCAGCGGAGCCACAAGCCCTCGGGAATCGCGGACCGCTTCGCGGGCTTCACGTCCGACCAACTGCGGGCGATGGCTTGGGTCTTCATATGTGCAGAGTCCTTCCTGCCGTAGCGAGCTTCAGAGTTGAGCCCGCAAGGTCGGTCGCGCCCCGCGCGGGGGGCGACTCGCGAATCACGCGCTCGTGCGTGCCCGAACGCCCTTGAGGTCGGTCCGAGGCAGTGTGTGCCACTCGGCAGCCCCTGCATGCGAGCCGTCTTCGCCCGAGACCCAGACCTTGGACACGGGCAAACCCTTGAGCCAACATCGTACTAGCCCCAGGGCAACCGGGCGCAGCACCACAGCGATCGCGCCGCTGGACTTAGTCTTCTCGAGCGCCCGCGCGAGCGAAGCGACGATGCGCTCGTCCGCAGCCGACAGCGTCTCGCCTTCGGGCGGCACGATCGATGCCGGATCGTCCTGCCACTGCTTCGACGCGGTCGGGAACTTCTCGGCAAACTCCTCGGCTGCCAAGCCCTCCCACAGGCCGAGTGACATCTCGGCAAGATCCTCGACGGTTCGGGTCTTGCAGCCCGAGGCCGACGCGATCAGCTTGGCGGTCTCGCGCGAGGCATCATCACCCGCGTGCAGCACGAGCGAGATCGATCGAGACGAGAGCTCTTCGGCAGCCTTGGACGCCTGCGCACGCCCCTCGGGGCAGAGCGGCAGGTCTGCCCCGCCGGTCACACGGCCGGATTCTTCCCACGCGGTCGCGCCGGCTGGCACGAGGACGAACGCCAGCTGAGCGGATTTGGCCATGGAGCGCGGGCCCGATGCTGGGTGCTGCCGGACCGACGCGATCCCGCATGCACCAGCGATTTCCGTCCGTCCGGTTCATCGGGCGGGCCGGAGTCTATGACCCAAGACCGCCGCGAGATTCGATGCGACGGAATCAGTACGTTAGCACTTTGTTTGGAACAGTGCCGCCCAGGCGTTCTACACGCCTCCCCGCAACGAGGCGATAACCCCGCCGCGTTCGTCGGTCGGCCGGGAGAAGATCGCCGAGGCCGCGACCAGCACGTCCACCCCCGCCTCCAGACAGGCCGGCGCGGTGCTGGGCGACACGCCGCCGTCCATCTGGATCCGTGGGGTGTTGCCCAGGCTGTCTCGAACCGCCCGGACTGTGCTCAGGACGTCGGGTATGAACGCCTGGCCGCTGAAGCCTGGATTGACGCTCATGACCAGCAGCAGGTCGAAGGCGTCCGCGACGGCAAGGAACTGCTCGGGATCGGTCGGCGGGTTGATCGCGAGCCCCGCGGTCATGCCCGCGTCGCGGATGCGATCGGCGAGCCCGCGGGCGTCGTCGCCCGAGCGCGTCTCGATATGGAAGGTGAAGTGGTCCGCGCCGGCCCGCGCGAAGGGCTCGACGAACTGATCGGGGTCGGTGACCATGAGGTGGGCGTCGAGATGGGCATCGGGCAGCGCTCGACGGAGACCTTGGACCATGTCGGGGCCCATCGTGAGGTTGGGCACGAAGTGGCCGTCCATGACGTCGAGGTGCAGGAGGTCGGCGCCGGCGTCGAGCACGCCCCGGGCGTCGTCACCCATCGCGGCGAAATCGGCCGACAAGATCGACGGCGCGATCAGCACGCCGCTCGCGAGCCCACGCTGATGCCCGAATTGGTGGCGCGGCTGCCCAGTCTTGCTCGCACTGCCCGACGGTTGTTCGCTCATCATCCAAGCCTACCGCGAACGCGTGCGAGCCGGTCATAGACTGGAGCCAAGGAGCACTCGATGACCACCTCGCAAGAACTTCGTGACCTGCTCGCACCCGCCGGCCAGGAGCACGTCCTGGCATTCTGGGACCGCCTGAACCACACCGAGCAAGAGTCGCTGGCCCGGCAGATCCGGGCGATCGATTGGTCGTGCGTGCCCGCGTGGATCGAGCGATACGTCACGACGAAGCCCGACTTTGCGCTTCCGGCCGGAGTCGAGCCGGCGAGCCACTATGGCCGGGACGGCTCGCGCGGCGATGGGGCGTGGGACATCGATGCGATGCGTGAGGCGGGCGAAGCGCTGCTTCGCTCGGGCAAGGTCGCGTGCTTCACGGTCGCGGGAGGCCAGGGCTCGCGCCTGGGGTACGAGGGCCCGAAGGGCTGCTATCCCGCTGGGGCGGTCACGCGTCGAACGCTCTTCCAGATGTTCGCCGACAGCATCCTCGCGGCCCAAGAACGCTTCGGCCGCGTGGTGCCTTGGTACATCATGACCAGCCCACTGAACCATGATGCCACGAAGTCGTACTTCAGCACCCACGATTACCTCGGGCTCGAGGCAGGCAACGTGCAGTTCTTTATGCAGGGGACGATGCCCAGCTTCGATGTTTCGACGGGCCGGGTCCTGCTCTCAAACCCGCACACCATCGCGACAAACCCCGACGGGCACGGCGGCTCGCTCAAGGCGCTCGTCGTCTCGGGCGCGATCGACGACTTGCGCCGTCGCGGCATCGAGCACATCTCCTACTTCCATGTTGACAACCCGATCGTGAAGCCCATTGACCCGGTATTCCTCGGGCTGCACGCGCTCGCGCAGGATTCCTCCGGCGAGATGTCAAGCAAGATGATCCCCAAGGCCTACGCCGAAGAAAAGCTCGGGATGTTCTGCTCGGTCGACGGGCAAACGCGCGTAATCGAGTACTCGGACCTTCCGATGGAACGCCAACGTGAGACCGACGAGAACGGCACGCTCCGCTTCCTGGCCGGCTCGATCGGCATCCACACGCTCGGCGTCGACTTTGTCGCCCGCGTCGGCGGTGACCCCAACTTCGCGCTGCCATTTCACCGGGCCGACAAGAAGATCCCACACGTCAATACCGACACGGGCGAAGCGGTCGAGCCCGCCGAGCCGAACGGCGTGAAGCTCGAACAGTTCGTGTTTGACGCGCTCGAGCTCGCCAAGGGCTCGATCGTCTACGAAACGGATCGCGTCGAAGAGTTCGCGCCGATCAAGAACGCCGAGGGGGTCGACTCGCCCGCGTCAAGCGCACAGATCCAGACCCAGCGAGCTGCCCGGTGGCTGGGCGAGATCGGCGTCGACGTGCCAACCACTGCCGAGGGTGAGCCGGATTGCGTGATCGAGCTCTCGCCACGCACCGCGATGACGCCGGACGATCTTCGTACGGCGGACGTGCCCGACCCGATCGAGCCGGGCTCGCGGATCGCGCTGTGACGCAGCCCGCGGCGCATCGCCTCCCCAAGTACCTCGACGAGCGTGCCCGCACGCTCACCCTGGCGGGCGTGCCGACGCTCGTGGCGCACCCAGACTGGCAGTCGCCCGCGCCCGTGATGTTCTGGATGCACGGACGCACGGCGTACAAAGAGCTCGATCCTGGGCGCTACATGCGGTGGCTCCGCGCGGGCATCGCGTGCATCAGTATCGACCTGCCCGGGCACGGCGAGCGCTACGACGTCTCGATGCACCACCCGCGTCGCACGATGGACATCCTCGCCGGTGCGCTCGGCGAGGTCGATGCGGTGATCGCTGCGGCGCGGACGATGCCCGACACGGCGTGCTTTGACTTTGATCGCCTCGGCATCGGTGGGATGAGCGCCGGTGGAATGGTGACGCTGCGCCGCCTGTGCGAGCCGCATTCGTTTCGTTGCGCCGCGGTCGAGGGCACGACCGGCTGGCTTGAGGGGTTGTATTTTCCGAGTCACGCCGAGGGTGAGGCTTCGCCGTGGGGCATCGAGCACGACCGTTCGGTTGTTGCGGCGCTCGACGCATCGGCCCATCTCGACGGGTTCACCCCCCTGCCGCTTCTGTCGCTCCACAGCGAGGCCGATGAGATCGTGCCGTGGCCGGTGCAACGCGGGTTCTTAGAGAGATTGCGAGCGCACCACATCGCGGGCGGACACGATCCATCCCTCATCGAGTCCGTCACGTGGCCCGAGACGGGCGCACCAAGCGAACACGCGGGGTTCGGCCGGGTGTCGAACGACGCGAAGAACACGCAGACAGAGTTCCTCATCCGCACGCTCGCGCCAGACGCTTGAGCGAACGTGCATGAAAACGCCCGGCACATCGGCCGGGCGCTGAGGAGAGGCGCCGGTCAGAAGACGGCTGCGATCAGCGGGGATCGCCGGGGAACTCTGGGCTGTACTTGATGCTGTCGAGCCCAAGCTGAAGGCCCGCCATCAGGCCGCCGCGAGTTTTGTGGTACGACGCGACGCCGTTGTCGAACTTGTCGAGCTGCGAGCCGCCCTGGTCGCCGATAACGGCGACGGAGTTGGCGTTGCCGGTGAGCTCGTTGTTGCGGAACTTGTCGAGCGTCGCCTGGTCTTTGAAGACCATGAGCATGGAGTAGTTCTGCACGCCGGCCTGCAGGCCGATGTTCGCGGTGTTAAGTGTCGCCCAACCAACGTGCCGACCGTCACCGGTGTACACGGCACCGCGGCCGCCTTGGCCGCCAATGATGAAGCCGGCCTGGCCGATGTCGGGGAAGACAACGTAGGCGGGTGCCTGCGCGATCTGGTTGTTCAAGCCTGGAACCGCTGCCTCAAACTCGTTTCGGAGATCCGCCGATTCCGAAAGCAGGCCGGCACGATCCTCCTCCTTGGGCGGTGTGGCGTTGCAGCCCACAAGTGTTGCGCCAAGCGGCAAGGCGACCAACGAAGCAAGTCCGAAACGACGAAAACGTGTTTGGTTCAATCGAAGCTCCTTTACAAAGGCAAATGATTCACGGGCTGCCGAAGCAATCGCTTCGCAGCATGGGCGCAGCTTATAACGTGACGCACCGTCGCGTGCGAGGCCGCGGGGAAGGCAAGCCCGCGGAGCTTCAGGCCGCCTTGGACCCAGCGTCGGAACCGGTATCGTCCGACGCCCCGAGACGGTGAACAGTCTCGTCGCACAGCGTTCGCGCCCGGGACCAAGACCAGCGAAATCGAGCCGCCATCAGCCCGCTCCAGCGCCTCGCCGATCGAAGTAAACGCGGGCAAGCCCACGGTGCCCCCTGTGCCCTTGATGGCGTGCGAGATCTTCCCCACCGCCTCGGCATCCCCCTGGGCATGGCAGCGTTCGATCTCGTCGAGCTGCGTGGGGAGTTCGCGCAACCAAGAAAGCGCGACCGAGCGCAGCACTGGATCGCCAAACGCCGTTTCGTCGTCGTCCATCGCAAGGCTCGCCGGCGCTGGCTCGCGCTTCGGCGCCCGCGCGGCGTAGACCGCGCACATCTGCACGAGCGCTGCAGGCTCGAACGGCTTCACGAGAAAGTCGTCCATCCCGGCCTCCTCGCACCGCTCACGGTCCGCGCCCCCCGAGTACGCGGTGAGCGCGATGACGGGGACGCCAACGCCCGCATCACGCAGCTGGCGCGTCGCCTGCAAGCCGCTGAGCGTCGGCATCTGCACGTCCATCAAGACCACATCGAACGCGGCGTGCATGCACGCGTTGACCGCCTCGACGCCGTCGTGCGCGAGCACAACCTCAGCGCCCGCCTCGGTCAAGAACAGCTCACATACCCGACGATTCGCGTCGACGTCGTCGGCCACGAGCACGCGCACGCCCGCGAGCTGCCCCGCGCCCGACCGGCCGGCCGAGCGGGGCAGCCTTGCCTGCAGCTCATCACGGAGCGACTCGCCCGCCTCGAGCGGCGGCGCAGCGATGATGAGCGTGAAGACGCTTCCGACACCGGGCGTGCTCGTGGCGGTGATGTCACCTCCGAGCCGCTCGGCGATGCGCTTCGAGATCGCAAGCCCGAGCCCGCTGCCGCCGAAGCGATCGGCGATCGTCGCGTAGGCCTGCTCGAAGACGCCGAAGAGCCTGCCGAGTTGCTCATCAGTCATACCAATTCCGGTGTCAGCGACTCGGATGCGCAGCGCGGGCGAGCCGTCGCCGGTTGTTGCCGGGCCGATGATGACTTTGACCGCGCCGACCTCCGTAAACTTCACGGCGTTGCCGACGAGGTTGAGCATGATCTGCCGGAGGCGCGTCGCGTCGCTGCGGATCGCGTCGGGCACGCCGTCCTCGAAGACCACACTGAGTGTGAGACCGCGCTCGGCCGCTGCCGACTGCTGGATCATCACCGCCTCGGAGATCACGCGAGCGGGCGAGCACGGCGCGAGGGCGACGTCCATCTTGCCCGCGTCGAGCTTTGACATGTCGAGCACATCGTTGAGCAGATTCAGCAGGTGCGTGCCGCTGCCGTGGATGATGCCGATCCACTCGGCGCGCTCGGACTCGTCACCCTTGTCCGCGTTGCGCATGAGCAGATCGGCGAAGCCGATGATGCCGTTGAGCGGCGTGCGGATCTCGTGGCTCATGTTCGCGAGGAAGCGGCTCTTTGCCTCGGTCGCCCGCTGGGCCTTCGCGGTCGCCTCGGTAAGCGCACGCTCGTATTCGATGCGCTCGGTGAGGTCGTGCTCGACCGCGATGTATCCCTGCGCTTCGCCATCCGGGCCAAGCAGCGGCTGGATGTCGAGCTCGACCCAGTATTCGCGGCCATCCTTGGAGACGTTCAGAAGCTGGCCCCCGAAACCCCGCCCCGCGCGAAGGGCTTCGCTCAGCTCGGCGACCGTGTCTTGGTCGGTTCGCTCGCACTGGAGCATCGCTGGCGACTTCCCAACGACCTCCTCGAGCGTGTACCCGGTGAGCCGGGAGAACGAGCCGTTGACCCAGGCGATGCGACGGTCGGCATCGGCGATACTCACGACGTTGTGCGTTCGCGCGGCGACCAGCGCGAGCGTGCGCACGCGACGCGTGATGTCGCTGGCCATTGCCAATGCCCGGCCGCGACCGACCGCGAGCAGCCACGACCATGCCGCGGCGAGCAGTGTGATCACGACGCCAACCGCCGTGGTCAGGCCCACACTTCGCTGACCGACCGACGCCTCGAAGGCGGGTCGGCTCGCCGCCTCGATCGGCCACGACTCGCCGCCGAGATCCACACCCAATTGCTGCTGGAACACCGCCCCAGCCGAGTCCGCATCGGCTGCCTCGATCCCGGCTTCGTGCGACCACACGAGTGGCCCCCGCGCTTCGCCACTCTCATCGGACACACCTTCGCGCACCACAACGTCGATCATGTCAGATACAGCGCTCGCATCAAAGAGCTCGTTGGGATCGATCAATGCGAACAGCATGGAGCTTGCCGCGCCGGCAGTGCGCGAGTCGTCTTCCAACGGCACAAACAGGCCGAAGTAACGCCCCGTGCCAGGGCGTATGCCCCTGCCGTCGAAGAGTTCGAGCGCCGCGCCTCCGCGAGCCTGCGCTCGACCGATGGTACTGCGGAAGTCCTCGCCGACAAACACGCCATCCTGCACGGAGACTTGGCCCGATGCGGCCGACGCGACAACGTGCGTCGTCCGATGGTTCCCAGTCGGCGAGAGCTCAAGGCTCCCGACGGCGGTGATGGTGTCGAACGCCTCGGAGCCCTTCGCCGCCCAATACGCGCGGAACTCGTCCCGCGTCACCGTCTCGCTCGCAGCAAACAAGCCGCGGGCACCCGCGATCGACTGGGCGATCATCGATGCCCGCCGGTGGATTGTGTCCCGCGCCCCGACCGCGAGCGCCTCGAACCGCGCCGTTGCAAGTTCGGTTGATTCGACATGCGCGCGGCGCACGGCGGCGGCGGTCACTCCCGCACCGACAAGAAGGACCGCGCACGCAATGAGCGTTGCCCGACGCTTGCCGGCGTGCTGATCCACGCCTTGCTCTCCGGCGGCAACCTGCTCGATCCACACGCGCTGCGCGAGGGACCGCCACATAAACAAGATCAGGCCCAGAGCCGCAAGACTGATCATCGCCACAGCAAGAATCGATGCCCGCACGCGCCGGATCTGTCGCTCAGACGAGAGTCCCATCTCGTCCCAGAGGTTGTCCATGCCCTTGGCATACTCGCGCTTGGCGTCGAAGTACGCACGCGAGCTGAGCAAGCGGGACGCCCCGGCGAGATCGCCAGCCGCGACGAGGTCGAAGCTCTCGACCTCCATCCCTACCAGCTTGGCGTTGGCGGCATTGGTCAGTTCGACAAGGTCTTCACCAAGCAGCTCGATCGAGAGTGCCCGTGCTCCTGCGAGCTCTTCGTCGAGCAGGCCGACGTGCGCGTCGTAGCGCTCGCGCCACGAGTCCTCACCCGTCGCGGCGTGCATGCGCGCCGACATCGTGAGGACCTCATCGAGGTGCACGACATCGCCTCGCAGCGCTGCGAGCGGCGCGCGGACCGTCAGGACGCTGTGGGCCCAGGCGAGCGACAACCACGCGATCGCACCTAACGACAGGACCACAACGACAATGGCCGCGGGCGTCGCGTACCGCTTCAGCGCAGGCGATCCCTTCCGCGAGCGCGGCCGCAGCATCGATCCTACTTGCGTGTCCCACCTCGACATCGCGTGCCACCCCACCCGGTCGCCTCAACATCGCACGCACCACGAAGTCGCGGTGCACATGCGCGAACGAACACCCCACACGGGGTGTTCGCTCTATCGACCTGAGGCGTATCGGGCTGAATCGCGACGTAGGTTGCTTGGCGTGCTGCCCGGCAACTGGGTAAGCCCCGCAGCCGCTATCGGACGGTCGAGCGTCCCTTGCTGCCGGTGCCAGGCTTGCCGAGGCGGCGGGAGGTGCCTTTGCCGCCGCTGGGCTTGCCGCCGCGTCCGCCCTTTGGGCCGCCCTTGGACTGGTGCTTGGGGCGGGGCTTGCGGGCGGGTTGACTGGCGGTCTCGTCGGCGAGAATCGATCGGCTCACACGGGCGGGCTTGCTGCCCTGCTTGGGCTTGTGCGGGCTCTTGGGCTCGGCGACGCGATCGGCACGCAGGGTGTACGACGGGCGGTCGTCTCGCGCCGGGCGAGCGTCGCGGTCGTTGTGACGCGGCATGACCGCGGGGCGGGGGCCGGGAGTGTGGCCCGAGGTGAAGACCGCGCCGTGGTTCGCATGGCTGTTGGCGTGCTGGTTGCGGTACTCGAAGTCGGAGGGAATCTCGGTCGGCGTCATGCGCTCGCCGACGAGGCGTTCGATGTTGCGCAGGAAATTGCGTTCCTCCCGGCTGCAGAACGAGACTGCAAAGCCCGTCGCTCCGGCCCGACCTGTACGGCCGATGCGGTGGACGTACGCCTCGGGCTCGTTGGGCAGGTCGAAGTTGAAGACGTGGGTGATGCCGTCGACGTCGAGCCCGCGAGCGGCGACATCTGTCGCGACGAGCACGCGGGAGCGGCCGGAGCGGAAGGACTCAAGGGCGCGCTGCCGTTGGTTCTGCGACTTGTTGCCGTGGATGGACTCGGCGCGGATTTTGCCCTTGGTCAGCCGCTTGGTCAGGCGATCAGCACCATGCTTGGTGCGGACGAACACGACCGCGCTCTCGATCTCGGGGTCTTCGAGCATGTGCACGAGCAGGGCCGCCTTTTGTTCGCCGGGCACCATGAAGAGCGTCTGGTCGATGAGGGGCGCGGCCGAGGCGACGGGTGTCACGCTGATCCGCACGGGATCGCGGAGGAGCGAGTTGGCGAGCTTCGAGATGCTGCCGGGCATGGTCGCCGAGAAGAGCAGCGTCTGACGCTCGTCGGGAATGTTCTGGGCGATCTGACGGATGGGCTGGATGAAGCCCATGTCGAGCATGCGGTCGGCCTCATCAAGGATGAACGTCTCGACCTCGCTGAGGTCAACAAAGCCCTGCTCCATGAGGTCCATGAGTCGGCCGGGCGTGGCGACGATGATGTCAACGCCCGCGTCGAGCGCGCGGACCTGGCGATGCTGGCTGACGCCGCCGTAGATCACGACGTGCTTGAGGCGCGTGTGCCGCCCGTAGGTGCGGATGCTGTCGGCGATCTGTGTCGCGAGCTCGCGTGTGGGCGAGAGGATGAGCACGCGGGGGAGGCGTCGCCCGCCACGCCGGCGATCGGCGCCGTCTTCGCTAAGCAGATCGAGGATCGGCAGCGAGAACGCGGCGGTCTTACCGGTGCCAGTTTGGGCGCAACCGAGCACGTCACGGCCGGCGAGAACCGGCGGGATCGATTCGGCTTGGATCGGGGTGGGTGTGGTGTAGCCCTCGGCCGCGACGGCGCGAAGGAGCGCAGCCGAGAGGCCGAGCTCGTCGAAGCTTCCGGCAGTGTCGGTGGTTGTAGAGGAATCGATGTTGCGGGTGGTCAACGCAGAGTCTCCGGCGACGGTCCAGCGAAGGCTGGGCGTCGTTGGGTGTGGGCAATCCGGAACCCCGCGGCGAGGTCGCTGCGAATCCTCGCGGCGATCTTCGGGCGAAATTGGTACTGGAGGGCCGGTGCTGGAAGGAGCACTCGCGGAATCCCCGCGAGGCTGCCAGCAACTTCCTGACGCCGCCCACGCACGCACTCTTATGTGCTGCAAAGACGACCGAGGCCACCGGCAAAGCGAACGCAAGTCTAGGCCTCACAATTGAATAAGCAAATTGAAGCCCTCGCGGGCATGAATCTGGAAGTCGGGCTGAGCAGACTTGGTGCAGAACGACAGGCACGCGAGCATGCCGTGATGGTGAGCGTGTGAGCATGGCCGCCGATAACCGCCGTACGGACGACGTAAATTCTCGCCGCTCAGCCCCTACCACGCGACATGCTCTCGACGCCTTATCTGCTCTGCTGGCCGACCCGGGCTTGATCTATCGGCCGAAACGGCCCGCCGTAACGTTTCGTGCATGCCGAGACGCGGCCCTAGAGCCTTGAAAACCGCCATTTCTCGCCTCGGAAACCACCATTTGTGGTAGCCTGCGTGTCAAGACAATGCGCGGTGCTGGAATAGGCCAGCCCGCTCGTAGGGAGATAGAGACATGAAGTACGCAGTCATCGCTGCTGTCGCGGGTGCCGCCCTCGCGACCGCCGCCAACGCCAACCTGTTTGTCAATGCCGGTTTCGAGGATCCGATCACCGCGGACGGCCCCCCGTTCGTCGGCTCGTGGGAAGCTTTCAGCGGTGGCGGCTCGGCCGCGGCATTCAACGGCACCGCCTCGCCCCTCTCGGGTGCCCAGCACGCCGAGATCCAGATCCTCGGCGACGACAACAACTTCGCCGGCATGTTCCAAGACGTCGTCGTGACTGCCGGCACCGAGTACACCTTCAGCGGCTTCCACGCCACGCCCTCCAACCCGTTCGATGTGGGCGTTGAGTATCGCATCGAGTGGCGCGACTCGGTCAACGATGTCGAGGTCGGACGCACCGCGAACACCACCATCGCACCCTCGGGAAGCACGTACGAGATGTTCTCCGCCAGCGGCATCGCGCCCGCCGGCGCTGACCTCGCCCGCGTCGTGTACGCCATCCAGACCTTCGGCGGCGACGGTCCCTCGAACAGCGGCGTGATCTACCTCGACGACGTCTCGTTCATCCCCGCCCCCGGCTCGCTTGCGATCCTCGCGGGCGCCGGCCTCGGCCTGACGCGTCGCCGTCGCTAAATCGACACGCAACACGTCTGATCAGCGTTTGATCGAGCGGGGCCGCTTTATGTGGCCCCGCTTTTTTATTCACCACGCTCAGATCGCCTCGCTTTGACGCCGTGCCGCCTCCGGCCAACGGCGTCCCCATCCGACGCGGTATCGTGCACGTCCGTTGCGTTCGGACTCGACACGCGGAACACGCCGAAGGATCACGGAGCACGCGAATGACCATCCGAGCAGTCGACGGTCGATTCATTGCCGACACCGCACGCGTCATCGGCGATGTCCGGCTCGGAACGAACGTGAACGTCTGGTACGGCGCGGTCATCCGGGGCGACGTCGCGCCGGTCGTCATCGGCGATCGCACGAACGTGCAAGACAACGCGGTCATCCACTGCGACCACAGGTACGCGAATACGATCGGCAGTGACGCGGTCATCGGGCACGGCGCGGTGGTGCATGGCGAGTCGATCGGCGACAACACGCTCATCGGCATGGGCGCCGTCGTGCTCGGGCACACGACGATCGGAAGTGGATGCCTGATCGCAGCGGGCGCGGTTGTTCCGCCCGGGCTCGAGGTGCCCGACGGTATGGTCGTCATGGGCGTGCCGGGCAAGATCGTGCGTTCGACGAGTGAAGAAGACCGGGCTTACCTCGCCAAGCTGCCGGACCACTACGTCGCACTCGCCAAGCGTTACGCGCTCCAGCCGGACAACCCCGTGATCTTCAATGCGGGCGAGATCCGGAACGCACACCTGCTCGGCGACTGACGGCCCGGCGGCACGCACTCGAAACGGCCACCTAATGCCGCGTGAGCCTCGTGGGCTTGACGCGCGTGCACGCACCGGACCACACTGGGCTTTGGCCGATCAGGACGACTCACAACGACGTGCGAGTTTACACAGAGTTGCGAACTTTTTGATAGCCTTATTCAAAACGAATTCGGGAGCCAACACGGATGAACATCAACCTGACCAGCGTGGCGGTCGACGACCAAGACAAGGCGCTCCGCTTCTACACCGAGGTCCTGGGCTTCCAGGCGAAGCACGACATCCCGATGGGCAAGTACCGGTGTATCACGGTCGTCTCGCCCGGCGACCCCGATGGCACCGAGCTCTGCCTCGAGCCCGACGAACATCCCGCGACGCAGACATACAAGGCTGCGCTCGTGAAGGACGGCATCCCGTTCACAGCGTTCGCCGTAGATGACCTGACCGCCGAGCACAAGCGGCTCGGAGCGCTGGGCGTGCGATTCACCCAGCCTCCCAAGGACTACGGCAGCGTCTCGGCCGCGATCTTCGACGACACCTGCGGCAACCTCATCCAAATCACACAGGGCGAGATGACATGATGATCACACAACCACTCCGCGGTGGAATGCTGTGCGTGGCAACGCTCTTACTCGTCGGCGTCGCCGTCAGCAATCGCTCGGACACGGCTTCCGGCCACACGAGCGGTGAAGCGCACGCGGGCGTGCAGGACCACGCCGCGGCTGACCCGCTCAAGATTCACTTTCTCGAGATCGTCACCCCGTCGGCAGACGCGACGTGTGATCTGATCTCGCAAATCCACGGCGTCGACTTCGGCGACCCGGTCGCGGAACTCGGAGGCGCTCGCACGGCCGCGCTCTCGGATGGAGGCTTGATCTCCGTGCGCGCGCCGATGCACGCCGGAGAGAAACCCGCCGTGCGACCGTACGTGATGGTGGACGACATCGACGCGGCCATCGCACATGCTCGCGAAGCCGGTGCCGAGATCGCCATTGCACGCATGCCAATCCCGGGACGCGGCACCATCGCGATCTACATCCTCGGCGGCATCGAGCACGGGCTATGGGAACGGTAAGCACCGATACCCGCACGACCCGTTGACCGCGCCCGAGCGGCCGCGTCACGTGGGACAAGCGGTGTGAAGATCTGACCCCAAGCACGGTGCGGTCTGTTGCCAGGACCGCTCGACAGAAGGCGCACTCGGGCACGACCCACGTCTACCAATGCGGAATTGATTCGCTCTGCACCAACTGCAGTGGATTGACGTGGAGTACAAGCAGCCCTAGTATTCCACAAGTGGAATACAGGAGCCCCACATGAGCCTCGACTGCATCATCCTCGGCCTCTTGCGGCAGCCCGCGAGTGGCAGCGACCTCACGAACTGGTTCAAGCACGCGTTCCATCACTTCTGGGCGGCCGAGCCGAGTCAGATCTACAGGACGCTCGTCAGGCTCGAGGACCAAGAACTGGCATCGGTCGAGGCACGCCCATCGCGTAGGGGCCCGCCCCAACGCATGTACAGCATCGCACGGGCAGGCCGCGCTTCACTACGCACATGGCTCCGGCGTGGCCCGTCGATGAGCGATACGCGGCTGTCGCAGCTCGCGCAGATCCAGTTTCTGGGCGAGCTCTCCGCGGACGAGCAAGAGCACTTCCTCCGCGCGCTCCGGAGCGAATACCAGGCCCGACTCGACGACCTGTACCGCGTCATCGCGAGTGTGAGCGACAACGCCGACCCCGCGGCTGCGCCGGACGACGACGAGTTCTTCCGCCGGCTCACAGTCGACGCGGGAATCCACCAATACGAATCTTGGATCCGCTGGACCGACCGTGCGATGGCCTTCCACAAGACCAGAAACCAAACGCGTCGCGCCGCCCCCAAGGGAAACTCACCACCTGCCTGAAGGAGACACATCATGTGGAAGAACAAGTATTTCGTCGTGCCTGCCGTAGCCGCTTCGGTCGCCGCACTGATATCCGCTGCGGCGGCCTATCAGCCCGATGAGCATGCTCATGAGCAAGCGCCGATCACCGGCGCGGAGTCTCGCGAGCGGTTTTCGCCCGAGCAGTTCGTGGGCCAGCTGGGCCAGCAGCTCATCGGCGCGCTGGTGCAGACGCCCGGCTGCCTCGGTGCCGAAGCCGCATCGTTTTCGTCGGGCAAACTTGCGATCTTCGGCTGGTTCGAGGACAAGGAAGCGGCTCTTCGTTGGCATTCCAGCGAAGCGCACAAGCAGATCTCGCAGCGTTTTGCCGGCGGTCGGACGATGGACAACGTCCCAATGGAGCATGTCCGCAACGACGTGCCGCTCATGGTGATCGCGTCGGTGACAATGGAGCCGATGGAGAGCGGCATGCCCCGAATGAAGTTCGGAATCGAGGTGTACGAGCCGATGCCCGGCGGATTCTCGTTCCAAGGCGGCGCGTTCTCACCGCTCGGCTTCCAAGAACTTATGGCGAACATGCCAGTCGAGGCGGATGGCTGACAGAATGTCGCTGTGAACAGTGGCTCGTACCGCCTGCCAGCACCTGAAGCGGCCTCACCTGCGGCCTGCTCCGCTGCGCTCCGCACGTCGCGGGTGCAATTGGAAACCATCGGAGTGGCATGGAAACTCGCAGAAGGAATGGCGGCGCGTCAGCGCTCTAGCCGCACTTCCATGACTGTGTGCCGGATCTTCCTGTGCGTGGACAGAGGCACTACGGCATCGTGACCATCGGCGACGACATCATCGCGCAAGCAAGCCAGTGCATCGCCAACCTGCGGTTCGCCGTCGAGGCCGCCAACTCATCGCTCGCCGACGTCGTCCGCGTCCGCTACGTGCTGCCAAACGCACGTGACTTCGAAGCGACCTCATCAACAGTTCGCGCCACGTTCGCCGAAGCACGCCCCGCTGCAACCATGATCCCGTCCGGTCTCGCCGACCCACGCGTGAAGATCGAAACCGACGTTGACGCCATCATCACCGACATGCTAGGTCCTGCCCTCCATCAAAGCGGCCACAGCAAGCACGCACAGCCACACGCGGCGTGAGACGCGAAGCAACAGCACCGCCCACACCGACCAACAGCGATCCTGCCGCAGACACGAATCGGACGACCAGCGACAAAGATACACACCGGGCACGACGGCGAAATCCCATCGCGCAGCAGCCCACGCCATCACCGTCGGCGCAAGAAAATCGAGCCGCGGGGGGACCCCCAAGGAGCCCCCGGCACAGAAACAAAAAGCACCAAAAATATAAAAAA
>ERZ1740067.1042-NODE-1042-length-20170-cov-13.186478_pt1 | contig 20170 bp, 16 predicted proteins | sample MGYA00581736_ERZ1740067 | MGnify/ENA primary metagenome ERZ1740067 (study PRJEB43018, sample SAMN04849236) | marine metagenome | isolation source: floating plastic debris | place: Pacific Ocean | collected 2008-08-27 | study: EMG produced TPA metagenomics... | reverse complement strand
GATAGACACGGGAAGAACCTTGCCTTGCTTTACTTGTTGAGAATATTCTTATGCTGACCTGCCGGTATAATGCATACACTAAGGCTCGTAGGCTCAAGCGTTTGTAATTGCCAATGGATGAGACGGATTCTAAGACAAAAGATATTCCTTGGCAAAGCGCTGCTGCCAACCCCACTGTAGGCAGCTCGCCAGGCCGATCGCTGGCCGAATGGATTACTTTAACGCTCTCGACCCTTGTGCTTTTGACCCTTGTCGCTCTCGTACTCTACGACTGGCAGCTTAGCAGAAACATTCCTCCGGCTTTCCAGGTAGAAATCACCGAGGCGACTCGTCTTACTGAGGGTCGCTACTATGTTCCTTTTACGCTTAAGAATACGGGCGGGCGTATTGCTAGAACTGTCCAAGTTATTGCTGAGCTACATTTGCCGGATGGCAACGATGAAACGGGTGAACAGCAGTTTGATTTTCTTTCGGGCAGTGAGCGGAAGAAAGGGGGGTTTGTGTTTGAGCACAATCCTCAGACGGGTGATTTGGTGGTGAGGGTTGCGAGTTTTGGTTTGCCGTGAGGGATTTCGTCTTGAGGGATAAGCTTCGAGTGAGGCCGCTTTGACTGGTAGGTGTTGCACGGGGCTTAGCACGCTAAGCCCCTACGCGATCTGCGGGGTCGTCTGGGTCGGTATCCATTTCCGCTGCCAAATCAGTTTCTAGCAGGTAGTTTTCTAATAGTCTATCGACTTTTTCTATTTGTGCGCTTGGGATGCTTAGCGTGAGGTACTTGCGGGAGATGAAGGTGCGGGGTTTTGCTTTTAAGATGAGGGTTGTTGGTTGGTCGTCGTCCCAGCCAAAGGCGGCAATGCGTTCCCAGGGCTGCCAGGAAAATAGGTAGGTGAGGCCATGCTCGTGCAGCTCAAAGTTGCTTTGCCCGATGGAGATAAATAGCAGCGCTAGGGTCCACCAAAAGGCTAGCTTGGCGATGCCAGAGAGGATGCCGCCTGTTGTGACGAGCCCGCCGGTAAATAGATCGAGCTGATTGAAGGTCATTGCGATCGCAATTCCCACTTGCAATAGTCCAAACCCAAAAAGAATTCGATTTTGTAATGTTGTCCCTACTCGAATCAGCAGCTCGCCCGCTTGCCTTTTACGCAGCGGCCAGCTGCCCAGCCAAATCAGCACGCCTATTGCGTATACCGCATACAGCGCAACCAGGGCATAGCGCCCTAGCGGAGACAAAATCAGCGGCAGCGCAGCGCCCGCTATTAGCCAGGGAACGGCATAAACAACATTACGGTTTGCAGCCTGAGTGCCCAGTGCCTGGCGAGTTAGCCCATAGCCAATACCCACTACACCCACGATTCCTAGCAGAAACAGCCACAGCCACGACGACATTTTTCAGTATTCCTATTTCTATTCCTTTCTCTAAAGGAGTGAATTCTCTGCCCAAAAGGGTTCACTCTTCAAAAGGGTTCACATCGCTATATCGCAAGCGTATCATGTGCTGCTGTTATCGTTTTATTTCAGCACTGTGGTTTTTCAGCACTGTGGTTTTCTAGTGCTATGGTTTTCTAGCGCTACGGTTTTTCAGCACTACGGTTTTTCAGCACTACGGTTTTTCAGCGTTCAATTGTTGTTTCTAGTGCTTGCCGAATGTCTTCGCTGAGGATGGCTACGGCGTTTCTGCCAGCTTTGCGATTTCGCTGGTAGCTCGCGAGGCGAGGTGATACTGCAATGGGCGGCTGTACGGTGAGCTTGACCCAGCGCCTGCCAAGGCGAGGGCGAGTGGGTGGCTTTCTGCCGTCCAGGCGACCCAATATGTCAGATATGAGCAGAGCTATTTCGCTACAGCGTTCAAAAGAAGGTTTCTCTTGCAAATAAAGAGGGTCAACAGCAACAAAATATTCGACAATTCGCATATGTAGCGATCGCAAACTTGCTGCCTCAGCTGCCCAGTCTGCCAGTCCTTTTTCCAAAGGAGAAAGTGTCGCTATATCGGGTAAGTCCTCACGGTAAATTACCTGCCAGCTGGCTTCTTCTATTCGTCGACAGCGATTGACTAATGTCCCCTTACCCGGCAAGTGAAAGAAACTCTCAGCTGACTGCAATGCCCGGTTTAGTAGCTGCTGTAAACGTTTGGAACAGTCCAGTTCAGCATTTGACTCAGACTCGTTATCAGTGGATTTAGCCGACAGGTTCTCTCCTGCGGGCTGCGGATAGAAGCGATCGTAGAAAGTCTCCATTACAGTCATGACGTGTTCGCCTAGCTGGAGGATGCGCAAGTAAGCGTCTTTCTCGGCGGTGGGTGCTAGGGAGTTGTTACCGATAAGTCCACTATCTTTAAGTCCACTTTGCGCTTCTAGCTGCGACAACAGATTTTGTAGCTTGTTCCAGTGAGCCTGCTCGTAGTGATATTGAATGCCAATTGGTAGGACAAATACAGACGGAGGTTTTGATGGTGGTGTAGTGGCCCTGGCCAAATCTTCAGCACACCAAAATCCAAGCTGTGCCACGCCAGGCTCTAGCGGCCCTATTCTTTCGCTGTGCCCATTAGTCGCCCCTTCAGGGGCGACTACCATTGGCATGCTGCCTTTACTCAGTAGCGATCGCGCTGCTTTTAGCCCTACCCAGTCAGGTCGTCGTCCTCTGCGAATGGGAACGCCTCCCATCCGCGACAGCAGCCATCCGACAAATCGCCCGGCCCAAAGGGTCATTCCCCGCTCGTATAGGAAATGTGTGTGTACAGGCTGTCTTAGCTTGATGCCCTGCTGCTTGGCGGCTTTGGCCACTGCCCGCGAGCACAGGTATAGTCCGCTGAGCGGATCGTCTACTTCCACATGACGCACCGCCATCAAAAACCTGGCTTTCCCGGCTTCCATCTGTGCGTAGAGATTCACGAGATGCTCTACATTTTCTACTTCTACGCGGCTAATGCCTGCCGGTAGCCAAGGCCGGATGCGGAACCTTAGGAAGATCGGTAGCAGCCAATGAACAATTCGCATAACCCAGGGGTTGTAATCCGGGGGAATAAACTTTAGCGGTGGCTGAACCTGGCGAACAAGGGATGGCATGGTAAGTACCGGAAACAAAAAAGGGCTGAAGAGAATACACGCCGTGAGATATACGAAAGGCCAAGACGATATTGTTGAACGTCTTGGCCTTTATTTGAATTAACAATTTGAATTAACAATACGGTTTGTTGCCGTGCCTTCTGGGGCCATTAATTGACACGCCTGTTAGTTAGGAATGACCTGAACCATGAGCGATCGCCGATCAAATGTTTGCACTTTGCTGACCTTGGCGAGGTCTTCGACAACTCTGTTCAGGAGGTCGGTCGCGCGATCGCGGTGCTGGTGCTCACGGCCTCTCAGGCGCACCTGAAACTTCACCGAGTCGCCTCTTTCTAGCCAGGCGATTGCTTTATCGATTCGCACCCTGTAGTCCGAATCGCCTACATTTGGCCGTAGTCGAACTTCTTTTACCTGTGACCGGGCGCTTTGCTTTTGGCGCTTACGGCTTTGGTACTGGTGCTTGCCGTAGTCCAAAATTTTCGCCACCGGCACTTCTTGGTCGGGTGAGACCACCACAAGGTCAAGCTTGGCCGCTTTTGCTAAGGCCAACGCCTCTGGCGTATCGGTTAGGCCGCGATTAGTACCTTCATTGTCAATCAGAAGAACCTGCGCGGATCGGATCTGTTGATTGATGAGTGGTTTCTTAGCGATTGTATTTTCCTCTTAAATTAGAACGCAACAAAGGGTGTTATCGAGTTGATGTTTTGATCGATTCCTATGTATATGACATTTTACGCTAAGTTGCTAGGGTGACATCCCACCCTAGCAACGTGTCTTTACATTTAGATGCGTAACATTTAGATGCGTACGCACCCACCGTCAAACAATGGCACGGTCATGCTGAAGTTTTCGCCGTAGGTCAGCTTTTGTTCTTCTAGAATGCCGATCGCAATTTGCTCACCCATTCTGGCGGACTCGTAATAGTCGGTAAAGTAGTGAACACCGGCCCAGTCACGCCCAATCGAGATATTGGATGCGAGCTTGTTGAGTTCGCCTTCTACGGTGAGAGACAGCGACTGCGTTTGGATAGAGGTGAGCTCCGAGCCGTCGTTAGAAACCACATAGGGCTCGGGCAGGACGTGGCCGTGGTCAAAGAAGGCTTTGAGAATGGTGACGCAAGCGCCTGCAACAGTGGCATGACCCGCACCATAGGAAGGGTGCATCGGTGAGCCTTCGGCAAAGGCCATAGGCAGTAGGTACACGTCGTCGCGGTCGAATTCGTAGCAGCTGGGGCCCAGCTCCTCGCGGTACTTTTCGTTTTGCGCTTTGTTGTGCAAGGCGACTTTGTGCAGGGTGTCGCTAATGCGATCGCTCAAGTCAGCTACGGGGGATAGTGCGGGCAATTGCGTGTTGCGCCACTGGTGAATGCGGCCTGCGATCGCTTCAGGACGCAAGCGACGGTGCACGTTGAACTTTTGGTAGCGGACGGCTTTGAGCGCTCTGGTCGCCACTTCGGTGACCAAAGACAAAATGTGAGGACCGCCAAAGTGGGCAAAGGCCTGCTGGTGGTCGAGCACGTCACGCTCCTGGAAAGGAAGGCCCGGATCAAACGGTACGCCCATCGCCATCATCGATAGACAAGCGTTCAGATAGGCCTGATAGAGCGCGTCGTAGTGAACGTAGGTTGCCAAATCACGCGGGGTGGCGATAAAGCGATACTTGTCGCCGCTGCTGTCGTAGGTTTCTCGGCCTCGCAGGTCAGCGCCGTTTTGCACATCGAGCCACCACTCCCAGGTCGTCATATAGTCGCGATGAGGTGTGGCCACGCGCACTTTGTTGTCGAAGACCATCGCGCCGTAGGATACGAGCCCATCGAGGACGCCGTCTCTATCGTTGCCTAGCTCGGGTGTGCCCCGGACGAGGAACTGAGAGATGTAGGGGCCTTCGGTATCGCCAAAGGCGGTGCCACGAAAGGCCGTTTGTGTTGTGAGCGGCTGACGGCGACGGGCGGCGGCATCTGGGCTGAGCTGTTCGTCTGTGAGTGAGGCGCCCTGGAACCAGTCAAGGTTGTTTAGGCGTTCAACGGCAGCAGCAACTGTGGGATCTGTCTCAAACTCGGTGAAGGGCACATCTCTAAGCAGTGCCATCTCGTATACTTCAGCGACCTCCGCGACAAACTCCGCACTGTTGAGTGTGGGGGCGGGAGGCATGCTCAGCGACTGGGCATCGGGCCCTTCTAGGTCGAATACAAGGCCTGCGCCCGCGCTTTCCCAGGCTCTGACATCGACCTTGCCTTGCTGCGTGTACTGCGACTTCCACTCAATCGGTGAATTGGCGTCTGAGCCTTTGGGGCCAAGGGGGGTGTCCTGAAAGTCTCGGGTGTCGCCAGAGTCGATGCCGCGCACGAACTTCTGGTAGTCGTTGGGGTTGCAAATGAGGCCGTCTTTCTCGTTGTGAGGCAAGCCCTTTGTGTAGTTGGCTAGGTGAGATGCCTTGCCACCGCGTTCGGTATCGGGCTCATCAAAACGGTATTTGAGTTCTTCCCCGTTGGCTTGCTGTGAGGCGTGGGGGCGATCGTATGCCAGCTTAGCGGCAGCGATGCGGCGGTTTAGAGCTTCTTGCTTGCGAGCAGTCATAGGAGTGATGTCCTTCAGTGCGATTTGCTTGATAGGACTAATCTATGCAATTCGCTTAGCAGAGGGTAGTACCCACCAGGGTGATATGTATCACAGTTCGCTGAATAAGCCGCCAGATACGATGGGTACGACTTGCGCTATACCCCAACTGTCGCAACGCTTACAGAGAATAGGCTGGCCGCAAAAAAACACCATGTGCCAACGCCTGCTGCGATGCCTAGTCCCAGGATAAGGGGCGATAGCCAGGCCGCTTTTCGACCAGAAAACCTATGAATGTGACACAGGCCATTGTTGAGTGCGATCGCCGCTTGAGACAGCGCCCAAAAAACAGCGATGAGTAAAGCTGTTGCGGCAACGGTATTGCCTATCGGCGCGGCTAGTGACTGAGTCAGTGCTGGAATAAACCCTGCGGCAACTGTCAGTAGTCCCAAGGGCACCATCGTTGTTCCCAATATGAAAATATCAGCCGTCCACAGCCCCGGTATCCGCAGCAGCCAAACGCGAATAATACAAAGCGCCAGCACCATCGCTACAAACGCCATTCCACCCGATGCCCATAGGCATGAGGCCAATAGCCAGCTGCTGTTGGCAAAGTATTGCGTAGCCCCAAATACGAAGCACAGGTTGGCCAATACTGCCAGTGCATAGCCCACCACGCCGCGCTTTCCTAAAGGCACCTGCTTGTAGGCTGGCAGCATTTCGCCTGCTGGATTGCTCAGTAGCCTGAGCGCTAGCATCGTGCCCGACATCGGTCGAGGCGGGGCATTTTCTTGAACCGTCGGCCGGGAGCTTACCCCAGGCGCCCAGTAAACTTGCTCTTGTGAGGATTCTCTGGAGGATGTTTTGAAGGGTTTTTGGAAAGCGCTTGAGGATGGAGACGATCGTCTGGTTTTCGCTGGGCTGGCGTTGCCAAAAGAACTATCAGCAGATGACGCATTTGGCGATGCGCTATTGGACGATCTGTTGCCTACTACTTTGGTGCGCGAAAACCGAGAAGACCGAGCAGCCTGCCGCCGACCAAACAAGTTCCTAAAGACAAAAGAGAAAGGCCGTAGAACAAAAGCCACCAGCTGGCTCACTACTTGATAGGGCCGACTCCGACCGGCGTTACCCAGAGCTTTGAGGGTTTGTTGTATGTCTCGATAGTTGGCAATATCGCCTTGGCTGCGATAGAGCTGCGCGGCTCGCCGAAAGTCTTGACCGGCTTCGTCAATATCGCCTAAATCTTGAGCGGCAATGGCCCGCCAGTTGTAGTAGCGGGCATCTTCAGCGTCGCGAGCGATCGCATTGCTAAAGGCTGGGATCGCACTCTGCACATAGCCCAGCCGATAGCGGGCTAGCCCTTGATAGTAGTAAAGCTTGGGCTCTGTTGGGTTGAGGGCAATGGCCTGCTGACAGTCGGCTAACACACCCGAGTCATTTTTGAGCAGGTAGTGCACTTCGGCTCGTCGCAGGTAGGCTTCGGCAAACTTAGGGTCGAGTGCGATCGCCTCAGAGTAGTCTTTGATGGCTGCCGAGTAGACATGATCCAGCGCGTGCCGAATGCCACGAATATAAAAATCTGTCGGCGACTGAGGACGGTGCTGACGCTGGTAGGGTTCTTTTGTGTCAGTCGATGGCTCGGCGAATGGCTCGGAAAAGGACGTTGAGGAATAGTCTGGCTGAGCTGTGCGTTCGTCGTAGTTTTGGCGACGGATGCGATCGCTTAGTACCTCGTAGGCTTCGCGTAGCGCCTGAAACTTAGCGACTGCGTCTGGCCTGTTGGGATGCAAGTCAGGATGATACTGCCTGGCCAGACGCCGAAAAGCGGCCTTAATATCTTTGGTGCTCGCGGTGCGAGGCAGTCGAAGACGACGGTAGTAGTCACCGGAAGAAACATCCATAGCTGGAAATGTGAGGGCAAAAACAAAAAGGCACTTTTAAGCGGCGAAGGAAATGAAGGCCTGAAATACAAAAATAACGCTAGACAAAACGCCAGCAAAAACAGGCATCTAACCTTTGGAGAAAAGCTAGTTGTGATGACTATTTTAGCTAGTTTTGAACCAGGCTAATTAAGATATACAGCGACTTTCAACCGAATCCTTTCGCTTTTTGATACAACCTGTACGGAACTTTTTGGATGGCAGCGCTTCGATAGAGATATTCGACTAAAAGAGCAAGTTTCACTAAATCACTAACCGCTGTCCAACCGTTCACTAAATCTTCAGGAGACTGGCTCTATCAAAGCATTCATTGCTGAAAACGGAACGCTTATCAGATTTACTTAAGGTATCTTAATCCGGAGATATCGATATAGCTACATGCCTGCGTGACTCAGGAATTTACGTAAAACCTTTACAGAAGTAACATTGAAACATTCCTAGCCTCACTCTATTGTTTAAGTTTAGGTAGCAAATGGTACAGCGCGAACGCAAGTATAGGTCGAGCCATTATGGATAATCGCACCTGGCCCAAGAGGCTATTCGCACTAGATGTTTCGAGAGGACTTGCTGCTCTGTCAGTTGTTCTCTGGCATTGGCAACATTTTGCCTACGATAGCGCCGGGCTGTCTGAGAGCTTTCGCCTTGAGCAGCAGCCGCTATATGCACCCTTAAGAATGTTTTATGAGGAAGGGGAGAAAGGCGTTGCCTACTTCTTTATTCTCTCTGGTTTTATTTTCTTTTGGCTTTACAAAGACGCCATCAAGAGCGGACGTGTCACTGTTAGCCGCTTTTGGATTCAGCGGTTTTCCAGGCTCTATCCGTTACATTTAGCTACGCTGCTGCTGGTTGGGATATTGCAGATTATCTACGTTGCTAAAAACGGGAGTCCCTGGATTTATCCGCTTAACGACGCCTATCACTTCTTGCTTAATCTTTTTTCCATGCAGGCTTGGGGTCTATCGAGAGACTGGTCATTCAATGGGCCGACGTGGTCTGTGTCAGTCGAGATTTTTCTATACTTCGTGTTTTTCCTAGTGGCTCGCGTTCGCCTAGGAAACGCGGCATTCTGCCTGGTTGTTTCGTGTCTTGCGATGGTCGGCTCAGTGGCGAGTCAAGGTGCCTTTATCACCAGTGCTACGCCCATCCTTCAGGGCCTGTCCGCTTTCTTTTTGGGGGGTGTTGTTTTTTACTTTACCGCTCACATCACCCATCGGCTTCCCTCACTCAAGCCGGTTGTTCACGGTGCAACTGTATTGGCGTGGGTTCTTTTAATTGTCAACTTCTATGTTTTTGACTTTGGTATTTTGTTTGGAAGTTCTGACATCTTAGCAAAGGCTTTTCCTATCTATGTTCTCTTTCCAGCTACTATCTGTAGCCTGACCTTGGCAGAGATTGACAGTGGCCCTGGGGTAAAAAAGTGGCTGAGCCAAATTTCATGGATTGGAGATATTACCTATTCGTCTTATTTGCTGCATTTTCCCATGCAGCTGATATGCGCGCTGGCGGTTAGCTATGGTTTGTTACAGCCAGATTTCTATCTGAGTTCCACTGCGTTGATCGCTTTTTTTGTTGTGCTAGTTCCTCTGTCTCACTGGACTTTCGTTGGCTTTGAGCGTCCGGTGCAGCAGTGGATTCGGTACAAGCTGAAACGATAGGTGGGAAAGGAGGTTGGGCGTAAAAGAGAGCCTCAGCGCCTCAAAACGAGAGCCGCTTTCTATCCCAGCTCAATCGGCGTTGCCAACAGCACATCCAAAAACGCAAACACCGCGCGTGGCAGTACGGCATTTTCTAAAATGGCTACGCCCACAATGCGCTCTAGCGGCTCTGGCAGCGCCTTTACCCGTACTCCGGGGGGAATGGGCTTGGCCTCTAGTCGCGACAGCACTGTTGTGCCCAGCCCTTTGGTAACTAATCCCATCAGCGTAGAATCTTCTCTGACGGCATAGTCAATTGGCAGGTGATGGCCAAATCGAGCCATATGCGAATCGACTAAGTCGTTGTGATATATCGAGCGTTTGTTCGCCGCTCTTGAATAGCGCATGAGCTGTTCCCAGGTGAGAGCCCCCTCATCTTTACCGGGTGGCAGCAGTGCCACAAATTCATCGCGAAACAGTTCCCACGCCTGAAATTCATCAGATGTAGGGAAGAGCGTAAACCCTACATCAGCTTTTCCTTCTCGTATGGCCGCTTCCACTTCGTCGTAAACATCGCACTCAGTGATATCGACGGTGAGCGTGGGGTGCTGCTGACGAAATTGCGCAATGATATCGGGCAGCACGTGGGTTGCGACCGTACGCACAGAGGCAACGCGGACGCGCCCGGCCTGTAAGCCTTTGGCCTGCTGTGCGGTTTGCTTGATGTCGGCTAGGAGGGTGAGGACGGCCTTAGCCTGCTGACAGATTTGTACGCCTAGCGGTGTGAGAACTGCGCCGGAGCGACCCCGCAAAAGGAGAACGATGCCGAGGTCGGTTTCTAGGGTGGCGATCGCATGACTCACTGTGGACTGTGCCAGACCTAGCTGCAAAGCCGCCGCGCTGAAGCTTCCTTGCTCGGCTACGGCTACCAAGGCCACCAGCTGCGAATGTTTAATTGGTTTATCCATTGCATTTATCATGGCCCAAAGCCATCCACCCCACCATCGATTCTATCGATACAAGCCATCAACCCAGTACGTTGCTGGTTTTAGCCTTTGCCACCTACGTTGAGAATGCGTATTTTTGCTACCGATATTTAGCGTCACGGCTGAAAGCAATTTCAGCAGTTTACTTCCTATGCGTATTCGACCGGCCACAGTTGCAGATATTTCCGAGCTGCTTGTGCTCATTCATCAAAAAGCTGCGTTTGATGGCTGTCCTCAAGCGGTTAAGGCTACTGCAGAAAAGCTAGAAGCTACTCTCTTTTCGCCGTCTCCGATGGCGCATGTACTGCTTGTAGAATCTCTAGAGCATACGAGTACACCGCCCATGGGCTTTGCTAGCTACCATTTTACTTACTCCACTTTTCTGGCGCAGCCCAGTCTGTGGCTAGACGATTTGTTTGTGCAAAGTGACTATCGCAATCAGTCTATCGGCACTCACCTCATTCAGTCCCTATGCAAAATCGTGCAGCAGCATGACTGTGGCCGTATTGACTGGACTGTAGATGTTGACAATGCAGCGGGTATTCGGTTTTATCAGCGGATGGGCGGACAGCTGCAAACTCAGGTGCATCTGTGTCGGTTGAATCAATCGGGTATTGAGGCAGTGTTACAAGAGCGCAAGTTAGCTGCTTCAACGTTATCTCAGTGAGCTGTGTCAGGTATGTCAGGTATCTCAGCTAACCGTCGACCTAGCGACCTTATTGTTGCTTTTGTTATTTCCTTTGTACTCCTAGTTACCAGTGCTATTTGCGGTGTTTTTATTGCTTTTCCGCTGTTGATTGCCTTGGTGCTATTTTCAGGTGTGTTGATTGCCAGGGGTTTTTCGCTTCGGGCCTTGTGCCATATGGGTTGGCTCGGGGCAAAAAGGTCTCTTCCCGTGGTTCAGGTACTGTTGCTAATTGGTATGCTGACGGCGGTATGGATAGCGGCTGGCACGGTCCCTGCTTTGGTGTATTACGGTACGAGTCTGCTGTCTGGTCGATTTTTTATTCTGTGGGCTTTTTTGCTCACGAGTATGGTTTCGGTGCTGACAGGGACTGCTTTCGGCGCGGTGGGGACGATTGGTATTGCGCTGATGGTGATTGCCAGAGGTAGCGACGCGGCGATTGATCCGGTGGCGGGGGCGATTGTTGCGGGCGCGTTTTTGGGCGATCGCTGCTCACCCATGTCATCAAGCGCGCATCTTGTGGCGAGCATTACTCGCACTAGTCTCTACAGCAATTTGCGAAATATGGTGGTCAGCAGCCTTTGGCCTATCGCTATTTCTGTTGCTTTTTATGCGGTGCTGGCGTTGTTTTACCCAGTGACGCTGTCTGCTTCGCCGATTACTGCTGAGCTGCCTGCTGTGTTCAACTTGGCACCCGTTACATTGCTTCCAGCGGTAGCGATGCTTTTGTTGGCGGTTTTGAAGGTAGATGTGAAGCTGGCGATGCTGGTGAGTATTGGGATGGGAGGTGCGATCGCTCACACGCTACAACACTATCCCTTTCCAGATATTTTTCGATTCATCCTCTTTGGCTATCAGCTTCAGCAAGATACACCACTGAATACAATTCTATTGGGTGGCGGATTGTTTCCCTTTGCTAAGTCCACTCTCGTGGTACTGATTTCCACTGCTTTTGCTGGGATTTTTGCTGGCAGCCAGGCGCTGAGCTTTTTGGATGGCTGGCTTAACCGTGCTCGTAGTCAACGTCAGCTGACGCAATCTACCCTTCTTGTGAGTATCCTAGCCAACATATTTGGCTGTACGCAGACGATTGCGATTGTGCTGGCGGGTCAAATTATGGACCCGTATTACGGTGCGATCGCCCGCAAAAACAACATGCAAAAAGAACAGGCCAATGAACAGCTTGCCCTGGATCTAGAAGATACTGCCGTAGTGATTGCCCCGCTCGTTCCTTGGAATATTGCCAACCTTATTCCCAGTACTATCTTAGCCATAGGTCCGGGCTTTATCCCTTATGCTGTTTACTTGTTATTGCTGCCCCTATTTGCCAGTATCCGCCAGCACTCAACCGTAAATAACGTTTCAGATGACATTCCAAGCGATATCGTAGCCCAGGTTACAAAAAGCGCTTCACCGGACGAAACGCCGCCGCTAAAACCTACCCTAAAGTAGACACATTTTTTTGGGGTTCTCTATCTGTGGGTATTGGGCTAGTCGTAAAACCGTTTGTTACTGTTGCTTCTTACACTGTCGCAACCGCTATTCCTTATGAGAGACTTTCAGCAAAATCTGTCTACCCAGTTTACGCAAGCAGCAGCTAATGCAGAAAAGCTAGGTGGTATGGTCTCTGCTGTAGGCACTCAAATATTCAACAAAGTTTCTAGCTCTGCCGCTGAAAATACGACTAAGTTTAGCGAAGCTGCCGCAGACTCTGCTCACACCGCGATAGAGCAGACGACAGAGAGCGTTGGTGAAGTACTCAATCCCATTGCTGAAAATCCAGCGGTTGACTACGTGGCGAAGGTGCCCGGACTTAGCTGGCTCACGAGTGCACTGGGAAGAGTCGATAAGGCCAGTGCCCTAGAGGACGTACTCAAGCTCAAGCAGAAACATCCGACTGATACGCCAGAAGAGTTGACTCATCACATTATTGTAGATGCGACGATTAAGGCCGGGGGCGTGGGCCTAGCGGCTAATATTATTCCACCAGTTGCGCTGGGCTTGTTCGCTGTGGATTTGGCCGCTGTTTCTGCACTACAGTCTGAGATGCTGTACCGCATTGCTGCTGCCTACGACTTTGACATTTCTGACCCAGCACGAAAGGGTGAAGCCCTTACTATTTTTGCACTCTCGATAGGCACTTCTACCGCGATGAAAGCTGGCTTGGGCGTCGTTGAGCTGGTGCCGATTGTGGGCGCAGCTGTTGGCGCGAGCAGTAATGCTGGTATGCTGTACAGCTTTGGGTCAGCTGCCTCGCAATTTTATCAAAGGAAAAGAGCGCGATCGGAGCAAACCGTTTAAGTTTGACGCTGCTTATCTCTATTTATTTACACTGCTGTGATTAACCTCTCGCTGCTAAATAAGAAAATGCTAAAAATGGTTGCGCAATCAACTTTCTCTGGTTAGTATTGCTCTAGGTAAATTGTTAAAGTTTGCACCTTCAAAAGAGAGAACTCTAACGGCGTTAGAGAAATACTATGATTAAGCACCCTTCCCCAATCATTTTTTGCTAGGACTTGTCAGCAGGCGCGGCGTCGCACTGCGCTTACTTACAAGCAATACTCCAGGCATCAGCATTTCAAGCAATATTTAGGAGGTCTTACGATGTTCTCTATTTACACATTCACTGCCGCTCGGTCATAGCAGCGCTTCTTTTTTAATTGAACCGAAGCAGAAAAAGGACTCATACAGTATAAAAAGCTGCCAATACGTTGTAGGCGATCGCACTATAGCTATGTCTTAGATGGTAGCTGTAGCTTAGCGATGCAAGTGCAATTTTTTCTTTGCGCTTGCTATCTGTGTAGCTGACAGTTTGGACTTTCTTGAGGCTCGCTTAATATCGTTGCGTTTGTTAATCGCAGCGATATTGTGTTCTGGCGTTGTTGTTCGTACTGTATTGCACACGGCAAATACTGCACATAACGAAGTGTGTTGTGCTGTCCTGTTGGGCATTCATCTTTTGCCGTGTGCGAGTGCTGAGTTTTTCTTTTAGGCATAGCCTAATTAGTTGGCCTGATTGATTAGTTTTTTGCTGTAAGCTTCTTTTTCTTGGCGCTATAAGCGCTGACAGCTTCTGCTGTTTTGTTATTTCGCCGTGAGCGGCACCGTCTCACAAATCTTCTACCACGCGTTCTTTTTAATTCCATGCAAAAGTTTTTGAACATTCTGGGTTACTACCGGAACTACTGGCGAATCACGCTCTTTAGCGCCTCACTGATTAGCTTCTTTCAAATCATCGATCTTTTTATTCCCTATGCTACCGGTCAAATTCTCAATATTATTTCTCAGCAGCCGATAGATGCGGTGCTGCAAACAGTGAGCAGTCGGATTGCTGTTGCTCTTAACCAATCACCCACCCCGCAGTTCTCTCTATGGGCACTTGTTGCGGCTATTGGCCTGGTTTCTATCGTTCTCTCGCCGCTTCAGCCGTTGATTGGTGGCTGGTACAGCTGGGATACCGCATTTCGTGCTCGCCGCGAGAATGCCGAAGCCGCGCTGAGAAAAATTCTGACGCTGCCGCTGGAATTTTACGATGAAAACAACCCTGGACGCATTGCAGCAAGGGTCGCAAAGGGACTTTCCAACTTTACCTGGACCTATCCAGGCCTAGTTGCTATGCTCATTCCCAAAGCGATGCGCATCATCGGTGTGTTTGTTGTTATTGGGCTGATTGACTGGCGGATTGCTCTGTTAGTACTGGTATCGGTAGCTGCTATCTTGTTCTATAGCTTTCTTGGTCTGAAGGATATCTCTGCTAGGGAAGAAAAGCTCGATAAGTATATTGAGAATACAGACAGCCGCAATTCCGAAATTATCACCAATATCAAGACGGTGAAAGCTTTTGGCAATGAGCTAACTGAGCTGACTCGCCAAACTCAACGGCTAGACCGTGAGTTCAAAGTGCTCGACTATCGCATTCACAAGGGATATACCTGGCTCAGCGCTTATCAGCGAACGGTGGTACAAATTTGCATGTTTGCTGTGCTAGCAGCGACCTTGTGGTTAACCGTCGATAACAGAATTTCGGTGGGCCACTTTATTACGGTGTTAACGGTTGCGAGTATGGCCTACGCCGAGGTCGATCCTATCTGTGATTTGGCAGAGATGTTTGCCCGGCGGTATGCGCCCATGGCTCGGTTTCGTGAGTTTACGGCGCTGCCACCTGGGCGCGATGCAGGCGCACTATTGCCCGATACTCCTGGCTATCAGTTCACGGGTAAGGTTCATTTTCAGCAGCTGACGTTTGGCTACAGCACTGAAAATCCTGTTTTGCAGAATATTGAGCTACTGATAGAGCCGCGTAAAACTGTTGCCTTAGTGGGCCGTTCGGGTTCTGGAAAATCCACGCTGGTAAAACTGTTGTTCCGTTACTTTGAGCCGGATAGCGGCAATATTCTCATCGATGGGAAAGATATTCGTCAGCTCGATGTCAGCGGCTATCGTAAGCGACTGGCGATTGTGCACCAAGAGGTAGATATCTTTAACGGAACACTGATGGAGAATTTGCTCTATGGCAATCCAAACGCCAGCTTTGAGGAGATCAAAACTGCCTGTGAGATTGCTCAGGCCCATGACTTCATCGAGAAGCTGCCGAAGGGCTACTTCACGACGGTGGGTGAGCGTGGCGTTCGCCTTTCGGGTGGGCAGCGGCAGCGAATTGGTATTGCCCGTGCGCTGATTGTGAACCCGGATGTGCTGGTGTTTGATGAGGCGACCTCTAGCTTAGACTATGAGTCGGAGCGGGCGATTCAGGTGGCAATGCGATCGCTCTTTGGCACTCGCACGCTTATCATCATCGCTCACCGCCTCAGCACCGTCCGCGACGCCGATAAAATCGTTGTGCTAAACGAGGGTTGCGTCAGCCAAGTCGGCAGTCACGACGAGCTGTTAGAAGCAGGTGGACTCTATCGCAGGCTACATGCACTGCAAGCGAGCGGAGAACTCATTGATTAGACCGAAGTGTAGAAACATGCTGTGGCAGGAACTGTTGTAAATGTTCAAGCATTTTATGAGTGCCTGCCTGCTGCTTTTCTAATTCACGTTTTTAATCAACAAACTCATGACTTCGCCTTGTTTGGGTGTGATGATGAGCTGACCCTCTGGAATGGGCAACAGCGGACTCCACAGCGCATTTTCTACATAGCGTAGCGTGTGTAGTAGGTGAATGGTTTGCCGTACACCGCCTGGTGTGCCGAGTAAAATGTGCCGCAAAGGTTCTCCTTCGGCCGGTGACAACGACGGTAGTGTAGACAGCTCAGGCAGTGTGGACACACCAGAAGAGAGCCCAGTCTCAAAAAAATTATGGACGAGAAAGTTCTGAGTATTCATTTGTGAAAATTGTAGAGAGTTTGGGGAGAAATTGCAGAGCGTCTGTGAAGACGGAAAAGAGAAAGTTGAAAGCACTTCCTTGTCTATATATTGGCACGTCTAGCGGACAAATGTCAAAATATTTCTGTTTGCTTATGATTCAAAGTCTTTTTGCTTTGCAATCAACTCTAGATGTTTGGCAGTGGATCTATCGGGCTCGTATACGCCGTTTTCCCATTCACTGACGGTTTGTCTGCGTACGCCGAGTTCTTCGGCAAACTTGGCCTGTGTTAGGTCCATGTGCTTACGCAGCGCCTTTACTGCCGAGCTATCCCACAAAATCGCGTCGCCCTTTCGCGAGATTGTGTAGTCGGCCTGAAACTGAGTGAAAACAACCTGACGCGCTGTAAAGTCGACCGATTCTACGTGGTAACCTGCCTGCACCCAAGCACCCGCTTGAAGTGCGCTGGCGGTGTCTCGGTTGCTCCACCAGGCACGCTTAGCCGCAGACGTGGGCAGCGGCTTTTCTAAGAGGCGCTCTATTTCTGCAAAGCTCATTGATAGCTGTGATTTTGCCAAGTCTTTTTGGCACCGCTGTAAGTGCTCAAACAGCGGGTAGTATTTGCTGCCTGCCTTCATCGATCGCCTGCGATTAGCGTTTGCACAAATCAGTTTATCTTGATAGGTGCCTTGCTATTGCGTTTAATCGCTTTCCGGTTAAATCTTGCGCTACTGATTGGAAGTGACAGATGCAATAAAGCAGCTGCCGTTAATCAGCGCAGTCAATATTGCACCTATTACGATGCCTTTTGCCGTCTCAACACTGCCCTGCCGCTTTAGCGAGTTGCGGATGGGCAGCATGAACAGTATCTGAGTGATAACAAAAGCGGTAAACAGTGCTATCGAAGCACCTGTAGAGCTGTACAAAGAAACGCCAAAAGCAAGTACGGCAATGTACGACACCAGCACAATTAGTACATTAGCGATGACTACTGAGAGTATGCCGCTAATCAAGCTAAACGGGCCGTTGGGACGACTCACAGATTACCTCTGTCAGGTATCGACCTAGAGCGAGGTCTTCTATAAATATCCAAATCTAAATCTCTGAGCTCTAGGAGCCCCGAGAGTTCGTTGGGAATATGTTCTAGACGGTTGGGATATAGGTGTAGAGAGGTCAGCTCACTCAGCTGACTGATGTTTGGTGAGAGCTGAGTCAGCTGGTTGTAGCTTAGTTCTACTGACTTTAGCTGGGTGAGTTGATAAAACTCCGGTGGAAGTTCCTTAAGCGCATTCGAGCTAAGGTCAAGGTGTTGAAGATTGCTTAGTTCACCAATTTCTGGTGGCAAGCTGCTTAGATCGTTACCGTGAAGTACAAGAGTTTTCAAGGCAGCTAGCTGACCAATTTCAGGTGAGAGTGTTGTCAAATAGCGAGTTGAACTCATGTAGAGTTGCTCTAGGCTGGTGAGTTGAGTAATAGCAATGGGAAAGGTTACGAAGGCGTTTCTAGAAATGCGTAGTGTTTTAAGGCTTTGTAAATTGGCCAATTCAGCAGGTAGTTCTGTTAGCTCATTGTCATAGAGATCTAAGGACTCTAGCGCTGGAATCTGATCTATGTTTTCAGGTACAGCAGACATCCTATTGCGCCTTAGATTTAGCGATTTGAGACTTTCTAGATTGCTAACAGTAGGTGGTAAGGTCTCGATTCTATTGGCGGAGAGGTCCAGCACGCGTAGGTTGCTGAGCTGACCAATCTCGGGAGGCAGTGTAGTCAGGGAGCTGAGGCCCAAGTCTAAAACTTCTAGGTCGGCCAGCTCGCCAATCTCAGGTGGAAGCTGCTGTAAGTTTCCATCGGCTAGCGTTAGCATGGTGGCTTTACTCTCTTTTGCCGCTTGAATTCTAGCGAGAGCACGACGGTAGGATTCTGAAAATTTAGGTGGTGTCTCGGAAGATGCGTTTGGGTTGCCTGCTGGATTGCGCACAGGTGAAGATGAGCCTGCTACTGGCTGAGCGGCAGGTAGCACTTGAGGGACAATGTCGATTTCTGTGAGGTTGGTGAGTTGGCCGATACTTGAAGGGAAGTCTGCGATGGCATTGTATTCCAAGTTGAGATTCTCTATCTGGCTGAGTTGAGAAATTTCAGGAGATAGGTCGGTGAGACTGTTGTAGCTGAGATCGAGCGATCGCAGCTCACTAAGCGAATAAAGCGCTGGCGGAATACTCGTTAGCTGGTTGCGGGTTAAGGTGAGATGCTGAAGGCTCTGCAACTCGCCGATTTCGGGTGGAATGCTGCTTAATCCAACATCGTAGAGAACCAGCTTTTCCAATGCGGTAAGCTGACCTATCTCGGGCGGCAGCTTTGCAATAGAGCCTTGCGAAAGATAGAGCGTTTGCAAATTGCTGAGCTGCGTGAGCGGTGCTGGAAAAGTGGATAAAGGGTTTCGAGAGAGGTCGAGCGATCGCAAGCTACTCAACTCAGAAAAATCGGCAGGCAAGTCGCTGAGCTGACTATCTTGCAAGGCTAAGTGTTTTAGGTTGGGAATGCGGCTTAAATTGTCGGGCACTGCGCTCAGTTCGTTCCGAGCTAGGTCTAGGATCTGTAAGTTCTCTAACTGGTCGACTGTGGATGGTAGCGACTGTATGCGATTGTTGTTGAGCAAAAGCATTCGCAAATTGCTCAGCTGACCAAGGCCGGGCGGGAGTGCCGTCAGGTTATTGCCGTCGAGGCAAAGAATTTCTAGTGTGGAAATATCCCAAAGTTCTGCAGGTAGCTCCTGTAATCCTAAGCCGCTGAGAATAAGGACAGTGGCACTATTCTCTTTTGCCGCTTGAACGCGCGCTTGCGCAATGCGTTGTGTCCTCTCGGCGCGGGACTCACCTTCCGCATCTGCCTGTGCAAGCATTCCCCTATCCTCAATGGATAGGTTTGAGGATAGGGTTGGGGGCGGCTTTGAGGGCGAGCTGCCAGTTCCCTGCGCCCATGACGCTTGGAGTGAAAAAATGACTAGACTGCTCATCGTTAGAAAAGAGAGTCTCGCAATCTGCACTCTAAATTGTGTTGGCATCATTATTCTCACTTCAGGCTGTTGGCGTTAAATGCATTGCAGAAAAATTGCAAATTCTTTTCGGCAATAGCTTTACTCTATGCGCTGCTATTTCCCAAAAAAAGAGGGCTTTTTTGATTTAAATCAAACGGGTGCTGCTCGTGCACCTAACACCACGCATTCAGCCAGACACAACCTTCAGCTGGCTATAGTCCCAATCGTATTCCATATACTGTGCTGTCTCCTGCGCAGCTTCTAGCCCTAGCAGCTTGGCAACCACATATAGCGACATATCAATGCCTGCTGAGATCCCACCAGAGAGCACAATGTTTTCATTGTCGGCGATTCGAGCTTCTGGGTGGACTTGCTCTGCGGAAAGCATCTCACTCAGCTGATCGATTGCACCCTGATGTGTCGTTGCCACTTTATCTTTTAGCAGGCCGAGCTTGGCAAGCAGCAGCGCCCCTGTGCAAACAGACAGAAGTTTCTCTGTTTTTTGGCTGCACTGCTCTATCCAGTCGAGCAGAGGTTGATTGTTGATTTCGCGGCGGGTGCCGTAGGGTGTGCCGTCTGCGTGGTAGCCACCACCGCCTGGCACGATCAAAATGTCTGGCGGCGGGCAGTCGCCTAGTAAGTAATGGGGGTTGATGCTGAGCTGATTGCGGGCGAGAATAGGCGTTGTTTCTGCCACGGTGTAGACATTAAACGGGTCGGTATTATCTCTTTTGCCAGTAATGGAGAAGACTTCGAAGGGGCCAGCGAAGTCTAAAACTTCGACATCGTTAAAGATTAAGATGGCGACATTTAGAGGGTGGCTCATAGGTGTTGTTAATCTCTAAAGGTTTGATGGGCTAAGGAAAAATACAAAGTATATTTTACTGGCATGTGGCATTCGGGCTAAATGCTTCAGCCCAGTTGCCTGTTGGTATCAGCTGGCATGCATCGGTACTGTTATAG
>ERZ1740067.1041-NODE-1041-length-20185-cov-6.217039_pt1 | contig 20185 bp, 18 predicted proteins | sample MGYA00581736_ERZ1740067 | MGnify/ENA primary metagenome ERZ1740067 (study PRJEB43018, sample SAMN04849236) | marine metagenome | isolation source: floating plastic debris | place: Pacific Ocean | collected 2008-08-27 | study: EMG produced TPA metagenomics... | reverse complement strand
GATGTGCGAGAAGCTCGTCGACGTCGATGAACAGTTCGCGATCTGGCGGTACCGACACCTCAAAACCGTCGCACGCATCATCGGGTTCAAGCGCGGCACGGGCGGCTCATCGGGCGTGCCCTTCCTCCGCGAGATGATCGACCACATCTTTTTCCCCGAGCTCTGGCAGGTCAGAACGGAGCTGTGACCGACATGGCAAACACCACGACCAACCGACACGACCCGATCGCAGCCGCGCTCGCCGCGCTCCCCGCCGGCCCGCTCACGGAGGCCGGCGTCGCCGAGCACCTCGCGCCGCTCTTCTCGCGTGTGCTCGCGCGCAACGAGGTGTATCTCGCGAACCACTCGCTCGGCAGACCGCTCGACCGCATGGCCAACGATGTTCGCGGAGCGCTCGATCTCTGGTACGAAGACATGGACGGCGCCTGGGGCCCTTGGCTCGACGTGATCGACCGATACCGCGCGCTTGTCGCCCAGCTCATCGGCTGCGTGCGCACCGACGCGGTCGTGCCGAAGACCGCAGCGGGTCAGGGGCTTCGCGCGGTGCTCAACGCGCTACCGACCGACGCGCCCAAGGTGCTCACATCGGCCGCGGAGTTCGACTCGATCGACCACATCCTCTCGATGTACCACGCCCGCGGCCGTGCGCACGTCACCCGCGTTCCGGCGCGTGGTGATGGGCTCATGCATGTCGATGATGTGATCGCTGCGATCTCGCCCGAGCTCGACCTCATCGTCGTCAGCCAAGTGATTTTCGCAACGGGCCAAGTCGTTGAAGGGCTTGACAAGCTGATCGCCGCGGCACACCGCGCGGGCGTGCTCGTGCTCATCGACACATACCACTCGGCCGGCGTCATGCCCGTGCGCTTCGACGAGCTCGGCCCCGACTTCGCGATCGGCGGCAACTACAAGTACACCCGCGGCGGCCCCGGCGCGTGCTGGCTGGCGATCCACCCTCGACACCTCACCGACGACCACGCCCCACCCCTACGCACGCTCGACACGGGCTGGTTCGCGAAGCGAGAGCCCTTCGCGTACGACCGGCCCGACACGCCCGATCTCGCCGCGGGCGGCAACGCCTGGCTCGAGAGCACGCCGCCGATTCTGACCGCGTACCAAGCGCTCGCAGGGCTCGAGTTCACGCTCGGCGTCGGCGTTGATCGGCTCGTTGCGTACAACCGTGAGCAACAGGCGACGCTCGAAGCCCTTCTGTACGAACACGGCGTGCCCGTGCGATCGATCGAGCCGCGCGGCGCGTATCTGCTCGTCCCCCACGACGACGCGCCCGCCGCCTCCGTGACGCTCAAAGAACGCGGCGTCAACACAGACGCCCGCCGCGACGCGACCGGCCAGGGCTTCGTCCGCCTCTGCCCCGACGTGCTGACGACCACCGCCGAGCTTGAGAAGGCTGCTCGCGTGATCGCCGAGCTCACACCGGCGCATCGCTCGTAGTTGCATGTTTCATCGGCAGGCGGAGCACGAACCGCGTGCCTCGGCCCACCTCGCTATCGACCTCGACCGAACCGCCGTGCGCCTCGATCACGCGGCGTGTCGTGGGGAGCCCAAGCCCCGAGCCGCCGGCGCGGGTCGTGAAATACGGATGGAAGATCTTCTCGATCGTCGCCGCGTCCATGCCGCCGCCCGTGTCGACCACCTCGAGCGACGCGAAGCCGCGATCGGCGCTGACGCGAAGCAGAAGCTCGCGCCCGCGTGCTGACTGACTCTCTGCCTGGGCCTCCATTGCTTGCGTCGCGTTGAGCATCAGGTTGAGCATCGACTGCTTGAGCAGCCCCGCGTCTGCGGGCACAACCAGCGCGCCCGGCTCGGGCACATCGGCCCGAAGCCGCACGCCCGCTCGCTCGGCTTGGGGCGTAAAGAAATCGACGAGCTCGGTCGTGAGCACCGAGAGGTCGGTCGGCTCGATCGCCAGGCGAAGCTCGCCAGCGTACTCAAGAAAGTCCTCAAGGATGCCGCGCAGACGCTCGGTCTCACGCCCCAGACTCTCGACACGCCGGACCAGCCTTGATCGCTCGGCATCGGGCAGTTCCGCCTCGCGCACGCCCGCGGCAAGCAACTGCGCGTTGAGACCGATCGACGACAACGGGTTCTTGATCTCGTGCGCAAGGCCGCCCGTCATCGCGCCGAGCTCGGCCATGCGCTCGGCCGACCGCGCTCGCGCCTCCGCATCGCGCACACGCGCGAGCGTGCGCTCCGCGCGGACCCGCGCAAAGACACCCATCGCCAGCGCACCAAGCGCAAGGCCAAGTAACACCGCGAGCGCAGGACTCATTTGACCGTTACCGACGGGGCGTACGCGCGTGGGCCCGCCGGGGCGGGATCGTCACTTCGAGGTCTTCCCCCGTGCGCTCGACCTTGGTTGCCTTCCATCCCTTGCCGGTCTCCTCGGCGGAGTATCGCACGCGCGTGCCATCCTTGAGCGCACGGAAGCCGTCGCCCTCGATGACCGTGAAGTGCGCGAAGATGTCTTGACCTTCGGGCCCCACGATGAAGCCAAACCCCTTCCGGGGGTCGAACCACTTTACAACGCCTTCGGCGTCCTCCAGCACCCGATCTGAGTGCTCTGACATTGGCAAACCCTTCGCTCGGCGACCACCAACCGAGCGCGTACCCCCACTCGGATCAGGCGGCTGGATTGCCCAGAATAACGAGAAACCCCAACAAGGGAAAGCCCCCAGCAGGATGGGCCTGCTGCCACCACCACCGCGCGTAATAAACCCCGCCGAGAGGCGGGGTTAGGGAGTGTTGGGTTGTCGGGTCGCGAGTCGGCTGCTGGCCGATTGCGAGCCGATTGCTGTCCGATCAGGCGTTGGCGACTTCCTCATCCGACTCGGCGCCCTCGCCGTCACCCTGCTTCTCTTCGATCATCACGGCCTTGCGGCTGAGCTTGATGCGGCCCTGGTCGTCGACCAGGATCACCTTCACCTTGACCGTGTCGCCAACCTTCACCACGTCGGTGACGTTCTTGACGAAGCCGTCGGCGAGCTCGGAGACGTGGCACATGCCATCGGTGCCCGGCGCGAGCTCGATGAACGCGCCGAAGTCACGCGTCGAGACGACCGTGCCTGTGTAGATGGTGCCGACACGAACCTCGGCCGCGATGACATCGATCTCTGCGACCGCCGCCTCAAGGCTGTCGCGGTCGGCGCTGGAGACCATGACCGAGCCGTCGTCCTCGACGTCGATCTGCACGCCGTACTTGTCCTGCAGGCCGCGGATGCCCTTGCCGCCCGGGCCGATGAGCTTGCCGATCTTGTCGGGGTCGATGTTGAGCGTGTGCACGCGCGGCGCGTACTTGCTCACCTCGGCGCGGGGCTCGGCGATGACCTTCTCGATCGCGTCGATGAGTTCGATGCGACCTTGCTTTGCCTGCTCGAAGATGCGCTCGATCTGCTCGAGCACGAGGCCGCGGGCCTTGAGATCGAGCTGGATGCCGGTGATGCCGTCACGCGTGCCCGAGACCTTGAAGTCCATGTCGCCGAAGAAGTCTTCTTCACCGATGATGTCGGTGACGAACAGCTCCTTGCCGCCATCCTCATCGGTGAACCTGCCGACCGAGATGCCCGCGCAGATGTTGGTGATGGGAACGCCCGCGTCCATGAGGGCGAGCGTGCCGCCGCAGACCGACGCCATCGACGACGAGCCGTTCGACTCGGTGATGTCGCTGACGAGGCGGATGGTGTAGGGGAAGTCTTCGGGGCTCGGGAGGATGCCCATGAGCGAACGCTCGGCGAGCGCGCCGTGGCCCACCTCGCGGCGGCCCGGGCCCATGATGCGGCCGGCCTCACCGACGCAGAAGGGCGGGAAGTTGTAGTGCAGCGTGAACTTCTTGCTGTACTCGGGCATCAGGCCGTCGACGATCTGCTCGTCCTTGCCCGTGCCGAGCGTGCAGGTCACGATCGATTGCGTCTCGCCGCGCTGGAAGAGCGCCGAGCCGTGCGTGCGCTCGAACATGCCCAGGTGCATCTCGAGCGGCCGGATCTCCGCCGGGGCCCGGCCGTCGGCGCGCTTGCCCTGCTCAACGATCAGCTTGCGGGTGACCTTCTTCTCGAGCGTGCGGAACGCCTCGCGGGCGTGGTCGCGACGCTTCTTCGACGTCTCGTACTCGCCGTAGGTGCCGGACTCGTTGAGCTTGAAGTGCTCGTCGAGCATCGCCTTGCGAATCTGGCCGACGCGCTCGCCACGCTCGCTCTTCTTGTGGATCTGGCGGGCCTCGGTCAGCTCGGCCTCGACGAGCTTCTTGACCTCGGCGGCGACATCCTCATCCGGAAGCGCGAGGGGGTTCTTGATGACCTTCTCGGGGCGACCGACCTTCTCGACCAGCTCGTCGATGAGCTCGAGGATCTCGAGGATCGCCTGATGGCCAAACTCGATCGCGGCGAGCACGCCCTCTTCGTCGACCTCGGCAGCGCCGACCTCGATCATGTTCACGCCGTCCTTGTGGCCCGAGAGGACCAGGTCAAGGTCGGAGTAGTCAAGCTGCGTCACGGTCGGGAAGAGCACGTACGCGGGGCCGTCGTCGGTGTGGATTCGGCCGACGCGGACCGTGGCGGTCGGGCCGTCAAAGGGCGCGTCGGAGAGCGCCAGCGCCGCAGAAGCGCCGATGCCCGCGAGCACGTCGGTGTCGTTCTCGCCGTCGTGGCTCATGACCCAGTTCTGCAGCTGGATCTCGTCGATGAAGCCATCGGGGAAGAGCGGGCGGATCGGGCGATCGATCATCCGCATCGTGAGGACTTCCTTCTCGGAGGGCGGCCCCTCACGCTTGCGGAAGCCCCCGGGGAACTTGCCCGAGGCCGACAGCTTTTCTCGGTAGTCGACCTGCATGGGGAAGAAGTCCAGGCCCGGGCGCGGGTCGGCACGCACGCAGGTGCTGAGCACGGCGCTGTCGCCGAAGCGCACGATCACGCAGCTGCTGGCGAGCTTGGCGATCTGGCCGGTCTCGATGGAGAGGGTGCGGTCCGCGATGGTCCGCTCGACGCGAATGACGTCCGACATATGCGATGCCTCCGATGGGCGTGGGCGAGCAATGGCTCGCCGCTGGGGTTGGCCTACGCGTCGCGCCGGCTGGGCTTGCACCGGCTGCGCCCCGCGTGGGCGGCTTGGGCCGAGCACCCGCTGAGTCCCAGAGGCAGAAGGCGAAGAGCGCGCGCACTCGGCATGCCGATCGCCCACTGCCGCTCGGGGGCGGGCCTCGGGTAAACACGTTGGCGGGCGGTTCGCGCTCGCCGATCGAAACAAAGTCAAGTTGTAGAAAGGGCTCGCCAGCGAGATGCCGACGAGCCCATCGAATGCAGCGGGTTACTTGCGCAGGCCCAGACGCTTGATCGTCTCGAGGTACGAATCGCGGTTGGTTCGTGCGAGGTACTTGAGCAGCTTGTTGCGCCTCGCGACCATCGCGATCAGTCCGCGACGGCTGTGGACGTCTTGCTTGTTCTCGCGGATGTGGGCCGACAAGCCCTTGATGCGCTCGGTCAGCAGCGCGATTTGGACCTCCGGCGAGCCGGTGTCGCCGTCTTTACGGCCGAAGTCCTTGATGACCTTCTCTTTGTGGGCGGGAGCCAATGCCATAGAGGCATCTCCAATCGGTGGGTGGGCACGGGGTTGTCAATCACAACAGGCAGCGCAGGGGTCGTACCCAGACCCCAGGCCCTTCTGGACTGCCAAGATCGTAGGTCGCCCCCCGCGGCTTGGGCAACGCTGAGGGCAGGCCCGTGTTCGGACAAATCCGCATGGGCCGGCCCTTCCCGCGGGCCGGCGTGCCCACTATTCTCCGCGCCATGACCAACTCAGCGACCACGCCCACCCCTTCCCTCTCCCACCGCGTCGGCCGGCTCAAGCCCTCGGTGACGGTCGCGATCGCCAACCGCGCCAAGCAGATGAAGGCCGAGGGGCTCGATGTGCTGGGCTTCGCCGCGGGCGAGCCCGACTTCGACACCCCCGAGATCGTCTGCCAAGCCGCGCTTGACGCTCTCAACGCCGGCCAAACCCGCTACATGCCCACCCTGGGCGACCCCGCGACCCGTCAGGCGATCGCCGACAAGCTCACACGCGAGAACAACATCCCCGGCCTGACCGGCAACCACGTCGCGATCTCGGCGGGCGGCAAGCACGCGCTCTACGTCGCCTGCCACTGCCTGCTCGACCCGCCCGCCCCGGGCGAGGCCCCGCCCGAAGTTCTGCTGCCCGTGCCCGCGTGGGTCTCGTATGCCCCGATCGTCGAAATGGCGGGCGGCACAATCGTCGAGGTGCAGAGTTCCGCCGCGTCGGACTTCAAGGTTTCCGCCGAGCAGATCGCGAAGGCCATCACGCCGCGGACGCGGATGCTGATCCTCAACAGCCCGTCCAACCCGTGCGGCACGATGTACTCCGAAGCTGAGCTCCGCGCCATCGCGGCGGTCGTTGCCGACAAGGCCGCCACCGTCGCGCCCGACATGGTCATTCTCACCGATGAGATCTACGAAAAGATCGTCTACGGCGGCATCCCCCACTTCTCGATCGGTGCCGTGCCCGAGGTCGCCGAACGCACCATCACGATCAACGGCCTCAGCAAAGCCTTCGCCATGACCGGCTGGCGCATCGGCTACACCGCCTGCCCGGGCGAATTCGGCGCAAAGCTCATCAAGGCGATGGCAACGCTCCAAGGCCAGATGACGACCAACATCACGTCGTTCGTCTATCCCGCCATCCGCACGGCGCTCACCGAGGCGGGTACTGACGTCGAGCGATTCCGCGTCGCGTTCAGCGAACGGGCCACGCTCATCCACAACCGGCTCGGCGAGATCCCCGGCATCAACTGCCCGACGCCAACTGGCGCGTTCTACGTCTTCCCCGACGTGAGCGCGCACTTCGGCAAGACCAGCGCCAAGGGAACGACCATCGACTCGGCCCTGGCGTTCTGCGAGGCGGCGCTCGCCGAGCAACTCATCGCGCTCGTGCCCGGCGAGGACTTCGGCGGCTGCGGCGGCAACCACGTCCGCATCTCGTTCGCCTGCAGCGAAACACAGATCAACGAGGGCATGGATCGGCTCGCCGCGTTCGTCGCGGGCCTGTCGTAGAGATCGCTTGATCGCCGCCGGTTACTCCGACTCGAGCGCCGCGTCGTCCTCGGCATTGTCGCCAAGATCAACATCCGCAGCCGCGGCTTCCTCGGGATCGACCTCGCGCAGCGTTACCGCGATGCGCCCCGAGTCCGCGTCCTGGGCCACGCGAATGCGACGCTGACGCGTGAGCTCGAGCATCGCAAGAAAAAGCCCCAGCATCTCGCCACGCGTTCGGCCGCGGAAGACATCTTCCAGCGGCAGCGTGCTGCGAGAGCCGTCCTCAAGCACCTTCGTGTACCGACCAAGCTGATCGACCAAGTCCTCGGCGTGCAGCTCCAGCGGCGTGTCGTCGTAGGTGACCATGTGGTCGCCCAGACGCTCGAAGTTCACCGCCTCATAGATCCGCTCGAACGCCTCGACCAAGTCCGCGATGCCCAGGTCTTCAAGATCGATCTCGGGCTCGGCCTGCGCCTCGCCCGCAGGCGCGTCGGCGATGCCCGCCCCGCCCGCTGGGTACCGCGAGAGCCAGGTCTCGCGACGCGCTTCGAGCGCATCGCCCGCATCGCGATAGGTCTTGTACGCCAGCAACTGCCGGACAAGCTCAGCACGCGGGTCGACGTCGTCGCGCGAATCGTCGTCAGCCCGCTCGCGCCGCTCGACCGGCTGGAGCATCCGCGATTTGATCTCCATGAGCGTGGCCGACATCACAAGAAACTCGCCCGCCTGCTCGATGTCGATGCGATCGATGTCGCCCAGAAAATCCAGATACTGCCGGGCGATCGACGCGATCGGGATGTCGTGGATATCCACCTCAGCCCGGCGGATCAGAAAGAGCAGCAGGTCCATCGGCCCCTCGAAGGAGTCGAGCCGAACGCGGTAGTCCTCGCCGATCGAGACCGCACCGCCGCCCGCATTCGCTTGAGACTCGTCCACTGTCGCTCCAATCGCCGTTTTCGGGGCTCCGCCCATGTTGCGAGTGTACGCTTTCGTGAGATGACGTCCCACGCGAGCAAAGACACCGAGCGGGCCCTGATAGAGCGTGTCCTGCGCGACGAGGCGGCCGCGGTCACCCGCTCGATCGACGCGCTGGGCCCGGGCGTTCACGAGGCTGTCGACCTCATCGCCGCCGCTGCCGACGCGGGCGGCACAGTGCTAGTCTCCGGCCTCGGCAAATCCGGGCTCATCGGCGCCAAAATCTCGGCAACCCTCGCCTCGCTCGGCGTGCCCTCGCACCCGGTCCATCCGACCGAGGCGGCCCACGGCGACCTCGGCCGATTCCGAGCCGCCGACGTGGCGATCTGCATCTCAAACTCGGGCGAGACCGACGAGCTGGTCAACCTCGCCTCGATACTCCGGCAAGACGACATCGCTGTGATCTCCATCACCGGCGAGCCGACGTCCGGCGAGCCGTCATCGCTCGCACGCCTCGCCCGCGTCGCGCTTCGGCTCAACATCGGCGACGCGGCCGGAGGCATGGTCGCGCCGACCACATCGCCCACCGTCGCCCTCGCAGTGGGCGACGCGCTCGCGATCGCCGCGGCACATCGACGAAACGACACCGACGCCGCGTTCGCCCGCAGGCACCCCGGCGGCGCACTGGGCAACCGCCTCCGCCCCGTCGCCGACCTGCTCCGCTTCCGCATCGGCGAGAACATGACGCCCATCCGCGACGACTCGTCCGTGCACGACGCGCTCGCGCGAGCCGAGGTCAAGGGCAGGCGCCCCGGCGCGATCATCCTCGTGTCGCCGGACACGGGCAAGCTCTCCGGCATCTTCACCGACGGCGACCTCCGCCGACTCGTCCTCCGCGGCAGCGACGAAGATATGCACGCGCCCATCGCAACCGTCATGACCAAAGACCCCCGCGCACTGCCCGCGACCGCCCTCGTGCGCGACGCGCTCCTCATGATCCGCGAGCACCGCCAGGACGAGATCCCCGTCGTCAACGACGACGGCAAGCCCGTCGGCCTGCTCGACGTCCAAGACCTCGTCGCGATGCGCCTGGTGCGTGACCACGCATGAGCACTCGCAGCTCCAAACCAGACACCCGACTCCGGCCCAAGCTCCTCGTGCTCGACGTCGACGGCGTCCTCACCGACGGATCGCTCACCTACGACAGCGACGGGCGAGAGCTCAAGACCTTCAGCGTCCGCGACGGCTTCGGGCTCCGCCTCTGGCGCGAAGCCGGCGGCGAGGTCGCGATCATCACAGGCCGCGGCGGCCCCGCGACACGCACACGCCTCGCCGAGCTCGGCATCACCCGCGTGATCGAGGGCGCAAAGAGCAAACTCCCCGCGCTCGACCAAGTCCTCGCAGACACCGGCATCGCCGCCGAGCACGTCGCGTACATGGGCGACGACTGGCCCGATCTGGGCCCCATGCGGCGCGTCGGCTACCCGATCGCCCCGGCCGATGCCGAGCAGCGGGTGCGCGATGTCGCGTCGTTTGTCACAAAGGCACCCGGCGGACGCGGCGCGGTGCGTGAGGCGGTCGAGCACCTGCTCACGCGGGCGGGCCTGATCGGCTCGGCGGCCGCGCGGTACGATCCACCCGCATGACCGGGCCACGCCAATTCAGACACGCCCATCGCCGCGGCGCGGCCCACACGGCCGGTCTCATCGCCGCGGGCATCCTCGCGCTCTGCTCGGCAGCAACCATCGCCGTGCTGATCTACCGCGCTTCCAATGCGCCCAGCCAAGCGACCGCCCGCGTCATCGACAACACACCCCCGCCCGACATCACCGAGCTCGCCCAACAGGCGAACACCGCGTCGTTCGGCGACGCGATCCGCTCGGGCCAGGGCATTTACCTCCGCATTGAAGAAGACTCGCAGCTCTCGGCCGAGCTCTACTCCAACACGCTCGACCCCGTCGCGGCCAAGCGATACGCGCTCGACGCACCCCGCGCGTGGATCTATCTCGACAACGGCCGGACCGTGCACGTGCGCGCCGACGACGGCCGGGTCTACATGCCATCGCGCGAAGCCGGCCCCGAGTCGGGCATCTTCACAGGCGACGTTGACGTTCGCGTCTACCGCACGCCCGAGGCAGGCAGGCCCGTTGACCTCGTCGCCGACGTACCCGAGGCGAGGCTGCAGACCTCCGCCCTCGCATTCGACTTCACGTTCGGCGAGCTCTCGACACCAGCCGACGAAGGGCCATTGCCCGTCACGGTGACGACCGCCGACGTGGTCTTCCAAGGCAACGGCCTGCGCCTGCTGCTCTCCGAGGTCGACCAGCGCGTCGAACTGCTCGAGATCGCCGAGGGCGAATCGATCACGTTTACGCCGCCGACCGATGACGAGGAAGCGACACCCGAAGCCGAGACCGCTGCGCCGACAACAACCGCGTCGGCGGACGCGCGTCGCCGAGACCGCACGCCGCGTCCCGACACGGTCACCGACGCGAGCTCTGAGACAACGAACGACGCGGCCGAACCCGCTCCCGTCGTCGCGACCACCGAACCGCCGCCGACGACCATCGAGCCGGTGAACGAAACGCTGTACCACGCGACGTTCCTGGGCGATGTCCGCCTCGCGCAACTCGATGCCGGCCTCACCAGAGAGCTCACCGCCGACACGCTCGAGCTCTGGGCCCGAACGATCGACGGCAAATTTCCAGACAACGCGATCGCAGGGCTCGACTCGGGCGTCAGCACGTCGCAAAGCGAGCCAGCGCGACCGCGAACACGTCGCGCTTCATCCGAGCCAATGCCGACAACTCAAACTCCGCCTGCGCTAATCGAAGCGCAACCGGCTGAAACAACAGTCTTCGACAACGCACCGCAACCAGCCCCGACAAGTGCCGAGCCTGACACGTCCAACGCCCCGGTCGTGCTCACGTGGACCGGCATGCTCCGCGTCGTGCCGATGGAAAGCACACCCGCCGAACTTACCGCCAACCACCTCTTCGGCAGGTTCTCCGCCGAGGAGGGCAACCGCGTCGCATTCAGCGACGAGGGCACGCGCACGACGGGCCAGAGCGACACGATCGGCTATGGCGCGACCAGCCGCGACCTCGAGCTGACCGCACGCGATGGAAACCAAATCCGCATCGACGCCGAGCAGGGATCGCTCCGGGGCCCGGCACTCGCGGTCAACCTCGGCTCGGGCATCTCAATGATCCGCGGGGCCGGCGTGCTCGGCGCGGGCGACCGCGGCGCGGTCTCGTGGTCCGAGCAAGCCGACTTCATCTTCGCCACCGAGGGCGGGCCAAAGAACCCGACCATGACATCCAACCTCGAAGCCGCACTCTTCGCCGGCGATGTCCGCATCAGCGACGGCAGCGGCGCGCTCGACGCCGAGAGCGCCCGAGCAACCTTCGCCCCCCAGCCCGACGGCCCGAGCACCCTCGCACGCCTCGACTGCGCCGGCAACGTCCGCGCACGCGACGCCAACGACGCATCACTCAGCGCCGGCAGACTCGCGGTCGACTTTGCGACTCTTCCGGGCCGGGATGACCCCGAGCCGATCTTCGTCGCGGCTCAACAAGGCGTCGTCGCCCAGCAGCGTGACGCGCGGATCAGCGCCGCGAACCTCGAAGCCCGGCTCGCCCGCGACGACAACGACCAGATCACCGTCTCGTCGTTCTTCGCCCAAGGCGATGTCGATTTCCTTCGCGGGAGCGACCAGGTCTTCGCCCGCGCACCGCAGCTCTCTGCCAACGTGCTCGCGCAGACCGCGACACTCACCGGCGCCGGCGCGCAGATCGGGCGGGGCCCCACCGCGATCAACGGCGAGCAGATCGCGCTCGACGGCCTCGCCCGAACCGTCGAGGTGTTCGGCCCCGGCACCCTCACGCACACCGACGAACGCCCCAACGACAACAACGGTAATGCCAATCCGGCGCGGCTCACCACCCGCTGGACCAGCGAAATGATGTTCGACGACATCGCCGGCATCGCCGACACCCGCGGCAGCGTCAACGCGGTGCTCGACGCCCCCGGCGCACGCGACACACTTATCGCCGAACGCCTCGTCATCACACTCGCCCCAAACAGCGAGAACACCAACGGCGATGCCACGGACTCAAGCGACACCGCACTCGGCGGCCGACGCGTACTCGGCGCGACCGCCTACGGCACGTCCGAGGGCATCACCGGCGCCCAGCCCGCGACACTCGAATCACGCCGATACGCCCGCAACGCCGCAGTCAACCTTGCACGAGACGCACCCAATCGCGTCGAGCAGCTCGTCTTCCTCTCGGGCCAGGAAATCATCGCCGACAACACCACCGAACGCCTCACCGTACCGACCGCGGGCCAGCTGCTCGTGCTCGATCGCCGCGAGGACTCAGGCTCGAACAGCCAGCAAGCCGACGACCGCCGCGGCACAGCACGGTTCGTCTGGCGCGACACCATGTCGATGGATCGCCCGAGCGGCCAGGTCCAGATGGACGGCGACGTTCGCCTCACCCACGACCGCGCCCGCGATAACCAGCTCACCGACCTCGAATGCCAGACGCTCATCGCCCGCCTGCGCGAGTCGCCCGCAAGCATCGGCCAGCCGCTCGGCTCATCGGGAGAGGTACGCGGCGAGCTGATCTCCGCCAACGCCCGCGGCGCGGTGTACGTCCAATCCGGCGAGCGAGAGATCATCGCCGACGAGCTCGACTACGACGCCCAGCGTGGCACCGCGCTCGCGACGGCCGAGGCGGGCAACGTTGTCACCGCGTTCGACTCGAGCACCGGAGCGCCGGTCTCGGCCGAACGCATCTTCTGGGATCTGATCGCCGACCGCATCGAGCTCCGCGGCTCACGCGGCATCAGCGGCCCGGGACCTCGCTAAGAGCCCCACCGCTCGCTATCGAACGTAAAGAAGCTCACGAGCTACGACGAAGCCCGGTCGACGATGCGGTACGCCTCGCGCTCGCCACGCCCGCGCTGCGGGTAGTCCTTGCGGAGCGGGTGCGCGGGGAAGTCTTCCCACGTCAGGATGCGGCGCAGGTCCGGGTGGTTGCGGAAGCGGATGCCGAACATGTCGAAGACCTCGCGCTCCATCCACTCGGCGCCGGCCCAGAGGTCGGTCACCGAATCGAGATAGAGCGCCGGATCCTCCTCGATGCCCTCGGTGGGGATCGACGGATCGAGGTGCGTCTTGACGAAGAAGCGAAGGTCGTGCTCGTGGCTGAGCAGGTTGTAGACAACCGCGAATCGACCAATGGTCTCAGTCGGGTAGTTGAGGTAGTCGATGCCCCCCACGTCCGAGAGGAAGTTGTACGCGGCCTTGGGCTCGGCTTTGAGGAATGACATGATCGCGTGCAGGTCGCCCGGCTCGACGATCAGCGTTGACTGCCCCCGGAACTCCGTGGCGCGGAGCTTCGCGCCCGGAAACTCGGCCTTCACGAGGGCGAAGGTCGGGTGGTCGAGGTTGGGAGTCGGTGGTGCCTTGGCCATGCGTTTGTGCCTTCCTGGCGAGGTGCTGGTGAGACCAGAGTTTAGTCCGCAGCCGTCTTGGCCGAGTGAAGGGCTGAGTGCAGGGCCGCCCCGTCCGCCTCGCCCGTGTCGGGCCACGAGAGCAACTCTGCACCGCCCTGTTCGGCCGCGAGCACCGCCCGGATGATTGCGCCAGCATCGATCTGCGACTCGGCGAGCGGGCACCGCAGCGGGCCGCCCTGGTCATCGAGCCGGGCACCAGCCGCGATCGCCACCCGCGACACGGGCGACACCGCCTCAACAACCCGCTCGATGTGCTCGGGCGTGCGGCTGAGCATGTCGCCGGTCAGCATCGCCGCGGGCTCCAAGGCGATCCCGAAGAGGCCCTCCCAGCCCCGCTCGGCAGCCCCGCGCAGGAAGATCAGGCACGCCTGCGGATCGGCGACGGTGTGCCTCGCGTGCGCGAGCAGGCAGACCTCGCCGCCCGACGTCCGAAGGCCATCGGCGACCGACTCGCACCACGCCCAGAGCTGGTCCCAGCCGGCTTTGGTCCAGGTCGCGAACTCGGGCATGCCGCCCGCCTCGGCGTCCCAATCGCCCAGCCAGCCCGACCACATGATGGTCTTTCGGCCCGGCTCGAGAACCGACGCGAAGCCGCCCGGCCCGTCCGACGCACTCGCGCCGTCCGCGAGCACGTTGCCGCCCTGCCACTGCCAGTGCGAGTCGGAAGTCTGGCCGGTCTGTGGATCGATCGTGTAGAAGCGCATCGCGCAAGAGTAGCGCCGCACGTCCGCCGTGGTTACACGCTGGCGCACCGTTCACTGAGCGTCCGATAGTGCTTTTCCGCACAACGCGGGAGTTCACGCACCAACGGGCCCACTTCTCACCGACAACGCACGCACGCCGCGTGCCAGATGGAGACGCACACCGTGCTCGCAGCCCCCACGGCGCCGACCGACGGCGCACCGCAGGGCGAGTTGCCGGAGGCAACCTCGAATCCGTTCATCGGCCGACTGACCAGGGAGCAAGTCGTCGACCGCATCATCCAGATCAACCCCACGGCGAGCATCGAGTTCCTCGCCGCCTTCGACGATCTGCCGCTCCGGCGATACCTCGATCGCCTTGCGGACCTTTCCGGACAACGCGGCCGATCGGCTGTCTGGGTCCGCCCGGCCGATCAGCACGCGATCTGTGCGCCCACACCCGCGTGAGGCGCACGGGCGGCGGATGCGCTTCCGGCGGCGCAACACACCGAAATAACGGTCCGGACGCAGACGCCAACTTCAGTCGGCGTGGTCATGGTCCGATCTGACGGATGTTCCGCCGAGATCACGGCGGGCGTTCGTTGAAGATCAATCCTCAGGCGACCTCAAGGCCGCTGGGCAGCCCGTCCGATAACGACCGGAGCCCTCGGCCAGCCCGGAGCACGTTCCATGCACCCACGCGCCACACCCATCGCCCGCCGCACTCTCGCATCGCTCGCCGGCATCGCAGGACTCACCCTGCTCGCGGGTTGCTCGCAAAGCCGATCGGCCCAAGCCGACGCCGACGCACAGAACGCCGCCACTCCCGCGACACAAACCGCGACCGACGACCAGCGCCAGTACGACCCCTACGCCCACTCGGCGACGAACCTCTCCGGCTCGGCCACGATCGCCGCGGCCCAAGACCCCTGGGCACAAGACGCCAACCGCGCCAACGCGATGGACGTCTACCGCCGGGCCTTCAACTCGGAGGTTCCCGCCGGCCTCTCGGACTACAACCCGCCCGAGTCGTACAACATCAACCAGATCACCACGACCGACGTGGGCAGCGATTTCGATCCCGACATCGCAGCCGACGGCTCCTTCGTCGTCTTCGCGTCGACCCAGCACCACCCCTCGGCCGACATCTATCTGAAGCGCGCCGACCGCAACGTCATCACCCAGCTCACGAGCGACTCGGGCCACGACGTGATGCCCGCGGTCAGCCCCGACGGCACCCGCGTCGCGTTCGCCTCAAACCGCTCGGGCAACTGGGACATCTACGTCGTCAGCCTCGACGGCGCCAAGCCCATCCTCATCACCAGCGACTCGGCCCACGAGTTGCACCCCTCCTGGAGCCCCGACGGCTCGCGCCTGGTCTACAGCCGACTCGGCACCAACTCGGGCCGATGGGAGCTCTGGGTCACCAACGTCGACAACCCCGCCAAGCGCTCCTTCGTGGGCTACGGCCTGTTCCCCGAGTGGAACCCCGTCGCGGGCACCGGCGACAACGGCGCCGACCGCATCGTCTTCCAGCGCTCCCGCGAGCGCAACGACCGCTCCTTCGGCGTCTGGACTATCGACTTCGCCGACGACCGCTCGAGCAACCCCACGCTGATCGCCTCATCCGGTGACCAGGCCCTGATCAACCCGACCTGGAGCCCCGACGGCCAGTTCGTGGTGTACGCCTCGGTGCCCAACCCCACCGAATGGGCCGAGGGCGACCAGTACGCCCGTCCGGGCACCGCCGACCTCCGCATGGTCGACGCCTGGGGCCGGGGCAACATCAGCCTCACCGAGGGCAATTCGGTCGACATCATGCCGACCTGGGGCCCCGGCAACCGCCTCTACTTCGTCTCGAACCGCGGCGGCCAAGAAAACCTCTGGTCCATGGACACCGCACCGGCTGTGCTCGCGGCCCGGAACGAAATCCGTGGCGGAAACTCGGCCACAGCAAGCGTCCCGACCGACTAACTAGAAACGGACCTTCCCCGTGCTCCCGGCCGAAACGCCTGGGGCACGCTTAGACAACCCGCCCGCGCAGGATGCGCAGGCCGCCCCGGCAGGACGCCATGAAAAGTGCACAGACCATGCTTTCTCTCGCCCGGACCGCATCGGCCCTCGGCGTCGCGGCGATCGCGTCGGCTCTTACGCTCGGCCCCACGGGCTGCGCAACAGAGCCCGGCCTCACGCCGCCCGCCGCCCTGATCGCGCCGTACGCGACCGACGCCGACGCCCTCTGGGCTGTCACGCCGATACGCAACGAGTCCGGCACATCAGCCGCCGACGAGCTCCGCCTCGCCGACGCGGTCGCCGCAGCAGCCGCGCAAACGCGCGGCGTCCGCTGCCTCCCGCTCAACCGCACCATCCAGGCGATGCGTGCCCTCGATATGCCAGAGGTCAACACGCCCGCCCAAGCGCTGGCACTCGCCGACGCGATGGGCGTCGACGCGATCCTCGTCGGCGCCGCAACCGCCTACGACCCCTACGACCCGCCGACGATCGGCCTTTCGATCGCGCTCTTTGCGCGCACGAACATGTTCATCGACGCGACGCCCGCGGGCGACTTCGACCCCGTCGCGTTTTCCGCGTCGCCGACCGACGCGGCGGGCATCCCGGGATCGACCTTCGGCTCGAGCCCACACTCGACCGCCGCGGTGCATCTCGACGCACGCAACCACCAGACGCTGATGGAACTCAAACGCTTCGCCGAGGGTCGCCACGACCCGGCCGCGGCACTGGGTTGGCGGAGCTACACCGCGAGCATGGATCTGTACACGGACTTCGCTGCCCACCAGGCCGTGGGTGCCCTCCTCCGTGAGGAGTGGCTCCGCCTGGCAACAGCGTCGCGGGGACGAGCAACGGATCGATAGGTCGCACCCTCGTTGGGTCGGCCTCAGAGCTGGACCAACCGAGGACGCACCGCGATGCCCGCCGAAGACCACGCGCCAGACAGCTCGCCACACAGCGCCGACGCGACGAGCAGCAGGCCGTGCCGCACCGTCACGCTCGTGCGGGGCTGCCACCAGTGGCGATTCACGTGCGACGCGAGTGACACGCGGGCGATGGCTGCCGCGGTGGGCCGCCTCGCGACGGACCCGACCTCGCCGCTCGACCGCATCGACGCCGCCCTGGTGCGTCGCCAGCTCGATCAAGAAGACACGGCAGGCACGACCGCAGGCCTTGCACGCACCGCCGACAGCGACCGTTCGGTCACAGCAGGCACCCGCGGACTGTCCAACAACGAATAGACACGCGTCGGCCCGCCGCCGACTTGCCCCTTGGAGTTCCCCATGTCCACGCTTCCGCTGACCCAAGCCTTTGCCAGCTACCTCACCGACGAGCGGCACTTCTCGCCCTATACCGCCCGCTGCTACGGCGCGGACCTGCGGCAGTTCTGCGAGTACCTCACCGCCGAGCACAACATCACCGCCGATGAGGCTGCCGAGGGCAAGGCGTTCGACCGCTACAACGACCCCGCCAACTCGCCCAGCGAAGCGATCGCGGGCTCGATCGGCCCCAAGACCCTCACCGACCTGATCTGCGCCGCCGACGCGGAGTTCATCCGCGGGTTCCTCGCGCACCTCTCCGAGCAGAACTACTCGCCCGCGACCATGGCCCGCAAGATCGCCACGCTGCGTTCGTTCTACAAGTGGGCCGAGCGTCGCAACATCGCCGCGGGCAACCCGATGACCCTCATCCGCACGCCCCGCCAGTCCAAGCGACTCCCCAAGGCGATCAGCGTCGAACAGGTTGAGCAACTGCTCTCGTGCCCGCCCAACAACGATGTGCTCGGCACGCGCGACCGCGCCATGCTCGAGACGCTCTACTCCACGGGCATACGTGTTTCCGAGCTCGTGGGGCTCAACGCGAGCGACCTCGACGCGACCGGCGAGGCGATGCACGTCCGGGGCAAGGGCAAGAAAGAACGCCTCGTGCCCCTCGGCTCGCACGCGCTGGGCGCAATCAAGCGCTACGTGGACTTCGTCCGCAACGACGCGCGGTACTCGCGCCACTGGCAGGGCACCGAGGCCGAAGCGCCGCTGTTCCTCAACAAGCACGGCGAACGCCTCTCCTCGCGCTCGGTCCGCCGCAAGCTCGACAAGTACCTCAAGCAAGTCGGCCTCGATCCCTCGATCAGCCCGCACACGCTGCGCCACTCGTTCGCGACGCACCTGCTCGACAACGGCGCGGACCTCCGCTCCGTGCAAGAGCTGCTGGGCCACCAGTCGCTCTCGACCACGCAGGTCTACACGCACCTGACCACGCAGCGCATGCAGGACGCCTACCGCAAGGCGCACCCGCGGGCCGAAGCGGGCTGAGCCATACGGGGCTACGAAGGTCTGGGCGAAATCGGTCAGTCCGCCGGGAGCTGATCCCGCACCCACTCGGCAAGCGTCGCCGAATCGGCATCGAGTGCGCGCACGGCCGCGACCACGCCCTCGGGCGTGACCACCGCGATCAGCCCGTCGCCAATCGCGATGTCGCTGACGGTCCACGCGATCGGCACATCCTCAGCCACGACGACCGACCACTGCGTGAGCGTCGCGCGGCGCGATGCCTTCGAGAACTCGGCGATGTCGAACCGGGCGACGAGCGAGCCGCACGCCCCCGTGTCGGCTGCGAGCACCGCGCCCGCCCGCGTGGCGGACTCGATGTCGTCCGCGGGCACGATCGCGAGAACCATCCAGTGCAGCCCGTCGTCGCCGGGCTCGTGGTCACCAGGCTCATGGTCGCACGCCAGATACGGCTCCCACGCCAGACCGTCGCGACCGATCAGCCCAAGCTCGGGCATCGGCTCGCCCGCGACGAGACCCAACGGCGGCGCGAACAGTTCCGCTAGCGACTCGACCCGCGTCGCACCCTCGGTCTCGATCGGCCCCGGCGCGATCGACGCGCGCCCGATGCGAACCGTCTCGACGGTCCAAGGCTCGGGCAGGTCGCGCTGGCGGACGACCCGCTCGATCACACCATCGCGTGACTCGATGCCGATGAGATCGTCGCCGGCGCGTCCGATGACGTGGTCGATGCCCGTGTCCCGGCGTGTCAGCACGAGCCAGTCGACGGCCTCGGTCTCGCCCTGGGCCTGGCCACCAACAACGCCGCCGAGCGACATCGACAGCGCCATGACAGGCACCTCCGGCAGCACGCGCGAGAGGGTTGCCGGCGTGAACGGCTGCTCGTATGCCCACTCAAAATGGCGCCCGCCGCGCGCCGCGATGCCCCGACCGCTCTCGGCGTGCAGGCGCAGATCGCCGAGTTGGAGCGACACGGCCCGCGAGCCGTCCGATGCCCGGTCGACGCGCCAATGCACCATCGCGCGCTGCGGCTCGGCATCGACCCGGGGCGTCACGATCACCTCCACCGCCCCGCTGCCGCCCCGCTCGGCGTAGCCCGTCGCGAGCGCCGCGACATGTTCCGTCGCGGCTGGGTCGCCGAGAGCGACCGACGTGATCAGAAGTGAAAGACCAGCAGCAATCGCACGGGCAGTCATCATTCATCGTCCTCCGACAAGACACCAGCAAGCAGCGCAGACACCGACGAACCAACCCCAGGCACTACCAAATCGGCCGCGAGCTCGGCGAGCGGGGCGAGCACAAACCGCCGCTCCGCCAGCCTCGGGTGCGGTACCTCGAGATCGAGCGTGCGGATCTGCTGCTGACCGAAAAGCAGCACGTCGAGATCGAGCGTCCGGGGCCCCCACCGCGTCTCGCGCGAGCGTTCGCGCCCGAACGTGCGCTCGATATCGAGCAGCGCGTGCAGCAGCGCCTCGGGCTCGATCGCAGCCGAAACCTCGGCCACGGCATTCAGATACGGCCCCTGCTCGACCGGTCCTACCGGATCAGTCTCGCGAATCGCAGACACCGCAACGAGCGACACACCATCGAGTGCACCGATCGCGTCCAACGCGCCGGCGAGCGTCGCGCTGCGATCGCCCACGTTCGAGCCGAGCCCGATGAAGACACGCTCGCGATCTGTGGTGGGTGCGGCCATCGATTCGAGCGTACGCGG
>ERZ1740067.1039-NODE-1039-length-20211-cov-9.853542_pt1 | contig 20211 bp, 30 predicted proteins | sample MGYA00581736_ERZ1740067 | MGnify/ENA primary metagenome ERZ1740067 (study PRJEB43018, sample SAMN04849236) | marine metagenome | isolation source: floating plastic debris | place: Pacific Ocean | collected 2008-08-27 | study: EMG produced TPA metagenomics... | reverse complement strand
AAAGCTGGAATGAAGTTGGGGTCTGTTCGTATCTGACCCACTTGGCTTTCAGGCTCACTGTTGCTGACCACTATGATCAACTTAAAGGGCATTTTGAAGGTTGGCAGAAGTCGGTGTCTACTGGTGCTGCTAACCAGAAACAATCAAAGTTGATCCAGCACCCTGAGGTTGTTCGACATGTTCAGTCAGGCGGAAAAATTCCTACCAACTTAAGCCCTGCTGTTCGATCAAAGCTTGCATTGATGCAAGGGGGGTATAACCCATGAGTTCAACTCCCCTAACGTTTGATTACTTTCTGGAGCTATATGGATGGCTACTTCATGTTCGAGGTGAGCTTCCGTACTCAGAACCCTTTGCTGATGTGATGCTCTATGCCCAGACAGAAACAGCTCGATCAGCGTTTCAAGTTCTTGTTCGGAAAGGGTTCTCTTGCGAGCAAGTTAAAGCTTCTGTCGAAAATATCCACGCTTCTGGTGAATATTCCCCTAAGCGATCGCTGGCCTTATGTATCGCTCAGTCGATCCAAGGTATGCGACAGCCAACGACGTTCAGCGTTGACCCAGGGGTTGTAGAAGAAGGGCTTGCTTCACTGCCTCCATCCTTCGAAAAGAGTGAGAACAGCGCCAATCTTCTGGCTTCTGCAAATCAGAAGAATATTGAATGCCCAAATCCTCTTTTGTCTGAGGCGGCTAGCACTTACTGGGACTGGTCTGTTGTCGGACACGGCTCAATGTCAGTCCCGCCGTCAAGAATCCCTATTGACGGGACCCCGTCTATTTTCCACTCTCGGATTTGTTTTTTCGCTCGCCGTGCGTTCAAATCGTCCCTTGGGAACGATTGGCATCTCCGAATTAAGTCCGCCTTTTCTGGTGATGAAATGTACAGCTTGTTTGGAGACCGCCGGGTTTTCGATTGATCCCATTCTCTTCATCCCATCATGTTTGCCGCAGATTCCCTAAAAACAACATCTTTTGAGCCTGTAGATCAGACACCTCCATCCAATATTGAGGTGGAAGAAGCCATCCTTGGTGGCATCCTGCTTGACCCTGCTGCAATTGACCGTGTGGCAGATGTGCTGACGCCTGAGTCTTTCTACTTGACTGCCAACCAATACATCTTCCGAGGGGCGATCGCCCTTCACGAAGAAGGAACCACTTGCGATCTCATGAGTGTTTCAAGTTGGCTTCAGGACCAAAAGTTACTGGAAAAAGCAGGTGGACCTTTCCGTCTAACTCAGTTGCTAGAGTCGACTGTCAGTGCTGTCAACATTGACCGCTATGCCTTGCTGGTGCAAGAAAAATATCGTCGTCGCCAGTTCATTCAGGCGGCTGCGGTAATTGAGTCCATTGGGCGTTCTACTGAAATTTCCATTGAAGAGGCTGAACAAAAAGCTGAGCAGGCCCTTTTTCAGGTCACCCAATCTGGATTTGGACCCAGGGACAACCTACATAAGGTCTCAGACTTCCTACCCGATTTTTTCAATGATTTGGAGGGTAGGGCTTTGGGGAAGGTTGTCCCAGGAGTTCCTTGTGGATTCCGAGATCTAGATGCTCTGACCCAAGGATTTCAGCGATCTGACCTGATCATCGCAGCGGGACGTCCTGCGATGGGTAAAACCAGCTTTGTGCTGAACATTGCCCATCACGTTGCCAAAAATCGACTCCCGGTTGTTATTTATAGCCTTGAGATGTCGAAAGAGCAGCTAACTCAGCGATTATTGAGCGCGGAATCAAAGGTGGAAAGCGATCGCCTAAGGAATGGAAAGCTCTCTGGACAAGAGTGGGACGCCGTCACCAATGCCCTTGGGGTCCTTGACGACATTCCCCTTGTGATTAGTGACAATGCGGATTTGCATATCAACACGGTCCGTTCACAACTTCGGAAAGTGAAGTCTCAGCACAAAGGGAAGTTGGGACTAGTCGTGATTGACTACCTGCAACTGATGCAGACTGCCGGCACCAATCGGGTTCAAGAGCTGGCACAAATAACGCGATCGCTTAAGGCGATGGCCAAGGAATTACAAGTGCCAGTGATTCTTTTGTCTCAACTCAGTCGAGGAGTTGAATCACGCACTAATAAGCGCCCGGTGATGTCGGACTTGAGAGAAAGCGGAGCCATTGAGCAAGACGCAGATCTCGTTCTGATGCTGTATCGGGACGAGTATTACAACCCAGACACTCCAGACCGAGGGATTGCAGAAGTAATCATCACCAAACACCGCAACGGACCTGTTGGGACGGTGAAGCTTTTGTTCTCCCCTGAATACACACGTTTTTGTAATTTATCAACTTCAAATGACAAGCCATAACGGACCACAACTTCCCTTCAAGCAGCATCGAGTGTCGAGCAAAGTATCCCCGAGCCGTGGAATTCAAGTCGTCACAAAGCATCGTTTCTCTGTCTATTCTGAGGAGTTGCGAACACCTGGGAAGTCCCCTCATGTAACAAAGATGGCGCGGCGGCGCAAGAAGCCTCCGTACTTTGCAATCGCTGTAATTTCTCTTCTTGTTGCAGCGGGGCTTTTCTCCGTATTCCGTTCCGCATCCCCCCCCTCAACATCTGTTCCGCTCCCTTCTTCCGACCAACCCATTTCTAACTAGCCATGACTCTCTCAATTAAATGGATTGCTGACCAATTAAATTCGCTTGGGTTTGGAGAAAGCCCTTCAGAAAAAATTGTTCAGGCTTTAAAGGATGTGAATGCGATCGCGGCCTTTGGGTATAGCGACGACTGCCTAGAAATTTTCGGCACTATTCGCCATGAATTCTCTGCAATTAATGGCGGCACGTTTCGGGTCCCTTTGACAGAAGACTACGGAGATGGAGCAGAACAGCGCTCTGTTATTTCCGTTCGTGCCGACTGGCATGATAGCCCGCTTCTCGCCCCAGAAGGTGTTGCTTGGGATATTTACCCTTTAGAGAAAAATATTCAGTACGAAACTTTCATCATCCAAGACGATGGCGAGCCTTTTTGTCGCGGGTCCGTCATAGTTTTCCCGCCGTTTGAAAACCTAAATGGAACATCGTCATGACTTCATCTTCTCTTCCAAGTCCTACTTCTAGCTTGCCGGAATTTCCAGCGTCTCCTTTTGACGAAAACTCTTCTGGATCTAGAGTGTGCTTCTTTTTTCAAGGGATTTACGGTGAGAACTTCCATGCAATGGAAGATTCGAGGCGCTTTCTGCTGTTGGAATTCCTGTCATTGTTTTTGGCAGAAATTGCCACTCCTATTTTTGGATACAAGCTTCGCACTGCCTGGGTGAATGTAATTTGCCGAATGGAACCCAAGATTGATGACGACTTGGAAGACGATTTGCATGAACCTTTTCGAGTTCCACCTCAAGATTTACGCCAATTCGCGATTTGGCTTCTTCAGTCTGTGACGTATGCGATCTCTTACGTCCCGTATGCCGAATAAATTTACCCAACCCATTCATGACCATTAATCACTACCAACACGATCCTCCATCTCTTACGAAGGAAAAGCCCACGGCTTATTCCATTGCCGCTTTGTTGAATGGTGTTGAAGATTGCACATTGCTGCCAGATGACTCTGACATTGTTCAGCAGCTAAAAAGCATTGGAGCGATCGCCGTCCTATCCAACGGAGAGGATGCCATTGTTTTCGGAGCCACTAAAGATGAGTGGTGCGTGAACGATGAGCCATCACACAAAATTTCATGGATTGATGGTGACGGAGAAACAGTACGTGTTGTTGTTAATCTTGAATTCAAAAAGCGAGGTGATGAGCTGTCCTGGAAGGTTTCGCCGGTCCCCTTCCCTGCCACCTTTGCTCTGTTTTCAATTAGCTTTCACGGAAGCACTCTTCACCAAGGTGCCGTCATTGTTCCAGCGTCACCACGGAAGATAGCTTCACGAATCCGTGAAATGAGTGCCTATGGGATCAGTCGGCTCGATTGGTTTATTCCTGCCCTTAACGAGATTGGGGCAGTCGCTGTCATTCCTTCTTACGATGACATCGTCGTCTGTGGGTATTCAGTTTATCGATGGTTTAAGCCGACAGACTCTGATTTTGTGGATGGACGTTTCCCTTTCTTGATCGATATTGAGGATCAAGTGTTGGGTTTTTACGCCAAACGTCGGTGCGACAATTTCTTCGATATTTACGGGACTGGGAGCGACAAAGTATGGCGAGTCCCTATGGTGCATCGTCAGAAGTCGGCCGGCACCGGACTGATTATGGATGTCACCGCGCTTTTAGTCCAGGGAGAGAACGGGGGGAAGAGCAATGACAGTTGATGGCATTCAGACGAAACTTATTCCTGCCACCGACCCAATTTATGACGCTTTTACTAGCGACGACTGGGAAACGCCCTTGTACCTAGCAAAGGCGATGGTTGACATTCTCAATGCTGAGTTGCCGGATGCTTTCTGTGGTTCTGGATGCGTTCATCCATTGGCATGTGATTTTGTCCTAGAGCCTGGGGCGGGCAATGGCAATATTGCTCAGTTTTATAGGGGTGATTTGCCCTATTACGCTGTCGAGACGAAAAAGTCTCGTTTTTTGTCCGGGAAAGCAGTATTTCCGAGAGGTATGTGGATGCACCGTGACTTCATGGAAATGCGCCTTAGGGATTTTGCGGGACGAAATTTTGCTGTTATTGCCAATCCTCCTTTTTCCCGAGCTGTGGACATGCTTGAGCACCTTGCTTCTTTTGAAGCTCTGCCTCGATTGTTGGTGCTGCTTCTCCCTACGACTTTTTTTCAGTCGGGCGATCGCTCAAAGAGGTTTGCAGCGCTGCCGTTCAATATTACTAGAGAGTATCGATTGGCTGGGCGTGTGGGGTACATACGAGATGGCATCCCAGAAGATCGGAGGCAATGTAACGACTCAGTTTTTGTTCTTCGTCCTGAGCCGGAATCGACGATCAAAATTCGACATGTAGCAGACCTTCAGGTGTCTTATGAGGAGGTTTGTCGATGACTGCTGACAATTTTCTTGGGTGTCAAAACTGTCGCCACCTTGTTGCCTTGCACAAACATCCGGGAAATACATCCCCTCAGCTTGTGGGCAAGATGAGTGAACCTACGGGACTTTGGGTTTATACCGTTTTTCTGGATATGGGCGATCACCGGGCGATTGCCTTTGAATCTCCTGGTATTGGATGTGAGCTTCATGAATCCAAGGAGGCACCTAATGCCTAGTGAAATTGAATGGACAGGAGAATCAGCAAACCCTGTTGTTGGTTGCTCTAGAAAGAGTCCTGGATGCTTGAACTGCTACGCAGAAAAAATGGCACATCGATTAAGCGCTATGCCTGCATCTAGTCAGTACGTTGGCACGGTAAAAAACCGAAAGTGGACAGGAGTTGTTCATTACGTCCCTAAACAATTAGAAAAATTTGAGCGGAAGAAGCCTGAATGGCATTCCTTGGGATTGGTATGACAGCAGCGATCGCCCAATTGGCCCTGGATGTTGGACCTACAACATTCGCAACGAGCAGTGTGAATTTCAGGACTCTTCGGGAGCTGCCAATGCCTCTTAATGTTCTGAGCCTGTTTTCCGGCATAGGCGCCTTTGAGTGGTCCGCCAAAAAGCTCGGATTGAATATTCTCGCTAGTGCCGAAATTGACGAATATGCATCCTCAGTTTTATCGCATCATTACAAGTCCCCAAATTTAGGTGATGTCAGAAAAATCAATGGATATGACCTCAGAGGAGATGTTGACGTCATCGTTGGCGGGTCTCCCTGCCAAAACTTTTCGCAGAACGCAACAGCAGTTGGAGCTTCCGCTACTGGGCTGCGAGGAAGAGATTCCCAGCTTCTCATGGAACAAATCCGAATTGCCTACGAGTGCGAAGCCAAAGTCTTTGTCTGGGAAAACGTCTTGGGAGCGCTTACTGGCAAAGGCAAAGCCGATCTGGCCTTCATCTTCGGGCTCCTTTGGGAATGCGGGTACAGTATCGCCTACCGGGTTTTGTATGCCCCTGATTTTGGGCTCCCCCAAGCCCGAAAGCGTCTGTTTGTTGTCGGATTTCTTGGAAGAGACGCCAACGGACCATCTCGCATCCTCGCTCTCAATCAAAGCCACGGACGCATTGGTCCGACGGACCACCCGAAATACCGAGCGAAGCCAGTTAATGAGGTCATTGGCTCAGGAGTATTCGCATTCAATGCGTCTAGGAGTTTTAACTCAACCATGTTTGAGTTATGTCCCACTCTTCTAGCTTCGAAGAGCAAAAAACGTCACGAAAGCACTGGAGCTAATATGGCAATTTGGCGGAACGGAGAGTTTCGTCGCATTGGGTTTCGCGAAAAACTTAGGCTTCAGGGGTTTCCAGATAATTACTTCGATATTCCTGCACTGCCAGACAACTTAAATCGTTTCAAGCATCAAATGGCTGCACTTTCGATCCCGGTACCCTTCTGCGACTTCGTTCTTCAGGGGATACAGAGGGAATTTGAAAACTCGTCTGCTGCATAAAGAACATCATCAAAATTGAAATGCGAAATTCTCGACATCTTTTATCATCTCGCGTGATCACCATTGAAGTCCCAGATGGGCACCATGAGTTGCGGACAAAACTTACTCAGCTTTTGACTGATCGCGCTGCATTGATTCGTCGCTTAACTCGCCCTGTATCCCCAACTCAGCGCAAAAACATTCAAGCTGAGTTGGGGGCGATAAACGCAGAAATCAAGCTCATCAAATCTCGACTCGAATGTTTTGCTCAACAAAGCTCTAAAAAAGACCGGAGAAAACGGCGACAGCGAGACAAAGCAGAAATTGCCTCAAGAGGAATTACACCCTATCCAGAAGGACGATCTTTTGAGCACAAGTTTAGGTGGGCACTTTACATTCTCCAGATTGCGCTAGATCTCTTGCATGATGCCCCAAGCCTACCGGCCCCGAGAGAAAAGTTGATTCAGTGGATTGGAAGTGAGCTGAAGGCAGCAAAGAAAGACCTTCGACAGAAAGAAGCTCAGAACAAAAAAGACCAACAACTAGCTCAGCAATTTATTCGCCTCAAAAAACGGCAATAGTTCCTGATACCGTCTTGGTGAGTCCTCAAAAAGCAGGTACACTTAGGGTGTACGCCAAGAACAAAAAATGGTGCGAAAAGTTTTAATCGATCTTGATCTGGTACGTCAGCTCACTTGGACCAAAAGCAGTGGTTCTAAGCTAAGGAATCTTCGGAGAGAGCGCGGGTTCCGAGGGCGTCGACAGCTTGCTCAGCACCTGAAAGGACTGGGAATACCTGTGTCTGAGTCAGGAATTCAACAACTTGAAACAGGGGATCATCACTGGGTTTACACTTTGCCGCTAACGCACCTGTGCCGTGGACTGGAGTGCTCCCTGACTGATTTGATTCCCAGCATTGAAGTGATAGATCATGCTTAATTGTGTATACTTAGAGTGTACTCAGAAAAGCAAGGTTTTGATCTTGGACGACTCCTTAGCCCAAAAGCTGCTGGAACGGATAGCGGACTTGCAGCGACAAATTAATTCATTGGCGCAGTTGCAGGATTCCTCTTTTGGGGTTCAGGAGACTTTATGGATTTATCCAAAGCCTCCTGAACGAATTGGAGAGGAAGGAAAAGTTCAGATGCTGTGGAGGTCTCAGGACAAGGTTGTTTATCCTGTCGACGCCTACACAGGTTATTTTCCTGACGGTCAGCAGTTATGTGGTCGTATCACTAATATTGCCCTTACTTACACTGAGGAAGGAGACCACCCTGGGGCTGCAACCAGGTTGTTTTTCCAGGTCGCCCCCAATTTGACCTACTCAATTCGACTTGGTGGTGTTCAAACCCTCGCATCTCGAATGATGCTGGGGGCGATCGCTAACGCTGAGGAGGAGCAACTGCGTGGCAACCTTAAAATTCAGTTCAAGCCGGGCGAAAGCAAGAATGTGGTCTTGATTGAAGTTCACGATAGCCGAGGAAATCTCTTGCTACCTACTGGGGCGGGGGATGCTCGTCCGGAAAAAGGAGTTTCTGACACCCAAAACCTGTCCAAGGTAGAGCCGCTCGTTGCAAGGGCTTTCGGTAAGTTCTTCTCGATATTCCCCTATGCAGAATACAGTTCTGAGGAGATGTTCCAGCGAGCGATCGCTACGATTCGAGGACAACGAAAGGCTACTTGGGATTCTAAATCTCAAGATGACAATAATGAGCAGGCTCTCCCAACTCAAAGTGCTGCGCCACTTTCGCCCCCGTCTGCCAATTCTGTTGGTGATCGTGAATTGGAAGAGTTAATTCCCCTGTTCATTCAAGCGGGATACAATTCCCCTCCCAAAGAGCTGGAAACGATAATCCAGCAGCATATTGAAACTCATGGAACAGCAAGGAAGGCGGCTGGATACACGTTGGCTGCGATCGCGGAGCGTCGTGGAGTTGCGCCTAGTGGGCAAAGCACTACCTATGTTCTGGAGTGGATTAGACAAAATCAGGAGATTGGTCGAGCTTTTGGAGCCGGACATTACAGCGGAGTTCTGAGGGATTTTCTATTCCATATAGATCAGGTGGTGAAGCCGGGCTCTCAAGGCTTTGACGATATTCCGTTTTAGGTGATCTAATGTTTGGTTCTTTTGGTTCTTTTCTGAAGGCAATCTTCTTTCAGAGTTTTCCTCGACAGCGTCGCTTGGTTTCCCCTACTGGTGAATCCTATTCCATGAATGGAAGAGATTTGATCATAAGTCCTATCGCTTCAGTTGAGGGGCTAGCTCTTACTCCTGGCGAGTCTAGACAGTCAGCCTTGGTCGTAATGGATCGAGGAAAGTTGGACAGGAATATACCGAGGCATCACGTTATCACGGTTGGAAGTTTGCCTTATTTGCAGTCTTGCCTTCAGTCAGTAAACAGGCTTTGGCGCGATGGGCAAGCGATCGCTATTCCCCCGTACGACGAAATCCGCCAGAGAACATCTGTAATTGAACGGAAGAGAATTTCGAGCTAAGTAAATTTTATGCAGCTAATTACCCCTAACTGGATGGCCGCCACTGCGGCGCAAGCATTTAAAAGGAATTACCAGTTTGATGATGGTGCGTGGGCTACTTTTTGGATAAGTCCGGGCAAGCCGATATACGAAAAACTCTTATCCCTTGGTTCTAATCCTTCCCCAGAGAGCGGCCAATCTATCTTGGGTCTAGGGTGGGTGGAAGTTCGTTGCTGCGAATGCGGGAGATATGTTCAATCTGCTGTCGGATTTGGCGGGGATGGGGGTTCCCCTGGGACATTCCAATCGATTGTTTGTACTGAATGTATCGAGAAAGCTCAGGAGTTGAGTTGTGGCGATTGAATTTCTTGCCCGTCGAGATTTTGGACTTTGTGATGGAACAATGCCCTTAACAAAGCACGTTTTTCACGGTGTGCCCGCCTTGGAAGAGCTGTCAGAGTTGTATGTTGTTGGAATTGTGTGGGAAGAGTTTGCTCACCACTATTTTCAAAACAAAGCAACCTCCCGAGAGTTCCTTGCTCAAGATCCTCAATCTTCGTGGTATACGTTGTTGCCCGGAGAGGATGAGTGGGCATGGTTGAACCGTGAGATTCAGGGGCTTCAGCAATCCAAGGTTTTGAGGAGTGCGGATCCGTGTCCAAATATTCGCGCTACCGTTGACGGTATTTTGGAAATCTTGTCTTTCGATCAGGCGTCAATATTATGTTCCCCTGGGCAATGGGTTGCCTTTTCTGGAACGGAGGGGTTGTCTGGAAAGGTTTTAAGAGACAAGGCATTTCTTTCCAAGACAATAACAGTTAAGCCATGTGTCGGCGGATCGAAGCCTGGATTGATGTGGAAAGGCAGCACTTTTCACTCTCCTGGGACCGATCCTTGGGACTTTAAGTTTGTGGTATCTGTCTTCGCAAAGTCGCCTGACTTTCAGGAGCAACTTATGCTGATTCATGCTTTTACGGCGTTTTTGAATTGTGGATGCCATGATCCGGCTCAGTTTATTTGCTCACAACTTCCGGGAATTGTTCGATCCCAGAAAGACTGGTCCCTCTTCAAAAGCGTCTGTGACAGATTTGAAGAGTTTCGTTCCTGCCTTGAGACAGTCCATCGCAAGGTGAAAGAAGCAAAAGATTTCTCTCGAGTGAGAGGTGCTCATGACTAGTATTCATGATTTGCTGGAAGCTCAAGGATTGTCCCCTGAGGCGATCGCCAAACTTCAGGGAGCCATTGCTGCTGAGGTCCAAAAAGTTCAGGCGCCACCACCCAAAAAGGTCATTGAGTACGAAGATTTAACTCAAGATCAAAAAAATGCTTGTGATGGCATCGTAGATTTTCTGGCTGGACCAATTAAAGAGCAACAATCAACCCTGATTGGATATTCGGGGACGGGAAAAACTACGGTTACTCCAATTGCGATTAAGCGGGTCTTGGAAGCTTCCCCTTCATTAGAACGGTCTGAGATATTGTTGGCCGGACCGACTCACAAGGCGTGCCGCGTTTTGCGAGACACTTTCTCAGATGCGGGGTTAGATCTGGAAGTTTCCACTTATGCTTCCATGCTAGGCATGAAGGGTGACGTGGATCACAAGACGGGACTGGAGGTTTTTGTCCCAGATCCCAACGTGACAGAGAAGTTTGGCCAAGCTTCGATCATTGTCTGTGATGAAGGGTCTTGGGTCTCGCCCCACCTGAAAGAGTTAATTGAAGAGCGAATCAGCTTCTTTCAGCGGATTTTATGGATGGGAGACGATGAACAGATTCCCTACATTCACGACGCTGATAATCTCGGGGAAAATGATGAGCCCGTAAAATCTCCTGTTTTTGATCTCCCTGGGTGGCGCTTGCGAGAAGTGGTCCGTTACGAAGGCAATTTAGCTCGTTTAGCTGAAGCTATTCGGTCAGATACTAGGGCTTCTCAGATGCCCAACTTTAGGGCTTATGAGGATCGATCAACAGTTTTTGCCCTGTCTCCACGCGCTTGGTATAAGCGCGTGGTTGACACATTCACCTCCGAAGAGTTTGGGCAAAACCCCGATAAATCTCGGGTTTTGGTGTGGAGAAACGACACTGCGGCTGCACATAATCGAAGAATTCATCAGGCTCGGTTTGGTGAAGATGCGGAGGAATTCTGTGTTGGTGAAGTTGTCATCGCTCACAAGCCATGTCTATCAGAACCACGGCAGTATGGTGCCCCACCAGACATAATTCTGAACAACGGTGCAGAGGCTGAGATTTTGGGTGTTGAACACGGGCAGGTGTTGGGTATCCCCGTATTTTTCCTGGACTGTATTACTGCGGGCAAGTGGACTGAAGAGGAGATAACCTTGAAAGTTGTCTCGCTTGCCGGGCGTTCGGATTACGACAAAAAACTGCAATCTTTAAGGCTAGATGCCTTGAAGAAAACGGGGCGTGAGCGTGGCCGGGCTTGGGCTGCTTATTACGAGTTCTACGAAAACTTCCACCAGGTAAACCTGGCTTATGCGATTACGGGGCATAAGGGGCAAGGTTCTACCTATGAGGAGGCTTTCATAGATGTCCCTGATATTGCCTGCTGTAGAGGTAATTTCCATAAAACCGTTCTGCGGAACCGCTTGCTCTACACCGTCGCAACGCGGGCGTCGTCTGCTGCTTATTTTAAGGTGTCATAAATCAAATGCTTAAAGACTTAGATCCAAAAACAGTGATGGTTTACGCAGAGGGTTTTAGGGCAAGGTCTTACTTGATCCCTGTAGAACGTACTACACCCACTCAGGTTGTCACCCCTCGAGGGCGGTTCCGAGTTGCTGGAGACTTGTCTGGAGATAAAGTCAAGATTCTCGCAATAGGAGATGCTGTTCATTCATCTTATTCCTGCTTCCTGGTTTCGGGGGACGAGCTTAAACGGATTCGCCAGGAGGAAAAAACCTTTGATTTGATTGAGTCGCTGGAAGATCGATTTAATCATCTTGTTGAGATGGTTGATGGTGAGTTGAAGGCGCATTCTCGACCCAAAGGTTTTGGATATCATTCTCCCAAGATGTCCTCAAAATTATGCACCCCAGAACAGTTGGTATCCCTGATTGATTCATTGCAGTCGCAGATGGAGAAGCTTGGATGGGATTGCACAATGCCTGAGGACGTTTAAATGTTGCAAGTCATCTAATGCGTCAGGTGAGCATCTCACCCATTCAGCAGAGTATTTTGTTCAACAAACGATGGGGCCTTTGATTTTAGAGGTCTCAGATTATGCTGTTAAGCGTGGATGCCCAGTATATCTTGAGCTAAAAAATGAAAATGCCGATCAGATGATGCAACTCATCAATCGGCAATTACCCAAATAGTCAAGAATTCTCAATTCGTAGAAAACTGATGCTTAATTTTACTGCCCCTCCAAACCTGAGAGCTGAAAATTTATAGTGTTGAAATGATTTTGTTGCGCTAGAATCCCTTCAGGGAAAAGTGCTAAGTGATTCTATCTAGAATCCGGCACCAGTTGTGAATTCAACAACATTAACAATAGAAGAGCTGATCCGGATGCTCCAGTACTCGGATTTTGCTCCAGGCACGAAAATTATTTTCGCAGAAATTGCACCCAAAGGCGCGGAGGTTCTTCCTTCTGATATAGATAAAGCCCGACAACGAAAGCACAACGACAATCACCCTGATTATCGTCGGTTTGTCCCGACAGCGCAGGCCGTAAGGTTGATGCGGAATAAGGTTACGCCAGAACGTCTGCGATCGCTGGCACGTGATGCTGCGTGTTTTTCGGGGTTTGATCAGGGAACTCATTTTACGGATCATGCATCTCCGGGTTCTGTGAGGGCTTGTTGGCGATTTCATCCGCAAAATTGTGACTTGTGGTTGGAAAAAGATGCCGATTCTCGGCTTCGCCCTCGACGGAGGAATCGAGCTTCATGACAAAACCTCTCAAATCATCTGATTCAGCATTGGAAGGCTTTCACCCTGTAGATATTTCAGGGCAAAAACATCCTCACGAAGACGTGCTTATTCGTCTTACCCCTGAATCTCGCAAGTCCTTAATTTCAGCACTGCGAAATGCTGTGCCTGGGGAGAAAAGTGTTTCCTGTCGATTCTTCGACAGTAATGGAGAGGGGTTTGATATTCGTGTTGTTGTCGCAGAATATGACCCAAAATCTCCTCAGTGGAAAGGATCACATTACTGTGGAGATGATTTTGGCGGGGACAGGTCCCGTGAGTTCTTTGAAGTGTTTTATTTGGGGATGGATAAATGAAGTTTTGTGCACGTTTCAGTTGTCCTAACGGAGAGTCTTCGTCATTCAAAGATTGACAAAGGAAGGCTTTCTGAGCTTGACTGCTGTCGCAGTAGCTAATGAGTGGGTGTTTTCCATTCGTCGCATCATAGAAGATGATTCGATGTATCTACAAGTTGACTCGGATTTTTCTCCTGAGAAACTAAATGAGATTTTTGATTCTAAAGAGCTTAATTTAAGTGCTCAGTTGTTGTTACTTGCCGCGAAATAAGCCATGGGAGAGGCAAAAAGGAGGAGGATGTCTGATCCGACATTTGGTTCAGAGCAGGGGAGTCCATGTCGTTTCGTGCGCCAGCACTTTCCATTCTCTACATACAATGGCGTTCAGTCGTCTTGTGTTATTGAGCCTATAAATAAGGAGGTTTGGGGGGTCACTCTGAAAATAAGTGAAACTATCCTTGGGCAATTTCCTCTGAGTGTCTGGAAAAAGCGGACTGTTGCTGTTGAATATGCAACTCGCGTTCGAAGTTTTGTGAGGGGAAGAGTTTTTTACCCAAAAACGGATCTTTGGATGGCCAAGCTTGTATCCAGGACCTTATTTCTTGAGCTTGGGCAAGGAGACTACACTCAAACATCCCATGCCCCATTCTTCTTCTGCTGAGAATCTATTTTTATGTCCAGGAATGATGCGAAGCTGTTTTCAATGGCTCATGAAGTAAGTCCTGCGATCGCTGGATTGCTGTGTGAGCTAAATCGACTTGCTGATCGTTCGTAAGAGCCAGGAAAAAGATATTTTGTGCGTTATCTACAATGATGAGTCTGTGCTTACTACAATGGGCACAAGGAATTATGTATTCAAACCAATTTGACAATGATAGAGCAAGGTTGCGGCAATTTGCTGGAGGCAGATATAGAAGCTTTGGTCAATACCGTGAATTGTGTTGGAGTGATGGGAAAAGGACTTGCGCTGCAATTTAAGCAAGCATTTCCAGATAACTTCGCTGCCTATAAAGCAGCATGTAAGGACGGACAGATAAATTCTGGCAGTATCTTTGTGCATATTACCGGCAAGCTCTTGAATCCTCGCTACGTAATGAATTTTCCTACCAAGCGCCACTGGAGGGATCGTTCTCGACGAGAAGATATTCAGTCTGGACTGAGGTCCTTAACTTCTGATGTGGAACGATTGCAAATTCAGGCGATCGCCATTCCACCGTTGGGATGCGGGCTTGGGGGATTAGATTGGGGAGATGTTAAACCCATGATCGTGGATGCGTTTAAAGAATTGCCTCAGGTACGGGTGGTTTTATTTGAGCCTCTTGTTACCTGATTTTAAAAACGGGAATTCCCGTTTTTAACTGGAGTGGAGGATGTTCCGTATTACTAATCAATGGATGAGGGTATAGCAACTGCTTCTTGCCCGAAAATGGATTTAATTAAGGCATTACCACCTTCTAAATCGATATCGTCAGCACGAGAAGAAAAATGATCTCGCATTGATTCTTGGGTGATTTTTGGACTTTCCTCATTAAGTTTTCTGGCGTTAATCCAGGGCGGGTCAGCAAGGGTCATTCTTCTTAGCAAATCAGCGCCGAATCCTCCATAGGTGTTCCAAACTGCATTTAGAAACTTGAGGGTTTTAGGATCTTGAATCGGGGCTCCAGAAAAATTATTTATTGAAGTTTCGCCATCGCCGTGATCGCCGTAAAGATGCAGCGATGGAACTCTAGGTCCATGTTCCCCAGCGATTATTGCCTCTTCAAATAGAGGGACGCCGTAAATTCCCAAATAATATGACTGGGCATAGAACGTCAGTTTTTCAAGCTTGGCATTTGTTGTTTTAGGAGACCCACTCCCTTTCTCCGCAAAGAATCGAGCGATATCTATAGCTTTAATCATAAATTGACTAAATGTCAGTAAAGATAGTTATTTTGAAGCGTGAAAGTTGGACAAAAGAATGTCAGCGATCGCACGCTCTAGATGTTCTTGGGTAACCAGTTCCTTATTGTCTAGCACAGCTTGTTTGGCTGCACTCTGAGCTACTTGCATGGCTTGAGACGCAGAAGCCGTGTTCTGGTGAAATGATCTGATGATCTTTTCCCAAGCAACAGAGCCTACGGTCACGTTACAAAGAACTTGATCCATTATGGTTCTGAACTCAGGAGTGCCTGGTCTAGGGACAGCAATCACACCATCAAATCTTTGCAGAAAGTTAGGGTTAAGCGATTTGTCAAGGTTGGCAGATGCAATCAGCATCCCTGAGGAGGAGGTATATTTGTCCAGCACGTCTAAAAGTATGTTCACGATGCGCTGAGTTTCGCTCGCTTCTTGGGGGTCCTTACGGGTTTTGGCGATCGCATCGCACCCATCTAAAAACAAAAGGCATGGGTATTGATCTGTCTCCTCAAACACCCGACGCAAGTTATCGGCAGATTCCCTTGAACAGTCAAGGACTATTTTTAGAAAGGGTAACCCTACGTTCCACGCTACCCGTTCGGCTCCTAGAGATTTGCCGCACCCTGAGGGACCGTAAAGCAGAACTTTTTGCTGAAATCTGAGCCCAGAATGAGCTAAGCGATCCCTTGCAACATATTCTCGCTCTACTTGCTGGAATCGTCGTTCCACCTCTTCAGGCAAGATTATGTGGTGGCGCAGCCTTTCCCGAGGAATCTGCGAGACCAATGGTAGATTTAATTGCTGGACGACAGTGTCGATGTTTCGATTTTTGAGCTGCCTGGGTTCTGGCATGTTTTTCTGATTCGTGTACTATTCAAGTGCAAAAAGACCGAGAACGCCTGCTCCTGAAAAAGCCTGTTCTTCGGTCTTTATACAACCCCTTTCAATTAAAGGGGGTAAACGCTAATGTGCCTTTATATCTAAGATTCTAACTCATGGGTTAAAGTGTCGATGAAGTCAAAGCCTTGCCAGCTCAGGATTCCGGGGGGGGTCGCCACAGACAAAGAACAAGACGACAAAGCAAGAGTCTGTTCTTGCTCGTTCGCCTCTCGTCAAACTTCTCCAGCAGCGTCACGGAGCAGAAGAGCCGCCAATAAGTTTCCCGACACATCGCATCCACTCAATCTTCAGCTCATCAGGCCAGCTCGGTCTAGTTGTCCCATGATCCTGACAATCTTGGAACCTAAGTCGGACGGACTTTTCTTAGCCGCATCTTGAGGCGTCATCTGATCAATCTCTTCGCGTTTTTGCAAGGGGCTTGAAATGGTCCACCCTCTACGGGCATGAACTTGTTGTATGTGCTGAATCAGAGCCTGGGGCTCAATCTGTGGATTAAGCACATACCAATCCGTGGGGTGAGTTTTCTTCCGAGTGCGGGGGGCAATTTCGTGGGTGATTAGTAAATCATCCCTAAATTTTCGTAGATTTTTGCCTATTGTTGAGCGACACCTGCCCGACTTTTGGGCAATGTACTTTGCCCTTTTTTCTCCCAAGGCGATTACTCGCAAAACCCCCAGTTCCTCGCTGGAGTATTTTTCTGTCTTTGCAATAAATTTGGAAGGCAAAGTCATGGGAATGATCTTTTTAGAGAAAGGGTTTTTACATGATAGATCCAGTCCTATCTACGAACCTTGCATCGCTCACTTGCGAGGAATCTAAGGTTTTGCTCTCTATCAATACAAGTATTGATATTAAACAGGCGGTGCTTGGGGGCGATCACTCCGCTTAATGACTCGTTGATGGATGCGCTCTTGCGTTGCTTCGTCGATCCAGAAATGGTACTTCTGGGTGTGAATCTCTAGAGAGTGTCCCATTTGTCGAGCCGCTAGTTCCACTGGTACGTCAAATTCTAGAGTTCTCAGTGACCAGCGGTCCCGTAGAGCATATGGAACAAAGTTAATTACGGGCGATCGTGCAAAAAACTGTGTAACTCGCTGCCCATAGTCAGAATTAAATCGTGCCTTGTACTTTGGTAGGCGGCTATAGTCCCACAACTCCCATTTTTCCCACCATTCCGGATAGTAAGGCCAGACCTGACGAGGTCCATTTTCTTCGGTCTTTCCTCCCAGCACGATCGCCCTGCCTTTTTTAAGCCCTTTTGGATCTAGCAAGAAAGCTTCATGATCACGAAGCCCATAGGCGGCCAGTAGCCCAAATACATATTGATGCCCTGGATTTTTTATGGCATTCCGTACTCGCGCGATCTCCTCATCAGATGGAATATATCGGGGGTTTACTGGCAATTTGTAAGTGCCATTTAAGTCGGAAAAATCGTAGGCAATTTCGTTGAACGTCAGAAGCTGGCGATAGGCAGTGAGGACTGTTTGACGCATTCGAGACTCTGTTGGATATTTCTCAATTAGCGCTCTTACCTGATCCACTTCAAGAGGACGATCCTTAGGAACCGCTCGCAGAGCATACTTATAAACCTTGTCCCAGGTAGATCCTTTCACCAGCTCTTGCTTATACCTAGCAAATCGCTCTACAGCATCACCTCCTAATATTTGGTCTCCTTCTTTCTTGATATCTATCCATAGGTCCCAAGAAAATTCTTTCAGGTCTAGTTGAGCTGCCATTTTTCTAGCCTCTCCCAACGCTCTTCTTATTCCCTTGGGAGTTGCTTTTACCTTTAAGGGAAAAGCTTGCTGTAACCATTTTCCTCTTAATCGGACAGGTCGCTTATCAACCTTGTCTGGGCGTGGAGGTAGTGTTGCTCGCAGGTACAAAGACTTACCCCTCCTCTCTATCGCGACCGGCGCATCCCCCAACCCTCTGTTCGCCGCCGAAATTTTCTCGTCAATAACCCGCTCCTCTGACACAGAGATTGCCATACTCTCTCCCCTCAAAATCTTGACTAAATTTTGACTAGATCAAATGTACGTCGAGTGCGTCGAAGCATGTCAGATGCGTATTTTTGAGGTTTAGAGCGATTTCTGTAACCATCGAAAATCTTCCCTGAAAAGCTTTAAACCCCTTGAAGTCAGGCGTCTCAAGGGGTTTAAAGGGAGTGGAGGTAAGCGGACTCGAACCGCTGACATCCTGCTTGCAAAGCAGGCGCTCTACCCCTAAATCCCTTTAGCAGAGGGAGTTTCAGGCGCTACCGTTTAAGGCTTGACTAGATCTTGACTAAGTCCAGAACGCCTTGCTGTTTACGAAAATTAACGCGCCATAATCGCCCCAAGCGTGGGGTGACTTTCAGTTTGGTGCGACGATCAAAAAGAGGTGGTAAAGTCATGTCATGCAAAAGCCGCACAAGCGTTGGAGCAGAGTGCGGCTTTTGTGGAACCCATTCAAGATTCGCAAAATGATTATGTCACAGATTTTGGTTGAACGACTCCAGCGGTTGATTTACCTGGGCATGGAAAATATTTCGTTTAGGGTCTGCGTGTAGCGCTAGATCTATCTTTATTGATATGGGATTGATTTCAGAGAAAGACTCGTTATCGTGCGATGTCTCCCCTTTTCTGAGTTCTGCCGTTGCGAAGCATTTGTCTAGAGTTCTCTCTGACTTCAATCCTGTCCCGATTAGCTCAGAAGTTGTGGATATGTGGCGTCAAAGCTTCGGCGAAGGTGCCGTTGACTTTGCAAAAGCTGTCGTATTTGAGTCCACGAACGAATCTCTCCCAGGCTAAGGTATTTCTGCAAGGCGTGTAACTTGCGATTTTCTGATGGTGGGAGATCCCAGGGGTGTCAATGCGTTGGAGATCGCCCTATGACACCGTCAGAGCGACGAAAATCTTCTGAGCTTAGAAGAATGAAGGGAACTGAGTAAGGCTTAGTCTGTTTATTCTGTAATGTACTTTCTGAGAATCATGAAAATGCGAAGCAGTGTCAAATCCCTGGACACTCCAGCTTGGTTGAGCAGCTTAGGTATCGCAATGTTCAGGTTCACGTGTAGCTTATCCTTCAGTATTTTCAATATCCATCATGTCAAACGAAATTGTTATCCTTCCCAGCGATGAAGATCAGCAAACAGCTATTAGGTTGTTCCATTTGATTGTTGGATTGCAAAACGGATCTGTTCCCAAAAGCTCTTTACCGTTGCTTAGTCCAACAAAGGTCTCTAGAGGGTCGATTCCGTGTAGGCGAGCTGAGTTTAGATTTCGTCATTGGGAATCTTTTTGTACCGTTTATCGACTAGGATTCGCCGGACAAGGGTTGCTGTCTTGGAACACGGTTGAAAGGCGTATAGATCAAAACAATAAGCGGCGCCTTAAAGCAAGGGAGCTTGGACTGTCTCAGGTGAAATTCACGGTTAAAGTTTGCAGGGACCCTAATAATCCAGATGAATTTACTATTGTTGGAGGGACATTTGTTACATATCCAAAGAAAATGCCTTGGGAGCACCAATTGCGATGTCGCTTAGCAATTACGCTCTCTGTGGGTGAACTAGAGCGGGACGATGAACAGTTTGCTCGACAACTTCAAGAAGAGCTGCGCAGAAAAAAATATCGGGAATCTCTTGAAGGACGAGTGATTCAGTTTTCGGTTGAAGGATGGAGTGGAAAGAGTGTTAGAGATTTTGGCTCCCTAGAACTTTAGGTTTACTCTGAGTCTTCCGAAACCTCGCACGCCCTCCTGATTTCTTCTAAGCTTGCGCTGAGCTTGTTTACTCCTTCTATAAGCTCAGGGGACCGCAATGTTCGCTCAATAGCTCTAGAAAAATCAGACAGCGCTCTAGACATAGACTCAAGGACCTCTCTCTGATCTTCCAGGGTGATAGTAAGTCTTGGGAGTCCGCCAGGAAAAAGGCTATTGCATGTTATTGGCAAAGGAACTGGCATCGGTAAACCTTTTGGCGTGCCCCACCACTGTCCATCTACCCTCTGTGGGTCTTCGTACTGATTTTCTTCGCAGAAGGTTTGAATATTTGGCGGGATATCTATATCTGTCATGAGGCTTGAAGAGATTTGATGTTGAGCTTCGTTATCACGTATACGATGACATCTACCATCCGTCTGACAGGGTCGGAAACGTCCCCATTGTTAATGGCGACTTTCAAAAAGTTTTCTTCGTGTACTACGGATCTTTGCTTAGCAAATCCAACAATCTCGCCCCAGGTAAGATTGCCTTCGCAAATCAGATCCTGATCTTTTAATGTCAACTAAGTAAAACAACAACAACAAAAT
>ERZ1740067.1038-NODE-1038-length-20216-cov-8.242547_pt1 | contig 20216 bp, 20 predicted proteins | sample MGYA00581736_ERZ1740067 | MGnify/ENA primary metagenome ERZ1740067 (study PRJEB43018, sample SAMN04849236) | marine metagenome | isolation source: floating plastic debris | place: Pacific Ocean | collected 2008-08-27 | study: EMG produced TPA metagenomics... | reverse complement strand
GCCCATGACATGCGGCTGCGCATAAGGGCGCATAAAGGCATTTCAAAGCGCATCACGCTTCCAGGGCACAACATGAAGCTCGGACGCGGCGGCATCCGGGAGATTGAGTTCTTCACCCAAACCCAGCAGTTGATTTCGGGTGGCCGTGATCCGGATTTGCGCGTGCGCGGCACGCTAGATGGTATGGTCCGGTTGGCGCAGAAGGGGTGGATCCCCAATGAGGCGGCGGTGGATCTCAGCGATCACTACACGTTTCACCGCACGGTGGAGCATCGCCTGCAGATGATCCATGACGCGCAAACCCATTCTCTGCCGCGCAGCCCGGACGGGTTCGAACGGCTGGCCGCGATGATGGATTGCGACCGTGCAGAGTTGGAGAGTGAGCTTTTCGATCGCCTGAGCGCCGTCCACTCCCGCATTGAGACCTTTTTTACCCACGATGAGCCGGTGCAAGCCCCTGCGAAGGTAAGTGAAAAACTGGATCAGTCTATTATCGCGCGGTGGTATAGCTATCCCGCATTGCGCTCTTCTCGGGCACAGCAGGTTTTTCGCCGGTTGCAGCCCGACATTCTGTCTCGGCTGTCGCAAGGGGTTGATACGCAGGCGGCGCTCTTGGCGTTTGATGGTTTTCTGGCGGGATTGCCTGCGGGCGTGCAGGTTCTGTCGATGTTTGAGGCGCGTCCGCAGCTTTTGGATCTTTTGGTCGATATCGCGGGCACCGCGCCCGGGCTGGCAAAGTATCTGTCGCGCAATGCCACGGTCTTTGAGGCCGTGATTGCGGGGCATTTCTTCTCTGACTGGCCCGGAGAGGATGGGTTGCGAGAGGAGCTGTCAAAGCATCTGGAGGCTCAAGAGGATTACGAACGGCAACTGGATGCAGCGCGTGCCTGGGCCAAGGAATGGCATTTTCGTGTGGGCGTGCATCATTTGCGCGGACTGATTGATGCCGATGAGGCAGGCCTTCAATATGCCCATTTGGCGGCGGCTGTTGTGGGCGCGCTCTGGCCGATTGTGCTGGCTCAGTTTGCTTTGAAACATGGAGCACCACCCGGCCGTGGGGCGATCGTGCTGGCCATGGGATCGCTTGGGGCGGGCAAGCTCAACGCCAGCTCTGATCTCGATCTCATTGTGATCTATGATGCGCCCAGTGACGGCAGCTCCGAGGGGCCTCGCCCGCGCTCCTCCCGCGCCTATTATGCCCGTGCGACCCAGGCGCTTATCACCGCGCTCACCGTACCCATGGCAGAAGGACGGCTCTATGAGGTGGATATGCGCCTGCGCCCCTCGGGCAACCAGGGGCCCGTGGCCACCAGTTGGGCGGCCTTTCAATCCTATCAGCAAGAAGAGGCCTGGGTGTGGGAACATCTGGCGCTGACCCGTGCGCGCACCGTGGCCGGGCCTGCAGAACTCTCTCGCGATGTAGAGGCGTTTCGCGCCAATCTCCTTAGCGTCAAAGGCGACCCTGCGCGCGTTTTGGCGGGGGTCGTGGATATGCGCACGCGCATCGCCGAGGCAAAATCGCCCGCAAGCGGGTGGGACACAAAGCTCGGCGCCGGTCGCATGCAGGACATTGAGCTGATGGCACAGGCGGGCGCCTTGATCGCGGCTGAAACGCGGCGAGATGTGCTTTCTGGTCTGGCATCCGGGTCTCGGATCGGCGTTTATGACGGGACGAGCGAAGGCGTGTTGCGACAGGCCTATCAGCTGTGCTGGACCATCACGCAGATTGCCCGGCTGCTTGGGGACACGGCGCTTGATCTGGACAAGCTGGGTCAGGGGGGATGTGCCATGCTCTTGCGGGACACGGGTTTTGCGACGCTTGATGGGTTGGAAAGAGGGCTTGACGAGATGGTCACTGCGGCGGCACAGGTGATTGAACAGGTGCTGCGCGATAAAGGAGAGCCGCAACATGGTGCATGATCCGCTGGATCCCAAGGGGTTGATCTTTGAAGCCTATCGCATTGACGGCATCACCTGGGGCGAGTGCCGGTCCATTTTCCTGGATTGGGCCCTGTCCTTGCCGGATGGCGCCGATGCGCGCCCGTCGATTGACGCGCTCATTGAACGCTATGGCGCGGACAATGACGATCATCCGATGACCGCGGTGTTGCGCGAAGGCCAGCAAGCGGCCCTGCGCCCGAAGCGCCGCGGTGGCTGGCGATCCAAGGATCGTCCGGCGCAGGCCTGAGCGGGATACGTCAAAGCTGAAAGCGGGTTTACACGGTTTCGGGCGGTAAAAACCGCTGTTTCGTTGTCATTTTGTCTAAAATGCGCCTCATTTCATGGGCAATTTCTTTCTCCGAGGGACGGAGCCGTGTCCATAAAGACCTGAAAACAGGCCGGACAAGGCACCTCAAGAGTAGAATGGAGGTTGCCATGACAGCTATGAAGACACCTATGAAATTGATCTTTGGACTCCTCGCGAGTCTTGCACTGACTGCCTGCGCCAGCGCGCCGGTTGAAACCACGCGAAACGTGCCTGGAACAGCACCCACAGAGCGCCTGGCCGCAGCGCCGGTGCCCTCGTCGTTTGACATTCAGACGGTGCTGGTTGAAGTGCCGCGAACACTGGAGGTGTCTGAGCGCAACCGGTTCTATCCGGGTGGAGACATCGTGTGGCGGGAAGACCCGGTGGGAGACCGTCATTCTCAGGTGCAAAAGATCGTTGAAAACGCAATGGTGCAAGGCATTCGCCAGATGACGCCGGGCACCGTGCCCGCGCAGCTTCATATCGAAGTGACCCGCTTTCACGCATTGACAGAAAAAGCCCGCTACACTGTGGGCGGGGTGCATTCCATCCAATTCAACATGTCGCTGCGGGATCCTGTCACGGGACAGCTCTTTGGTGAGCCGAAGTTTGTGAAAGCCGATTTCAAAGCCCTTGGAGGCAAAGCGGCATTCGCGGCAGAAAAGGTCGGGAACACCCAAAAGGTGCGCATCACCAATCACTTGATCGGTGTGATCCAATCTGAAATGACCCAACCCGGCGGGTATGTCGCCGATAACCTGGGCCTTTTCGGCGCGCTCAACCAACTCTGAGCTTTCCGAAAATCGTGAAACCGCTTAAGGGGACGGCCATGACGCCGTCCTCTTTGCCTGTGATCCGCCTGAAACCCAAAGCCAATGCGCGCGCCATTCGGCACGGGGCCCCTTGGGTCTATGACAATGAGGTGGTCACGGACAGGCGCACGAAGAAAATCGCGCCGGGGACAGTGTGTGTATTGGAAGACGTCGAACGCGCGCCCTTGGCCATTGTCGGCGTCAACCCGGCCTCAAAAATCTTCGCGCGGGTTCTGGAGCGTGATCTCACTCGATCGATTGATCAGGCATGGCTGCACGACAAGCTGCGCGCGGCCCTGCTTTTGCGGCAAAAGCTTTATGACGATCCGTTCTACCGTCTGATTCATGCGGAGGGTGACGGCTTGCCGGGCGTGGTGATTGACCGATTTGGGGCGTGCGCCGTTTTGCAGCCCAATGCCGCATGGGCGGAGGGTCTCTTGCCGGAATTGGTCGCGGCGTTGCGTGATGTGACGGGTGTTTCTCATGTGATCAAAAACGCCGCCGGTCGTGCGCGCAGTCTCGAAGGGCTGGATGATCAAAGCGAGGTCTTGCTGGGCAGATGGCCGGATGGCCCGGTCGAGGTCAGCATGAATGGGGCGATCTATTTGGCGGATCTCAAGGACGGTCAGAAAACCGGGCTCTTTTACGATCAACGCCCGAACCATGCTTTCGCGGCCCGCCTGGCAAAAGATGCGCGTGTGCTGGATGTGTTTTCCCATGTGGGTGGGTTTTCTTTGGCAGCACTTGCCGCTGGGGCAAAAATGGCCTTGGCCGTTGATGGATCGGCCGCGGCGCTTGAATTGGCCAGCGATGCCGCCAGACGGATGGGACGAGCCTCTGATTTCGACACGCGGCAAGGCGATGCCTTCGACACGCTGGCGGCACTTGCAGAGGACGGCGCCGAATTTGATGTGGTGATCTGTGATCCGCCAGCCTTTGCGCCCAACAAACAATCGCTGGAGGCCGGGTTGCGCGCCTATGAGCGGGTGGCGCGCTTGGCCGCGCCCTTGGTGGCCAAGGGGGGCATTTTGGGGCTTTGTTCGTGCTCTCATGCGGTGGATCTGGCCAAGTTTCGATCGGCCAGCGTGCGCGGGATCGGACGGGCAGGGCGTCGCGGGGCATTGATACATACGGGCTTTGCTGGCCCCGATCATCCGCAACATCCTCAGCTGGCCGAAACGGCCTATCTCAAGGCGCTCTTTTTTCGGTTATGAAGGCGCTTCTGGACACCTGCGTGATCTACCCCACTGTGATGCGGGAGATGCTTCTTGAAGTGGCCAAAGCGGGCGGGTTTGAACCGCTCTGGTCGGCACGGATCCTGGAGGAGTGGCAGCGCGCGGCGATAAAGCTTGGCCCGGACGGGGTGGCGCAAGCGGCGGGCGAACTCGTTATGCTCAAGCGGGATTGGCCGCGCTCTGAGGTGACGTGGCCTGCGTCGTTAGAGGCGCGCCTATGGTTGCCGGACCCTGCGGATGTGCATGTGCTGGCCGCTGCCATTGCCGGGCATGCTGCTGCGATAGTGACCGTCAATGCCAAGGATTTTCCGCGCGGTGTTCTGGCCGAAGAAGGTCTGTCGCGGGCCGATCCGGATGCGTTTTTGGTGGGGCTTCATGCGGCGCAACCCGACATGGTGGCGGGTGCGGCAGAGCGTGTTCTGGCGCGCGCCAATGCGTTTTCGGGGCAGATTTGGGAGATGCGGGTGCTGCTCAAGAAGGCCAGGTTGCCGCGCATGGGCAAAGCCTTGACGCGGTAGGATGTGCTTGTGTCTGGGCGGCTCATCTCTCCCTTTCGGGCGAGCCTCGCCTCAGTTTGCCCTTTTCACGAACTGCAAGAGGTGTTGTGTGGATGGGTCTTTGGCCTCGGCGCTGGCCTCGCCGGAGAGGATCTTTTCCATGTCTTTGGCCAGAACCTTTCCCAATTCCACGCCCCATTGGTCGAAGGAGTTGATGCCCAATATGACGCCTTCCACGAAGACGCGATGCTCATAGAGCGCTATGATTTGCCCCAGGACAAATGGGGTCAGTGTCTTGTAGATCAGGGTTGAAGAGGGGCGGTTGCCGGAGAACACCCGGTGCGCCGCCTGACGTTCCAGCTCTGCGCCGGAAAACCCGGCCTCTTGCATCATCTTGCGTGCCTCATCCATGGAGCGCCCGCGCATGAGCGCCTCTGATTGCGCCAGACAATTGGCGATAAGCAGCGCGTGGTGATGGGCCAGCTCTGCCTCATGCCCCTTGGCCGCCACCATGAATTCACAGGGGATGACCCGCGTGCCCTGGTGGATCAGTTGATAAAATGCGTGCTGGCCGTTGGTGCCGGGCTCGCCCCAGACAATGGGGCCGCTGCCATTTTCGACGGGGCTGCCCTCCATCGTGACACCCTTGCCGTTGCTTTCCATTTCCAGCTGCTGGAAATAGGCCGCCAGGCGCGAAAGCCGTTGGTCATAGGGCAGGACCGCGCGGGAGGCATAGCCGCAAACATGGCTGTGCCACAAACCTGTCAGGGCCAGCATGACGGGCATGTTACTCGCCAGCTGTGCTGTGCGAAAATGGATGTCCATGCTCTCGCCACCGCGCAGAAACTCGGTGAACGCTGCTTCACCAATGGCAATCATCAGAGACAGCCCGATCGGCCCCCACATGGAGTAGCGCCCGCCCACCCAATCCTCAAAACCGAACACGCGGTCTGGCGTGATGCCAAAGGCCGCGGTTTTGTCTTCCGCGCTGGAGAGGGCTGCGAACTGATCGCCCGGGCGTGCGACCGCATCCGCCATCCAGCGACGTGCGGTTTGCGCGTTGGTGATCGTCTCAATCGTGGTGAAGGTCTTGGAGGCGACAATGACCAGGGTTCTGGTTGGATCGAGATTTTTGAGCGCGTCGGCAATGTCTGCGCCGTCCACGTTGGAGACAAAATGAAAGCGCGGGCCGTCATGGTAGGGCGCCAGGGCAAGCGTGGCCATTTCAGGGCCCAGATGCGAGCCGCCAATGCCAATATTGACGACATCGGTGATGGATCCACCTGCGCCTTGAAATGCACCCGATCTGACGTCTTCGGCAAAGCGTCCCATGCGGGCCAGGGTGTCTTTGACCTCTGGCATGACGTCCTTGCCATCCACCTCGACCGGGCCACCCGACAGGTTGCGCAGCGCCGTGTGAAGGACAGCCCGGCCTTCTGTTTCGTTGATCTTTGCGCCAGAAAACATCGCATCGCGGCGCGCCTCTACGCCCTGGGCCTCAGCAATCGCGATCAGCTGATCCCGCGCAGGCCCGTCCATGCTTGTCTTGGAGTAGTCAAAAAGGAGGCCGTCTGCACGCACGGAGAAAGCCTCGGCTCGGTCGGGATCCTTCATGAGATCCAGAATGGTGGGTCGGGTTGCGTCCTTAAGTGTCTCCCACATGGAGGCGCTCCTTGCGTAGTTTATGGCGAAACCGACGCCTTGCCGCGGGGCAATCGATAAGGTCACGATCCACGCTCACTCCGCCCAATGTATGTCTGCCCTGTCCAGTACCGCGGCGATCGGGGCCTCTTCCGGTGGCAGGTGAACAGCCCGCTCTAGCGCGTCTTTCTTGGCCGCGCCCGTGATCACAACATGCAGAGCAACCGCATCTCTGAGCACGCGCGCAGAAAGGCTGATCCGTGTCTCTGGCTGGCCTTCTGGAACTTGTACTGTGAGGACAGGCGCCTCTGGGCCAAGCGCGGCACTCAGACCAGGCGCGCCGGGAAAGAGAGAGGCCGTGTGCATGTCTGCGCCCATGCCGAGAAGGCAGACATCAATCGGCAAAGCGGGTTCAACGCCTTCTGTCAATTTCTCCAGCGCGGCATGTGGTGTCAGACCTTCCTCATGCAGCGGGACCATCTGCGCAGCGGCGGCGCGCCCGGTGAGGAGCCGTTCGCGCACCAGCTTTGTGTTGGATCTTGGATCATCTTCGGGCACCCAACGCTCATCGCTCAAAAGCACGCGCACACGAGCCCATTCCAGATCGACCGCGCTCAACGTGTCAAAGATCGGGCCGGGCGTCGTGCCCCCGGGCACCACAAAAAGAACGGTTTCCGTCCGTTCCAGCGCTTGGCGCAAATTTGAGGCAAGCCGATCTGCAAGCCTCAACGCGAGCATATCCAGATCAGGATACTCGTGAAAGGTCATGCCTTGATCTCCCGCCAGCGGCGCCCGTCGCGGTGCATGAGCATGAGCGCGTCGTCCGGGCCGGAGCTGCCGGTCGCATAGGTCAGCGGTGCCTCACCGCGATCCTTCCATCCTTCGATGATCGCATCGGTCCAGGCCCAGGCGGCCTCGACCTCATCGCCGCGCATGAAAAGCGTCTGGTTGCCGCGGATCACATCCATGATCAGCCGCTCATAGGCGTCTGGGAAATCGGCCTCTTCGGGGCCAAGCGCCTCGGCGAAAGACATGTCGAGGGGCACATCCACAAGGCGCATGCCGCCGGGGCCGGGCTCTTTGATGGTGACGCCCAATTCAATGCCTTCATTGGGCTGCAGTTTGATGGTCAGGATATTGGAGTGCCGGCCACTGTCCTCGTCAAAGATCGAGTGGGGCGCGTCTTTGAAGACCACGGCGATTTCACTTGTCCGCTCGCGCAGCCGCTTGCCGGTGCGCAGGTAGAAGGGCGTGCCCGCCCATCGCCAATTGCTGACGCGGGCGCGTAAGGCGACATAGCTTTCGGTTTTTGTATCGCGGTTGCCACTTGATGGATGTAACCCGGCCGTTCGCCATTGCCTTCATACTGGCCGCGCACGACATCCTCGGGTCCAACTGGATCCAGAGCACGAATAACCTTCAGTTTTTCGTCGCGCACCGCATCTGGTTTGAATTTGGCCGGGGGCTCCATCGCGATCAGGCACAAAAGCTGCATCAGATGGTTTTGCATCATGTCGCGCATCGCACCTGCGCGGTCATAGTAATCACCCCGCGTGCCAATGCCCACGACTTCGGCCACGGTGATCTGAATGTGGTCAATGTACTGGCTGTTCCACAGCGGTTCAAAAAGCAGATTGCCAAACCGGATCGCCATCAGGTTCTGGACCGTTTCTTTGCCGAGATAGTGGTCAATGCGATAGATCTGTTCTTCGCTGAAATGCGTTGCAATGGCACGGTTGAGCTCTTTGGCGCTTTGAAGATCGCGGCCAAAAGGCTTTTCCACCACGATGCGCGCCTTGTCATCCACCATGCCGATGTCATGCAGTTTTTCCGCCAGTGGCCCGAAAAGCCGTGGTGCAACGGAAAAGTAATACGCTCTGATGCGGCCCGGCCGGGTCAGATCCTTGAGTTTGGGCCAGCCTTCGTCGCCCAACGCGTCGAGCACGACGTAGTGCAACATCGCCAGAAACGCCTTCAGAGATGCGGGTTGATCCTCGCCATGGTCACAGTCATGGCCCTGGTTAAATTCCGCAATCGCCTCAGCGGCGAACTGTCGATAGCCTTCTGTGTCCATTTCGGCGCGCGCAGCACCGATGATGCGCACATCCCCCTGGATCTGGCCCGCACAGAATCGACGGAAGAGACCAGGTAGGATCTTGCGCCGGGCCAGATCGCCGGTGCCGCCATAGATGACCAGATCGAACGGCTCAACAGGAATGACGCGTGAGACCATGAGGTGTGCCTCAAAAAAAGGGCGCGATCGCGTCTTCGACCGTGATTTAGCGCAAGCGTATCACGAACCTGTCAGCGAAAGGCGATTGCAATTTGGGTCAAAAAAAGCAGGTTACAGCGGGAAAGCAATAGAATTCGGGCAGATCCATGAAAGATGTGGCGCCGCTCACGGCCAATGCGGGAAAGTTTGTCGACCCAAAGATGACGGCAAAGGGCGAACGGCGCGCACATGTGGCTCTGACACGGCCCGAAACGCTTTGGTTCAATACCGGCACGCTGTGCAACATTGCGTGCCTGAATTGCTACATCGAAAGCTCACCCACCAACAATCGTTTGGTCTACATCACCGAGGACGAGGTGTCCGAGTATCTCGATCAGCTTGATGAGCGGCAATGGAACCTGCGGGAGATCGCGTTTACGGGCGGTGAGCCGTTTATGAACCCGCAGATGATCGGTATGGCGCGAGCGCCGCTTGAGCGTGGGTATGACGTGCTGATCCTGACAAATGCCATGCGCCCGATGATGCGCAAGAAGATGATGGATGGGGTCTTGGAGCTGCACGAGGCCTTTGGCAAGAAACTGACCCTGCGGATCTCAGTCGATCACTGGAACCCGGAAAACCACGAAAAAGAGCGGGGGAAGGGCAGTTTTGATCGGATGCTGGAAGGGATGTGCTGGCTGCGCGACAACGGCGTGCAGATGACTGTTGCCGGTCGCAGCATCTGGGGTGAAAGCGATGCGGATGCGCGCGCGGGCTACCAACGGCTTTATGAACAGTACGGGTTTGAGGTCGATGCGATGAACCCGGGCGCCACGGTGCTCTTTCCCGAGATGGACGAGCAAGTAGAAGTGCCCGAGATAACAACGGCGTGCTGGGGCATACTCGATAAGTCGCCCAGTGACGTGATGTGTGCCTCGTCGCGCATGGTGGTGAAGCGCAAGGGAGCAGACAAGCCAACGGTTCTGGCCTGCACGCTGCTGCCCTATGATGAGCAGTTTGAAATGGGCGAAACGCTCAAAGAGGCGGAAGCGCCGGTCAGTCTCAACCACCCGCATTGCGCCAAATTCTGCGTGCTTGGCGGGGCGAGCTGTTCGGCCTGAGGGTCATGCCTTCGGGGATATTTTAACCAGAAGAAACACGTGATCCCGGGCCCTATTTCTTGGGATCTTCCTCGTCGTTTCGGGTCAGTCGACCGATTGTAAAGGACGTGCGTGGCAGCCAGACATAGCTGGTCTTTTGGTCTTGGGTCGGGCGCACCCGCATTCTCACGATGCCAAAAAGAATGAGCACAGCATGGGCCGCAGCAATCATCATGAACATTGCGGCGGGCCCATAGCGTTCGATCAAGCCTGAGGCCACCAGAGGGGCTGCGATCGCCCCCACGGCGAAAAAGAACATGAGCGCGGCGGCCAGTTCAACGCGTTCTTCAGGTGTGGCAAAATCATTGGCATGGGCGGCGGCGACGGAATAGATCGGGAAAGAGGTCAGCCCAAAGAAAAAAGCGGTGAGCATGATGCCGTTCACGCTGAGCCCCTGCACGCTGGCGGTGACGATGCAACTGGTGATGGCCGCGATCGAGAGGCCAATCATCACATGGCGTCGGTCATACTTGTCCGCAAGCCAGCCGACCGGGATCTGTGACAGAGCGCCTCCGAGGATGAAGACAGCCAGAAAATAGGCGATCTGGTCGATGGCGAGCCCAACTTTGTCGCCGTAAAGCGGGCCAACCATGCGAAAGGTGGCGCCCGAGAGAGAGGCAACAACCACGCCCAAAGCAGCCATGGGCGATGCGCGAAACGCCAAAGAGGGGCGGAGGCGTGGGGCGGAGGGCGTATCCGGCTGTCGCCGTTTGGTCAGGACAAGTGGCAACAGCGAGGCGCAGCAAAATATCGCGAGAATGTTGTAGGAGACGTAGGATGCCGGCTCCAGCACAGAGATCATCATCTGCGCCACAAGTTGCCCGCCCATATCTGTGACGCGATAAAAGCCCATGGTGCGCCCGCGGGTTTGATTGGTGATTTTCGCGTTGAGCCAAGCCTCGATGACGGTGTAACAGCCCGCGACGCACATGCCCGAGGCCACGCGCATCGCGCCCCAGGCCCACGGATCCACGACCAGCATATGCGCCATGAGCCCGATGGTGCCGGCTGCTGTGAAGGCTGCAAAAGCCCGCGCATGCCCGACCGAGCCCATCAGGCGCGGTGCCCACCAACAGCCGATGAAAAAGCCAAGAAAATGCGCCGAGCCCAGAGCGCCAATCTGCGTGGTGGTGAACTCCAGCGTGATGCCCGACAGCGCATCGAGCGGGCCTACGCCGCCCGAAGAGAGCTGCATCAAAATGACGGATAAAAAGAGCGCCGCAAAGGAAATGACCATACCCATGGGCCAGCTATGCCATGTTTCACAGCAAAGGGCAGGGGGGGTGTCACATTTTATCCCTCATAGGGCCTGAGCCATGTGACGAGGTAACGAGGCACCGCCAAAGACCACGTGGCTTCTTTCTTTTTGAAAATACCCAAATCCCGGATGCGCGTCAGGGCGCTATTTTTCGATATAGGCGATGATGTTGAGATCAATCTGATCGGCCACAAAGCCGGGAAATCCGTTGGCGCCAAAGGCGGACCGGCTGACCGATCCCAAAAGCTGCACGATGAGACGCGAACGGTCCGTGCGTTCTGTTCCCTGTTGACGGTAGAGCCCCGCGGTCATCGTCACGGGCCGCGTGACACCACGAATTGTGAGGTCGCCTGTCACTTTGGCCCCGCGCAGACTGCCCTCAATCTTGGTCGAGGTGAATTTAATCGTCGGGTGGGCTTTGGTATTGAGAACATTGGGGCCCTTCATGGTCGACGTCATGAAGAGCGCCCCGGCATTGGCTTGGGCTGCGTTCAGGGTGACAGTCACGCGGCTGCGGGCGATGTTGTCGAGGTCAAGATCCATCACGGCGGTGGAGACCGGCATGCGTCCCTGACGCGGATTGCCCTGAAATTGATAGGTAAAGCCCACCACCGATTGATCCATGTCGAGCGTGTAACTTTCTGGCGCGGCCACGACCGGGGCGGCGCTGATGCATGTCATTAAGACGAAAAGGTGGATGAGCTGTCTCATGAAGATGGTTTTAGGCGTATTTTCCGCCGTGACCATTCACAAGCCTTCACCCTCATGCGAGGGCGGTCTCAGCTGAGCTCAATTTGACTGTCCCCATGAGCCACAAGCTGCCATGTGCCGGGCCGTCCTTGCAGATGCCAGCTTTTCTGCGGGGCTGTGCGAGCGCGGCGGCGGGACAGTGTCCAGCACGGGTTTTGAGGTGCGTGATGCTGCGCCATATGCCAGCGTGTCTCGATCCCGGGGGCCCCGCCATCACCGGGGGTCAGCAGCAGGCCCATGGGGGGCACGCGCCCGTCCTTGGCGCCGCTTTCTGCGGCCAGATGCAGCCGTCGCACCGGGGTCATCGCGGGCGGCTCGGGCATTTCGGCCACCACAAGCGGCACCGCCCCGCTGCGCAACACCTCTTCCAAGGACCACAGGATATCATCTGGCCGGCGCACGGATACGAATGTGAAGCGCGCCGGATCCACCAGGGCCAGCATGCCTTCGGGATTGAGCGTTTCCGCCTGCCAGGACGGCGTGATCCAGAAAACATGACCAGACAGAGCCTTTGCCACCATCAGTGCGAAGAGATGCCGGGCATTGCCGCACACCTCATGGGCGCGGGCCTGGGGCAGGCTGATCTCCTCCATCAGTTTCAGCTCGGGACCCGTCCGATGGGTGTGGCGCGTCAGAAGCTGTGTATTGGCAAGGGCATTCATCACGCAATGCTACAATGTTCACTAAATGTTCTCAACCCTAAAACGCACCCGACCCACCGGCGAGACCGGAGCGAAAGCGACGGGTGAGCGGCCCCTATACCCCCTGCATCAAACGCGCTACACCGTACCCAACCAAACCGAAGGATCCCCCAACATGCAAAGAAACCCGCTTGGCCGCACCGGGATTGAGGTGAGTGCGCTCTGCCTTGGCTCCATGACTTGGGGCACTCAAAACACCGAGGCCGAGGGCCATGGCCAAATCGATATGGCGCTCGATCACGGCATCGATTTTATCGACACCGCTGAGATGTATCCGGTGAACCCGATCTCTCCTGAGACAACGGGCTTGACGGAGACCATCGTCGGCACCTGGTTTGCCAAGACCGGACGCCGCAACGATGTGATCCTCGCCACCAAACACTCAGGGGCAGGGTTCAAAGGCGCCCGCGATGGCGCACCCATTTCGGCCAAAACCATCCCGGACGCCGTCGAAGGATCGCTCAGACGCCTGCAAACCGATGTGATCGACCTCTACCAGTTTCACTGGCCCAATCGCGGCAGCTACATGTTCCGCCAGAATTGGACCTATGACCCGTCCAGCCAGGACCACGCAGACACCATGGCCCACATGGAGGAGACGCTTGGCGCGTTGCAGGCGGAAGTCGACAAGGGGCGCATCCGGGCCTTTGGTCTTTCCAATGAAAGCGCTTGGGGCACGTCGAACTGGCTGCGGATCGCTGAGGAAAAAGGCGGGCCGCGCGTGGCGTCTATCCAAAATGAATACTCCCTCATGTGCCGCCTCTATGACACGGATCTGGCAGAGCTTTCAGTGAATGAAGACGTGGGCCTTTTGGCCTTTTCGCCACTGGCTGCGGGATTTCTGACCGGCAAGTACCAAAACGGGCAGGTGCCCGAAGGCTCGCGTATGGCGATCAACAGCAACCTTGGCGGCCGCCGCACGGACAAGTCATATCTGGCGGTAGACGCCTATCTGAACGTGGCTGAGAAACATGGGCTTGACCCCACGCAAATGGCCCTCGCATGGTGTCTGACGCGCCCCTTCATGTGCTCTGCCATTTTTGGCGCAACGTCCGAGGCGCAATTGCAAACCGCGATCGGCGCGGCGGATGTACAGCTCTCTGACGAGGTGCTTGATGATCTCAATACGGCGCATCAGGCACATCCGATGCCCTATTGAGCCAAAATCCTGCCTCTCTCTGGGTGCGCGCGCTTGCCCCTGTGACATGGCTTGGCTACACCGGAAGAAGAGCAGACGTGGGGCAGGCACATGCGTATTCTGATCACCAATGACGATGGCATTGACGCGCCGGGTCTCGAGGTTATGCATGAGATCGCCATGGCGCTTGCCGGTTACGATGGCGAAGTGTGGACGGTGGCGCCAGCCTTTGAGCAATCAGGCGTCGGCCACTGCATTTCCTACACGCATCCCCTGATGATCTCGGCCGTGGGCGAGCGGCGCTTTGCAGCGCAAGGCTCGCCTGCGGATTGCGTTCTGGCCGCGTTTCACGAGGTGATGACAGATGCGTTGCCCGACATTGTCTTGTCCGGGGTCAATCGCGGCAACAATTCTGCCGAGAACGCCATGTATTCGGGCACGATCGGTGCGGCGATGGAGGCGGCTCTGCAAGGTGTGCCTGCGATTGCCCTGAGCCAGTTTTATGGCCCGCGCAACGTCAACCTGGACGACAAGTTTGAGACCGCGCGCGCGCACGGGCTCAACTGCGTGCGGACTATTTTGGACAAAGCGCCCTGGGACAAGACGGATTACGGCATGTTCTACAACGTCAATTTTCCGCCCGTTCCAGCAGCAGATGTCAAAGGCATGCGGGCTGTGCGGCAAGGCTATCGCGGGGATGGCAGGTTCGGAATGAAGCCGGCAGATGCCCCATCGGGGCGCACCTTCATGTGGATCACTGGTGCCAATCAACAGGATCCGTCAGGCGACGATACCGATGCCACGGTCAATCTCGATGGCTACATTTCTGTCACGCCGATGCGGGCGGATCTGACAGCCCACGATGCTCTGGAGGCGCTCAAAGTCATCGAATGAGCGTAGACCCCGCCCATATCGCCGAACGCAAAATGCAGTTCCTCTTTGCTCTGCGGTCGCGTGGGGTGACCGAGGCGCGGGTGCTTTCGGTCATGGAACGCGTGGATCGCGGCCTTTTCGTGCGGGGTCACTTCGCAGATCGGGCCTATGAGGATATGCCGCTTCCCATCGGGTGTGGGCAAACCATCTCGCAGCCTTCGGTCGTCGGGCTGATGACGCAGGCGCTCAAGCTGTCTGGCCGCGAGAAGGTGCTCGAGGTTGGCACCGGCTCTGGCTATCAGGCCGCGATCCTGAGCCAGTTGGCGCGACGGGTTTACACGGTGGATCGCCACAAGCGGCTGGTGGTGGAAGCTTCAGCAATTTTTCGCGACCTGGATCTGACAAATATCACTGCTGTGACCGCCGATGGCAGCCATGGCTTGCCTGATCAGGCGCCGTTTGACCGGATTTTGCTCACGGCGGCCGCTGAGGATACGCCGGGGCCGCTCTTGGCGCAGTTGAAAATCGGGGGTATCATGGTGCTGCCGGTTGGGCAGTCTGATGCAGTGCAAAGTCTTATTCGGGTGTCGCGCAGTGCGACAGGATATGACTATGATGAGCTTACCCCGGTGCGCTTTGTCCCCTTGGTAGAGGGCATTGGCCGCGACGGTTGATGCAGACAGGTGCCGTAAGAATGAGGCAAACAGCCCCCGCTGGTGATAAGAGGGGCCAGGACATGAGGACCTGATCGAGATGACGTCATACGCAGTGAGATATAGCCTTTGGATGGGCACTGCTCTGGTGATTGCCGGCTGTTCTGGCCCGGCTGATTTTGACGTGCGAGGAGGCTTTGGAGACGCGCCCTCCACGGCAGAGGCCGCGCGTAATGCCACGGCGACAGCCAACCGGCCTGTGCCCGACGCCCGCGGGGTGATTTCTTATCCTAGCTATCAGGTCGCGGTGGCGCAGCGCGGCGACACGGTGAACAGCCTCGCCGCTCGCGTGGGCACGGACGTGTCGCAACTGGCGCGCTTCAATGGTCTGCAGCCCGGCGACACCTTGCGCGATGGTGAGATTGTCGCCTTGCCCGGTCGGGTCAGCGAACCTGCAGGCGGGCCGATCACACCCGGCGCGGTCGATATCACATCGCTTGCCGGCTCTGCCATTGACGCCGCTGATGCCTCAGGCAGCGGCAATGTGACCACATCGACGCTGGAACCGGCCCCGACAGGCCAGCCGAGGGGCGTGACCGGTGTTGAGCCCGTGCGCCACCGCGTGGCCCGTGGCGAAACCGCGTTTTCGATCTCGCGGCTCTATCAGGTGTCTGTCTCTAGCCTGGCCTCCTGGAACGGGCTTGGAAGTGACTTTGCCGTGCGAGAGGGACAGCAGCTTTTGATCCCGGTCGCCTTGGCTGCTCCGAGCGACGAACCAGAAAAGGAATTGATCGCGCTGCCAGGGGTGGGCTCACAAACTCCAGAGCCGCCGAGCGCATCGAAGCCTCTGCCGGATGAAGAAACGACGCCCGTCTCAGAGCCTGTAGAAACCGTGGCGGCCCCAGATCTGAGCGAGCCCGAACAGGCCAGTGCGGCGCGAATGATTATGCCTGTGGAGGGCGCGATTGTGCGCGAATACGCTGCTGGTCGCAATGATGGCATTTCCATTTCCGCGACGCCGGGCACGCCGGTTCGGGCCGCGGCCTCTGGGGTCGTGGCGGCGATTACGGAGGATACCAACGGCGTGCCGATTATCGTTGTAAAACATCAGGACAATCTGCTGACCGTCTATTCCAACATCGACAAAGTGGCCGTGCGCAAAGGCCAAACAGTCAGTCGCGGTGCGAAACTGGCAGAAATCCGATCCGGGGGCAGCAGGGCGATGAATTTCGAAGTGCGTGAGGGCTTTGACAGCGTCGACCCTGGCCCGTACCTGAATTAGGACGGGGCCAGCCTCCGTCGGCCTAGGCGACCAACCCGGGGTTTTTGGGGCCATAAGAAGCAAGCAGGCTCGGGTGCTTTCTGGCCGGAAATATCCCCGCCAGAAAAAATGCTGAGGCGTAGGGGCTGTCAGATCGGGATGCCGCGACGGCCTGCGAGATCGGTGAAGTACTGCCAAGCCACGCGTCCGGACCGGGCGCCGCGCGTCGCCTGCCATTCGATGGCATCGGCGCGCAGCGTGATGTCATCGATCTCGAGCCCGTAGGCATCGCAATATCCGCGGATCATTGTCAGATAGCTGTCTTGATCGCAGGGGTGAAAGCCAAGCCACAGCCCGAAGCGATCAGATAGCGAGACCTTTTCTTCGGTGGCCTCGGACGGGCTGATGGCAGAGCTGCGTTCGTTTTCAATCATGTCGCGGGGCATCAGGTGGCGACGGTTGGACGTGGCGTAGAACACCACGTTGTCGGGCCGCCCTTCAATGCCGCCGTCGAGCACGGCTTTGAGCGATTTGTAATGCTGGTCATCATGGGAAAAGCTGAGGTCGTCGCAAAACAGGATGAACCTTTCATTGCTGTCGCGCAGCAGATTTAAAAGCCGTCCGACTGAGGTGAGATCTTCACGCTGCAGCTCCACGATCTTCAGGCTGTGACCCTCGTCAAGAACGGCGGCATGCACGGCTTTGACCAAAGAGGATTTTCCCATCCCGCGCGCACCCCAGAGAAGCGCATTGTTGGCAGGAAGGCCCTTGGCGAATTGTGCGGTGTTGGCAAGGAGCGTGTCGCGCGCGCGGTCGATGCCCACGAGCAACGCCATGTCCACGCGGTTGACCTTGTGCACGGGCGCCAGATGGTCGGGATCAACATGCCAAACGAAAGCATCCGCAGCCGAGAAGTCCGGTCCGAGCATCGGCGGCGGGCTCATTCGGTCCAGGGCATTGGCGATCCGCTCTAGCGGGTCCTCCGACGCGGGTGTCACGATTTGGGCTCGCTTTCGGTGTCGTCTGCCAGGGTGTCCAGAGCGACGTCGTCGGCGAATTCTTCGTCCATCGGGTCGGCGGCGTTCGTGTCATCCTCGTCGTCGAACCAGACGCCTTCGGCGCGTAGCTTCGCCTCGCGGGTTTTTTCAACCCGGCGCACAAGGAAAATCGACACCTCATAGAGGCCATAGACCACCGTAAAGAGGATGAGCTGCGTGATGACATCTGGCGGTGTCACCAGAGCGGCCAGTACCAGGATACCCACCATGGCGTACTTGCGCACGCCACCGAGGCCCACGGCGCTGACCAGGCCTGCTTTGCCCATCAGGGTCAAAAGGACGGGCAACTGGAAGCAAATACCAAAGGCCATGATGAATTTCAGGGTGATATCGAGGGATTCGTTCACCTTGCCGAAGAACGTGATCCGGATGCCATCATCCGTTTCAGGAACCACGGCCGCGAAATTGTCGGGGATAACGGGCAGGGTTTCGTCCTGCACGATCTCGGGCGCCGAGATCACTGTGGTCATCAGGTTTGCAAAGATCGAACTGACATCGGCAAAGCCTAAGAAAAACGCCATGGCGAGCGGTGTCACCACGAAATGCGCGAAGGCCGCGCCCAAGAAGAACATGATCGGTGAGGCGATAATGAAGGGCAGGAACGCTTGTTTTTCAGATCGATAGAGGCCCGGCGCGATGAAGCGCCACATTTGATGGGCAATCACCGGGAAGGCCAGCATAAAGCCAAACACCATCGAGATCCGGAAGAGCGTGAAGAGATATTCTTGCGGGCTGGTGTACTGCATGGTGGGGGCAGGATCCCCCAATTGGCGCAGGGTTTCTTCAATCGGGGCCAAGAGGAACTGCAAGATTGGCTCGGCCATGGTGAAGGCCAGGACGATGCCGATGATGAACGCGATCACAGACCGAATGAGGCGCGTGCGCAGCTCTGCCAAATGTTCAATGAGCGGTGCGGAGCTGTTTTCGACCTCCTCATCGTCCTGGTCTGTGGTGTCGCTCATGACTTGCTCGCCGCTTTCTTTGGTTTTGGTGACGGGTCACTCGCGGGCGTGTCGGCGGCTTTCTTGGCTTTTTTAGCACCCTTGGCGGATGCGCTGGCTGCGGGCTTTGGCGCGGCTTTCTCAGCCGCTTCTGCCGCCATGCGTTCTTCCGCGATCTCCGCGGATTTTTTGGAGATTTTTTCCGCCATCTCAGCGCGTTCCGGCGTCATCTCAGCGCGTTTCGGCCCGGCCATGGTCTGTGCTGTGAAACTCTCGGTGGATTTCTTGACCTCGTTCACGGCGGTCTTCACTGGGTTTGTCGCGGCGTCAAAAGAGCGTTTTACATCACCCACACCGGCGTCATCCGCGGCATCATTCATCGCCTTGGAAAACTCCCGCGCCATTTTCTTGGCTTTGCCCACGAAATTGCCCACCGTCCGGAACATGCCCGGAAGGTCCTTCGGCCCCACGACGATGAGCGCCACGATGCCGATGACCATCAGCTCGGTCCAGCCAAGATCAAACATGGGCTAGATCAGACCTTGTCTTTTTCCTGCTCGGGGGTGACGTCTTTGGCGACGTCTGCGGCGTCCGCATTTGCAGCGTCTTCGATCTCTTTGTTGCCGTCAGCCACGCCCTTTTTGAACGACGTGATGCCTTTGCCCACTTCGCCCATCAAAGACGAGATCTTGCCACGGCCGAAGAGCACCAGCACGACCACAGCAATGAGAAGAATGCCCGGAAGGCCAATATTGTTCAGCATGCGTTTTCTCCCATCAAATGGGGCGATTACCAAGCGCCCCTTTGAATTTCCTCTGGTGTATCTAGTCCGTCCGAACGCGATGTGGAAGGACCAAAGCGGCTTTGACCGTCATTCTGGGGAAAAAAGAGCGGCTCAGCGATCAATCTTATTGGTGCGCCGCGATTGTTGAGGGGGCCGTTGGGTCTTGGCCTACGCCCTTGATTCTATGCAGGCTTAAGGCTCTTTTTCCGCGCCCCGGCAAGAACAGATACAAACCCGACCGCCAGAACCACAACGCAAATGACAAGGAGTTGTTCGTATTTATGGCCCTCGGGCAGGATCGCTGACCAGATCACACCGTCGCGTGCAAAATATGCCCAGGCCCCCGTCATAGCTGACCCAAATGCGCCGAGATAGGACCAGACGGGCACTTTTCTGTCCATGAAAAGACCCACGATCAGCACGGGCGTCAGGAACATGCTTGCGGTCCCACTAACCGCCACCGCGTCAAAAAGCGTCTGGTTTCCCCAAAGAGTGAGCCCAGTGCCGGCCACCATAAAGATCACCATGGCGATGCGCCCGCCACTGAGCGTTCGGGGCGTGAATCTCAGCTCGTCCACAACCAAACGTGCCGCGCTCGCCAGAGCGCTGTCGAGCGTGCTGAGCGCGCTGATCAGAAGGGAGACGAGCAGCGCCACGAAAATCCAGGCCGGAAACATCTGCATCCATGTGCCCAGCAGGCTGTTGTCGTATTCCGCGCCAACAAGTGCAGCCTGAATGCCAAAAAAGCCGAACGCTATGATACACAAGGTTGAGAGCCAAAACGCGTGCAGAAACGCCGCGCGCGTGGTCCGGCGATCTGCAAGAAAGCCGCGAGCCATCATCACGGGAGCATGGGCGGGATAGGAGAAAACCTGTAGGAAGGCAACGAGCAGAAGGACTTGGCCGTTCCAGGCGCCGCTTGCCCCTTCTGCTGTCAGGACCGCGCCCAAATCAAAGCCGGGGCTGACGAGCAGGGCCACAAAGGCGGCTGCAA
>ERZ1740067.1037-NODE-1037-length-20230-cov-10.758067_pt1 | contig 20230 bp, 16 predicted proteins | sample MGYA00581736_ERZ1740067 | MGnify/ENA primary metagenome ERZ1740067 (study PRJEB43018, sample SAMN04849236) | marine metagenome | isolation source: floating plastic debris | place: Pacific Ocean | collected 2008-08-27 | study: EMG produced TPA metagenomics... | reverse complement strand
TCACGCTTCTTCTAGCTTGCTTTTGTATTGCGAGATTTTGAACCAGGAACCCGCGCCGACTTCTTTTTCAAATTCGCTGATGACCCAGTCGCCGGGTTTACCGCCGCCACGTTTGGCGCTGTCGTAGAGATAGGCGACTATCTCTAGCTGCTCATCCCAAGTGGGACGAGACCCAAAAAGAGAGCCGTAGCACCAGCTAGGGTTTGGGGCCCTGCCACACTGGTCGAAAAAGGCTCTGTCGGCCCAGCTTGGTCCTCGATTACTCTTGAAAGCACGACGGCGATGGCCATGATACAGCTCAATGAGAGTTGGCACATCGCGAATTTTCCTGGCCTGGTCGTTAGAATAGATCTCGACCATATTCTCGGTATTAATAGGCCGTTCGCTAATCCATTTGTGTGCGCAGTCTGGGCATTTCACAATAAAAGAGAGAACTATGCGACCGCAAGCTGGGCAGGGCTTAGTAGGTGCTTGGCCACCGCCACCCGTTGAAGCTTGCTTGGTAGGGAGACTGTAGTCTTCTACATCTTCGGGGAAGCCTAGCCGCTGTAAGTTGCCTGCTTGGTCGAGAATAATGCCAAACTTTTTACCGGTGTGGGGAGAGATGCGCATCACTCGGCCTAGCTGCTGAAAGTGCATTGCGCTGGATTTGGTTGGGCGTAGCATGAGGCCGACTTCTACACTGGGTTCATCGAAGCCGATGCTGATGACGTTGCAGGAAGTGAGTACCATCAGCTCACCCGTCTTGAGGGCGTGGTACAGCTTTTTTCGATCTTTGATGGAGGTGTTGCCATCTACTGTGTCAGCGGTGATGCCAGCTTTGCGGAACTGTTCAGCGACATGGTTGGCGTGATCAATGTCTACGCAAAATGCGATGGTTCGCTTGTTGTGACCGATGCGGAACCACTCTTCAACAATTTTTTCGACAAGTTCGGTGCGATCGCACGCATTTTTCAAATCTCTCTCGTCGTAGTCTCCTCTCGCCGTTTTCACCTCCTCCAAGTTCGCCATACTATCTCTCGGCATACTGTAGTACTTCATCTGGGAGAGATAGCCCATATCTTGTAGCACGCTGGGCACTGGCGAAGAGACTAGCGTTTCTAGATAGTCTCCCAACTGTTCTTTACCCAGACGTAACGGAGTTGCTGTCATCACCAAGTGCACCGCGTTTGCGTGGGTTTTGAGCATTACTTTTTTACCCACTTGGCTAAAGAGAGTGATGTGCCCTTCGTCATAAAACACCACATCGGCGGGCCACTTCTGCCACCAGCGCCTTTTGGCCATGGTTTGAATGCTGGCAATTTGAATCGGTGCATCACGATTCTCTTCCCAGCCTGCTTTGATAAAGCCGCACTGCAAACCAAAGGCCTTCATTTTTTCGTAGGTTTGCCCGACCAGCACATCTAAGTGCACCAAAAACATCAGCCGCTTACCGGCCTCCTCAGCATGAGCACAAATCTGCCCACTGATAATTGTTTTACCCGCGCCCGTACCCGCAATGATGGCCACCCGTTTGTAGCCCTCGTTTAGCTCTCGGTAAAGATCGTTTACCAGCTCTACCTGATAGGGCCTGAGCTTAGGCGCAGAAGCAGGTACAGCCGGTTCAACAGCGGGCTGCGATTCGATCTCTTCGTGGGTGGTGTCAGGCATAGGCACGAGTACATGCAGTCGGCCTCGCTGGGAAAACCAACACACGCTGTGTAGATAACTATCGTTCAATAGGATAAACGCAGAGAAGCCCCTTTGCCATCTTTAGCCAGCAAACGACAGAATACAAAGCGCACTAATGCCGACGCAAGTAACTACACAAATGTAAAGGCTGAGCTTTGCAATGACAGGCCATTGTTGCCCTTCACAACACCAATTAGCTCATCTTTACTCTCCGTCTTTAGGAATATCCACTGTGCGTTGCCGTTAGGTGACGAGCCGAGCCGATAGTCAGCAGCACGGCCTTTTAGCTGAATTTTATCACCGCTATTTTTGTTAAAGTCTCGAATGAGTGCGTAGTCTGCCCGTCCTGCTGAATTGGCAATGCCATCGTCATAAAAGACTTTGCGACGGTCACCGAGAACAAATACATCGCGATCGCCACCTCCAATAAGAACATCGCGCTCCTGGAAGCCGGGCCTGTTCCCCGATGTTCTAGCGCCAGTCAGCACATCACGCCCGCCTTGACCGAGGAGCCGATCATTACCGCTGCTGCCCAAAAGTATGTCATTGCCGCCGCCTGCTTTGATAGTGTCGTTGCCACCTCGTCCGTTGAGGGTTTGCGCTTGGTTGTTGCCCCTTAGCAAATCGTTCCGCTGGGTTCCGTTGATAGTGCGATCGCTCACAGGATTCGTGCCTGGATTTGGGCTCGGATTCGGGGATGGATTCGACGTTCTGCTGAGTGGGGTGACAGAGCCCCGACCGTTACCATAGACCGCACGAATGCCGTTGATATCGTCTTCGTAAAGAAAAGCAGACCCTAAACCCGAGTAGATGTCTCTGGCCGAGGGGAACATGACAGCGTCTCTCGTGACTTCGTGGCGCAGGCCGAGGGCATGGCCAATTTCATGAGTGGCCACAACCAAAAAGTCTGACTTGTTACCGATGCGATCGGTTTCCCATTGATCACGGTTATCAAAAGCAACATTAACGGCAAGCTCGCCATCGTACCTGAGATTAGCGCGACCTAGAGTACCCCCTGGGCCACCGAGGTCGTCGTGGCCAATGCGGATATCAGCCGCGTTTGGCTTAGTTCTAGATTTAAGACCAATGTCTTTAATCTCTACAAAATTGAGGGGTGCGTACCTTGACCACAGCGTGAAAGCTTCCTGAACGGCAGATTTCATTTCGGCATTGGTAATACCGCCGTTGATACCGCCATTGAATAAGTTGGTGAAGCTGTAGGTGATGGTGATAGGCGAGCCTTTGCCTTTTGGCTGCTGCCACAGAAAATTACTGCTCTGAAAGGCAAAGTCTTCTTCAACAACCGTGCCATCGGATGAAAAGTCTTGTGAATTATGCTCTGATACGTCGACTGTCTCCGAAACACAGTGAGTGCAAGAACAAGCACCTAAGTGCGTTCCAGAAAGCTGAGCGATCGCGTCGTCAGATAGTAGATTGTGAGAAATAGAGATACCAGAAGCTGGCACCCGTGAAGTGCCAGGCAAAAACTTGAGAGAATTAAGCATGTAGATTAGATGGGATTTAGTTAGGCAAAAACCAGGCAACGCAGCACAAAGAAACGAACATCATGATGCGCATTTCACAGAACTGATGTGACTTAGAAACCTGGTCGGCAGCCAATGAATCGAAATAAAATAAGGGCCCTAAATGCTAGCTGAACTAGTGCTCTTAAAGGGAAGCGACAAGCGAGGGAACCCAGCAACCGCACTTAAAATGCACCGCGCAGTGAATGACGAACTGTTTGGGGCGAGCGCTATCGAACGGTTGTGAAATGGTGGGTATAAACTGTTGGTGCGAGCTAAATCAGGAAATATTTTTGGCCGTTTTATGGCCGCTACTGCCTAGATGCAGGCAGCTGAGGCTAGTATAATCATCGATTTTTCATGATGACAATCAAAATGCGATCTTCATAACAGAATGGAATCACCTTTGCTGATTCGTATCAGTAAATATTAATTTCACAGCTAGAAATCGTCAGAAATCGTGCGGATTTCTAATTCTGGACTTTTGCAGCAGAACAAATATACTGTAAATAGTCAAGAACAGCCTTGTACGACAGTTCGTCCTAGATTGAAATCATCTGCGTTTTCTCGCATTGCGTCATTTATGGTCAAAATCCTGCACTTGTCTGATATCCATATGGGGAGCGGCTTTAGCCACGGACGGATTAATCCGGAGACGGGGCTAAATACGCGGCTAGAAGATTTTACTCTGGCGCTGAGACGGTGTGTGGATAGCGCGATCGCAAATCAAGTCGATCTGGTGCTCTTTGGCGGTGATGCCTTTCCAAATGCCACCCCACCGCCCTACATCCAACAGGCCTTTGCAGGAGAATTTTGCCGCTTGGTAGAAGCAAAGATCCCGACTGTTCTGCTAGTGGGAAACCATGACCAGCATGCACAAGGGGTCGGCGGCGCAAGCCTTTGCATTTATCGAACGCTAGGCGTACCTGGATTTATCGTTGGAGATAGCTTCACGACGCACGTGATAGAAACGAAAAGCGGTCCGGTGCAGGTCGTTACGCTGCCTTGGCTCACTCGGGCTACTTTGCTCACCCGTCCAGAAACACAAGGGCTCTCTATGGGAGAAGTTGGTGAACTGCTGCTGAGTAAGCTAAGCGTTGTTTTAGAAAGTGAGATTCGTAAGCTCGATAAAACAATTCCGACTGTCCTACTCGCTCACTTAATGACAGACACCGCTCGCTTTGGCGCGGAGCGATTTTTGGCAGTGGGTAAAGGATTTACGGTACCGATGGCACTGCTGGCAAGAGATTGTTTTGACTATATTGCACTAGGACATATTCACAGCTATCAAGAAGTTTGCAAGTCTCCTTTAGCGATTTATCCAGGCAGTATTGAACGAGTAGATTTTAGCGAAGAGAAAGAAGATAAGGGATATATTCTCTTGGAGTTGGAAAAAGGAAAAGCAACTGCTGAGTTTTGTTCTTTACCATCGAGAGCATTTAAGACCATGGAGGTGAATCTGACAGAGAAAGAGAATCCGCAGGGGGCTTTGTTAGATGCGATCGCAAAAGAAAACATCGAAGAGAAAGTCATCAAGCTCATTTACAAGCTGCGCGCCGACCAAACAGAAGAAATCGACAACGCCGCTGTAAGTGAGGCGCTAGCAAACGCACATAGCTACACCACTCAGCCAGAGCTAGTGAGTCAGCTGTCGAGACCTCGCCTGCCGGAGCTAGGGGTGGATAGCTCGCTGTCACCGATGAGTGCATTGCAGAGCTATTTGGATAATCGAGGGGATTTGGATGCGATCGCGCCCGACATATTGCAGGCTGCGCAGGGTCTGTTAAACGAAGACCCTCACGGTGACAAAACCATTATTGCGAAGGAACGTGAAGCGATAGATGCAATTGATACTGTTGATGACGATAGCAAACAGCTCAGACTGCTTTAGCACTCAATAACGATAGAGTGGGTTTCTATCAAAAACTGTCTATTGCAAACTATGGCCCGGTATATTCTCTCGCTTGATCAAGGGACCACTAGCTCAAGGGCGATTATATTCAATCGGCGTGGAGATATTTGTGCGATCGCACAAAAAGAATTTCAGCAAATCTTTCCGCGCTCTGGCTGGGTAGAACACGACGCGAACGACATTTGGGCTTCGCAAATTGGGGTAGTGAACGAAGCGATCGCCAAAGCCAACCTGACGGCAAAAGACATTGAAGCCATTGGCATCACCAACCAAAGAGAAACAACAGTCATCTGGGATAGAACAACCGGCGAACCCATCCACAATGCCATCGTTTGGCAAGATCGCCGCACCGCACCAACCTGCGACCAACTCAAAGCAGACGGACACGCATCCCTAGTCCAAAACAAAACAGGCTTGGTGATTGACGCCTACTTTAGCGGCACCAAAGTGCAATGGCTACTAGACAACGTTGACGGCGCTAGAGCAAAAGCCGACCGGGGCGAACTCGCATTTGGCACCATCGACAGCTGGCTCGTGTGGAAACTCACAAACGGCGCTCTCCATATCACCGATGCAAGCAACGCCTGCCGCACAATGCTTTTCAACATTCATACCGGCGACTGGGACGATGAACTGCTGACCTTACTCAACATTCCGCGTAGCCTCCTCCCACAGATTCGTAGCTCATCGGAAGTGTATAGCAAAACGAGCGAAGGTCTCTTAGGCGCGCAAATTCCGATTGCAGGTATTGCGGGTGATCAACAAGCAGCAACCTTTGGCCAAACTGCATTGGAACCGGGCATGGTGAAAAACACCTATGGGACCGGTTGCTTCATGATGTTAAACACAGGGAAAGAAGCTGTTGGCTCGCACAACCAGCTGCTCACAACGGTGGCGTGGCAGCTGAACCACCAAACCACCTATGCTCTCGAAGGGAATATTTTTATCGCGGGCGCTGTGGTGCAATGGCTACGAGATAGCCTTGGCATTATCCGACGCAGCGAAGACGTAGAGGCACTGGCTGGCAGCGTGCCCGATACAGAAGGCGTACACTTTGTTCCTGCCTTTGTAGGCTTAGGTGCGCCCTACTGGGATAGCTACGCTCGGGGCACCATTACAGGACTTTCACGGGGATCTGGATCGGCCCATATTGCTCGCGCCGCCCTAGAAAGTATTGCCTACCAAACCGCAGACGTACTCGATGCGATGCAACAAGATGCTGGCATAGAGATTTCAGAACTTCGGGTTGACGGTGGGGCCTCTCGCAACAACTTGCTGATGCAGTTTCAGGCAGATGTATTGGGCATTCCAGTTGTGCGGCCAAAGGTAACTGAAACGACCGCACTGGGTGCGGCTTATTTGGCGGGGCTAGCCGTGGGCTACTGGGAAAACCAGCAAGAGCTAGTACAGCTGTGGCAAATGGAGAAGCGATTTGAGCCGAAGATGACTGTAGAGAGAAGAGAAGAGCTTAGGAAAGGGTGGCAGCAGGCCGTTGCACAGACACGCTATAAAGGCTGAAAACTGTGCTCAGGAATGAAAGCAACAGCGGCAATTTTTCCATGCGTGCGGAATAGGGCTACAGGGATAAATGGGCAAACTAGGCTGAATTAGTTTGTGCCGAGCCCTATGGAAACTCAAGTAAAAGCTGCGATCGCATCGAGCAATTACAAGCAAGCGCATCAGCTTTTAAAGCAATGGCAGGCTAACGACGCACAAAATCCTTTACTGCGGTTCTACGCTGCGCAGCTGCAGGAGAAAACCAATCGTCTAGAAGCTGCTGAGAAAAACTACACCAAGCTTTTACAGCAAAGCAGCCATCGAAAAATTGTGAGTCAGGCTAGAGCTGGCAATGAGCGAATTCGGCAGCGGCAACAAGCACAGAAGGACACGGCACTAGAAGAGGCAAGGTCTGTGAGTGGGGGGCAAGAGGGCGCGATTTTAGCGATTGCAGCCCCAGCGGAAGAGCATCGGACAAGTGCGATCGCAGCCATAGCAGACGTCTTCTCAATAGATGCCTACGCGGCTCGCATGAAAGTGCCTAGCAGCGGCTTTCGCATTCATCGTATCGGCACCTGGGGCGAACTCAGCTATTTTCAACAGCAGCTAAATCAGGCAAACGCACCCGCTTTCTGCACAAAAATCAGCGACATTCAAGATCTCCAGACCTTTCAAGTCAGCCACTTTGAAGCGCTCTCACCTCAGCCCACCGTCATCTGCAAAAACGCAGATGGACAGCTTGGTAGAATCTCTTTTGACTGGTCGGAAGCTACACAGCAGGTGCGCGGGCGGCTACCGATCTTTGAGCAAGTTGTTGATCTTGGCAATTGGGGTAGAACGGTTCACAAGGAGAAAGTACAGGACTATGCGCAGGTTGTTGATTTGCACTTGCACAAAAGAGAGATTATGTTGCGGGTGTGTGATCGCTTCTATCAATACCAAAAAGGAATTGCACTCGGTCAAGACAACGAAATCAACAGTCGCATAAAGTGGAACAAGCTTATAGCAACTATCTCAAGCTCTACAAAAGCACCTTGCAAAGACGATTTCAGCCGCTTCAGCAAAAGCACCCTAGAATTTATCAATCTACTGCCCGCTATTCAGCCAAACTTAGATATAGACAGACGGACTCCTAGCGACTGGGACTTAGCTTTTCATCTGTACAGCAGCCTTTGCTATACGAGCCAATCGGCATCGCTAGGATAGAGAATGTTTCACACAATTTCAAGGCTACTTATGACCTTCTCTCTCGCGTAGCTCAGGTGGCATGAAAGAGCGATCGCCCATCCGCTCTAGCAGCGGACCATACTTACCAAAGCTCACTACACTCAGCGAAGCCGCTGGATAATCTAGGCGATCGCGATAGCGCCCTAGGTCAATCCCAAGCAGGCTACACAACACAATTCGCAGCGTGGTCCGGTGCGACACCACTAATACATTGCCCTCGGTGTATTTCTCTTCTATTTCGGCAATCACACTCATCGCCCGATTCCGAATCTCTACAGCTGTTTCGCCACCTGTTGGCGGATTCCAGGCGGGTTCGGTCATCCAGTGATAGTTGTCGCTCTCGTAATCACGCCGAACTTCGTCCTTACTTTTACCTTCCCACTTACCATAGTCGGCCTCTTTGATGCCGTCGCGAATGGTCAACGAGAGTCCTGTTGCTTCAGAAATAGGCGTTGCTGTCGCCTGCGTTCGCTTTAGTGGACTACAGTAGATTGCCTTCCATTCCAAACTTTTGTACTCATCGGCAAATGCCTGCGCCATTGCATAGCCGTGCTCAGTCAATTCAACATCTAAAACACCGCAAAATCCTCTGCTCATGCTGAAAGTCGTTTCGCCATGACGCAGCAAATACAGTCTTAGGCTCATAATCGTTCAGCCTCTTTTTGGCCTTTTAGTGGATGACGACTTCAGTGTAGAAGATACAATACTCGGAAGTATGAGACTAACCTAAACGTATCGCTCTATAACGTATGACTCTGTATGGACAGCCTAATTAGTCAAAACACAAACGACGATGGCGCTGAGCCAATTGCAGCAACAGAGGAACGCTCAGAAGATGTTACGCTTAAGCCTATTTATTTCGTTAGTGGGTTAGGCGCAGACGAAAGAATTTTTCAGTGGCTACGCTACGACGGCTATCGGCCTATTCATATTCGATGGGTAGAGCCTGAGAGAGGAGAAAGCATTGAGGACTATGCAAAGCGGCTGTGCCTACAAATTGAAGACGAAAATCCTTTTGTAGTAGGGCTTTCTTTTGGTGGGATGATTGCAGTTGAAATTGCTAAGCAGATTGAAACGGAGAAAGTCGTTTTGCTCTCTAGCGTTAAAAACAAAGCAGAAGTGCCGTTTTACTTCAAATTGTTTCGAGCACTACCGATTCATCGTGTTGTTCCTTTCAAAAGTCTCCTATGGGCGTTTTATTGGCTGGCCTATTGGCTGTTTGCACCAGAAGGAACAGACCAAAAAAAGCTGCTGAAAACAGTTTTAATCGAAACCGATCCACACTTTTTGAAGTGGGCGCTGCACAAGGTTGTTGTTTGGCGAAATGAGGAGGTGCCGGAAAATCTGGTGCATATTCACGGAAAGAGCGATCGCATCTTCCCTTTCCGCTTCGTTAACCCAGACTTCACCGTGGACAACAGCGGTCATCTGATGGTGATGAACCGCGCCGAAGATATCTCTAACCTGCTAGAGAAACTGATTTCGGCGTAGACTTACTCACGAGTTGCTTCTGCACCTGCTCGGCCAGGGATTCTGGCTGAATGGTTTGCATCATTTCATCTTTGGATTTGTGCATATTTGCGCCCTGCACATTTACGCGGTAGCGCAATGGCGACAGATAGACCTGGATACCTTTTTCAGCGCACTGCTGATCGAAGCCGTTTAGGGCAGATTCTGGCTGATAGTCGGCAGCTTGAGACTCTTCTGAAATGGCTTGCAGCATACCGTCAAACCCTAGAAAGGCCAAGCGATACATCAGCTCACGACTATACTCACCGTGAAAATAGCCCCCGTGCACATCGAGCTGGCCTCGCAGGCAGGAAAAGATGATTTCGGTGTAGTCCCATAGGCTGAGGTTCTTTCTGCGCTTGGCGCGAGTTAGCAGCCCTACTTCCTGTTTGGAGCGAGTTCTTCGGCCGTTTGCATCTAGCGCGAACTTGAAGTCGCGGTAGTCTGTGCAGTCAAAAAAGGTGAACAGATCGGCGAGGCTGGCTCGGCGAACTTGCGAATGTTCGAGGGCAAATAGCTCGCCTAAGGAAAGGTAGCCGTCACCTTCGCCAGAGCTATGGGTGATGTACAGACATTTCAAAATGTCGACATCACCAGACCTAATAGCTTCTCCCAAAGGTCGCTCAATTGGGTAGTTTTGCCTTAAAGAAGCGAGATTCACAATGCCTTTTTCAGCCATATCATTCGTCAAGGCCACACTTCCTAAACGATGACCATGGTTTTGCCGGGCGCTAGGAAATGAAATATAGTTAGCAGCCGTTGAAGCCAGACGCAGGGCCAGATCGCCCTCATTGCTGAATAAGTACGCTTCTTCAAATCGTCGAAGGGAGGAAGCTAGGCCGTTTGCTCGGCTAGAGATGATAGAAAGGACAGGAATATCGGGCGAGGCTAATATCAGGCGTCCTAGCTTTAGCGTGTTGCCAATATCAGAGACTGGGTTTCGCGCAATGGAGCGCCGATCAAACACATCGGATAAGATACGTACGACGTTAGTGATGACGAGGCCGCCCATGCTGTGGCCTAGAAAGTTGAGTTTGATCTTCTGAGTTGGCTGATGATTGTCAACAGATCTCTCACCTCGCGCGGTCCGTTTGGCTTCGCGCATTGCATCGCTGTAGTCCGGGTAGTGCGATCGCAACTCCTCCACCCTCAACTCCACCACGGCTTGGTCAATCTGCCGCACCAGCTCTGTAAGATCGGGCACTGCAAAGTTAATAGCCCGGTACACATCGCGAAAATACACCGTCACCCGGAGCAGCAGCAGCGTCAAAATCATCACCGAAACCGCCACCGCGCCACTGAGCAAGGCAGCACCAAGCAAATCCATCCAATTGTTTTGCCATAGAGGTTCCCACAAAAACGACCAGCCCCAGTAGCTGAGCATAAATACCAAACCCGCCGCGAGCAGAGCCTGAGGCACATCTGGAAGCGCGCGTAGATTTCGCCATAGGTGCAGAGGGTTAGCCGATACTCGCTCGGAAGACCAGCGGTAGCCCACAAATACTAAGTTTTGCCGGTTACGAATGTGCTTGTCGTCTTGAGCGATGTAGCGATACATGTCGCTATACCAGGCGCGAATGCCTTTTTCTTCGGTGTTGTAGCCGTGGACGGCGATGACGAGTTCAGGAGGTTCTGTAATGCTGGGGTCGGTTTGGATGCGGTGGAGGTCAGAGGCGATCGCACTCAACCCCGCCTTTACATTTTTCAACGCATCTGCCAGTGGACTGGGCATTTCCTCATCAATATTGTGCGGCGCGGTACTCACGACCAAATACGCCGGACAATCAGCGGCAGACGAGCATTCATCAACTGGCTCAACATTCACTCGCAGCCGAGATGAATCGAGCTGTAGCTTCTTAATTTTGAAAGGGGCGATTTCCATGACTGTAGAGTTCTGATGGGTGGCAGTGCAGACACTTAAACGGGGCCTAGCGGGATTGTTTATTTATCAGCGATCGCAAACATCTTTCTGCAATCTCTTCCATGACAAAAACATGGCACCAGATGTGAGGTAGCGTACCCAGCCGACAGGCTTTTTCTATCTGGGAAGGAGCCGGGATTAAAGCACGCATCAAATAAAATTGTTCACTGGCTATATCTTCAAAGCTGAGCGCACCGATCCCTCACTTTTGCCCGTCTAATTTCAGCTTTCAAAGGCAATTTTGATCTAGATCACAGTTTTTATGTGATGTCGCCAACTGACGGGCTGCGAGCCGGTGCCTATTGTTAAATCATTCGAACTTACTATATGAAAGCGAGAGCCCCCGGTCATTTCTGACCGGGGGCTCTTTATTTTTTCGATTATACGGCTGGGCCCAAGGCTTAAGCCGTAGGCGCGGGGATGGTGACATCTAGGGGAGTGATGTCGGGACCTAGGGTTTCTAGTGGCGGTGCGATCGCCTCTCGATTACCCACGACCACCGTAATCAGCTTCTCAGGGTCCAGCATCGTCTGCGCCGCTTCTAGCACTTGCTCCACCGTCGCATTCTCTACCTGGTCTCTAAACTGAAACACAAAGTCGGAAGGGTAGTCGTAGTACTCATAGCGGATCAAGCGCGACAGCGTCTGGTTCGGCGTTTGGAAATTGAACACAAAGCTGTTGAGCACAGAGTCTTTAGCAAATGCCAGCTCCGTTTCGGTAATCGGTGACTGACGAACTTTCTCCAGCTCTGAATACATCGACTGAATGAAAGGCACCGTCGCTTCAGTGCGTGTTTGGCCACCCCCAATGAAAATACCGTTGTGGTCGTAGCGAGGGCTCCAAAAGGCATACACGCTATAAGCTAGTCCCTGCCGCGAGCGAATTTCATTGAAGAGTCTGCCACCAAAACCGTTCAGCACTTCATTCAGCACGGCCATTGGCGCATGGTAGGGATTGCGCAGTTCACCGCCAATGTGGCCAATGCGAATGGTGCTTTGGGTGAGCTGAGGCTGGTCGACGACAAAAACACCTGCCTGCTGCTGGGCACCCGCTGGCGGCGCAGGCATATTGCCATCGTGTTCGCAGTCCCAATCACCTAGCTGCGCATCAATTAGCGCCTTCATAGCAGCGGGTTCAAAGTCACCCGCAATACCCAAAATAGTATTTTCGGGCGCGATGGTTTGCTTGTAAAAGTCCACAATATCGTCGCGGCTAACGCTATCTAAGCTGGAATATTCCACCGTGCGCGCGTAGGGACTTTGGTCACCGTAGATCAGCTTGCTAAACTCACGCGAAACAATATCACCCGGATCATCATTACGCCGAGCGATTCCCCCGGCCGTGCGGCCTTTAATCAACTCCACCATCTCAGGCTCGAACGCAGGCTGCATAATCACATCAGTAAACAGGCCGAAGACGTCATCCAAGTCTTCAGTTAGCGTCGAAAAGCTGGCACTGCCAGCAGTACTGCCAATCGAAGTTTCCACAGACGCCGCGCGCTGCTCTAGCATCTCGTTGAGGTCATCGGGTGGATGATTGAGCGTGCCGCCTAAGCGCATGGCTTCACCCGTAATGCCAGCTAGACCTACCTGCTGAGGAGACACCAGATAAGACCCTGTGCGAAACGTAGCTGAGCCGCTCACCAATGGCAAATCGTGGTCTTCCATCATGTATACGACGAGGCCATTTTCTAGCTCGTAGCGCTCGTAATCGGGAATTTGAATTTCACCTAGCGGTGGAAAAACTAAATCTTCGTATGGTTTGGCTTCTATGGCCTGGGCTGGTTTTGGCCAGGCCAATGTGAGCAGGACTGCAAAGGTGGCCGCAGCAAGAAAGAAAAATGGCAAAAAGCGATCGCGCAAGCGCCGTGAAAGTAAACCCATGAATTCCTTAGATGACTTCGTACGACTAAAACAACAAATAACGAAAAAAGCGAACTAAACCCAAAGGCCTGTCACCACAAACCACGAATTGGCGCGGCTGTGGCTGGTTCTTCTACCGAGGAATCTTCCACGGATTCACTAGCAGACTGCTCTACAGGAGCCGCCGCTGTCGAATTATTTTCATCGGCAGGGGCAGCTGTCGTGGCTACAGGTTGCGTAGGTACTGCCGACGACACGCCTGCTTCAGCAGAAATTAGCTTACCGACAGTCTTATTTTCGGTACGAAACACCTCATTGGCGACACGCTGCACATCGTCAGCACTGACCGCTTCAATCGCCTGAAGCTCCTTGAATACGTTGCGCCAGTCACCGGTTTTCGCTTCATACTCTGTCAGTAAGCTAGCCATGCCGCTGTTGGAGTCAAGCCGGGACAAGAGACCTGCGCGCGCCTGCGTTTTCACACGGTCTAGCGTAGCTTTGTCAACGGGCTCTTGCTTCAGTCGGGTGAGCTCTGCTTCTAAGCCAACGGCCAAGTCATCGATCGTGCTACCTGGGCCAGTCAATCCATACAAAAGCATCACAGTCGATTGCTTGTCACCAGGAAAACCGTTAGCACTGCCAACATCTAGCGCAATCTGCGGCTCTACAAGTGCTTTGTACAGCCGCGCCGTACGGCCACCGACCAAAATGCTGTTAATCATGGAGTACACCACTTGGTCTGGGTCGTTGATGCCAGGGCGGTGATAGCCTTCCAAGTACCAAGGCTGAGAAGCCAGCTCTAGCGTAAACTCGCGAGGCTCGGTTTGAGCGGGCTCGTTGACTACCAGCTCGGGGGGCTCAGTGCGAGACTGATAGCGACCAAAATAGGCTTCGGCAAACTGCTTTACCTGCACAGGATCTACATCACCAACAACAGCGCCGATTAAGTTTCTGGGGCCATAGTACAGATCGAAGAAGGCTTGTATTTGCGATCGCGTTGCCTTACGCAAATCGTCCTGGTACCCAATCACCGGACGCCTGTAAGGGTGCTCAGTAAAAGCAACTTCCGAGAAGCGCTCTACCATTTGACCAATGGGTGAGTTATCCACCCGCGTTCGACGCTCTTCGAGAATGACCTCTTTCTCTTTATAAAATTCTCTAAACACCGGATCGAGGAAGCGCTCAGACTCTAGCGAGAACCACAGCTCTAGCTTGTTTGAAGGCAGGCTGTAAAAATAGCGAGTGGCATCCGCAGAAGTGGTTGCATTTAGTCCCGTTCCTCCAGTTTGCTCAATGATTTGACCAAACTTATTCTGCTCTACATAGGAGACAGCTTCGGCTTGTAAGGTATCGAACTGCTCAGTGAGAGTAGCTACAGCCGCCGTATCTCCAGCTTCTTCCGCCGCCATCAGCTCATCAAAAACGTCGTCCAGCTGATCCATCGCAGCTTTTTCTGCGGCGTAGTTCGTCGTCCCGATTCGCGTTGTGCCTTTAAAGGCCAAATGCTCTAGGTAGTGGGCAACGCCCGTTTCGCCATCTTTTTCGTTCGAAGCCCCAACATTGGCATATAACATTACCGATGCAACGGGGGCATCGTGTTGCTCTAGCACGATGAACTTCATCCCGTTGTCGAGCGTGAATTCGGTGACGGCTTCGGCCACTCGGTCTAGATAGGGCTGAATGGAAGTGCCTTGGGCAAGAGCTGATGGTGCGATAGAGCTCAAGCCCAGCAAGCTTGCCATCACTACAGCCGCAACGCGAAAAGCAAAACCGCGATTCTCTGGCGAACTTGTCTCGGTCAATTGGTTTCTAGGAACGGAAAGCAGCCTATGAAGTACATAGGAAAAGCCTCGAACAAGACCGAGACAGTGACGAAAACCCATAGCACCTATAAAGAATAATTGTTTGCAAAACACTGCCTACTAGCATAGGTTTATTTTCGATTTTCAGGGAAACCCATTTGGCATCCAGGCCGATGAGATGGCCTTACAAGGGAGAAGTTCGGGAAAGGGCCTACATACCAAAAGGAATGCCCAAAAGGAATGCTAGAGACCGAAGAAAATGTAATAAGGTAAAGCAAACACCGGATCGCCTCTAGCTCCTACGATTTCGACTTTTATGAGCAGCTCTCTTGTCCCCGATAATCTCAGGCTTTGGGCGCAGCGGTTGCTGTCCGCTATTTTTTTGGGTGGGCAGGTGCTAATTCATGTCATTTCGCGTCCTATTCATCGCCGAAATACCCTTGATCAGATGTCGGCTGTGGGTCCGGAGTCTCTATTAATTGCGCTAGTAACCTCTCTTTTTGTGGGAATGGTGTTTACTATTCAGGTCACCCGAGAGTTTATTGCTTTTGGGGCAACGACTGCGATTGGGGGCGTGCTGGCCATTACGCTAGCTCGCGAGCTAGCGCCGGTACTTACCGCTGTGGTGTTAGCGGGGCGTGTAGGGTCTGCCTTTGCTGCCGAAATTGGAACGATGCGAGTTACTGAACAGATTGATGCGCTGCAAATGCTGAGGAGTGACCCGGTTGACTATTTGGTAATTCCTCGGGTGATTGCCTGTGCGCTGATGCTGCCGCTGCTGAATGTATTGGCCTTGATTACTGGTTTGATGGGCGGGTTTGCGGTGGCGACCACGATTTACAATATTCCGCCTGCTGTCTTCTTGAATTCGGCTAGGAATTTTCTGAATATTTGGGATTTAGCGAGTTCTCTGATTAAGGCGTTGATTTTTGGGGTGTTGATTGCGGTTATTGGGTCTAGCTGGGGGCTGACGACTTCAGGTGGGGCAAAAGGAGTAGGGCAGTCGACGACGACGGCGGTTGTGACTTCGCTGTTGGCTATTTTTGTGGCTAATTTCTTTTTGTCTTGGGTGATGTTTCAGGGTACGGGTAGTGCGTTTACAGGTAATTAAAGGAGGCCTCATTTACCATGACAACGACGACCACAACAGACGCTATTACGCTTGAGCCTAGCTACAAGCTTTCTGCAAGCATTATCATTTTGTCTGTTCCTTTATTTTTTGTTCAGCCTTTCGTCGGTGGCGTTTTCGCCTTGCTGGGTCTTTTTTTGCTGTATCAAACGACGACTATTCGGCTCCTCTTTACTTCTGTTGCGCTAGAGGTGCGGCGTAAGGATGATTTGCTGAAAACTTTTCCTTATGCCGAATGGGAGAGCTGGACGGTCTTTTGGCCAGCGGTTCCTATTTTGTTTTATTTCAAGGAGGTTAATAGCATTCACTTTTTGCCGGTGCTGTTTGATCCGGTGGAGTTGAGTGAAAGGTTGGAGGAGTACTGCTCTGGGCTTGAGGTTTAGGGAAACGCAAGAGCAGAAACAAAACGCAAGGCGGTAAGAAGCGGGGATTTCCTCCCCACACCCCTCCTTTGCTGGGCGGCTGAGTGGGCTGCCTGGAGAACTCACTTCCCCAGACCCCTCGAATAAGAGGAAATAGACGCTAATAGACAGTTATTGCACTGGTGACCGGTAGGTGATGTGCGACGCGTCGCACAAACGTAAGTGACAGAGCAGAGACAGGACGTAGACAACTAGCCTGAAGCCAAGTGCAATAATTCTGTTTGGCGTCACGCGTGACGGCTTCACCCACCGGACACCCAAGTACAATCCCTTTGATTATCGCCAACGAACCCTTTCGGGGGGTCTGGGGGAGCCTGGGCCCCCAGGCAGCACTTCAAGCATCCCAGCAGAAGAGGGGTCTAGGGGAGGCAATCCCCTATTCTTACCGGCTTTAGCCTTGCCTCTTACTTCCTCCCCCTAAGAAACAACATACTCACCCTCAGTTCCCAAACGTCTTCGGCTCCGTCCCCGCCATCAACCGAGAAATATTCCCCCGGTGCAACACCACCACATAAAAACCACCCAATAACGCCAACACCACATAAGCCAACGGCTGCCCCGTCAAAAACATCAACACCCCCGCCGACAACGCCGCCGCAATCGACCCCACAGACACCGTCCGCGAAATCCCCAACGCCACCCCAAACACAGCCGCCACACTCAACCCCACAGGCCAAGCCAGCGAAAGCAACACGCCTAAACCCGTCGCAGCCGACTTCCCACCCGAAAACCCAAGCCAAACAGACTTACTGTGGCCTAGTACTGCCGCCAAGCCCGCCAACGTACAAAGCACCGATCCCCACAAAGCCCAGTTCTCAACCGCTACACTATCCGAAGCCGACGTAACCAGCGGTGAACTCGCCGCACTTGTCAGCCATACCATCAACCGAACTGCCACAACGCCCTTCAACAGGTCAATCACCAGCGCTGTGATCCCAGGCCCCTTGCCCGCCACCCGAAACACATTCGTCGCGCCCGTATTCCCCGACCCTTGAGTGCGAATATCAATCCCCTTCAGCACTTTCACCAGCAGGAAACCTGTAGGAATAGAGCCTAGCAAGTAGGCAACCAAAAGACCTATTAGCGCCATCGCCACTGACAAACCCGTCATAAAAAATCACCTAGCCCAAAGGATCACACTACGCAGCAACACACCACGATTAGTAATAGTCATAATCATTCGAAGGATTCTCAGGGTCTCTCGCAAACCCCAACCACAGCGGATACTGCAACAAAGACAAACTCACCTTATCTTCCGCCTCATCCATAATCAAAAAAGGCAGCCTACCGCTGTCGAGCAACCGCTCCGCTCGTTGTGCCATTGGCTCCGACGACTCAAACAACATAATGCCGCGATTCGTCCCAAAATCCGCCCGTGCCACACCCAAACAATCTTGTAGCCAACGCCGCCACTCCCCCAACCGCTCCGGCGTCGTCGCCAGCACCAGTACACACATCCGCCGGTCGTAAATCGCATACAAACAAGAAATCGCCGCAGACGCCACTAGTACATTCTGCAAACGACTGCCCACACTCTTCACAGAGCCCCGCCCACCCTGCGAAAAAAACCAATTGGACACGCGCTCAGCGTGAATCGGCTCAAAGGTGCGTCGTAGTTGCCACGGCGGGCCATAGTAGTCAGGTCGGGTGCGGTATTGATCCAACAGACTGTGAATGCGATCGCGCTGTTCAGAAAACCGCTGCGCCGCAAACGGCACCATCCCACCGCCCTCATCACTCGGCACAGTAGCAACCGGCATAGGCGCAGGCGCTTCCACCACCGGCTGCGCCACCAAATTAATCTGCTCAGCCGCCGTCGCCAAATCCTGCAAACTACCAATCAAATAATCCTTAAAGCCCTGCACCCGAATCGCAATATCCTGCGAAGATCCCGCAAAGCTCGTCTTCATCTCCGCCTCTAGGCGCTCCTTCCGACGCTCCAGCTGCTCTATCTCACGCTGAAGCTCACGCCGCTGCCGCTCCAAATCCTGCAACCCTTGGCGCACAAGCTGATCAATTCCTGGCGTAGTCCCACCCGACCGATTAGCAGAAAAGGACAGCCCCGAACCCGCACTTGCACCAGACTCACCACTGCCAGACTCATCAGTACCAGACTCACGACGCCTCGCACCGCCAAGACCAGATCCACCAAGACCAGCCCCACCTCGATCCGAACGACGCAACCCTAGAGGCATCTCACCAGTAGGTCTATTTCCTGCGGACGTATCTCCGTCAGGCGCATTGCTATCTTCGTAAGGCGTTGAATCTTCTGGAGGCATGAATACAGCGGTTAACCAACAATCTCAAAATACTAGCGAAATTTACTGAGACGCCTTGCCCAACTCACGAGAGCGAGAACTCGCGGTACGCACCGCTTCAATCAGCGCCGAGCGCAGCCCAAGCTCTTCCAAGCAAGCAATCCCAGCAATCGTCGTGCCGCCTGGACTCGTCACCCTATCTTTTAGCTCAGCCGGATGCATAGCCGTTTTTTGGACCAGCTGCGCAGTTCCCAATACTGTTTGGAGCGCCAGCTGATTTGCGATCGCACGCGGCAACCCCGCAGCCACACCGCCATCCGCCAGCGCCTCAATCACAATCGCCACATACCCAGGCCCCGAGCCAGACAAACCTGTCACCGCGTCCAGCATCCCCTCCGGCACCTGAACAACCTGACCCACCGCCGAAAACATTTCCTTTGCCAGCTCGCTATGCTCGCCAAGAGAACGACTACCCATAGCAATCGCCGTCATTCCTGCACCTACAGTCGCAGGTGTATTAGGCATCGCCCTAACCACCGGCCAGCCCTGCATCACACCTTCAAGCTTGGCAAGCGTAACACCCGCCAAAATAGAAATTACCAAGGGCGGGCTATCGCAACGAGCATCCCGAAAATCCTTGGCAACTAATTCAAAAATTTGAGGCTTAACCGCCAGCAACAGAACCTGGCTAGCCTCGATAACCTCCCGATTGCTGCCAGTCGTCTGAATATCGTATTGCTCAGACAACACCTGACGTCTTTCAGGAGAAGGTTCACCCAGCAAAACTTCCCCGGCTGAATAGAGCCCCTGGGAAAGAAGACGGGATAACAGAGCTTCGCCCATTACCCCGCCACCAATAATGCCAAGTCGTACAGACAATTTCTAGGGTACTCTCTGGTAAATTTCACCCACAGCATACCGCGAAATGTCTGAGATAAATCCTACTTACGCCATACGAGCGATTTGCTCGGTAGCCCATGCAGGTGTAGGTGCAGCCTGGCGAGGAGCCGTCATTGGCTCTTGACCTGTGAAGCCATCTTCACCTTCAGAAGGCATGCTCACCTGAACACAGTTAGGCGTGAAGAGAAAAATGCTCTCACCGATGCGCTCCTGATGGCCGTCCATGGCATACGTGCCACCCGCAACGAAGTCAACCGCGCGCTGAGCTTGGTCAGGATCCATGATTGTGAGGTTGAGCACCACAGACTTACGCTCACGCAAAGCCTGAATCGCTTGGGGCATCTCTTCAAAAGTGCGAGGCTCCATTACCAACACTTCAGACATTCCGTTCATCGCACCAGGCATCCCAATCACATTATTCATTGAAACCATTCCAGATTCAGTTGACAAAACTCTCTCACGGATACGACGACGCGCAGGGCGAATCTCTTCTTCTGGCATCGGAGGCACTAGCGCTTCGGGCTCAGTGTTCTCTTCTTCGTAGAGGTTCTGATACTCTTCGCCTTCTACTTCTTCGTACTCGTACTCATAATCAGC
>ERZ1740067.1036-NODE-1036-length-20238-cov-4.559183_pt1 | contig 20238 bp, 19 predicted proteins | sample MGYA00581736_ERZ1740067 | MGnify/ENA primary metagenome ERZ1740067 (study PRJEB43018, sample SAMN04849236) | marine metagenome | isolation source: floating plastic debris | place: Pacific Ocean | collected 2008-08-27 | study: EMG produced TPA metagenomics... | reverse complement strand
CCCTCTCCTGACCAAAATGCCTCTCTGGGCCACCCCGGGCGTCTCCATTTACGAGTTTACGGCCAAGATTAAAGTGACGGGCTCACCTTTGGTTGCAACACCGTCTGATGATACTTCAGCATAAACGCCCATATCCATGTGGCCGAAATGCTGTTTGATGAGCGCGGGAATATCGAGATCCCGCTGTGCTGTCGACGGGTTGACCTGTGTCGCGGCGCAGCGGCGGGTGCGCATGACGATTTTGGCTTTTGCGCTCCCTATAGAAACACCTTGGTCCATCCAGTCGAATTCCGCCCAGGCCGGTACATCGTCAATGTAGATATTTGCGCGAAACCGAAGGGGGTCAATTGGCGTGCCAACAGCCTTTTCCAAAGCGCGCACCGAATTGAGATTAATGATTGAAATGGCCCGCATTTTTTCAGGCGAAACAACGCTAATATCCGTAAATTTGTGACCCGGTGCATTCACCCAGCGCGGCGAAAGCTTTTCATCGCCAACATAGTCGGCAAAGAAAGTTTCCACTTCGCCTGCCTGCGTTCCTGCGTCTACATCCAGGAGTATATCGCCTGCCTTTTCGATAATGAGCCGCCCGTCATCCATGTGTGTATTTAGAGCTGCCAGCGCCTCATCGCGCATCAACATGATGAACTTGGTTTTTGGCTCGGCCTTAGGTTTTTCTGGATCGAAATACTCAGGCTTTCTTGCAATGGCAAAGACGCGGTCGCCAGCAAGTCCATGCTCAACGGTCAGTGACATCTTCGTCAGCGGCTCGGGCGAAAGTCCTTTTACGGGATAGCGATAGAGGTTGGTAATCATGGCAAGCCTTTCATGACAGCTTCAATCTCTAACGCAAGTGCGAACAAGTCTTCGTCACAGCCAACAAGGCCGTCAATCTCCAAGCCAAATGGCAATTCACTTAGCAAAGTGCCAGCAGGCAATGAAAGCCCGGGCAATCCGGCGAGCGCACCTGGGCTGGTATGGCGCACCAGGGTCGGAAATAGTGGGCGATCGACGCCGTGAACAGAAAACGTTTCTTTTGCACTCACAAGAGGCGGAGGAATTGGCACAGTTGGAAAACAAATCGCATCAATTACCATTCTTTTGAAAACATCGTCGATATAGTGGCGCAAAGCATGCACCTGCTGCATCGCGGCAAAATAGGCGTTCCGGTTCACTGGACTCTTTAGAAGTCCTGCAAAAATATTCGCCACATCCGGGCTCTGAATGCCGGCTATGAGCTCCTTCGCCGTCGTGCCTGTTTCCCGCAAAAACGCGGTCCAAATAGCATTGGCTTCAAACATCGCCACGTTAAACGCGGCGGCCTGATCCATTGTACACATCTGCGAGAAGTTGACTGTTTTCAGCTGGCAGCCGGCATCTGTAAGCAGCTCTAGCCGCTTGGAGAAGGTGTCTGAAACACCGCTTTCCATTGCAGAGAGCGTTTCATCATCAGGAATGCCCAAAATTCTGTTTTTAAGCCGGTTGCCTTTGAAAGATTGTGATGACTTTTCTAGCCCTAGAATTGCCGTGTCAGATGTGATGACATCAGATACGGATGTTCCGAACAGCGCAGCCGTGTCGAGTGTCCAAGTCAGTTGCAATATCCCATCAGTGCTATAGCGCGGCCGACTTGGCCGATATCCAACACAGCCGCAGAAGGACGCTGGGATGCGCCCTGAGCCACCTGTGTCAGTGCCCAGGGCCACGGGCGCTATACCCCGCACTATCGCTGCCGCAGACCCACCACTAGACCCGCCTGCGCTACGTGTGGGGTCGTGAGGATTCAACACCGGCCCAAAGGCAGCGTTATTGCTCGTCGCCCCAAAAGCATAATCGCGACGTTCGACCTTGCCCTTCAAGATGGCGCCGGCGTCTTTGAGGGACTGCACAACCGGTGCATCTTCATCTGGCACAGGCAGCTTAAGGGCTAGGCTGCCGCCGGTGAAAGGAAGGCCAGATGCCGCGATATTGTCTTTTACCACAAAAGGCACCCCTTCCAGAGGACGCGGCGTCTCCCCTGCAGCCAGACGCAAATCAACGGCATGCGCTGTGCTTAAGGCGCCATCCCGGTCTAACGTGATAAAAATGTTGTCGGCACGATACCGGCCCGCGCGACCGATTGCCTTCAAAGTCCAAACCGCGGCGCTGAAATGCCCCTGCGAAATCAGGCCTTTGATCTCTTCAACCGCATAAGTTGTGTGTACCATTGGCGTAAAAACAGCGGCTAGGCTGCGCCTTCAAAGGCAGCCGATTTGGCGGCAAGAGTGCTTATGATGTCCGCTGCCTCGGTCATCATTTGCGTAACAATATCGCCAACGGGCATTATCTCTTTCACCAGGCCGACACCTTGACCGGCGAGGAATGGCACTTCTTCCCAGTCAGCATCTGTCTCGGGCGTTGGCAGAATGACATTGAATTTTCGCATGGTCTCTGGCTGACCGAGGAACGTCGTTTGGCCAATGACCTCTAAGTCAGCCCGCTCCATCGGGACCTCATCGAGACGATCTGAGAAATCATCGACGACACGGTTCTTGAGGAGCCGCATGGGATTAAAGTGCGGCATCTCGGGGCCAAATATGGCGGACAAGCGGGTATCCTCCCCATGCGCGGCCAAGATCCTTCGAATATGTTCTGGATGAACATAAGCTTCTGGCGACGCGAGCAACCGTGTGCCAACCCAGACGCCGTCTGCCCCTAAAGCAAGCGCTGCAGCAACGCCGCGCCCATCGCTGATACCGCCAGAGGCCAGCACCATTGCGCCATCAAGTGTATCGACCATCTCAGGCACAAGCACAAAGGTGGGCAAGGATTGGTAATTGTGTCCACCGGCTTCATGACCCTGTGCGATGATAACCTCGACCCCGTTATCAAGCGCCCGACGGGCATCGTCTATGGTGCCGACCTGTTCCCAAACGCTAATACCCGCATCGAGAAGCAACTTCATGTGCTCAGGGCTTGGATGACCCCAGTGAAAGGAGACGATCGGCGGTCTTTCTTCCGCTACCATCCTGATCTGCGCATCGTTGTCGAAGCAGGTTATGAAATTGACATTAAATGGCTTGCTGGTCTGGCGCCTGATCGTATGGATCCGCGCCCTTAAGTCTTCCGCAGGGATGAAGCCAACGCCCAGCGCTCCGATGCCCCCAGCATTGGAGACGGCCGATACAAATTCAGGCTTTTCCCCAGCGAAGGCCATACCTGCGGCTGTGAAAGGGTGAGCGCAGCCAAAGCGATGCGTAAAACGATTGGTAAGAGCGGTCATAAGAGGTCGCTTGCCTTAGAAACGCACTGCGAGTTTGGCGAGCCACTCCACGGGCCGGCTAAAGTTGCCGTACACCAGACCGCCGCCCTCCTGCAGCAAGCCGCTGACAAGAAACCGCTCATTCAGCAGGTTCGTCCCGCCGACGCTGATCTCATAGCGTTCTTGCGGCTCCACATAGGTGAAGGTGGCATTGAGTATGTGAACCGACGGCCTTTGCAGCAGCGCTGTATTTTCCGTGTTGTTTTCGACCGACGACGTGAAGGTGTAGTCGGCGACTGCACGGAATGCCCCACCGTTTGGCAGATCGGTTTCATAAATTGGGCTAAGATTGACCTTCCAGCGCGGCGTTTTCGGCAAGCGGTCACCGGCATTCACGCCAGGGGCAATAAATGTGTATTCGTCGTGGATGTAGCTCATGGAGCCCGTCAGACGCAGGCTATCTGTAATAATCGCATCCCAATCCAGCTCAAATCCGTAGAGTTCAGCATCACCGGCATTGCGCACGGTGGGCGAAATGCCTTGGACTTGGTTAAGCTGAATGCCCGTGTAGTCGGTAAAGAAAGCTGCGGCATTAAAGCGAAGGCGGTTGTCAAACAGCTGAGACTTGACCCCAATCTCGTAGCTGTCTGCGGTTTCCTCGTTAAAGGTTGGCGCTTCTTGTAGCGGCGCGCTGAGCCGGGTTGTCCAACCGCCGGATTTATAACCTTTGGAATAAGAGGCGTATAACAGTGCATCGTCTGTGACTTGAAATTCGATACCAGCGCGGGGCGCAAAGTCAGAAAAGTCGAGCTCTTGGACGCCTGGCGGATAGAACCGCAGAGGATCATTTGGGTCCGGAAAGCCGAGGGCGACCCTCAGCTCGTCATTCACGTCCTCAAGCTGAGCGCCCGCCACGAGCTTATAGAGGAAGCCGTTGGCATCACGCTGAAAGCCCTCGAATTCCTTATTCTCGTCGGTAAAGCGCGCGCCGAAGGTCAGGCTGATCCGGTCTGTGAGTTCATAATTCAGGTGCGTGAAGATCGCCCACGTCGAGGTATCAAAAACGTTGTTTCCATCGATCTGCAAGAGGCCGGTTCCAATGGGTACAAAGTCGTTCAGATTGCCTTCTTCTTGGAAGTAGTAGACCCCGACGACATAGTCTAACCGGTCAGAAAAAGCGCGCCCTGCCAGCTGCAGCTCTTGGCTGAATTGCTGTTGGTTCATCACAAAAGCCGCATGGTTTGCGATCGTTGGGGAGCCATCGGCATCTGTGGCCGCGCGCCATGCCAGTTCGCGATAGGCAGTGATGGATTTGACCTCGCCAAAACCAACGTCCCATTGAACGGTGCCAGACAGCCCCCATTGCTCTAGCTTAGAAAAACTCGGGCCGGTGGCAAAACTCTGGTCGATGTCCTCTGAGACAAACCGATCATCGAACGGCAAACGATCATTGTTTGGATTGTCGTCTATGTTGACTTCAGCAAGGCTCTCACCCGTACCGCCCAGCGGGCCGCATAAGGCTGCAATATTGCCGCCAAAATCGGCCGGCAAAAGCTCGTTGGGCGTGCTGATACACAGATTGTAGGCGGTTCCAAATAGCTCTGCTGGGTTACCCTCAAGAGCAAACGTGTCCAGTAGAACATTGGCAAGGCCTGCCTGGTCTACATTCTGATAGTCTCCAGCAATGGTCACCTTGACTGTGTCGCTGGCCCGCCACAGGATTTTTGTGCGGATGGACCATTGATTTTCGTCGCCTTCTGTCGAGGGCGTGTCCAGGCCAGCATTTGGAAAGGCAGCTATGTTTTCAGGCGCGAAGCTTTCGCTCCCAGGAAAAGGGACGCGTTCTAAATATCCATTGCGGCTGGTGCGCGAGAACGTCACGGTTGAGAGCAGCTTATCCTCTAAAATCGGAATGTCCGCGGTGCCGCGAACATCAAAGCGTTCGTAGCGGCCGGTGATGAGTTCAGAGCGGAAAGCGAATTCTTCCCCCGGCTCGCGGGTAACAATGGAAATGGCGCCGCCGATCGAGTTCCGGCCAAAGAGCGTACCTTGAGGCCCTTTCAGGACTTCAATGCGATCGACATCCAGAAGGTCTGCGTTAGCCCCAACTGTGCGCGCCAGGTAGACGCCATCTAGGTAGACCCCAACACCGGGATCTAAGTTAAAGGCAAAGTCATCTTGACCAATGCCGCGAATATAAGCGGTTAGAACACCAGAGCTGCCAGAAAAGGGCGAGCCGGCATCAAAGTTGACGCCTGGCGTGAGATTGCCGATGCCTTGCACCGTGTTGATGTAGCGAATGGCCAGCGCTTCTCCGCTAAAGGCGGAAATCGCGATCGGCACCTCTTGTAGATTCTCAGATCGCTTCTGGGCCGTGACCAATATTTCTTCTAGCCCAATCGCTTCCTGGGCCATTGTGGGTGGCGCTGGAAATGCCATTGCAGCGCTGCAAAAAGCGAAGACAGAGCCTGCCTTAAGCACAGCCTTGTGCGCCAAAAGCGTGGGTGAAACCGAATGGGGTTTGAGGGTGGTCATGGTATCTAGCATCCCTGATTGCAGCCACTTTGGCCGTGTTCTCGGCGCATTGACCCAATCGGCCGTCATCGCTTCTGCGGCGATTTGACCTTCTTTTGCAGTGCGCTATGATCCAAGGATGGCGTGGACCAAGGCAGGTGTCTTTCGTCTCGCGGACAGCTGTGTTGTATCTCAGTGACAGGCGCTTATGGCGGAAAAGAACCAAAATGACTTCTCCCTGGCCCATTCGGGCCTTGCGCAGGATGCGCTGCTGAGCTGGCAGCAGATGGCATCCGAAGTTTTTGTTCCACTGCGCCTCACACAGATGAGCGAGCGCTTTCACTGGGCGGTGAGAGGTTATGATTTTGGTGATGTCGCGCTTTCGGACATTCGTTTGGCTGAACACAGCGTAGAGCGCGCTGCCGCAGACATTGACGCCAAAAAATCAAACTATTTTCTGCTCAGCATGCAAATCGATGGATTAGCAAAGTTTCGGCATACCGAAGGCGAAAGCTGGGTTGGGCCTGGCGATTGCATCCTTTATGATGCTTCAACGCCATATGCATGGCATTTCGAAACGCCAATGCGCCAACATGTAATCCGGCTGCCAAGGGCCTTGCTTCAAAGCCGCGTCCCAAACGCCAATCGGCTAACAGGGCAGCGCCTGACAAGTTTAGACGGCATGACCAGCGTATTTGCCCATAGCTTTTCATCGGCGATGCGCACAGCGGGCAGCCTCCAACAAGAAGATCGGAACCAACTTACAACCGCGCTCATGATCTTGCTTGGTCAAGCGCTCGGCAGCCACGTTGGCGGCAAGTTTAAACACGAGGATGGATCAGGCGCCGGTCAGTTTGCGCGCGTAGAGGCGTATCTAGATGCCCATTTAACAGACGATACCGTATCCGTTGCGCGCCTCTGCGATGTCTTTACGATAACACCTAAAAAACAACACCGCTTGTTTAAGGCTTCAGCCGGTGAGAGCCCCATGCGGATGCTGCAACGTAAACGCTTAGAACGCGCTGCCGCTGATCTTAGAGACCCTTTGAAAAGCGACATATCAATCACGCAGATCGCTATGCGCTATGGCTTTTGCGACGCAGCCCATTTCTCTAGCCGTTTCAAAAAACACTTTGGAACGTCTCCGAGTGGTGCTCGTCAAGCTATCCTACCTTAAAGGCAGTAGGCTCGGTCTTCTGCATCTGCGCGAGACCCAGCTTAACGCTTTAATGAAGAGAATAGGGCCGAGTTCTACGGCATCGTCGCCCGAAGCTGCCGTTCACTTGCCGACCATGCAGCCGCGGCGTCGCCCTTCAAAGCAGACGTAATTGTAGTCTGCAACAAGAGTCTGGCGAAAACTCAGCGGGTATCTTTATGCATTCCATAGGTTGCATTTTTCTCGTCTCACGATACGAATGGTTATGAGAATTAAAGGCACCAAAGTGTTAGGGAGAAGACATTGGGCATTCGGGTACTTTTTTGGAACATTGAAAATTTTCGTGGTGATGACCCAGTGCGTACAAGAGCCGCAGCAGATCACATTCGAGAGTTTGAGCCGCACATTGTTGGCTTCTCCGAAATTGGAAGCAAGCGTGCAATACGAAACCTGATGATGGAACAGCTAAGTGACTTTGATTTTGGCATTACAGACGGAATCCAAGCAATTGAACTGATGGCGGGTTGGAGGCGAGGGTTATTTGAACAAGCGCTGTACACGCAAAGGCGAGAATTTAAGGCTGGAAGTGACGGTCAAAGACCGGGAGCACTTCTGAGTGTTAAACACAACGGTAATTTCATAAATTTTCTTTTTCTTCATACCGATAGTGGTCGGGGCAAACGAGATTATGAAAACAGGCGAGAAATGTTTAGCAAAATCCCAAAGCTTCAAAGCAAGCTTAACGAAATTGAGGAAAGTCAATCAAAGTTTGTAATTTTAGGCGATCTGAACACCATGGGTCGAGATGCACTGCCTGGCGAAGAGGCGGTTTCAAGTGAAGCAGAAATTACTGGATTGAGCCGTTACATGGCGCGCAATGACATGACTCTCCACGTCAAATCACATCGTACAACGTTTTTGCAATACTACCCCAACGGGAGTATCCAGTTCAATTCAGACCTGGATCATGTCATCGCCAGTGATGTGACCCCACTCAAGGATTTTGACGGTGGAAGCAAAGTTCGGGTTCGCGGCTGGAACGACCTGAACACCGATGCAGAACGGATCGATTGGACTGAGACCCTTTCAGACCATGCTTCTGTGGAGATAGAATTAGACGTCTAATTTCAGTTGCAGCTTTCGTTTTATGCGCTTGGGTGTAAATGCTGTCTGCAATCCTGGCAAATAGCGGAAGGGAACATACTGTAGAGGATTGGAGCAGCTCGTCGGCATAAACCGATGGCTATGCTACAATGATAAAACCCCCAAACCTAGACCTGCCCAGTGTCCGTCCCCCTCACACAAGCAGACGCGATACCGTTGAAGCTTCGCTTTGCCATTGCGGAGTTCCTCAGCGCCAAACTGTCCTACAAGCAGTCATCTTGCTATGATGGCCAAGACTGGCTTTCACAAGCCACCTGCTCTTTGATAGGTTTATTGGGCTCTTTATATCCAGGTGTGACTTTTGTGACTTTTGGATAGCTTCCTGACTGTTGCCGTGCTCACCCATCAGCGCTCGGCGAGGGCGCGGCTGCGTTTTCTAAAATGACGGTTCTGTGCGGGAAGGGGATGTTGATGCCTTCTTTGTCGAAGGCTTCTTTCATCCACTTGTTCATATCCATGCGGGTGGCAAAAAAGTCGCCGGCTTCGGTCCAATAATAGGCCGTGAGGTTGACGGCGCTGTCGCCCAGGGCGGATACGACAATATTGATGGCTGGGTCTGGGAGGATGCGGTCGTCCTTCTCAAGCAGGGCGCGCATCACGCCGATGGCCTTATCAATGTCGTCGCTATAGCCAATGCCCATGACTGTTTCGCAGCGCCGGGTGCCGTTTGCGGCGAAGTTCGTGATTGGATTGCCCCAGATTGTGCCGTTGGGGACGATGACCTTCTTATTGTCTAAGGTTGCGACATCCGTGGTGAAGAGCGTGATATCCTTCACAGTGCCAGAGATGCCGTTGACTTCGACAAAGTCGCCGATGCGAAAGGGCCTGAAGAAGAGCAGCATAACGCCGGCGGCGAGGTGCGAGAGCGTTCCCTGTAAGGCTAGGCCGATGGCGAGGCCCGCAGCGCCAAACACGGCGATAATGGACGTTGTCTCAATGCCGAACTCGCCGAGTACCGCGATGATTGTGAGGGCAATGATCCCGTAGCGGACCATGCTGGTGAGGAACCCCACAACGATTGGGTCAACCCGTCCGGTGCGGCTTAACAGCTTGCGCAAGGACCGGCTGAGCCAACCTGCAATCATGAAGCCGACAATGAGCGTGATAATCGCCATGGCGATGTTGCCCGCCCAGCTTGCGACCAGCGGCAGCAGCTTGTCTGTCAGAGTGTCAGGGTCGGTGAGATATGTGATGAGCTCTTCCATGTGGGCTTCCTTCAGCTTTTTAGGGCCTGCGCTATACAAAAAAGGGAGCCAGGCTCCCTTTCGTTTTCGATTTTGGGTCCGCTAGCTTTTGGCCAAAGAATCGCGAATTTCTCTGAGCAGAACAATGTCCTCTGGAGGCGCTGCTGGCGCTGCAGGCTTTTCCTCTTCTTTACGCTTTGCCGCGTTGATGGCTTTCACCAGCAAAAACACCGCAAAGGCCACAATGAAGAACTCGATGATGATATTGATAAACTGGCCATAAGCGATGACCGGAATGCCGGCGTCTTTGACGGCGTCAATGCTATTGCTATCGACCGTCTCTGGAATACTCGCCAGCGCGAAAAAGAAATTGGAGAAGTCAACTTTACCAAGCAGCGTGCCCACAGCGGGCATGATGATGTCATTGACGAGAGATGAAACGATTTTTCCGAACGCAGCGCCGATGATGATGCCGACGGCGAGGTCGACCACATTGCCCTTGATGGCGAACTCTTTGAATTCTTTAAACATTATGCCTCCTGTTAAAACCCGATTGACCCGCGGGTATGTGCAGGACGTTATGTTTACTGATACCAAGGCGCAAGCATCAATCTTGAGCCCTATATGTTTGCAGAGAGGCGCTTTTCTTCCTTTTTGCGCTCGTGACCAATCAGGAAACGTTTGCGCAGACGGATATTCTCCGGCGTCACTTCAACCAGCTCATCATCGTTGATGTAGGATAGCGCGGCCTCCAGCGGCATTGGCATGGGCGGCGTCAATTGAATGGTCTCATCTTTACCCGCTGCGCGTATGTTGGTGAGCTTCTTTGACTAGAGCGGATTGACTTCCAAATCATTGCCCCGGCTGTGTTCCCCGATAATCATGCCTTCGTAAACATCATCGCCAGGACGCACCATGATGCGGCCTCGTTCCTCAAGGTTCCACAGCGCATAGGCGACAGCCTTCCCACTGGAATTTGCGATCAAAGCGCCCGCTCTACGGCCTCGGATAGGGCCTTTATGCGGCGCATAGTCATGAAAACTCCTGTTCATAAGGCCCGTGCCGCGCGTGTCAGTGAGAAATTCACTATGATACCCGATGAGGCCGCGTGCTGGCGCCAGAAACGTAAGCCGTGTCTTGCCGTCGTTAGAGGGGCGCATGTCTTGCAAATCGCATTATCTCGCGCTGAGTTTTTCAACAACGACGCCAGAATAGGCTTCGTCAACATCCACGATAACGGTTTCGATTGGCTCAAGCGTGCTGCCGTCATCGCCTTGCTGCATCAACACTCTTGGCCGCGATATGACCAGTTCGAAGCCTTCGCGGCGCAAGGTCTCAATCAGAACGCCGAGTTGCAGCTCACCGCGCCCGGCCACATCGAACGCATCTTTCTCGTCGGTCTCGGTGATTTTGATGGCCACATTGCCTTCCGCCTCGCGCAACAAGCGGTCGCGCAAGATGCGGGAGGTGAGCTTGTCGCCTTCGCGCCCTGCCAATGGACCGTCATTGACCCGGAATGTCATCGCCAGCGTAGGAGGGTCGATGGGAAGGGCCGGTAGCGCTGTCGTCACCTTCGGCGTTGCAATCGTGTCTGCAACGGTCGCTGTCTCCAATCCAGCGATGGCAACAATATCGCCCGCTTTTGCCTCCGAGACGGGAACGCGCTCTAGCCCCTCAAAGGCAAATATTTTTGTCGCTTTTCCCGTCTCCACAATAGACCCGTCCGCGCGCAGGGCGTGGATGGGCATGTTTTCTGCCAGCGTGCCGGTTTCTATCCGTCCGGTCACGATGCGGCCGACATAGGAATCACGCGCTAAGAGAGAAACGAGCATAGAGAATGGCTGCGTGCCATCTGGGTCACGCAACGCTGCTTCCGGCTCGGAAACATAGTCCAAGATCGTTTCAAACAAGGGCGCGAGCGTATCGCCAGCATCGTCCTTGTTTCGGCGCGCCCAGCCGCTGCGCCCGCTGGCGTATAGGGTTTGAAAATCGAGCTGTTCGTCGCTGGCACCCAAAGTGACGAATAAATCGAAAACCTCGTCCAAAACCTCATCTGCCCGCTCGTCTGGGCGATCAACCTTGTTGATGACGACGATTGGCTGCAAGCCCAAGGCAAGCGCTTTGCCGGTTACGAAGCGTGTTTGCGGCATCGGCCCTTCCGCTGCATCGACCAGCAGTACAACGCCGTCCACCATGGACAAAATCCGCTCAACTTCGCCGCCAAAGTCGGCGTGGCCCGGCGTATCAATGATGTTGATCCGGCTATCATTCCAAGTCACCGACGTGCATTTCGCGAGAATGGTGATCCCGCGTTCGCGTTCCAGGTCATTGGAGTCCATAGCCCGTTCGGCAACAGCCTCATTGTCACGGAAAAGGCCTGATTGTCTGAACATAGCATCGACGAGCGTCGTCTTGCCGTGATCGACATGCGCGATGATTGCGATGTTTCTAAGCGCCATAATCCTAGGCCTTTTTGCTAAGCAATTGCGCGGCAATAAAGGGCGCCGGTAAGCGGTGCAAGCGCTAGTTTTTTAGGAAGGCTATTGGGCTGCCATCGCTTCCGGGTTTCCGGCTGGCTCTGGCAGACTAAGCCCCGCTTGGGCGCATACCAAGTTAGAGCGAAATAAAGCGGCGCAGTTTTCCCAGCTAAAATGATCAGCATAGGCCCGGCAGTCGGCGCTTTCGGCCTTCAGGGCGACTTCAATCGCCTCGCTTAGGTCGTCCCTTAGTGCACCAATCGGCTTATCCATGCTGGGTAGCACGCCAGTCCCGTTCAGTCCGACCACGTCAAGCGGACCAGGAACAGGGTAGGCTGCAACGGGTACGCCGCTGGCCAAGGCTTCCAGCATCACCACGCCAAAGGTGTCTGTTTTGGAGGGAAACACAAATACGTCTGAGGCTGCATAGTGTTTCGCTAGATCTTCACCACTTTTGGACCCAACAAACCGCACATCCGGGAACTTTTTCTGCAAAGCGGCGAGCATGGGCCCATCGCCGACAACCAGCTTTGAGCCTGGCACATCAAGCTCTAAAAAGGCTTCGATGTTCTTTTCAACCGCAACTCGGCCCACATAAGTCATTAGTGGCCTCGGTAAGTCATTTAGCTCTGGCAAGATCGACTTTGGGTATGGCTTGAAAAGGCTAAGCTCAACACCTCTGGACCACTGCTTTAAGTTTGTAAACCCATGGCTTTCAAGGTCTTGGCGCAACGTTGGTGTCGCCACCATCACCCCATCTGACGGTTTGTGAAACCACCTTATTGCTGCATAAAGCCAAGACAAAGGGAGGCCTGAACGGACATTGACGTACTCCGGAAACTTGGTGTGATAAGCTGTTGTGAAGTGAATTCCAGCTTTCACGCAAGCGCTGCGCGCTGCATAGCCGATGGGGCCTTCCGTGGCGATATGGACAGCATCGAAATCGTCGCTGCGCAGGCGCTTCTTAATGGCTCTACCCGAACCGATTGCGAGACGGATTTCCGGATAGGTTGGACATGGCACCGTCTTGAAATCGCTGGGCGAAATGATCTCGACAGTATCACCTGACGCCTTTAGCGCCTCCGTGACCATGTTTAACGTCCGCACAACACCATTGACTTGCGGAAACCAGGCATCAGTAAAGAGAAGAAGTTTCACACGTGTTCTGCTAATTGAGGCAGCGCTTCAACCGGCACAACATCCTCGTCATCATCAAGTTCATCGGTTGGAATTGCCGTCACGCGGGGCTGAAATTCTTGAGACCAGTCCAAGATCTCTAAGCGGCCGTCGAAATGCTCTACAAGGGCCGTACAACTTTCAACCCAGTCGCCATCATTATAATACATGACGGCGCCCATCTGTTTTATTTCAGCATGGTGAATATGGCCGCATACCACGCCATCAGCACCGCGCATGGCTGCCGCTTGGCACACCGCTTCTTCATAGCGAGAGATAAACTCCACAGCATTTTTCACGCGAAATTTTAAATAGGCTGATAAAGACCAGTAAGGCAGGCCAAGCCGGCTGCGCACAGCGTTCACAAATGAGTTGGTCCTGAGCAAGAACTGGTATGAACGGTCCCCTAGGAATGCGAGCCATTTGGCATAAAGCACGACGGAATCAAACTGATCGCCGTGGATAATCAGAAGCTTACGGCCATCCGCTGTTTGGTGCACTGCTTCGCCGCGGACCGTAATTCCAGCTAGGTCAACGTCTAGATAGTCGCGCAAACCTTCATCATGATTGCCTGGTATGTAGACGACTTTTGTACCCTTTTTCGCGATCTTTAGAACGCGCCGAACCACATCACTTTGCGCCTGCGACCAGACAAAGCCCTTGCGCAATTGCCACCCGTCAACAATGTCCCCGACAAGGTAGAGTGTTTCCGACTGCGTGGACTTTAGGAAGTGCAGGAGATAGTCTGCTTTGCAGCCGCGTGTTCCGAGATGAACATCTGAAATCCAAATGGTGCGGAACTTCTTCTTATCGCGAACCTTCTTCCCAGCCTTTGCAGATACACCTGCTTTCAACGGTGTCTTTTCTGGCTGCTTGACGAGATTTGAGTCAGGCGTTCGCAACGCCCTTGGATGGAAAGCACTTGTAGAATCCGCCATAGCGTGTGCCTTAATCCTGTAACACATCAAGATGATGTTGCTGTTGAACTTGGGCTGTACATATGTCGTGTGTGTTTCCGTTTTATGTCGCGATCTTCTCTGATGAAATACCATGTAATTTATAATCCCATCGCCGGGCGTCGAAAGCAGAGCAGAATTGCGGACATTGTTGCTCGTCTGCGATCAAATGGGCTTGCGGTGACTGTCCAGCCGACCACGGGTCCGGGTCATGCGATTGACTTGGCGCATGCCATCGCAGGCGCACAGTCTTCGGATGTAATCGTGGCAGCGGGCGGGGATGGAACGATTTCTGAATGCGCGACTGGTCTTCTAAATGCGTTGGACGAAGGCTTGTCGGACGATCTGCTGCCGCCTCTCGGGATTTTACCGATGGGCACAGCAAATGTGATGGCGCATGACCTTGGTATCATTACGACTGGCGGTATTGCGCGGCGTAAAATCACGCGCATGCTGATGCGCGGCGATGTTCGCTCATTGCGCCTTGGCCAAGTTGAGAACGCACTGGAACGCCGTGCCTTTGTCATGATGGTTGGCGCTGGTTTTGATGGCGACGTGGTTGCTGCCATCAATCCCGCCACAAAAAAGCGATGGGGCAAACTGGCTTATGTTCAAGCTGGCCTTGCCGCTTTTGTCGCCGGACCAAATGGGGGCGCACGGTTAGAGACGAGCGGCGAGCCGACGTCCGTCAGCCCTTGGGTTATTGTCACAAACGGCCAGCACTACGCAGGCGGCTACCGGCTGACGCGGCGCACCAGCCTTTCAAGAAATACATTGGCTGCATTTGCGGTTCGCGGCAAAAGCAGGGCCGCCCTAGCGCGCGCCAATATGTGCTTAGGGGCAAACCTGTTTGATACGCCGTTTAATGCACAGTCCCATGTCAGCGACCGCTTTCGCATCGCGCCAGCTGATAAAACCTGCTTTGTAGAAGTCGATGGCGATTATTTCGGGTTAGCGCCGGTCGATATCTCAATTGCTGAGAAACCTATCAAAATCTTGGTGCCTTAGACGAAAAAGCCGTTCGATTTTCAATATTTATCGCCATGAACCTTGTATGACGGGCTTGATAAAACTGCCCAAGTGTTTATTTTAGATAGCGTGAGTTATCTCACATACCCGCTTTGCGGGTGTTTCCTCCCTGAACCTGAGCCGGGCCAGCGTGCCCGGCTTTTTTTCTGCCCGCTTTTTGCCTAGGGTCTATTCTGCTGCGATGGCGTCGACGTCACTGGATTGCTGCTGCGCCATGAGCAGCGATATCTTTTGAGTGAAGTCTTTCAGATTCGACTTCAGTTTTTGATGGTTGGGCAGCAGTTTGAGACGCCGCTCATCCATATAAAGCTTACGGTTGATTTCTAGCTGCAAGCAGTGTCGCCCTAAATGTGGGCGCCCATGGACCTGTGTTGTATAACCGCCGGCATAGGGGTCATTTCGGGTCACTCGGTAGCCGTAGCTCGATAAAATTGCGACCGCTGTTTGCGCGATTTCTGATCCACAGGCACGCCCGTGAAGGTCGCCAATTACCATGTCACTTGAGCGACCGGATCCAATGCGGCGCGATGCAGCCGAATCCGGCATCGAATGACAATCCAGCAATAGAACGTGACTAAAGTGCGCGCCAGCGGCGTCAACAAGCTCAGACAGCTGTTTATGATAGGGCGCGTGAAATCTGGCCAATCGATCGCGTGCGTCCTCTAGCGACAAGCGATCATCATAGATTTCAAGACCAGCTCCAACCACACGCGGAATAACGCCGAGGCCATTCGCCACGCGCCGGGACAGATTTCTACCAGAGGTCGGGCTCACATCTGCAAAAAGAACAGGATCGAGTTCTGCTGCACTTCGATTTGTATCGACATAACACCGCGGAAACTCAGCCTTAATGATTGGAAGGTCTAGCTCCGGCGCGAAGTCAAACAGGTAATCAACGCAAAAGTCTTCTGATCGTCGCAAGGTGGCGTGATTAAGACGGCTTTCCTCTATGAAACAAGTCGGATAGGCTCGCCCGCTATGGGGGGAGGAGAGGACCAATGGCCATTTATAGTGAGGCGGTATGTGGACGTCGGCGGCTGGTATATCCTCAAGAGGGAGTTGGAAGCTTTTCATGCAGCACTCAATTCGCGGCGACCGATCCGTTGTTACCATATCTTAATGCAGCCCACATAAAAAACAATGGACCGTGTGAAGCAGCGGTCACAGTCTGGCAGGCCTTTTGAACGGGTAAATTCGGCAATATGGCAACCATCATTTTAGCGGAAGATGACAGCTCGATGCGGAGCTTTTTGCAGCGTGCTTTGGAGAAGGCGGGCCATGTGGTCTCGCCGGTCGACCGGGGCACAGCAGCGTTGCCATTGATTGCAACGGGCGACTATGAGCTGCTTTTGACCGATATCGTGATGCCCGAAATGGACGGCATTGAGCTGGCTCAGCGTGCTGCAACGCTAGCGCCTGAGATGCGCGTCATGTTCATTACGGGCTTTGCAGCAGTCGCCCTGAACGGCCGCAGCAAAACGCCAAAGGATGCCAAAGTGCTCTCCAAGCCCTTCCATCTGCGCGAGTTGGTTGGCGAAATCGACCGGTTATTCGCTGCGTAAGGCACTTTCTATCGCCCTGTGAAATGCGCCGACCGCCGCGGCTGGTCCATCTGCATGCGCCCAAACGGCGTGGCTGACCGCTAAAAAATCCGCCCCCGCTTGCACGATTGGGCTGCAGTTTTGCGCTGTGATACCCCCTATAGCGACGCTCGGCAGTTCGGCTAGGTTTGCCCGCCATGAGAGAACCTCGGCCTCCGCAATCGTTGGCGGGTCCTTTGTTTTGGAGGGGAAGAAGGCACCAAAGGCTACATAATCAGCGCCTTGTTCACCGGCCACCATAGCCAAATGCTTTGACCCATGGCAGGTGACGCCGATGGCGGTGTCAAACCCGAGCAAATCGCGGGCCTCTTTCACCAGCCCATCGGACTGGCCCAGATGGACCGCATCAGCGCCGCAGGTTTTGGCCAAATCCGCGCGGTCATTCATGATGAAGGCAATGTCGGCATCTGCGCAAAGCGGCATGAGCGCATCGGCGGCGGCTAGCATGTCCGCATCGCTGACCCCTTTAAGACGTAGCTGCAAGCAGGCGATAGGCCCGCCATCAAGGGCTGCTTTAAAAGCGTCAGAAAAGGCATCGAGCCGAATGCTGGGCGGCGTGATGAGATAAAGCTGGCAGGGTGGGTTGTCGTCCTCGTTTAAGACTGTTGCCATGCCCTGCCCACCATGTCGCTATTCTTTGCCAAGATAAATGTTGATGATCTTCTGCAGCATGGCCAGGGCATCTTCGCGCGGGCGCTGGAAGGTATTGCGCCCAATGATAGAGCCATTGCCGCCGCCATCGCGAATAGCGCGGGCATCATCATAAACGGAATCAGCGCCTTTCTTCGCGCCGCCGGAGAAAACCACCAGGCGCTTGCCATTGAAGCAGGACTGTACAACATGCGCTACGCGTGCGGCTTGCGTGCTGATATCAATAGTCTCGGCCTCATAGACCTTCTTTGCATCAGGCTGTTCCAAATGGTCGGTGGAGAGCTTCACTTTGATAATATGCGCGCCGAGAAGAGCGGCCATATGCGCTGCATAGGCGCTAACGTCCATAGCGGTTTCGCCAGCTTTGGAAATCGCGCCGCCGCGTGGGTAGGACCAGATGACCGTGGCAATGCCAACTGACTTGGCTTCTTCCGACATCTCGCGAATTTCTTCCATCATGTCGAAGCAGTATTCGGAGCCGGGATAAATCGTAAAGCCAATGGCCGCGCAGCCAAGGCGAAGCGCGTCATCGACGGAGCCGGTAATGGCCTGGTTCTTCTCATCCGCCCAGGAATTGGCCGAGTTTACCTTCAAGATCAGCGGGATTTGACCGGCAAAGCTGTCAGCAATCGCTTCCATCATACCCAGCGGCGTTGCATAGGCGTTCAGCCCGGCATCAATCGCCAGCTTTGGATGATAACTCGGGTCATAGGCCGCTGGATTGGGGGCAAAAGAGCGGGCAGGGCCGTGCTCAAAGCCTTGGTCGACCGGCAGGATGACCATCTTGCCCGTGCCGCCGAGTATACCAGTCGATAAAATACGCGCAATAATGGCATTCGTGCACGGGTAGTCGCTCTCATATCCAGCGAAAATGTCTTTTACTTTTTTGGTTACGCGCATGATCAAACAACCCCCTTCATAATCTGTGTGGTGCGGCGCTTCAAAACCTTGGCCGATGCCATAGTCGATGAGATGCGCCACCGCAATAAGCACGCCATATTAAATCTGTGTGTTTGCACAGGGTTAATGGGACAGGTCTAGGCTTGAAAAGTGACAAAAGTCACACCTAGATTTGTAAAGGCGCAACTCAAGTCCATTGCTATTCTCACAGCATGATTATTGCGCAGCCAGAGGCGTGTAGGACAGAGATTTGTTTCGCGAGGGCAAAAGAGTCGAAAAAACTGTCCTCATGAGCGGCCCCGACCGACGTTTACAAAAGGACGAACGTGGTCTGCCCTGGCGAATGGAAGCAAAGCCGAACTAGTTCAGCTGGACGTTTAGCGTATCTAGCCCATAGAGCCCTTGATTTGTTCCATAAACGGGAGACTCGACCTCGATGGTTTCAACCTGTTCAATGAGCGCCTCAAGCATGACCTCCATTTCCAAACGTGCGAGATACATGCCAGCACACAGGTGATCGCCATACCCCCAGCCAAGGTTGTCGCGGGGGTTCCTGTCGACCAAAAATGCATCTGGGTCTTCGTAATGGCGCTCGTCTCGATTGGCCGCGCTGTAGAAAATAACCACTCTTTCTCCTTGCGGGACAAAGATGTCGCCTTCTTGATAATCGCTTTTGGCATATCGAGAAAAGCCGCGGACAGTGGCGCTGTGGCGAACGCCTTCATACACGGCGCTTGAGATTAAGCTTGGATCGGCTTTCAGCTTCTTCCACTGATCTGGATTGGCGCCGAGGTTATAGATCAAATTCGCTTTGGCGAAAATGGTCGTATCCAACGATGGCAGAACATAGGTTGCCAGTGCCCCGCGGGCTTCAAAGATGCTCAATTCCCCTCGTTTGGCCGCCTGGAACAAATCATCTGCCCAACTTCCCTCTTTCATGTCGTCAGCAGGAACATTGGCCAAAAATTCATTGACCTCCTGCAGCGCGGCGATATCCACCTCAAGATTGCTCATATTCGGCCCGAGCAGATTAAAGTTGGAAGCAGCCCAGCGCAGCATATTCTTTCTGACGTCCTCGGGAAGCCCAACCAGATGGGAGATGACAGACACCGGTAAGAACTGCGCGAGCGAAGTCACGCCTTCAAACCAGCCCGCACCAATAAGTGTCTCGATGTGCGCGCTGATGAGATCTTTGAGTTGGTCGCGATAGGCTTCAATCGGTTTAGGGCCGATTGATTTAAACAGAGGACGCTTCATCTTTGCATGCTCAGGACCATCGGTTGTAATGATGTTTGGCGGGCGTCCTTCACGATTATTGATAACCGGGTTCATCCCAATTCCTTCGGTCGAGACGAGCCGATCCGAGGATCGCAAAGCTTTTTTGACATCATCATATCGGCCGATCCCGAACATTTCGATTTTTTCCAGATAGACGACTGGACCAAGGTCGCGAAGCGTTCGGTAGTGCGGAAACGGATCTTTTAGAGAAGCGTCTGAGAACAAGTCTCCCGTGAAGACTGGTACTTCGGTGGAAAGAACGTCGTGCATTGTATCACTCCCCTAGTTTCGTTTTGTTTTTGCTAGCTTTTTTTGCGGTGTTGGGATCGCAGCGTTGAGAGATCTCGATGGCCTCTGATCTGGCTAACCCCGCTGCTTGAAGAATGCTGGCGGCGAGGTCTACGCTTTGTGAGATGTCAAAGCGGCCTTCTAGGCAGCCGCGAATGAACGCGGTCGTGCTGCAAGAGCCGATGGAGAGCCAAAGCTCTGGGTCTTCAAGCTGAAAGCGACCGTTTATGACGCCCAGTTCAATGGCATCGCGCGCACGTGGGTCGATATGAGTCTTCAGAAGGGATTGGCTTTTTACATTATTGGCAATGAACCATCCAAGGTCAGGATCCTCAACGGCGCATTTGGCGAAGAATTGAATGCTCCAGGCGGCGAAGTCGGCGATATCGTCGAATTGCCCAAGGCCAGAGCCGAATGACTGGCCAATGCCGCGGATGTGATCTTCTAATGTGCTCACAAATAGATCGTCCATCGACGAAAAATGGTTATAGAAGCTGCCTCGCCCGACATCAGCTTCCCGCGTAATTTGATCCACCGTTACGGCCTCGGCCGGTCCATTTGCCATGATGGTTTTGGCGGCATTGACCAGTTTCTGGCGCGTTTTATTGCGCCGTTGATGGCGC
>ERZ1740067.1035-NODE-1035-length-20241-cov-11.955860_pt1 | contig 20241 bp, 19 predicted proteins | sample MGYA00581736_ERZ1740067 | MGnify/ENA primary metagenome ERZ1740067 (study PRJEB43018, sample SAMN04849236) | marine metagenome | isolation source: floating plastic debris | place: Pacific Ocean | collected 2008-08-27 | study: EMG produced TPA metagenomics... | reverse complement strand
CCAACATTTCGTTGGCGGCGCTTTTTTATTGCTTTTTGATGGGTGGTGTCAACGCTGAACTAGAGAGCGGCGTAGGACATTAACGTGATAAATCCAGCGCACCCGACGATGAGCAGTAGCCCTAATCCAATTGATTGACCGAGTCCTGCTTTGCGAGAAACTTTCATAGTCCATACAGGCCATAGAGCCCTAAACATCAGCTACCTAAACCTTAGGCCACTACAAAGTTATCTATCGATTTAATGAACGTCTCGCAAATAAACGCAATACTCCTTAATCCCTATGGCCGAAAAATAACCAAGTATTGAATAAATTGATATCGGCTCTAGCTAAAAAGTCTGATTGGGTAGGCGATCCCCACGATTCGACCTCAATGGTCGTGATGAGTGAATTGCGCCTATCACTGTTGCTATCGACAGGTAAATCACAAAGAAAGGTAACGCCATCTCATAGAACTCTCTTGGAAAGAAGCCTATCGGAGACAAACAAAGATCAGGCCTATTCTGCTTTTGTAAAGAGGGTGCCTACTCTACTTCTGGCAGATCTTCTACACAACCTTCAGGTTGATAAATGACGTCGATAGTGACCTGATACTGCGTAGGTCTATCTGGCTGACCAAAGTCTTTGAATTCCACCGCGCTCAGTGCCTGGCGATTGAGAATGTCGTAGCCAATACTTCTTAGAACTTGTGCCTGCTCCTGGCTACCGTCTGGGTTTACCAATACACCGATCAGCCCTTGATTGGGCGGCGTATCTTTGCAGACTTTGAATTTCGAGTCAATTTCGATATCAGCGGTGGCACCCTCTAAGTCGCTTTTGTTTTCAGCAGTCGCGGCAAGCCAGGCTTCTAGATTGTCTTCCGCTTCCGCTTCCGTTGTTTCTCTCCCATCGTAAATAAACCCATCTAGTAAACGAGGTGCATCTTGTTGAGCTGCTGCGGTATCAACTGCGGGTGGTGTAATCGGGATATTTTCGCCTTGCTCTTCACCCTCTTGTGAAGGGGGTAAGCCAGGACTACTGCCTCTTGCGACTTCTGTGTCAGTTGCTCCGCCTTGAGCGATCGCATTACTACCCGATTGTGCTTCTATTTCCCGTGACAAAAGATCCTGCGCAGAACCGGTTCGAGTCTCACTATTTGCAGGCCTTGTTCCAGGAGCGTTTGGAACTCCATTTTGAGTACCTACCCCTGCTTGAGGATTTAACTGAATGCCTGACGAGCTACTCGTGAGCCCGCCTAGGTCTAACTGGTCAGTAATTGGGGTAGACGGCAATACAGCTGTTGGCTGTGACGTTCGAGTGTCATTGCGGCTAGGCGTTCGCCGGGTTCCAAATGAGGACGGTGAAAGGGTTCTTGACGTGATGTTGGAAGGGAGTGATGACCGACCTCGGATTTGGGTTCGAGGGGTTGCAGAAGGGAGGCTTCTCGCCTGAGCGCGGCTGCGTGACGCGGTGCTCGTTTGAGGGGTAGGCAAACGGCGGCCGGCTGTGTTGGGAAGTCCCGGTGGGAGGGCAAGGCTATTGAGTCCGGTAGGCGATGGCTGTATGCGACGAGGCTGGGCAAAGCCTGGCAGCCGAGCCCGGTCAGCTGGCGATATTTCCACAAGGGGCACGATGGTTTCTTCTGCGTCCTGCTGCTGCGCGGCTTCAGTCAGGGCGGCAAACGAGAAGTTGGTCCGAGGGCCAAAGGCAATTAAAAGCCCATGGGCAAAGACAGACAGCGCCACACCAACCACCGTAGGGCTAATAGCGCCAGCTACTTTTCCGGCGGGTTTTCCAGGTTTCTGACTAGGCTTTTTCCCAGTTTTTTCACCGTTGTTTTTCCCATTATCTTGTTTGGGTGAACGATTAGCGGCTGGTTTCAGGAAGCGAGAAGGGATAGCCATGGCGGTTCAAAAACTGAGGCGTATAGACTGAGGCGTACGGTATGTATCGTGTCGTGCGGTCTGTGGAATGCACACTCTATTCTGTGGAATGCAAACTCTATATCTAAGCGTATGCGATCTGTGTAGAAATGCTAACCAGGGAGTAGGCCAGTTTCATTATTTTTTGACGGCTCTCGCTTTACGATCATCAGCGAAAAGTATGGCAATTTCAGGTCTGGGTGGTGTCGCAAGTCTGAGTACACGACTTGGTTCGATCTTGTTGCGTTCTCCACCACATAGCTGTGTGCTAAGAGCTGATATCGCTCTAAAATTTTCCAAACCTGGGTATATACGCTACCAACTTTCATTAAGACGACAACTTCAGCCCAAGACAAAACGGCTTCGAGCTGGTCGACGGTGTAAAGCGCTGGGAGAATAGCCAGCTGCTGCGCCTGACAGGTAAGCGGAATGCCGAGTGCTGCCGCTGCTGCCATGGGGGAAGATACGCCTGCGATCGCCTCTACATCTACCGTAGGATGCTGCTGCTGCAAATACTGTGCTAAATACGTAAAAGTACTATAGAAGCTGATATCACCTTCGCAGGCAAACACAACGTCACCTTGCTGTAAGTAAGGCCAAACGCGCTCGGCTGCTTCTGTCCAAGCCTCGTCCAATGTTTTGAGATCTTGCACGTAGGGAAACACTAGCGGTAGCCGTTGCTGTTCGTCCGACAGCCACGGCTCAATCGAACGCTCAGCAACACCAGCTCGATTATTGAGTCCTGCTGGAAATGCAACAACTGGCGCAGCACGTAAACGGTTAAGGGCTTTTACGGTGATGAGTTCTGGATCTCCAGGGCCCACCCCAATACCGTATAGTGTGCCGGGCGTATGCTGTTTGAGGGGAGTAGTTTTAGCTTGTGTTTTCTGCAAGGCGTTCTGTCAGCTGAGGTATAAGCTAATACTATGGCTTAAAAGTCGTTGCAAAGCTGAGTCGTCACACCACATTATTTGACCGCTTTTGGCGGTTTTTCACCCGTTCTTTTTCCCGCGCCCTATTGTTAAGAAGGGACGAATATCTGCTTATGGCTCTACCTACGGTGATCTTGCCAGGCTATTTGGCCAATGCTCAGCCCTATCAGGAAATGGAAACAGCACTGGCCAAACAAGGGGTTGCGGCGGCAACGGTGCCGCTACGACGGCGTGATTGGTTGCCTACGGTAGGCGGTCGTTCGGTAATTGACATTGTTCAGGCACTAGATGCCACAGCCCAGCGCGTGATGGTAGACCACGCCTGCAACAAAATCAACCTGGTTGGCCACTCTGCCGGTGGATGGATTGCACGTATTTATCTTGGCGAGGCCCCTTACGATATTCATTCCAGCGACCGAGATCGGACACTGCCTAGGCCCGCTAGATCCCACGTGAGTACCTTGGTAACACTAGGCACGCCGCACACAAGCCAAGAGCGCTGGACTCGTAGAAATCTAGACTTTGTCAACCAGACGTATCCAGGCGCGTTTTACAACGACGTTGAATACATTTGTGTGGCAGGTAAGGCGATCGAGGGTAAAAAAGCAGACTGGTTTACGTTCAATAGCTACAAAATGACCGCTGGCAGCGGAACGCTATGGGGTGATGGCGTAGTGCCAGTATCAGCGGCCCATTTAGACGGCGCTCGTAATATCGTTTTAGAAGATGTCCAGCACTCACCTCGCAAAAACGCACTCTGGTACGGGTCGCACTCTGTTGTAAAAGAGTGGAGTCAGTGGTTGGCGTAGCGATTTGTTATTTTCCTGAGGACTACTGGTTTCCCTGAGGGCTACGGCTGTTTCTCATTGGGATGAGTCAACGCTTTGGGAGGGTTGGCTTTACCAGTCGTCGCCGTTCTAGTTGTGTCTTTAGCAGCGGTTTCTTTAGCAGCGGTTTCTTTGGTCGGTTTAATAATCTGCCGAGACGGCTTACGCGCACCCGACAGTCGCTTAATCAGTTGAGGCGTGGGGTCGTGCAGGAGGTAGGTAAGCTGGCTACCGGCTTTCCACTGCCGCTCACTCAAGACGACTTCTAAGGTGTCTGCCTGCTCAACAACGAGTGGAACCATATCGCCAGATTTGATCAGATTGTTGACCTGTTCACATTGAAGGTCTAGAGCATCTTCGGTAAAGCCGTAGGTACCGGTCTGTACCGCGTCGTCTTGAATGAAGGTATTCCACTGCTTAACTGGGAGCCTAGGCGTGCGCAGCTCTCCACGTTGTTTCGTACTCTGTTCACCGGTTTCTGTACGTGGTAAAACGGCGAAAACGCGAGGCGGCTGGAATTCTTCTTGAGCCCGTTCGGCAATTACGGAATTTACTTCGCCATTGTTTGTAATGGCCAGGAAGGTGCCAATAGAGCTGAGACCAGCCACTTCTAAAATCTCTTCATTCATGGCGGAGCCTACGTAGACTTCAAAACCTTCCGCTGCCGCTTTGTCGCAGGCAACTTTATCGGTATCGATAATGACCACCGACTCTCCTCGCGCTTTGAACAGTCGACCAATGGTCAGCCCCAGCGGATTACAGCCGACAATAACAACGCCCGTCGCGCTACCTGAGGTTACGCCTAGAGCCTGAGCCAAGCTACGCGCGGTCAGGCCCTGAGCAAAGACGGTCATGATAATAGTGAGAAAAACGAGCGCTTTAATCGAGTCACCACCGTTGATGCCTCGCTCTGTCAGTAAAATAGCGAACAGGGAAGCGACCGAAGCCGAAACAATTCCCCTAGGAGAAATCCAGCTCATAAAGACCTTTTGTCGCCAGCTAAGATCGCTATTGAGCGTGCAGGCCCATATGTTGAGCGGGCGCACCACAAACATCAGCACCAGGACAGTCAGCACTGAGCCAGGGCCCAGCTCAAATACACTGGCAATCGATAAGTCTGCGGCCAGCAAAATAAAGAGCACTGACACTGAAAAGATAGTCAGCTGCCCTTTAAACCGTCTTAGCAGTCGCTCCTCTGGAATGGATATCGCTCGAACAACGATCCCAGCGGCAACGGCCGCCATGAGTCCAGATTCACCGCGCACGCTCTGAGCCAGACCATAAAGGCCCCAAATACCCGCTAGCACAACGAGGTTACGCAACTCCTCTGACAAAAAATCAGCGGTGCGCAAAAACAGCGCCATCAGCGCACCGCCGCCGCCGCCAATAATTACGCCGATACCCAGCCGAGCCAGCAATCCACCCAATACGTAGCTGGGGTCAGTGTCGCCATTGAGAATAATGTCGAGCACAACTACGGCTAGAATCGCACCGACCGGGTCTATCAGTACGCCTTCTCCTTCTAGCAAGGTGGCAATCTTTCGCTCTACGCCCACCTGCTTGAGCAGCGGTGTTACCACTGTAGGACCGGTAACAACGACCAGCGAAGCGTACAAAAAAGCAATAGACCACGGAAACTCACCCAGCCAATGAGCGGCCATCCCACCCCCAACCAAGGTGATGAAGGTACCGATAGTAATCAGGTTACGCAGGCTGCCAGAGACTTTCCCAATCTCTTTGAGCTCTAGATTAAGGCCACCTTCAAACAGAATGAGTGCGACGCAAAGCGAAACAATAACTTCTAGCCCAACACCTAGGGTTTGAGGAGCTATCCAGTCGAGGCCATCGGTCCCTAGGGCAATCCCAAAAATTAGCAGCAAAATAATGCTAGGAAGCTTGAGATAGGCCGCTAATACCTGTGCAGAAATACCCGCTAAAACGGTGAGGACAATCTGTAGCGTGATTTCGAAGGGCGCTTCCATAGGTTGGAGACCAGTAGCAAAAGGTGATAATACGCCAGCGCACAGGCCCGACGTACAGGCCCAGAGCACAAGCATAGCGCTTTGGGCGGACCTGTTGGCAGTTATCTGGGCAGGCAAATAGGCAAGGCGTCTTTATTAGCAGAGGGCTACAGCGGAATCTCCTCGACGGTCTCGGCAGTAAGTTGACGGGCCGCTTTAAGAATTTGGGTGGGATCTGGGCGGTTGATTTTTTTGTGGGGTTGAGTAAGGTGTGACCTTTGGCATCTCACATCAAACGGGCAGCGAACACAATACCCCTTCTCAACCGCCACCTTAGGGAAATCGGTCTGCTCTCTCATCTGCGTTAGGCCATCAGTCAGCTGCTGTAAATCCTTCCTCGTAACATCGTGCTGAGCCAGCGTGTAATCAAACCGATAGAAGCTAGGTGTCTTATCTTCTGTCCGTACGAACCAGTAGGTCATAGAAATTTGTTCTGGCGCTAGCTCACTGGTTTCGCACAGCACGTAGAGATACAACCGCGTTTGCCAGTCCTTTTGTAGCCATTCTTGTTTGGGTGGTTGCTGATGCGTTTTCCAGTCAAATATCTGTCCGCTATCAGGATGCTCTGGGGTGCCAGCCGATGTCACCAAGAGATCGTAAATTACCGTTAGTAAATATCCATTGAACTCAAGCGTACGCCGATGCTCACTCTGACTAAAGATGTTTGGATCAGCGGGCTCCGCTTTCTCATCAAATACTTGTTTAGAGACTGAGGACTCAGGCAAATAGGCAAATACGTCAGGCGCAGCTTTTTCTAGCGCCGCTAGGCTATTTGCCATACCCATGTCTGCTGGGGTGATCACCTCAACCGGTAAATCTAGCGCCTGCTGCTGCATGAGTAAGTGAAACTGAGAGCCCCATTGGGTGGTGAGGTGCTGGTCATAGGTGGAAGGCCCCAAAAGTGCGTCGAAAAAGACGTACTGATATTTGCGCGCACAGATGTCTAGGTGGGTGAGGTGGCTTTGAGAGAGCGGAATCATAGCTAGATTGAGATCCGTTTTTGCTTTAGTTGACGAGATCTTTGGTGAGGACAAAGAGGCTACCTTGATTCCCCCGACCAATGCGAAGATCTTTGTCGAGATAGGTGATTTCTAGCCAACCCTGCTGACGCTCAGACTTAATCGCAAAGTCGATACCACGCAATAGGTTGAACTTGTCGGTGGCTTCGAGCTGCTCAATGTACTGGGCTGGTGACTGATAGCCCAACACTCGCTGTAGCCCGACAACAGCTCGATTGAACGCCACATTGACCCGGTTCTTCGACAGTGTAGCTGTGGCCGTATTTCCAGCTAGCTCACTAGATGAAGGAGGTGGGTAATCTGAAGGAGCGGGTGTAAAGCTAGCCACAACTGAGACGATGCTTTCGCAAAATGGGAGGCTTTTTAGCTCAGCAATGTTGTAAATGCGCGATTGATCCGGGCGCACACACTGGTAAATGCTGCCTAGGGTAGCGAGGGGAAAGCGATCTATTCCCAGCAATTCTTGGCTGGTTGTGTAGAGCAGCCGCCAGTCGCCAGTAAGCAGTTCGGTAGCTGCTAAGGGTTCTGGAGTAGGGTTTAGGTCTTCTACTCTGGCGATGATACTGGCAATGACCTGTCGGTCGTTTGCGGTAGCAGTGATGCCAAGATTTTTGGAGGAGATCGCATTTCTTAAGTCATTCTTGCTCAGCATAGTTGCACCATTTCCCCGAAAAAGGGGCAAAAAAGGGTAGATAGATAAAAAGAAATATACGTCAGAGATTGACACTATTTCCCATTCGATGTAATTAATGCGATGGTACTGTAAATTGATATCCTGCTAAGCAGTTCACTCAACGGCATAGTGTCAGTTTTAGTAGCTATGTCTGCGCTGTTTTAACAGTACGTAGGAACTAAGTCTTAGCCGAGATAACACCTCCGAAAATATTGTCGTAAAAATCCTTTGAGCGTATAATCTGATGCTTCCTGCAATTGTTTCTAATAATTGCCCTGGGTGAGGAATATACGGAGAATCTCCACTGGCTACTGTAGTTAGTTTATTATCACTGAACTTACGGTTAGCTGTGCGTTATCTACCTCGCTTTTTGCGCTTGTTTTGAGTACCGAATTAGCAACGTCAACTGAGTCCGCGTCATTTATCAGCCTGCAATTGGCCTAATTTTTGCTGAATGAGTAACTACAATCCTTCTGTCCGTCAAATCCCCCGTGAAAATCCTGCTGATGTGATTCCGCTTCAGCGTGACTCTTCTATCTTGAATTGGTTAGAAGGAACAGGGCGATTGATTCCCCGTGAGCCAATCGATAGCGTTGGTGATGAGCCCGAGCCGGAAGAACTAGCCGACCTCATGGGCAACGAAGACAAAGACGAAGAAGAAGAGGATAACGATAACGATGATGACGACGACGATATGTCACTAGATGATTAGAGTCGGAAGAACTGTTGGGTAACGCTTTAGTTTCCCAGATTTCATTAGAGGTTTGGATTGGGTGCGCTTTTTAGTTCAACGGTTTTGGCCGCTGGCCAGATTGTCCTACCTCTTAACGGACAGTTAAAAATCGTTAATGTCGTCTCTTTTGGATAGCGTTCCTGAGATAGGAAATGACTCAGGGGTTTCGACAAATTTGACTAAAAGTCAAAGATTTATAGGAAATCGAAACATAACGTCGTAGAATCTCACCGGACGTGGTTTTTGCGTATATCTACTCAGTTTTCGTGAAAGGTTGCTTTCCGAAGTCTGAGGCAAATAGAGAGATAAGGGTTTACAAGGTTCTCCCAACTTGTGCAATCCGTTGTAAGCACTGATTTACGAGCCTTCTACGAATAGGTGTGCTGGCAATGTAAAGTTTCAGTGAAAATTGGGAAAGGTGTGTGGTAAGTGAAGGGATGATGTCGTGGATGCAAGATTTTCAACTAAGTCAGCTGGTTTGTCAGGGATAAATTTATCAATCATTTTGGCGATCTGTCTTTTGGCTTCGGCGATTGGGCTAGATTTGGCCGCTGGGCGTGAGTTTGGCTTTGGTGCGCACCTCGCCGGGCCACTGGCACTAAGCGCGGTGCTTTCTGCACTGTCGGGCTATATTGCTTTACCGATATTGCGTCGGCTGAAAGCCGCTCAGTTTATTCGAGAAGATGGCCCAAGGGCTCACCTGAAGAAAGCGGGTACGCCTACGATGGGTGGTATTTTCTTTATCCCGGTGGCAGTGCTAGTGGCTCTGGGTTGGACGGGTTTTTCTTCAGGGCTGAGCGCACCTGTAGTTGCGGTTAGCCTAATGACGCTGGCCTACGGCGCTATCGGCTGGCTAGATGACTGGCAGGTGATGCGCCGCCGGTCTAATAAAGGCATCTCTCCTAAAATGAAGCTGCTTTTGCAGGTTGGGTTTGCAGCTGCCTTCTGCGTATGGGCAATGTCGACCCAATCAGCTGGGATTTCTGCTGAGATCACCAATATTTCGCTGCCGCTAGGTTTGACCCTGCCGCTGGGATTTTTGTTTTGGCCTTTGGCAGGCTTTGTGCTGGTCGCTGAAAGTAACGCAACGAATTTGACCGATGGTGTGGATGGTTTGATGGGTGGGGCAGGTGCGATCGCACTTTTCGGCCTCGGCGTTCTCATCGCCCCCACCAACCCAGACCTGATGGTCTTCTGTACCTCACTCAGTGGCGGCTGCCTCGGTTTCCTGGCCCACAACCGCAACCCCGCAAAAGTATTCATGGGAGATACTGGCTCTCTCGCCTTGGGCGGTGCACTCGCAGCCGTTGGCATCCTCAGCGGCAACCTGTTTGGCCTGCTGATTGTCACCCTGCTTTTCTTTGCAGAGACGCTGTCTGTCATTTTGCAAGTTGGCTATTACAAAGCCACAAAAGGCCCTGATGGGAAAGGCAAACGCCTTTTCAAGATGGCCCCCTTACATCATCATTTTGAGCTGTCTGGCTGGTCGGAGCTACAAGTTGTTAGCGTGTTTTATGTCATTAGCGCTCTGCTAGCGACCCTAGCAATCAGCACCTTGAGATAGCTCAAAGCCGCCCAACCCCACACAAAACAAAAAAGGCTCGGTCATTTGACCGAGCCTTTTTCAATGGAGCTGACGGGAGTCGAACCCGTGTCCGCCCTAAGTAATCACGTATCGCTCATTCACAGGTATAGCCTCTCTAATCCTCAAGGCGGGAGTTTTCCATTGTCCCGGAAACAGGATGCTTCAGTGAAAGTCTTAGCTGGCGCACCCACCGAAGAAAGTTTGCCAGAGCGCCCGTTGGGGGTTTAGTCCTTACTGCTTAACGGAGTCACAGTTCAGACGCTCGAACCTGTAAGAGGTGTTTAGGCAGCAGCTACAAGAGCGCGCTTACGAGCAAAAGGTACGATGTTGTTTGCATGTATCTTTAAGTTTGAGCCTTTATTTACAAGAGTAGACTCACTCTTGACCTGTATCACAACACGACTTTCGTTAAAACGTCGAAACCGTTTCAGCCCCGTGTGTACGCTCTTTATTATAGCGCTGGCAATGTATAGCTGCACACAACAATAATCCTTTTTATGGGTGTCATCACCTTTCGTAAACTGAATCAGTCGTGTTTTAACCTATAATATTTTCTTAAGCTTGGTAAATAACCACGCCAAATTATTCACCTGCCTAGCCTCGCTCAAACTTAACTAGAGCCTGCTCAGAGGTCTCTCAAGACGCCAGAGCTACTGGGTTCGCAAGGTTTTACGATTAATAAGAACATAAGGTCAACCCCATGAGCACCACCAACGAGAACGGCACCAGCAAAAGTGCCTCCAGCAGCAGCCGCACTCGTAAGAAGGCATCGACTGCCGCTAGCGCAGCTAAAACCGAATCTGCCCCAAAAGGCGGACTGGTAAAAGCCCCCAAGAACGAGATTATGGAATTATCTGATCACACCCGCGTTGTGGAGTCGGACTCATTGCCCAACCACCGCCCGATTGCGCTGAGCGAAGTAGAAGTTGTCGATTCACTATCGTCAGCAGGTGTGCGCCCAGTGATGGCTAATTCCTTCGAGATTTCGACGACAGACGCGCTACCTGGCCACCGTCCAGTCGCTGTGAACAAAATTGACTTTTCTGATACGGGCTCACTGCCAGGCCACAGACCTATTGCCAGCAACGATATTGATGAGAACCCTGCAACGCTGATGGGTTACTTGGACTAGTCGATTCTGCGATCGCCAACAAAATAGTCAAGCAAAGAGGAGGGCTTTTGCCCTCTTTTTTGTTGTCAGCAACTTAGCAGGTAAGGTCGGCCACTGCTTGCTTGGACCGCTTACGCGATTTAACAGAGTGAATACTGAGAGTCTGAGTTTGGTTCTAGGGGAAACCTAAAATAAGACTCAGATAGGCGGAAAAATTACAATGACAGCTCTAGCTTTAGGTCCAACAGGTACTGTTTTTTTGCTGGCCGTTGGATTCTGGGTTTGGATGCTGTGTGACTGTGTTAAACACGAGCGCTATCCGTGGGTTTTCTTACTGGTGATGCTCAATATCATTGGCGCAGTTCTGTATTTTTCTGTGCAGTGGTTACCAGAGCGATTTAAGTCTGGTGGGGCCGAGCCCAAAACATACTGGGTTAGAGGGCGTCAGCCAAGTCCCGATCAGATTCGACAGGCTGAAACCGATGTTAGAAATATCGGCAAAGCCTCTCAGTTTCTGACGTTGGGGAATTTACTGTTTGAGAATAGACAGAATGAAAAAGCTTACGAAGCTTATCAGCAGGTGCTAGAAAAGGAGCCTAAAAACGTAAGAGCGCTTTGGGGTGCTGCTCGATGTACTTACGAGCTAAAAAATTATTTGGCAGCGAAGGGCTACCTGGCTAAATTGTTAGCGCTGGAGCCGGAGTTTGCATATGGCAATGCTTCTTTGGCATATGCAGAGGTGCTGCACCATACTGCCGACAATGCGGCTGCTACCGCTCAGCTACAGGCACACGTTAAAAACTGGAGCGACCCAGAAGCTTACTGGCTACTCGCTGATTTACAGGCCAAACAGGGTGATAACGTTGCTGCGAGGGCAACGCTGGAGACCATGGTTTTGAAAATAAAAGGCTTTGCGCCTTTTCGCTACCGAAAGACCAAGCATTTCATTTCAAGATCTGAACGTAGGCTCAAAGATCTTTCAAAAGCTTGATTTTTTCATTCAGTCCTTCACATCCTAGCGGCTGTCTTTTCGGCCTGTGTTTTGACTGCATAATGCAGCCCGTACTCTATGCCAGCGGCGACTGCCTGGTAGGAAGCTTCTAAGATGTTGACCGATACGCCGATGGTGGACCATCGCTGTTCACCGTTGCTAGATTCGACGAGCACTCTTACTTTTGCGGCTGTACCTGCTTCGCTGTTGAGAATGCGAACTTTGTAGTCGGTGAGGTGGAAGGTTTCTACTTCGGGGAAGAAGCGGGTGAGGGCTTTGTGTAGAGCTTTGTCTAGGGCGGAGACTGGACCCATGCCTTCGGCGACTTCTAGTACTTCTTGGCCTTTTATTAGAGCTTTGATCATGGCGCGTGCGCCGATGTTGCACTGGACGTCTGACTGGATAACGTTGTAGTTGACCTCGAAGCCGCGTAGCTGAAACATGGGCTGGTGCAGACCGAGTTCTGTACGCATGAGTAGCTCGAAGCTGGCTTCGGCGGCTTCAAACTGGTAGCCGTTGCTTTCGAGTTCTTTGACGCGGTTGATGATTCTGCGGGTGGCGGGGTCTTCTTTTTGAAGATCGATATTGTAGTGTTTGGCTTTTGAGAGTACGGTGCTGGCTCCCGATGAGCTGGAGACGACGATGTGGCGGTGGTTGCCGATTTCGCCGGGTTTGATGTGTTCGTAGGTTTTTGGGTTGCGTTCTACAGCGCTGATGTGGATGCCGCCTTTGTGGGCGAAGGCGGAGCGGCCGATGTAGGGGGCGTGGTCGTCTGCGGCGAGGTTGACGATTTCGCTGATGTAGCGGCTGGTTTCGGTGAGGGTTTTGAGGTTTTCGGGCGGTAGGCAGGGGTGGTTGAGCTTTAGCTGGAGGTTGGGGATGACGCTGCATAGGTCGGCGTTGCCGCAGCGTTCGCCGTAGCCATTGATGGTGCCGTGGACCATGCGGGCTCCGGCATTGATGGCGGAAAGTGAGCTGGCAACAGCGGTGCCGCTGTCGTTGTGGGTGTGGATGCCGATTTGAGGCGGGTTGGGTAGATCTTGATGATGGGTTTGTAGCCAGGTTTGGACCTCGGTGACGATGGCTGCTATTTGGTTTGGTAGGGTGCCGCCGTTGGTGTCGCAGAGTACTAGCCAGTCTGCGCCGCCTAAAACTGCTGCGTTGAGGGTTTGGAGGGCGTAGTCTGGGTTGGCTTGGTAGCCGTCGAACCAGTGTTCTGCGTCGTAGATGACGTTGCGACCGTTGGCGCGCAGGTATTCGACGGAGGTTTGGATCATGGCGAGGTTTTCGCTTGGGTCGATCCTTAGGGCGTCGGTGACGTGAAGATCCCAGGATTTGCCGAAGATGGTTACCCATTGGGTTTCGGCGTTTAGCAGCGATCGCAGCGTAGTATCTTCGGCGGCTGCCTTGTGAGGACGGCGAGTAGAACCGAATGCGACTATTTGTGTGCTGGGAAGAGGATTTTTCTGGAAGTGTTTGAATAGCTGGGTGTCTATGTCGTTGGCACCGGGCCAGCCGGCTTCGATGAAGGGAATTTGGAGCTGGGCTAGCTTGTGAGCAATTTTGATTTTGTCTTGGAGGGTACAGGCGATGCCGTGGCGTTGGATGCCGTCTCGGAGGGTGGTGTCGTAAATCAGGACTTTGTTAGAGGGGTGATTTTGCAACGGTTGTAGGCTCCGAGGAGTTTCTGCTGTGAGCTTGTAGGATAAGCGGTTATTTATCAAAACTGCGTTTGTTTTTACAAGATTTAAGAAGGAAGGCGCAAGGCGCAAAGCATTAAGAGGCGGGGATTTCCTCCCCATACCCCTCCTCCGCTGGGATGCTTAGTGGGCTGCCTGGGGAACTAACTTCCCCAGCCCCCTCGAATAAGAGAATTTTGGCTACTGGCATAGTGTTTGTACGAGTGATCGGTGGGTGAGACCGTCGCGCGCGACGCTCAAGATAGTTGATCTAGTGCGGGGGTCAAACTTGGTCAAGTACGGCTTTTTCGCTCCCCCTCTCTCCTGGCCCCCTCCCCCCTGATCCTCGCTTAAACTAAGAACGGACGGAAACAACCAGCAGGGGTAGGTTCTTGAATCAGCGGTTTAATTTTCAGGTTTTCAGGCGGTTTTGGGCGATCGCACGCACATACTGGCTAGGCGACAAGAAGTGGAAACCATTAGGTGCTTTGCTGCTGATTGTGGTGTTGCTGTTGGCCTACACGGGGCTGAGTGTGGTGCTGAATAATCAGCGGGGAGAGTTGATTTCGGCGCTGTCGGCGAAGAGTGAGCCGCGTTTTTGGAAGACGGTGACGATCTTTTTGGGGGTGCTGGTGGTGTATGCGCCGCTGTTGGCGGGGTATACGTATTTGAGGGATCGATTGGGGTTGGCTTGGCGGCGGTGGCTGACGGATAGCTTTGTGGAGCGGTATTTTACGGGTCGCGCCTTTTACCTCATCAACCAGTTCAATCCTGAAGTCGATAATCCTGATCAGCGAATCGCGGAGGATGTGCGGAGCTTTACGCAGGAGTCACTGACATTGGCGCTGGTATTAACACAGTCTTTGCTGTCGCTGGTTGCCTTTAGCGGAGTGCTGTGGGGAATTTCTCGGGAGCTAGTGCTGTTCTTACTGGCGTATGCCCTTATCGGAACGCTACTGACAGTTGGCGTGTTTGGACAACCCTTAGTGCAGTTGAATTTTGAGCAGCTGAAGAAGGAGGCAGATTTTCGCTTTGGCTTGGTGCGGGTGCGGGAAAATGCGGAGGCGATCGCGTTCTACCAAGGCGAGGAGCAAGAGTCTACTCAAATAAAATCTCGGTTTATGTCGGCTTTTGACAACTACAAGAAGCTGTTGAACTGGGAGCTGGGTCTAAATGGGTTGACCAATTTCTACGAATTTATTCCTTTTGTGCTGCCTGCTTTGGTGGTTGCGCCTGCGGTTTTCAGCGGCGATGTTGAAGTAGGCAAAGTGAGCGAGGCGCAAGGCGCATTTATTCGAGTGTTTTTCTCGCTCAATGTGGTGGTAGCTCGGTTACAGTCGCTAACGGCCTTCGGTGCAGGAATTGATCGACTCTATGAATTTTCTGAGTCTCTAGGTAAGCCTGTTGAACAAGGTGTAGAGGAAGACTCAACCGAAGAAGTTGAGAAAGACACCGATGGGGAAAAGCTTTCTAAAACGGACGATGAGACGGCAGATGAAGAAGATGCGACAACTACCCAGCCGCTGATTGATTTTCAGGTTGAGTCTGAAATAGCGGTGAAGGCATTGACGTTGCAGACGCCGAATTATCAGCGGACGTTGATTGAGGATCTTTCTCTAGAATTAAGCGATGAAGGATCGCTGTTGGTGATGGGGCCAAGTGGCTGCGGAAAGAGTTCGCTGATGAGAGCGATCGCAGGTCTATGGACATCTGGCGAAGGCACAATTGCCAGACCTGAGCTTTCTGACCTGCTATTTCTACCGCAAAAGCCATACATGGTGCTGGGTAGCCTCCGCACTCAACTGCTGTACCCCTACTCAGATACTGACGTGCCAGATGAGCGCCTCAAAGATATTCTTTCCAAGGTGAACCTACCTGACTTGGTAGATCGATTTGATGGACTACATGCTGAAGAAGAATGGGGCGATGTACTTTCTCTTGGAGAACAGCAGCGACTGAGCCTCGCTAGAGTGCTAGTCCATCAGCCGAAATACGCAATTCTGGATGAAGCGACGAGCGCGCTCGATCAACAAAATGAGGAGCAGCTATATAGTCATTTGGCGGCTGCCAAGACCGCATACATTAGTGTGGGACACCGCGATTCTTTGAAGCTGTATCACCAGTCGCTGCTACGCCTAGCCGAAGATCACAGTTGGACATTAGAGAATCAATAATCTACTTCTTCACCAAGAAATAAGTCGGCGTAAACTCAGGTAGCTCTTGAACAGCTTCTTGATACGTAGCTCGGTCTGGAAAAACGCCTGCAAAGAAATCTAACTGATGCAGGTTTGGCAAGAACGCGCCGCCCGTATCGGCGATGATGCCAATTCTCAGATTTTGATTACGGTCTTCAATCGCAACGATCTTACCTAAGCCGATATTGAGCACGTCTCCTGCAAAGGTAACGCCCGGCTCAATCGGAATCTTGACATCGCTATTGCGACCGTAACCATTGAGCTTGGTCACCTCCTTGAAATACCAAAATCGCTCTTGCTGCGGCTGCGCTAGCCCTGGCACGTAAGCAATACCATTGTTTCTATCGACATTGAAATAAGTCGTGGTGCCATCTGGGAAAGTGATAAAAGCAGTACCTTGCAGCAACGCATCTTCAAGCCCTTCGCGCGTGAGGTAAGCAAGCGTTTCTACATTGCCATGCTCCGGGCCACCGGGTTCAAAAATACCACTGAGCGCTTCTTGCTTCGTATATTGCGTAATGAATTCTTCGTTCTCTAGGTCGTCTTTTATCCTGTAGACAGGTGTGTTGTAGATTTCGGTACGCTCCCTAGAACCAGCATGAGTGAAGACGGCGTACTTAGTAATGCGCGTACGCAGTTCGTCCAGATACGTTGGGTCGTAAGCGAGCCAGCGAATGACTTCAAAGTTTTCGTTGATGAAGGTAGTATCTTTGAGGCGTGTGGGTTGCTTGGCAGCGATGTCTTCGCTGAGCGTTTCGATCATGAAGTCTAGGGTGGCGATCGCATCTTCCACAGTGACACCCTGAGTCCCGAGTACCCCATCTTCCAAAATCTTAGGATCCGCGCAGCCCTCTTCGGTGAAGTACATGCGCGTACTTTTCAAAACGTTCAGCAGTGCCCGCTCGTCAAAGTCAACGGTTTGGCTGGGCAGCGAGTCATCTCTAAAAACGTCAGTGCCCGGTACATCGTACTGAGCAGCCTGCTGTTCATCAATGACGTTATAGGTTTGAGGGATGGTAGCAGCTTCAGTGGCTGAAGCTTGACTAAGATGCGTCGCTAAATCGCAAGTAGCAACGGCAGGATCTGCTTCCTCTACAGCCTCTTCCACCGCTTCATCAATGCCCATTTCCGCAGTATTAGGAGAAGAACCACTATCAGCGGCATCTTCTTGCTCGGTAGGTCTGGTGCCTGGTGCAGCCGGGACTTGCACGTCAGTCTCTGCCGTTTGATTACTTTGGGCGGTGGGGGCTCCGCAGCCTTGGTATAGCCCAAGGGTTGCGATCGCAACCAGGAATAAACGTACGGGCAAAGGCATCGACATAAATTTCTTGGCGCTCTTCATCGACAATTGCAATTAGGACTAGAACTGTTTCACATAAACATTCTGTGATATTTAGGGTGCCTTTTATCGCTGAAGGGTGCGACTTTTTATTTTGTCTGTTTGTAAGGAGAATTTAGATGCCTGGGAGTGGTGTCGACTCATACCCTGCTGCTAAACAATCACAAGTTTTTCGGCCATAAGTGAGCACTGGTATTTGAGTTGACGATCGCACGCTTCCAAAATCTCCAAAACCTTGTTTTCTCCCACGGTCTCCAGCTCTGGCGAAAACTCAAAATAGCGCCGTAAGTGCTCCAAGTAACACGATTCCTTTTCCTCAAAGCTCGGATCTGGCTGCACTCGTACAACGAAGTCGTACTCATCAATTGTTTGATTCTTGCCGTTACAGTTTCCCTCTGTCAGGTCCACTCGGTAGTTTTCAAATTCTAGAAAGCAGTGAATTTGAGGAATAAAACACAGACCGTACGACCGAAGAATGTCACTCACCCCTGTGACAATCATGTCATTGAGTCGATAGAAGCCGAGATTTTTGTGGATAGGAAGGTTTTGCTCTTTGGCTAGGCGGGCGATTACCCCATGCTTAGTAGAGCAAGTACCCTGCCCTTCCTCAAACAACAGCAAAGACTGCGCACTGTCTGAATTGGCTCCATACGGCATAGCTTTCACGTACCGACAAGCAGCTTGAAAAGTATCGATACCCATCTTCAGGAAAATGTCAGAGACTTCGCCGCGACTTTGAAGACTAGGATTAGGTAAAACGTCTATGGGGTTCATCAGTGTTCCTTCCTTTGAAGATGGGATCAATGGGTGCAAGCGCTACTTTAAGCGAAAGCGCTGAAGGTAAAACCGGCTAAAACAGAGCCAAGAAAGGCAAAGCCTAGATAAGCTAAAAACACAGGTCGGCGAGCCAGCGCAAAGACCGCAATCATCGCTGGAATACTAGTCGCACCACCTGCCAGCAAAAACGCCATCCCCGCGCCAGGATTCATCCCCTGCTGAATCAAACCATCAATAAGTGGCAGAGCCGCATAACCATTCAGGTAAGCAGGCGCACCGATCAGCGATGCAATCACAATGGATAAAAGACTGTCACTACCAGCGATTGAGCCAATCCACTCATTCGGGACATAGGCCATCATCAGGCTTTCTAGCACGAAGGCAAACGCCAGCCACTTGCCTAAAAACAGTGTTTGCTTTTGCGCCCCTTTCCAGAACTTTTGTCTACGCTCAGCTTCGGGCCAAAATTTCCACACAACCGCTTTAGGCTTACGAACTTTGCTGCCACCACAGCCGCCATTACCTGCATCCTCTCTAAGCGGATTAGCAAAAGCTGGGTGCGTATTCATCAATAGCAATGTACCGAAGCCGCCAAGCAATCCAATAAAAATAGTAGCTAGGGTTTTAGCTAGCGCGAATCCTGTACCCAATGTTCCTAGCATCAGAAAAAACATCGATGGGTCCATCAGCGGCGAGGAAAGCCAAAAAGCCATGACACCTGCAACCGGAACTCCCATAGATAGCAGGGCCGCAATAATTGGAATCACACCACAAGAGCAAAAAGGAGAAAGCGCACCAAAGAGGGCGGCGACAGGAATCATTGCTGACACTTTTCCTTGAAAGGCCTTGGCAATGAGGTTGTCTGCACCGCTAGCTTGAGCGTAGGCGGCGATTCCGATAGACAGTAGAAGGAAGGGGGCGACGTGCCACAGGCTGCCAAGGGTAAAGCGCAGACTGGTTGAAGCCTGGGCGGGGACGGTGAGAATGAGGGTGAAGAGGATGATTGAGATCGCAATCAAAACCCCATCAATTTGACGAACACTGCGATTCAACCGATTCAAAACAGTAGCGCTCATTTAACGGCTCCTTAGATATTTCTACAAACATCGAAATAAAACACAAAAAAACGATTGCCGGTGACAATTAACTCTCTACGACTCACAACTATCTGATATCGCCTGTTCAATGTGCTCAACACTGACCACATGATTTCGCGTACAGCACTCTTCAAACAAAAAATCGAGCAAATGAGTCAGCGCCTTTTCCTGAACGCTATACCAAATCCACTGACGATCTTTTTCGGAAGTAACGATACCAACCTGACGCAGCTTATCGAGATGGTGAGACAAAGTTGCGCCCGCAATGCCCAGCTCTTTCTGAATCTCCCCAGCAGGCAATCCTTTGGGATAAGCAGAGAGTAATAGCCGCACAATCCTTAGCCGTGAGGGCTGTCCTAGCGCGGCAAAAGTGTTAGCCATGCTGTCAAGAGATTGCTTATCTGCATCATTTATTTCCATATTTTGATAATTACGGAAATACTAGAAAGTGTCAAGCAGATTATGTTTCTTTGCGAGCAACGGTATGCGGGTCGAATGTTTGCAGACAATAGCACAAGCATTGATGCACCCTCATAATGAAAATTGAGCGTTTAGAAATTCCTCTAGCAAAAGCTGAGTATCTGCTCAACCATGCGACAGCTCCGGGTGAAGGTGGCGATAAAAGAAAATTTTGGCGAGATATTCTAGGGCTCGAAAGTCCGGAGTCTGTTTGTGAAGCTATCTGGGAACAGGTTTTGGTAGATTAGCTTGATGAACTTGCTCCTAACGCATATGGCGACCGTTATCAATCCATCATCGCTATCATTGGACCATCTGGTAGGAAGCGTTATCTCAAAACGATCTGGATAGTGCTCACTGGGGAAATAACTAAATAATAGGTAAGCCCCCGGCTTTGCCGGGGAGACGCGCCAGCGAGAGAGTGAAATCATTGAAGGTCATCTGATGAAGGACCACGTTCATATGTACATCAGTATTCTGCCGAAGTATGCGGTATCGACGGTAGTGGGATATATGAAAGGCAAGAGTGCGATAGCGATAGCCAGACAGTTTGAGGGAAAGCGTCGAAACTTCGCAGGAAAGAAATTTTGGGCGAGAGGCTATTACGTATCGACAGTGGGTTTGGACGAGGAAGTCGTGCGAGCGTATATCCGAAATCAAGAAAAGGAAGACGAGCGTTTGGAGCAGCTAAACCTGCCGATGCCGTAGAGCTAGAGAAGCGTCCCCCTTTGGGGGCTCATCGCTAGGCCCCTTTGAGGGGCTCCCATAAATAAGCCTCCGGCAAAGCCGGAGGTCGCTTAACTCGCTCTCATTCTTCTTCTCCATCTCTTTTGCTATCGATTTCACTTAGCTGGAGATATTCTCTAATTGTTTCCCGAACATCGGTGCAATCCTTTAAAGCA
>ERZ1740067.1034-NODE-1034-length-20243-cov-7.096741_pt1 | contig 20243 bp, 19 predicted proteins | sample MGYA00581736_ERZ1740067 | MGnify/ENA primary metagenome ERZ1740067 (study PRJEB43018, sample SAMN04849236) | marine metagenome | isolation source: floating plastic debris | place: Pacific Ocean | collected 2008-08-27 | study: EMG produced TPA metagenomics... | reverse complement strand
GACGTGTTGGGCTTCCAGTACGATCTGGCCTGCAACGGCTACGAACTGGTGTCGGGCGCGATCCGGAACCACCGCCCCGAGATCATGTTCAAGGCGTTCGAGATTGCCGGCTACGGCGCGGACGAGGTCAGGAAACGCTTTGGCGGGATGGTCAATGCGTTCCAGTATGGCGCACCGCCCCACGGGGGCTGTGCGGCGGGCATCGACCGGATCGTGATGCTGCTGGCGGGGGAGCAGAACATCCGCGAGGTGATCCTGTTCCCGATGAACCAGCGCGCCGAGGACCTGATGATGGCGGCCCCGTCCGAGCCACAAAGTGATCAATTGATGGAACTGGGCCTGCGGGTCATTCCGCAGGATTAGTGTATACGCGGTGCACAACCTGTGCACAGGTTGTGTACGGGCTGTGCCCCCCATTTTGGGCCCGAGGAGAGGACCATGACAACCACACGTTTCGCGCCCTCGCCCACCGGCTATTTGCACGTGGGCAACCTGCGCACGGCGCTGATGAACTACCTGATCGCGCGCAAGGCGGGGGGGACGTTCATCCTGCGCATCGACGACACCGACCCGGAGCGATCCCGGGACGAATATGTCGACGCGATCAAGCAGGATCTGGAGTGGCTGGGCCTGACCTGGGACCGCGTCGAACGGCAGTCAGAGCGGCTGGGCCGCTATGCCGATGCGGCGACCAGGCTGCGCGATATAGGCCGGTTTTACGAGGCGTTCGAGACCCCGACAGAGCTGGACCTCAAGCGCAAGAAGCAGCTGAACATGGGCAAGCCGCCGGTCTATGACCGCGCCGCCCTGGCGCTGAGCGACGACGAACGCGCGGCCCTGCGCGCCGAGCGCGGACAGGGCGTGTGGCGGTTCAAGCTGGACCATGCGCGCATCGAATGGGCGGACGGGATCATCGGGGATGTGAGCATCGACGCGGCGAGCGTCAGTGACCCGGTGCTGATCCGGCAGGACGGGCAGGTGCTGTACACGTTGGCGTCTGTTGTGGACGATACCGAGATGGGTGTGACAGACGTGGTGCGCGGGTCGGATCACGTGACCAACACGGCGACACAAATCCAGATTATTCAAGCGCTTGGCGGCACGCCGCCCCGCTTTGCCCACCACTCTCTGCTGACCGGCCCGCAAGGCGAGGCGCTGTCGAAACGGCTGGGGACCCTCGCGCTGCGCGATCTGCGGGCACAGGGCGTGGAGCCCATGGCATTGCTGAGCCATTTGGCGCGGCTCGGGTCGTCCGACCCGGCAGAGTTGATGACGGATATGGCCACATTGATCGACGGGTTCGAGGTGTCGCATTTCGGCACCGCCCCGACCAAGTTCGACGTGGCCGACCTGTTCCCGCTGACGGGCAAGTACTTGCAGACCCTGCCGCTGGATGCGGTCCGGGAACGTGTGCTGGCGGTCGGTGTGCCGGAGGCCGAGGCCGAGGCGTTCTGGACCGTGATCCGCGACAATATCGAGACGCTGAACGACCTCGATGCGTGGTGGGCCATCTGCCGGGACGGCGCCGACCCGGTGATCGAGGATGAAGATCGCGATTTCGTCGCCGAAGCCATGGCGATGCTGCCCGATGCGCCCTTTGATGCGGGGACATGGGGGGCGTGGACCAGCGCGGTCAAGGCCGCAACTGGCCGCAAGGGCCGGGGCCTGTTCATGCCCCTGCGCAAGGCGCTGACAGGACAGGCGCACGGACCAGATATGGGCGCGCTGATGCCGCTCCTGCACGTGGTCAAGGCGCGCTGATGCTCTGTCCGGGGGCGCTTGTGACCAAGCGGCCCTTCGGGGAGGATTTTTTCAGGACAGAGACGGGGGCCCCCCGTGGCTGAGCCGCAGGCAACGTTCCTGAGCGGCTCGCTCTTTGGTCATGTGGCGGTGATGTCGCTGACCTCCACCGTGGGGCTGATGGCGGTGTTTCTGGTCGACTTCATCGATATGGTTTTCATCTCGATGTTGGGGCAGGCAGAGCTGGCGGCGGCGGTGGGCTATGCCGGGGCGATCCTGTTTTTCACCACTTCGTTTTCCATCGGCATGGCCATCGCTGTGGGCGCACTTGTGGCGCGGTCGCTGGGGGCCGGACAGGCCGAGGCAGCCCGCGTGCGGGCCAGCAACGGTTTGGTCTACGGGGTCATTCTGGGCGCGGGGTTTGCAGCCTTTGTCTGGGCGAACATCCCGCTCTTCGTGCGCTGGATCGGGGCCGACGGGGAAACGGCGGCGCTGGCCGAGGGGTATTTGCGGATCATCGTGCCGTCCCTGCCGTTTCTTGTCGTGGGCATGATGGGCAGCGGCGTGCTGCGCGCCTATGGCGATGCGCGGCGCGCGATGATGGCAACGATCTATGGCGGTGGTGTAAACGCCGTGCTGGACCCGATCCTGATCTTTGGACTGGGGCTTGACCTCACCGGGGCGGCGCTGGCGTCGGTGGCGGCACGGGTGGTGATTGCTTGCGCGGCGATCCTGCCGATCCTGCGCCATCACGGTGGCCTGCCACGGCCAGACCTTGCCGGGCTGGTCGCGGATTTCCGACCGCTGGTAACGATCGGCATACCGGCCATCCTGACCCAGCTGGCCACCCCCGTGGGTCAGGCGATCGTGACGCGGTCGATGGCGCAATACGGGCTCGAGGCGGTGGCGGGCATGGCCATCGTGGGACGGCTGATGCCGGTCAGCTTTGCCGTCGTCTTTGCCCTGTCGGGGGCTGTGGGGCCGATCATCGGTCAGAACTACGGCGCGCGGGATTTCGACCGGGTGCGGGCGGGGTTCAACGCGGCGCTGCGCTTTGCCGGGATGGTGGTTGTGGTCATCTCGGTCGTGCTGTTCGTGCTGCGCGGGCCGATTGCGGACCTGTTCGATGCGACCGGGCTGGCGCGCGATCTGGTGTTCCTGTTTTGCGGACCGCTGGCGCTGCTGTTCTTTTTCAACGGTGTGCTGTTTGTGGCCAATGCCGCGTTCAACAACCTTGGCCACCCGTTCTACAGCACATGGATGAACTGGGGGCGCAACACGGTGGCGATGATCCCGCTGGTGAGCCTCGGGGCCTGGGCCTATGGCGCGCCGGGTGTGCTCGTGGGCCAGGCGTTGTCGGGCGTGGTGTTCGGTCTGGTGGCCTGGGCGCTGGCCCTGCGCACGATTGCGCGCGGTGGCGAGGATGCGCCGCGAGACAAGTTCGACCGCGAGGGGCGGCTTTTGTCGCTACTGAACCTGCGCAAGTAGGCGGTCGGTCAGGGCGCGTTCGTCCGGGCTGATGGGCTGCGCACGCGGGTATCGGGGCGCGCCCCGGTCATCCGTGACCGGCGTGTTCCACCCGTCTGTGGTGGCAAAGAACGCTTCGACCCCCGCCGGACCGAACTCGCGCAGGAACCCCTGGACCACAACGTCGAGATAGCTGAGCAGGATGGCATGGGACCCGCCCTGCCTCTGACGCGCCTCCGGCACCTGGTAGACGGCGACCGGGCCGGTCTCGACGGACACCTGCCCATTTGCCGGAACGCGGTCATACCCGGTTTCGCGCAGGTCCAGTGCGGCCCAGTCGCCGCCGGGCACATGTGCGACCAGCCCGTCGATGAAGGTGCCGGGGTCGGGGCGCACTGACAGGAACACCACATCACGCAGATCGGTGCGCACCCATGTGCGTCGCCAGCCACGCAGTTGCGCGGGCCGGGCTGCGGGATAGTCGTGCGTTGCGCGGTTGACGAGGCTGCCATAGCCAAAAAAGGACGGCGTCATGTGTCGGATAGAAGATCGGCAAAGTGTGTCGCGACGGTGTCCCACACCTCGGCAGAGGAGGCAGTCAGCAAAAAGCCTGTGGTCATCGTCGCGTCATAAGGCGTGCCGTCCAGCATCGCCGTCTTGCCGCCCGCCTGCGCCGTGATCAGCGCACCTGCGGCGTGGTCCCAGCTGTTGAGGTGGCTCGACAGGACAAAGTCGACGGCCCCCGTGGCCAGCAGCCGGTATTCATGCGCCGAACAGCGCAGCGCGCCGGCATGGGCCAGCACCCCGATCTTGCGCCACATGATCGCTTGATCGGCGGGGGCCATCAGCCGGATATGCATATAGCCGACCATCTCGCTCAGCGGTTTGGGGCTGCGGGTCTGGATCGGCCGGTCGCGCCCCGATCTGGTGTGCCACATCGCGGGCGAGGTGTTGTCAGCCATGACGGCATCGTCGCCGATGGGGTCGTAGATCAGGCCAAACACCGGCTGGCCGAACCGGCACACGGCGATGATCGTACTAAAGAGCGGCATGCCGCAGGCAAAGTTCCAGGTGCCGTCGACCGGGTCGATGATGAAACACAGCTCCGCCGCGCCGATCCCGTCGAGCAGGTCGGGCTTTTGGGAGACCGCCTCTTCGCCGATGACCAGCGCGTGGGGAAAGGCCATTTGCAGCCCGCGTGTGATCATCGCCTCGGCACCGGTGTCGGCGGCGGTGACGAGGTCCATCTCGTCTGCTTTGGTGTCAATGTCGCCCGCATCCAGCTGGCGAAACCGCGGCAGGATCTCGGCCCTTGCGGCGCGGCGCACGAGGTTGAGGAGCTGGGTTTTCTGCGCCGGGGTGAGGGGCGCAGTGACGGGCATGGGCAGCGTCTCTTTCATGGCGGGACCTTCGGCAGGGATGGGCATGTGGTCAGCGTCTGACATGGGTGCGTCGTTTCGGCAATGGGACTATTCGCGCGCCCGCAGCACATGTGCGGGCCGTGCAGCGAGCGGACCCCAGGCAAAGGCAAGCCCGGCCAGCAGAGTGGCCAGCACACCGCCTGCCACGATGGCGATGGCCGATGGCCAGATGATGGTAAAGTCGGTGTCCATGATGAACCGGCTCACCGCCCAGCCGCCCGCGATGCCAGCCGTCAGCGCCACAGCCCCGGCGCCAAGCCCGAGCAATGCGGAGCGTGTGGCAAAGCTTACAAGGATGCGACGGCGGGTCGCGCCCAGCGTCTTGAGCACCGCGGCCTCGTAGGTGCGCGCGTTGGTGCCGGCGGCTGCGGCTCCGATGAGCACGAGAAACCCGGTCAGCAAGGTCGCCGCCGCGCCATAGGACGTGGCCGCGGCGAGGCCCGACAGCACCTCGCTCACCCGGTCGATGGCGTCGCGGACGCGGATCGCGGTGATGTTCGGATAGGCCCCGGCGAGGTCGCGCAGGATCTGCGTTTCGGCGGCGTCATCGGCATAGACGGTCGAGATGAATGTGTGCGGCGCACCTTGCAGCGCGGCAGGGTTCATCGACAGGATAAAGCCGATGCCCGCGGTGGAAAAGTCGACCTCGCGGAACGAAGTGATCGTGCCGGTGATGTCGCGCCCGAGGATGTTGATGGTCAGGCTGTCACCGAGTGAGAGGCCCATTTCCTCGGCCTCTTCGGCGGCAAAGCTGATCTGGGGCGCGCCTGTATAGTCCTCGGGCCACCATTCCCCGGACGTGATGCGGGTGTTTTCGGATGGCAGTGCCGAATAGGTCACACCGCGGTCGCCGCTCAGCACCCAGTGGTCGCCTGAGACCTCGCGCGCGGGCTTGCCATTGATCTGGGTAATGATGCCGCGCAGCATCGGCGCGCTTTCGATGCGGCTCACGGCCGGGTCGTTCTCCAGCCGTTCGGTATATCCCGTCATCTGGTCGCGCTGGATATCGACAAAGAAGTAGCTGGGCGCAACCTCCGGCAGGTTGCCGGAAATGGCGTTGCGCAGGTTGCCGTCGATCTGACCCACCGCGGCCAGCACCGACAGGCCAAGACCCAGCGACAGCACGACAGAGGCCGCACCTTCGCGCGTGCCTGAGATTGCACCAAGGGCCCATCGCAGGGCGGGTCGCCCCTTGGCCCGCGGGGCAGCCCGGCGCGACAGCCAGCGGATCAGGACGGCCGCCAGTGCCAGCAGGCCGAGGGCAAAGGCGATGCCGCCCGCCGTCCACAGGGTCAGCCACCAGGTACCGGAAAAGACCGCCGCACTGATGATCAGGGCCGCAAGCCCCGCACCGATCCACACCAGATAGAGCGGACGCGGCAGGATGCGCGTCGACCCAAGCGCGTCTCGAAACAGGGTCGCGGCGCGCACATCCTCGGCCCGGGCCAGGGGCCAGAGCGTGAAGACAAAGGCAGTCAGCGCACCATAAAGCGCCGCTTCGGCCAGCGGCGCGGGAAAGAGGGTAAAGCTGGCCGGAATCGGCAGCCGCGCCTCTATCACCGGGGCTAGCAGCAAGGGCACCAGCGCACCAAGCGCGAGGCCGATTGCAATCCCGAGGATCGACAACGCGCCGATCTGGAGGAAATAAGTCTGAAAGATCGTGCGTCGTTCGGCACCCAGCGTGCGCAGCGTCGCGATGACAGAGGTCTTGTCAGCCAGATAGGCGCGCACGGCCGCCGACACGCCCACGCCCCCCACGGCGAGGCCAGACAGGCCCACCAGCACAAGGAACGCGCCCAGCCGGTTCACGAATTCGGCGACGCCCGGCGCGCCGTTGCGCGCATCGGTCCAGCGCATGCCGGTGTTTTCGAATTGCGCGCGCGCATCCGCTTCGAGCGCGGCAAGGTCGGTGCCATCGGGCAGGTCCAGCCGGTACTTGGAGTTGAACAGCGTGCCCGAGGCCAGCAGTTGCGCATTCGCGAGGCTTTCGCGCAGCACGATGGTGCGGGGGCCGAGGCCAAAGCCGCCGGCGGCGCTGTCCGGCTCACCTGTCAGCGTGGCCATCAGGACAAAGTCCTGCGTGCCCAGCCGGAACGTGTCGCCGGTGCTCAGGCCCAACCGGTCGATCAGCGCCCGTTCCATGACCGCGCCGGGCAGGGTGTCGCGTCCCGCAAATGCCTCCGCCAACGGCATGGCTGGGTCCAGCGTAACGGCACCGATCAGGGGATAGGCGTCATCGACGGCCTTGATCTGCGTCAGGCCGCGCTCCGGGCCATCCGGCCCGTCCACCACGGCCATGGAGCGGAAGTCGGCAATCTCCGACACGGCGTCGGCGACGTCGCGCATCCACGCCCATTCTGCGTCCGACGCAAAGCGATAGGTAAAGTCCAGTTCCGCCTCGCCGCCCAGCAAGGCGGACCCCTCGTGTTCCAGCCCCGCCTCGATCGCCGCGCGGACGGATCCGACGGCGGCAATCGCCGCCACGCCAAGGGCCAGACAGGCGAGGAAGATGCGGAACCCGCGCAGCCCACCGCGCAGCTCGCGGGCGGCAAAGCGGGCAGAGGTGGCGAGGCTCATTCGGCGGCCCGCTGCGTGGCGTCCGGGGCGATGCGGCCATCGGCCAGATGCACGACCCGGTCGCAACGCGCCGCAAGCTCGGGCGCATGCGTCACCAGCACCAGCGTCGCCCCATGCCGGTCGCGCAGGGCAAAGAGCAGGTCCATGATCGCCGTTCCGTTCGCGCCATCAAGGTTGCCCGTCGGCTCGTCCGCCAGCAGGATGTCGGGCCGTGTGACGAGGGCACGGGCCAGCGCCACCCGCTGCTGTTCACCACCGGACATCTGGCTGGGATAATGGCCCGCGCGGTGCGCAAGGCCCACAGCCTCCAGCTCGGCCTCCGCCCGGTCAAAGGCGTCGCGCGCGCCGGCCAACTCCAGCGGAGTGGCGACATTTTCGAGCGCGGTCATGGTCGGGATCAGGTGAAAGCTCTGGAAGACGACGCCCATATGGGCGCGGCGAAAGCGGGCCAGCGCGTCCTCGTTCATCGCGGTCAGGTCGGCGCCGAGGGCGGTCACGGTGCCGCCCGTCGCACGCTCCAACCCGCCCATGATCATCAGCAGCGACGACTTGCCCGACCCCGATGGACCAACCAGTCCAACCGTCTCGCCACGCGCCACCTCCAGCGAGATCCCGCGCAGGATATCGACAGTGCCTGCGTTGCCATCGAGGCTGAGCGCTGCATTATTTAGGGACAGGACGGGTTCGGACATGCATCAGGGGCCTTATATGTGTCTTGTGTGCTGATATGGAGGCTGGATGAGCATGGGCAAGGTGATAGCGACGATTGTCTTTGCTTTGTGGGCAGGGATTGCGGCGGCGCAGGACGTTGTGGTGGCGGCATTGGGCGACAGCCTGACCCAGGGCTACGGGCTGCCCGCCGAGCAGGGTTTCGTGCCGCAGCTCGAAGGCTGGTTGCAGGCGCAGGGCGAGGCGGTGCGGGTGGTCAACGCGGGCGTGTCGGGTGACACAACGGCCGGTGGATTGGCCCGGGTGGACTGGACCCTGACGCCGGATGTGGACGCGCTGATCGTGACGCTGGGGGGCAATGACCTGCTGCGCGGGCTGCCGCCCGAGGCGAGCCGCGCCAATCTGGATGCGATCGTGTCAACCGCAACGGCCCGCGGGGTCGCGGTGCTGGTCATCGGAATGCAGGCACCGGGCAATTATGGACCCGAGTACAAGGCGGCGTTCGACGGGATGTACCCGGAAATTGCGGCGACGCATGGCGCGCTTTACCTCGACAGCTTCTTTGCCGGGTTGGGCGGTGCTGGGGCTGATCCGGCAGCCCTGCGTGCGTTCCTGCAACCGGACGGCATTCACCCCAACGCCGAAGGGGTTGCACGCATTGTCGAGGGGGTCGGACCGTCGGTGCGTGCGCTGATCGCCCGGGTCGCCCGGGTCGAATGACATGCCGGGCCGGTTCTTTCTGACAGACCCTGTGTCGTCCCTCGCGGGCGCGTTGGGTGTCGATGCGGGCGTGGTCAGCAACGAGCCTGCCCGCGCCAATATTGCGCCGGGTCAGGAGATTGTCGTTTACGATGGCAGCTTGCGCCGGATGCGTTGGGGCATTGTTCCGGTCGGGCTCGTGAACGCGCGGGGCCGCCCGGTAATGGAGCAGATCATCAACGCGCGGTCAGAGACGGTGTTCGACAAGACCGCGTTTGACGGGGTGGGTCGCGCGGTGATCCCGGTGAACGGCTGGTATGAATGGACGGGCGAAAAGCGGCGCAAGACCGCCTGGCGGATCGGACCCAGGGATGGCGGCTTTCTGTATTTTGCCGCGATCACAGATGTCTGGACTGCGCCCGGTGGGCTCGAAGTGCCGCAGGTGGCGGCGGTGACCTGTGAGCCCAACGCGGATGTCGCACCGATCCACCACCGGATGGGCGTGCTGCTGACGCGGGATCAGCTGGGCGTGTGGATGGGGGACGACCTGGCTGCGGCCAAGGCGCTCATGGTGCCCTGGCCCGAGGGACAGCTCGCCATTGCCGAGGCTGGCGATGTGAACTGGGACGGGCCGTGATCCAAAGGACGCGCTGGCGCGCGATGATTTTTTTGCTTGGTGCCCTTTGCCGATCGCATGCTGCAAATTTGTGCAGCGATCGTGTGTGCGTGCTCTGGTTGATTTTTACCAGTTGATAAAATTTTTGACCTGTGAGAGCGTTTTGCCTGAACCCACGGGACGGAGCCTTCATGACGCACTCTCCTTACACACCCGGCGTGGCCGCAGCCCGGCTTGAGCCGGAAGCCTATGCCGAGAATTTCGCTGATCTGCATCCTGCACTGGATGATCACGAGGCTTTGGTGGCGGCGGATCGCTGCTACTTTTGCCACGACGCGCCCTGCATCACGGCGTGCCCGACGGATATCGATATCCCGCTGTTCATCCGCCAGATCGCGACCGGAACGCCCGATGCGGCGGCCAAGACGATCCTGACCCAGAACATCATGGGTGGCATGTGCGCCCGCGTCTGCCCGACAGAGACCCTGTGCGAAGAGGCTTGCGTCCGCGAGTTGGCCGAAGGCAAGCCGGTACTGATCGGGCAGCTGCAACGCTATGCCACAGACCACTTGCAGGAACAGGGCGTGCATCCCTTTACCCGAGCCGCGGCCACCGGCAAACAGGTGGCCGTTGTCGGAGCCGGGCCTGCGGGCCTGTCCTGTGCGCACCGGCTGGCGATGCTGGGCCATGACGTGACCGTGTTTGACGCGCGGCCCAAACCCGGCGGGCTGAACGAATACGGGATCGCCGCTTACAAGACGCCGGACGGATTTGCGCAGGCCGAAGTGGATTGGCTGCTGCAGATCGGCGGCATCACGATGCAGCATGAGACGGCGCTCGGTACCGATCTGACGCTGCACCAACTGAAGGCGGACCACGACGCGGTGTTCCTGGGGATGGGTCTGGGCGGCGTGAACGCGCTGGCCGTTGACGGTGGCAACAAGGCGGGCGTGCTTGACGCGGTAGAATTCATCGCAGACCTGCGTCAGGCGTCAGATGTGGCGTCGCTGCCGGTGGGCCGCGACGTGGTGGTCATCGGCGGTGGCATGACGGCTGTGGATGCCGCAGTGCAGGCCAAGCTGCTGGGCGCGTTGAACGTGACGCTGGCCTATCGCCGCGGGCGCGACCGCATGAACGCAAGCCGGTTCGAACAGGATCTGGCTGCGTCCAAGGGCGTGCGGATCATGACCCATGTGGTGCCCAGGGCGGTGCACGGCAACGGATCGGTGCGCGAGATCGAGTTCGAATACGTGAACGCAGACATGACGGGCACGGGTGAAACGGTGCGTCTGCCGGCAGACCAGGTCCTGCGCGCTATCGGTCAGACGCTGGAAGGCGACGGGATGCCCGCGCTGGAGCGCGGCAAGATCGCTGTGACCGGTGCCGGTCGGACATCGGTGGATGGTGTCTGGGCCGGTGGCGACTGTGCCATGGGCGGGGACGACCTGACGGTGACGGCTGTGGCCGAAGGGCGCGATGCCGCAATGGACATACACGAGACGTTGATGGGGGCGGCGGGGTGAACCCCGCCCTACGGGAGGCTGAAAAATGGCTGATCTGACAAGCGACTTTCTGGGCATCAAAAGCCCCAACCCGTTCTGGCTGGCCTCGGCGCCGCCGACGGACAAGGAATACAACGTCCGCCGCGCCTTCGAGGCCGGCTGGGGCGGTGTGGTCTGGAAAACGCTGGGTGAGGCCGGGCCGCCTGTGGTCAACGTCAACGGCCCGCGCTATGGCGCGATTTACGGGGCAGATCGGCGGCTCTTGGGCCTCAACAACATCGAACTGATCACCGACCGACCGCTCGAAGTGAACCTGCAGGAGATCAAGGCGGTCAAGCGCGACTATCCTGACCGGGCAATGGTCGTGAGCCTGATGGTGCCCTGCGAAGAAGACCCCTGGGCGCGTATCCTGCCGCTTGTCGAAGAGACCGGGGCCGACGGGGTCGAGCTGAACTTTGGCTGCCCGCACGGGATGTCGGAGCGGGGCATGGGCTCGGCCGTGGGACAGGTGCCCGAGTATATCGAGATGGTCACCCGCTGGGTCAAGAAACACACGCGCATGCCCGTCATCGTCAAGCTGACGCCCAACATCACCGATGTGCGCAAACCGGCGGCTGCGGCGCATGCCGGTGGGGCGGACGCGGTGAGCCTGATCAACACGATCAACTCGATCACGTCGGTCGATCTGGACCTGTTTTCGCCCGAGCCCACGATCGATGGTAAGGGCGCGCATGGCGGGTATTGCGGACCCGCCGTAAAACCCATTGCCCTGAACATGGTGGCCGAGATCGCCCGTGACCCGGAACTGCGCGGTCTGCCGATCAGCGGCATCGGCGGTGTGACCACGTGGAAGGATGCCGCCGAATTCCTCGCCCTTGGGGCAGGCAATGTGCAGGTCTGCACCGCCGCGATGACCTACGGGTTCAAGATCGTGCAGGAGATGATCTCGGGCCTGTCGGAGTATCTTGACGAGAAACAGATCGGGCTGGACGACCTCGTGGGCCGCGCCGTGCCGAATGTCACCGATTGGAACCAGCTGAACCTCAACTACGTGACCAAGGCGCGGATCGACCAGGACCTGTGTATTTCGTGCGGGCGCTGTTACGCGGCCTGTGAGGACACATCGCATCAGGCCATCTCGATGTCGGATGACCGCCGGTTCGAAGTGATCGACGCGGAATGCGTCGCCTGCAACCTGTGCGTCAACGTGTGCCCGGTGGAGCAATGTATCACGATGGAAGAATTGCCCATGGGTGCGACGGACGAGAGGACGGGCAACCCCGTCGAGGAATACGCGAACTGGACCACGCACCCGAACAATCCGGCGGCAACCGCGGCGGAATAGATTTTTCGTCGAAAAATCTGGGCAAGGGAAAATTCGTCGAGTTTTCTCAGAACAGGATGCGGATCGGGCCATTGTGGCAGACAACGATGAACTGGTCGGCCGTTTCGATCAGGTGGTAGCCGCGTCGTTTCACTTCGGCCTCGAACACGTCGCGCCCGACTTCCCAGTGTACCCAGGCTTGCGACCGGCGCACAACGGCCCCCTTGCGTGCGGCTTGTGTCGCGAACATCTGCGCGATCCATGTGTCATTGGGCGGTTCGAGACGAGAAACATGCATAACGTCAGGTTTGCATGACCATGGTTTCCAAAACCTAAACGGCCAACAGACGTCGGAACATCGTGTCGAGGTGCTGGCGCGCCTCGTCAAAGGCCCCCGCACCGGACAGGACCTGCACCTGGGTCTCGAAATCCGCATAATGTTGCGTCGTCGCCCAGATCGAGAACAACAGATGACGCGGATCGACCTTTGCCAATTGGCCCGCGTTCATCCAGTCCTGAATGACCCTGCATTTCTCGTCAAAGAGCGGTTTCAACTCCCCTTCCAGATGCGGCCGCATGCGTGGTGCACCCTGCAGGATCTCGTTGGCAAAGAGCCTGCTTTCGCGGGGCAGATCGCGGGCCATGTCCAGTTTGCGTTGCACATAGCCCATGATTTCGTCCAGCGGGTCGCCCGCGGCATCCATCTCCACCAGCGGGTCCAGCCAGGTTTCCATCAACTGGCTGAGCAGGGTGACGTGGATCTCTTCCTTGCCGGCGAAATAATACAGGATGTTGGGCTTGGACAGGCCGGCCGCCTCGGCGATCTGGTCCAGTGTCGCGCCGCGGTAGCCGTGCACTGCGAACACGTCGAGTGCTGCATCCAGAATGCGGCGCCTGTTGCGCAATTGTATACGGCTGGGCGCCTTGGGGGCTGTGTCGTCCGGCATCGTGCGGTTCCGTGACCTGCTGCAAGTCTGGGCAAATGCATAAGCCAGCCGGAGCCGGGTTCAAACCAGTTCTTGACACCGGAGCAGCCGGTGGCAATCGTTGGGTTGACCAAATGGTCAAAAGTTTGAGGGCGAGGGGCGTGATGGCGGCACCGGGCGAAAATCTGCGGATCAATGGCGAGCGGCTCTGGGACAGTCTGATGGAGATGGCCAAGATCGGTCCCGGCGTCGCAGGTGGCAACGCCCGGCAGACCCTGCCCGATGAAGACGGCGAGGGCCGCGCCCTGTTCCAATCCTGGTGCGAAGCTGCGGGCTGCGAGATGGGCCTGGACCAGATGGGCAACATGTTCGCGCGGCGCGCGGGCACGGACCCGGACGCGTTGCCGGTCTATGTGGGCTCACATCTCGACACGCAGCCCACGGGCGGAAAGTATGATGGCGTGCTGGGCGTGCTGGGCGGGTTGGAGATCATCCGGACGCTCAACGATCTGGACGTCCGGACGCGGCATCCCATCGTGGTGACAAACTTCACCAACGAGGAAGGGACGCGGTATGCGCCGGCGATGCTGTCCTCGGGCGTTTTTGCCGGCATTCATACCCAGGACTGGGCCTATGGGCGCGTGGACGCCGAGGGCAAGGCCTTTGGCGATGAGTTGCAGCGCATCGGCTGGCGTGGTGAAGAGGAAGTGGGCGCGCGCAAGATGCACGCCTTTTTCGAGCTGCATATCGAACAGGGCCCGATCCTCGAGGCTGAAGGCAAGGACATCGGTGTGGTCACCCACGGGCAGGGCCTGTCGTGGACGCAGGTCACCGTCGAAGGCAAGGACAGTCACACCGGCTCGACTCCGATGCCGATGCGCAAGAACGCGGGCCTCGGCATGGCGCGGATCCTGGAAAAGGTGGACGAGATCGCCTGGTCTCATGCGCCGCACGCGGTGGGGGCTGCGGGCCATATCGACGTCTACCCGAACTCGCGCAACGTGATCCCCGGCAAGGTCGTGTTCACGGTCGATTTCCGGTCGCCGGAGCTGAGCGTGATCGAGGATATGGAGGCACGGCTGCGGGTCGAAGCGCAGAAGGTCGCCGATGACATGGGGCTGGCCGTCAGTTTCGAAAAGGTCGGCGGGTTTGACCCGGTGGCCTTTGACGAGGGCTGCGTCACCGCGGTACGGTCGGCGGCGGAGCGGTTGGGCTACACCCATCGCGACATCATTTCGGGCGCGGGTCATGACGCCTGCTGGATCAACCAGGTGGCACCGACCGCCATGGTGATGTGCCCCTGCGTGGACGGGCTGAGCCACAACGAGGCCGAGGAAATCTCGAAGGAATGGGCAGCGGCGGGCACGGATGTGCTGATGCATGCGGTTGTCGAGACGGCGGAGATCGTGGGGTGATCGACCCGGATCTTTCGCTGGCGGACCGGATCGCCGACATGGTCGCGACCGAGGTGGCCGATGCACCGCGCCACACGGCCACCGAACGCGCCGTTGTCGATGCTTTTGCCGATGCGCTGGTGCAGCCGTTCGAGACGACGGTCAACTTCAGCGGCGGGGTGACACAGCGGTGCTGGACCGTGACGCGCACGGACGGGGCCTACCGCGTGGTGTATCTGCCGCGGGCAGGCTATTTTGCGCTGTGCGTGGAGAGTGATTTCGGGCCCTTGGACATCGGCGTGCATGGGCCGGCGTTGGGGTGTTTTGCATCTGTATGACTGGGGGCCAGCCCCCAGACCCCCGTGGTATTTTCAGTCAGAAGAAACAGACTGACAGAGGAGAGATGACATGACCAAGGTGATCAAGGGCGGCATGGTCTGCACGGCGGACCGGACGTGGAAAGCCGATGTGCTGGTCGAAGGCGAAACGATCAAGGCGATCGGCGAGGACCTCGTGGGCGACGAGTATATCGACGCGGAAGGGGCTTATGTGATCCCCGGCGGGATCGACCCGCATACGCATCTTGAGATGCCGTTCATGGGGACGACGGCGGCGGAGACATTCGAGTCCGGCACTTGGGCGGCGGCTGTAGGTGGGACCACGATGATCGTGGATTTCTGCCTGCCGGGGGCGGATGGATCGATCAAGAACGCGATTAACGAGTGGCATCGCAAATCCGCGCCGCAGATCTGTTCGGACGTCGGCTATCATATGGCGATCACGGGCTGGAACGAGAACATCTTTGACGAGATGAAGGACGCCGTCGATATGGGCGTGAACTCCTTCAAGCACTTCATGGCCTACAAGGGCGCGTTGATGATCGAGGATGACGAGATGTTCGCCTCGTTCAAGCGTTGTGCCGAGTTGGGCGCGTTGCCCATGGTGCATGCGGAGAACGGCGATCTGGTAGCCGAGATGCAGCAGAAATACTTCGATCAGGGGATCACGGGGCCGGAGGGGCATGCTTATTCCCGCCCGCCTGAGTTCGAGGGCGAGGCCGCCAACCGGGCCATCACGATTGCGGATGCGGCGGGTGTGCCATTATACGTGGTGCACGTGTCCTGCGAGCAGGCGCATGAGGCGATCCGGCGGGCGCGGCAGAAGGGCATGCGGGTCTATGGCGAGCCACTGATCCAGTTCCTGACGCTGGATGAGAGCGAGTATTTCAACAAGGACTGGGACCATGCGGCGCGGCGGGTCATGTCGCCGCCATTCCGGTCGAAGGACCATCAGGACTCGCTCTGGGCCGGGTTGCAGGCGGGGTCGTTGCAGGTGGTCGCAACAGACCATGCGGCGTTCAACACCGATCAGAAGCGCGCGGGGCGCGATGATTTCCGGATCATTCCGAACGGGTCAAACGGGTTGGAGGAACGACTGGCTGTCCTGTGGACCGAAGGGGTGGAGACGGGGCGGCTGACGCCCAACGAGTTTGTCGCCGTGACCTCGACCAATGTGGCGAAGATCCTGAACATCTACCCCAAGAAAGGAGCGCTCGTGGAAGGGGCGGATGCGGATATCGTGGTGTGGGATCCCAAGATCACCAAGACCATCTCGCCTGCCAACCACCATTCTGTTCTGGACTACAACGTGTTCGAAGGGTTCGAGGTGAAGGCGCAGTCGCGTTACACGCTGAGCCGGGGAGAGGTGATCTGGGCGTGGGGGCAGAACTCGCAACCGTCGCCCGGTCGGGGCAAGTTTGTGCCGCGCCCTGCCTTTGCCAGCGCTTCCGTGGCGCTGTCAAAATGGAAGGCGTTGACGGCGCCCAAGATGATCGAACGCGATCCGCTGAACATTCCCGCGGGGATTTGATGGCCGCAGACTGGACGACCCATATGGCCGACGCCCGCGGGCGGCTCAAACCCTGGCGCGGCGCGATCGAGGCCGCGATTGCGCGCACGCATCAGCGCGTGACCGAGCGCGTGTCCGTGGAACATGTGGACATTGTTGTGCAGGATAGCCCACGCGTCATCCGTGAGCGCGGGCATGTCGGCTTTGCGCCGAACGGGTGGATGATCCACTTGTCCTTCGATCCGGAGGCGCCGGCCTTTGAGGGCAATCTTGGTGCACCGCTGGAACGCACGTTGGCACATGAGATCAACCATGTCCTGCGCTGGCGCGGTCCCGGGTATGGCACCACGTTGGGAGAGGCGTTGATCAGCGAGGGATTGGCCGGTGTTTTTGTGCGCGACCTCTATGGTTCACCGCCGGAACCGTGGGAGCGGGCCCTGGACAACCCGACTGAATTTGTGGAGCTGGTGGAGGCCGGATGGGACCAGGCCTACAACCACGCGGAGTGGTTTTTTGGCGCAGGCGATTACCCTGTCTGGGCGGGATACACGCTGGGATACCGGATTGTGGCCTATCACGCGGATCGTGCAGACGCGGACATCGTCGCGCTGACAGAGCGCCCCGCCTCGGATTTCCAGCCCTCGGCAAGACTGGCCCTGCAGTGACGACACAGACCGTAATTCAAGCCAAATCACTGGATTTGACGTTTCAAACGAATGATGGGCCTGTTCACGCGCTCAGGAGCGTGTCGTTGGACATCGCCAAGGGAGACTTTGTTTCGTTCATCGGTCCTTCGGGCTGTGGAAAGCCCACGATTCTGCGCTGCATGGCGGATCTGGAACAGCCGACGGGTGGGGCGATTACTGTCAATGGGACGACACCGGAGGCGGCGCGGAAAGCGCGAGCTTATGGGTACGTGTTTCAGGCGGCGGGCTTGTATCCGTGGCGGACGATTGGGCGCAACATTTCGCTGCCGCTGGAGATCATGGGGTATGCGAAGGGCGATATTGCAGAGCGCGTGGCGCGGGTGCTGGAGCTCGTAGAGCTTGGTGGATTCGAGAAGAAGTTTCCCTGGCAACTGTCGGGTGGCATGCAGCAGCGTGCGTCGATTGCGCGGGCGCTCGCCTTTGATGCGGATATCCTGCTGATGGATGAGCCCTTTGGTGCGCTCGATGAGATCGTGCGGGATCACCTGAATGAACAGCTCCTGCAGCTGTGGGCGCGGACCGAAAAGACGATCGCCTTTGTCACGCATTCCATCCCGGAGGCGGTGTACCTGTCGACGCGGATCGTGGTGATGTCACCGCGACCCGGGCGGATCACGGATGTGATCGAAAGCACGTTGCCGAAGGAACGTCCCCTCGACATTCGCGAAAGCCCGGAATTCCTCGAGATTGCGCACCGGGTGCGGGACGGGCTGCGGGCGGGGCATGCCTATGATTGAGCGACGGTGTGACGGAAAGCGACCCTCCGGGGGGAGTTTTTCGGGCGAGATGAAGCGGATTGGCTCGGCTTTTGGGCTGGTCGTCACCTCAATTCTGGCAGTGGTATCGGCGGTGTTTTTTCTTGCGGCGCGCTCTGACTGGAGCAACCTGAACTGTCGAACGTGGCCGGATGCTGGAAATTGTTCGGATGCGGTGTCGGTCCAGTTGGTCACAGGATCGGTGTTCTTCGTTGTGGTCCTGACGCACCTGATCCCGTGGCGGGTGATGCGGTGATGCGTTCAGTTTTGCCTGTCCTGACCGTTTTGGCGGTGATCGTGGGGATCTGGTACCTGGCGGTGGCACCGATGAATGTGCGCGTGGCGCTGGATCAGGCGGAGCGGGCGGATGCGGCGATTGTGCCTGAAGGGTCGGTGCCAAGGCGCGACGTTTCGGTGTGGCGGCTGATGCTGGACAATTCCGAGCATGTGGCGTTGGGATACGCGCTGGAGCGGCCAAGGCTGCCGACGCCGGGGCAGGTGGGCGCAGAGCTGTGGAAGACCACCGGCGAGATGATTGCCAAGGGGCGACCATTCTCCAAGCGCGGGCTGATCTATCACGGGTGGATCACGTTGCAGTCGACGCTGTGGGGCTTTTTGCTGGGCACCACGCTGGGGATTACGGGTGCGGTGGCGATTGTCTATTCGCGGACCGCACAGCTGAGCCTGATGCCGTGGGCGATCATTTCACAGACCATTCCCATCGTGGCGCTGGCACCGATGATCATCGTGCTGTCGTCGCAGATGGGGGTTGAGGGGCGGGGGCTGCCCAAGGCGATCATTTCGGCGTATTTGTGCTTTTTCCCGGTGCTGGTCGGCATGGTCAAGGGGTTGCGCGCACCGCTGCCGGCGCAATTGGACCTGCTGCGGACGTATAATGCCAGCGGGCTGCAAAGCTTCTTGCGGCTGCGGTTGCCGGCATCGCTGCCCTATCTGTTCACCTCACTGAAGATCGGGATTGCTGCGGCATTGGTGGGCACGATTGTGGGGGAATTGCCCACCGGTGCCATCAGCGGCCTGGGCGCGCGGATCCTGATCGGGGATCAGTTCGGCACACCGCTGGCGATCTGGTCAGCGCTTTTTGCTGCCGCGATCCTCGCGGGGGCGCTGGTGACGTTGCTTGACCTTGTGCAGCGGCTGACACTGAAACGGATGGGCTTGGCATGAGCTGGGTTCTGGGCGCAGTGCTGATCTGGGCCGCAGGCTGGGCGTTGAACATCTGGCTGGCGCGGCGCGGCGAGATGCGGGCCATCCGCATCGCGGTGCCGGTCATCTTTGGCCTGACGCTGCTGGCCATGTGGGAGGCGCTGGTGCGCGGCTTTGGCGTGTCGCCCGTGATCCTGCCGCCGCCCAGCGTCGTGGCGCAGACATTTGCCGCGTCGACAGACATCCTGTGGGTCGATTTCCAGCAGACGGTGGTCAAGGGTGCCTTGCGCGGCTTTGTGATCGGGACCGTTGCGGCATTCGTCACCGCCATTCTGATCGACCGGTCGCAGTTCCTGACCCGCGGCTTGTTGCCCATCGGCAACTTCGTTGCAGCCTTGCCGATTGTGGGCATCGCGCCGATCCTGGTCAGCTGGTTCGGCTTTGACTGGCAGTCCAAGGCGGCGGTGGTCGTGGTCATGGTATTCTTTCCGATGCTGGTGAACACGGTGCAGGGGCTGCGCGAAGCGTCGGCCATGCAGCGCGACCTGATGCGCACCTATGCCGCCGGCTACTGGCAGACACTGGTCAAGCTGCGGCTGCCCGCAGCCATGCCGTTTCTGTTCAATGGACTAAAGATCGCAACGACCCTGGCGCTGATCGGCGCGATCGTTGCTGAATATTTCGGCTCGCCAACGCGGGGCATGGGCTTTCGCATCTCGACGGGTGTCGGCAGCTTGTCCATCGACCTCGTTTGGGCTGAGATCGCCGTGGCCGCTTTGGCGGGGACGGCGTTTTACGGTACGGTGGCGTTCGTCGAGCGCATCGTAACGTTCTGGCACCCGTCGCAACGGGGATAACAAAACCACTTGGAGGGTATCATGAAGATCAAAGCAACCTTTGCAGCGCTGGCGTTTACAGCAACCGGGGCCATGGCCGCGGATGACGTCACGCTGCAACTCAAATGGGTCACGCAGGCCCAGTTCGCAGGCTATTATGTGGCGCTGGAAAAGGGGTTCTACGGCGAAGAGGACCTCAACGTGACGATCAAGCCCGGCGGGCCGGACATTGCGCCCACGCAAGTCCTGGCAGGCGGCGGTGCTGATGTGACCGTCGAATGGATGCCCGCGGCGCTTGCGGCGCGCGAAAAGGGCCTGCCGATGGTCAACATCGCCCAACCGTTCAAGTCGTCCGGCATGATGCTGACCTGCCGCAAGGATGCAGGCGTAGAAACCACCGAGGACTTTCCCGGCAAGACGCTGGGCGTCTGGTTCTTTGGCAACGAATTTCCGTTCCTGTCGTGGATGAGCCAGCTGGAAATCCCGACCGACGGCTCCGACAGCGGGGTCGAGGTGCTCAAGCAGGGCTTCAACGTCGACCCGATCCTCAACGGGCAGGCGGCCTGCGTGTCGACCATGACCAACAACGAATACTGGC
>ERZ1740067.1033-NODE-1033-length-20270-cov-6.910561_pt1 | contig 20270 bp, 23 predicted proteins | sample MGYA00581736_ERZ1740067 | MGnify/ENA primary metagenome ERZ1740067 (study PRJEB43018, sample SAMN04849236) | marine metagenome | isolation source: floating plastic debris | place: Pacific Ocean | collected 2008-08-27 | study: EMG produced TPA metagenomics... | reverse complement strand
AAGCGCTTCTTCAAGGTCTTCGGGGGCCTCCGACGGGATCGCGTAACTGCCGGTCAACCTCTTGGCCAAATCCACATCCGCACAGCGCTTTGAGCAAAAGGGGCGGTACTTGGGGTCGGTCTCTTTTTCGCAGATGGGGCAGCTCATGCCAGGGCCTCGCTCAAAGGAACACGTTCGCGTTTACGCTGTAGCTCAAAATGGCCCAGCGGGGTCCAGCCCACAAGGGTCGTGTCAATGGTGTCGGCCTTGAAAGCAGAGCGGAGCGCCACCTCAAACGGTTTGCGGTCACGCTTGGTCATGGGCGCAAGATCCATCGCGATCTGACCGCCCAGACCACGCAGGCGCAACTGTGTCGGCAGCGACTTTGCAGCGGCAATATTGGCTTTGAGACCGGCCGCAGGAGACGTGTCACCGCCGGTATTCACATCGACCGCCACAAGCGCGCGGGTCGGCTCAACAAACATCGTGGCGCCGCCAGACAAACCGACATGCGCCCGCGCAAGCGCGTCGATCTGATCCAGAACACCGATGTCTTCAAAGCACCCCGCCTCGGTCTCCACCTGCGCAGGTGCGGTCCATTCGCGCCACGCCAACAGATGCGGCCCGTCGCCTTGATGCAGCAGCGCGGGTTTGCCGCTGTCTTGTGACAACACGTCTTCGGCAAGCGCGCGCATCGCATCGATATCTTCGGCAATCGCGTCCGCCTCGGCCTCAGAAGCGGATGACCGCACGATCAGACCATAGCCCCCGTCGCCCATCACCTCATGGGCGGTCAGCAGCAGCGCATCGCGAATATCCTCATCTCGGATCGCACGGCTGATATTCAAACCCGGTGCATCAGGTGTCACAATCGCATAGCGGCTTTTGAACAGCAGTTTCGGGGTCACTGGCGTGGCCTTGCCCGCCTCTGCATGACCCGTCACCTGAACCAGCAGCGTATCACCGGGGCTCGCGTTCTTGACCCCGCGCAGGAAGCCTTTGTGACCGTCGCCAAGCGACACGATCACACCGCCCTGCCCCTTCATTTGACGCCCCACTTCGGCGCGGTAGATGGCGCCCGGTACAGGACCTGCCGCTTGCGCGACGATCAGATCCTCAAGCGTGCCATCGACCATTAAAGCCGCCGCTTCGCGATCCCCGATATGGTCCAAAGCGATCAGGCGGCCCTTCATGTCGTCTCTCCATAAACGCGGTAGCCTGCGGCGGTTAACAGCTGCGCTGTCTCAGCGACAGGCAACCCCATGATCGCACTGTAAGACCCTGATATCCAAGGGATAAACGCACCAGCCGGACCTTGGATCGCATAACCACCCGCTTTGCCCTGCCAGTCGTTGCTATGCAGATAGGCGTTCAACTCCACATCGCTCAGCCGCTTCATTTTCACAGCAGACACCACGTCGCGCTCCCAGATCTGATCGCCCCGTTTGACAGCAATCGCCGTAATGACACGGTGACGGCGCCCACCCAGCAGGGTCAGAAATTCCGCCGCCTCGCCCGCATCGCGCGGCTTGCCCAGAATCCGGCGCCCCAAGGCGACCGTGGTATCGGCACACAGCACAACTTCATCGGGCGCCGCGTCGACAGCCGCAACCTTCTCGCGGGCCATGCGCGCGCAATAGGGGCGCGGCAGTTCGGCCTTTCTGGGGTCTTCATTGATGTCAGGGGCGCGCACAGCGTCAGGCACCAGCCCAAGTTGCGCCAGCAATTCCAACCGGCGCGGGCTGCCTGAGCCTAAAACGAGACGCATAAGTTACTTGAAGCGGTAGTTAATCCGACCCTTGGTCAGATCATAGGGGGTCATCTCGACCTGCACTTTGTCGCCTGCCAGAACACGGATGCGGTTCTTGCGCATCTTGCCTGCCGTGTGCGCGATGATCGTATGGCCGTTTTCCAGCTCGACCAGGAATGTCGCGTTCGGCAGGAGTTCCTTTACGACACCGGGAAATTCGAGCAGTTCTTCCTTGGCCATGGTCTCTCCATTTTATAAAAAGCCCCGATATGGGGCCGACGCCGCACTAAATGCGGTGGACGCTTGTGTTTTTCAAGGGAAATCGACCGCAAACCCAGCGGCAAAAGGATTACGGCACAGCCGGAGCGCCCCATTTTTCAAGAATGTGACCCTTTATCTGATCACGGGCCTGACGATACGCCTCCAGCTTGGCCTCTCGTGTTTCGCCCAGGCCGGTCGGATCAAGGATCGGCCAGTATTGCACATCCAGATGATAGAACCGCGTCAGTTCAAGCGCGCGACGCTGGCTGGCCGGAGAAAGCGCAACGATTAGATCGAAGGACGATAGATCATCCCCCCATTCCTCCATCTCATCGAAAGATCTTGAGCGGTGACGCGATAGCTCGATCCCCAACTCCTCACACACCGCGATGGAAAAGCCGTCAATCTCCATCTCGGAATGGACACCGGCGGATTGGACATAAGACAGATGCCCGTAAAACTTCTTCATCATGCCTTCCGCCATGGGCGAGCGCACCGCATTGTGATCACAGCAAAACAGCACCGATTGAGGAAGGCTGTGCGACACGGGTTTCAGGCTCCGAAATGCAGAACGCAGATAAGCGTGAAAAGCCGGCGGGAGGTGTCGATATCAACCTCGGCCTTGCCCTCAAGCCGTTCTTGCAGCACCCGCGCACCTTCGTTGTGGATACCGCGGCGCGCCATGTCAATCGTCTCGATCTGGCTCGGCGGCATGGTCTTGACCGCCTCAAAGTAAGTCTCGCAAATCTGAAAGTAGTCTTTCACGACCTGCCGGAACGGACCCAGGGACAGATGGAATTCACCTGCCTTTTCATAGCCTTCTGTCGTTACATCAAAAACCAGACGCTTCTCGCGGATCGACAGGCCGACATGATAAGGCCCCTCCGGCATCGCACGCCCGTCCCGCGCGGGTAACTTAAACGAGTTGTCCTCCAACAGATCAAACATCGCCACCTTACGCTCTTGTTCAATCTCGGGCGTGGGGGGCGGCAGATTGCCGTCATCCAGTTCGATATGGGCGATACGGGTCATCGGTCAGCTTTCATTCAAACGATCAAGGCGGGCGCGCACGGACAGGCCGTGGGCCTCAAGGCTTTCGGACTGTGCCAGACGTTCCGCCGCCGGTCCAATGGCGCGCAGGGACGCAGGGGTCATTTTCGCCAATGTCGTCCGCTTCATAAAATCGAGCACAGACAGGCCGCTCGAAAACCGCGCCGAGCGGGCGGTGGGCAAAACGTGGTTCGGTCCGCCGATATAATCGCCAATGGCCTCCGGCGTCCACGCGCCCAGAAAGATGGCGCCGGCATGGGTGATTTTGGCGCTCAGCGCGTCAGGGTCTTCGACGCAAAGCTCCAGGTGTTCGGGGGCGATGCGATCCGACAGGTCAGCCGCTTCATCCAGATCGTTCACCACGATCACCGCCCCGAAATCACGCCAGCTTGGGCCAGCGATGGCACGACGCTCAAGCGTCTCAAGCTGCTTGTCGACCGACGCCGCGACCGCCTGCCCAAAGGCGATATCATCCGTGATCAGCAACGATTGCGCGCTTTCGTCATGCTCGGCCTGAGACAGCAGATCGGTCGCGATCCAGTCCGGATCGTTGTGCTTGTCAGCGATCACCAAAATCTCGGACGGGCCTGCTATCATGTCGATGCCGACCTTGCCGAATACGCGGCGTTTGGCAGCGGCCACAAAGGCATTGCCGGGCCCCGTGATCTTATCCACGGGCGCGATGGTCGTGGTGCCATAAGCCAGCGCAGCCACAGCTTGCGCCCCGCCTATGCGGTAAATCTCGTCCACACCTGCGACGCGCGCCGCCATCAAAACCAACGGGTTTACCACGCCGTCCGGTGTCGGCACGCAGATTGCAAGGCGCGGCACACCAGCGACCTTCGCGGGGATCGCGTTCATCAAGACCGAAGACGGATAGCTGGCCAGGCCACCGGGCACATAAAGACCGGCAGCGGAAACAGGCGTCCAACGCCAGCCAAGCGTCGCGCCCGAGACGTCCTCCCATCTTTCATCGGTGGGTTTCTGGCGCTCGTGATAAGCGCGGATACGCTCTGCTGCCAACTCAAGCGCGGCGCGATCCTCAGCAGAGACTTTCGCACATTCCGCCTCGATATCGGCAGGCGTAAAGGCCATCTGCTCCGCGCTCAACTCAAGCCGATCAAACTTCGCCGTCAGTTCAAGCACTGCCGCATCGCCGCGCGTGCGCACATCCGAAATGATCGCGGCAACCGCGTCATCCACGTCCGGGCTGTCCTCGCGCTTAGCGGTCAGCAGCGCGGCAAAAGCGGTCTCGAAATCAATGTCCGAGCTGTTGAGAAATACGGGCATAGCCTCTCCGGAAATTCTGTCGCGTCAGTCGTCCGGATGCCCCGGCGCTTTCTTTGACGGAGCCACATAAGGCCGCGTGACGTCTTTCAAGACCACATCAAGGCTTTCCACCTCCAACGCAATCGCGCCATCGCCTGCGAGCGTCAGTTCGAGCCGCCCCATCCCGTCCTCAGAGGGCGTGAAGGACAGCGACAAAACCGATAATATCGTGTCGGGATCGCCCTTCTGGACCCCTTGGCTTTGCACTTTCACAACATCCCCGACCACAAGCACGGCTTGCGCTCGCTCAAAGTCACGCCCGCGCCGTTCGGCCTGCGGCACGTCTTCCCAGCGGAACCGGTTCAGCAGCACGGCAAAGCACCGTTCCGACGGGAGCCACTGGATTTCAGACGCCGGAAACACCGCGTCCTGCACCAGTGACGACACAACCTGAAGATCGTCCGCATCGACCGCCATCAAGCGCAGCGGGCGTTCGCCGCCGTCTTCAAACTTCGCGTCTTGGCTCATTGTCCCTTGATCCGTTCGATCTTGGCCCCGCAGGCTCCCAGCTTTTCCTCAACCCGCTCATAGCCACGATCCAGATGGTAAACGCGGTTCACCACCGTCTCGCCTTCCGCCGCCAGCCCGGCAAGGATCAGCGACACCGACGCGCGCAGGTCGGTGGCCATCACAGGCGCGCCTTTCAGACGGTCCACCCCTTTGACCGTGGCCATCCCACCTTGCACGTCGATATCGGCACCCATGCGGATCAACTCCGGCGCGTGCATAAAGCGGTTCTCGAATATCTTCTCTTCCAGAACACTCGTGCCCTGCGCCGTGCACAGCAACGCCATCATCTGCGCCTGCAAGTCGGTCGGAAAGCCCGGAAACGGCTCGGTTGTCACATCGACGGCCTTTACGGGACCATTCTTACGCGACACTTTGAGACCTTTCGGCGTTTCCTCAACCGAAATCCCCGCCGCGTCCAGCTTTTCGCAAAACGCGCCGACAAGGCTCATCTTGCCACCCAAACACGTCACCTCCCCGCCGCAAATCGCGGGCGCCAGCATATAGGTCCCCAGTTCGATCCGGTCGGTGACGACAGGATGCGTCGCGCCATGCAGACGCTCAACACCCTGAATGGTGATCTCTGCCGTGCCCTCGCCGTCAATCTGCGCGCCCATTTTGCGCAGGCATTCTGCCAGATCGACAATCTCCGGTTCCCGGGCCGCATTCTTCAGCACGGTCGTGCCCTTGGCCAAAGTCGCCGCCATCAGCGCATTCTCAGTCGCTCCTACGGTCACAAACGGAAACTCAACGATCCCGCCTTTCAACCCGCCCGGCGCCTTGGCGTGAACATATCCATCCTTCAACTCAAGCTCGGCGCCCATCGCTTCCAGCGCTTTGAGGTGCAAATCCACAGGCCGCGCCCCAATCGCACATCCACCGGGCAGCGACACAATCGCATGGCCGTCCCGCGCCAGCATCGGACCCAGCACAAGGATCGAGGCGCGCATCTTGCGCACAATGTCATAATCCGCCGTGTGGTTGTCGATGTTGTGGGAGGACATCGCCAGAACCTGACCGTCCTGCATCGAGGTCACTTCGGCCCCAAGCGACTGCAACAGCGCTGTCATCGTCTTGATATCGCTGAGCCGCGGCGCATTGGTCAGCGTCAACGGCTCTTCACTCAGCAGCGTGGCCGGCATCAATGTCAAACACGCGTTCTTCGCCCCCGCGATGGGGATTTCCCCCGTCAAAGGGCCGTTTCCGGTCACCACAATCGAATCCATCTAGCTGCCCTTTTCGCCTGCTTTATCTTTGTTCGACGCCGCGCGCGCCCGCGCTTGCGCCTTGCGCCGACCCATATTGGCCTTAAGCGCCGCTTTCAGCCTGTCTTCGCGGCTTTCTGCCTTGTTCGGGCGCGCTGTCTTGTCGGATTTCCGCTCCATGAAAGGTCTTTATCGCAAGGGTCTATCCGGGTCCAGATTGCGCTTGCACCAATTGCACGAAGGCGCTAATCAGCCGCCCACGGCGCTGTGGTAGCTCAGTGGTAGAGCACACCCTTGGTAAGGGTGAGGTCGAGAGTTCAATCCTCTCTCACAGCACCATAATCTCCAGACCGCAGAGAGCTTTCCGAAAAGCCTTAAATCTCCGGTTCCAACCACCCCTGATAATGCACGATCAGCGCGCCTGTCACAGGTGCCTCAATACGCACATCAAAAACAAAGCGACCATCGCGTTCTGTCTCCAGCGCAATGGAGCGCGGCAGAAAGGCCGCGGGCAACGGCAACCAGCCCATTCGCGCCCCTGTGACGGGGAAATGCAGCGCATCTTTGCGGATGAAAAGCCCAAGCCGGAATGTGATCCAGCCAAAGCGTTCGGTCATAACACCGTCCTTGATTTTGAGCGTCGAGCGAAACTCCGCCCCGTCAAAAACCCGCTGCCATTGCTCAACGTCACCAACCCGGCGCATGGAAACTTGAACCGGGGCTTGTTCATGGGCAGCAGGAAACCGGAACACCTTTGCGATCAGACAGGACAAAAGACCTGTACCGCGCGTGATCCGTGCGTATCCACGAAAGCGGTGGGTTTCGCGCAAGTCATGGGCCTCGCGCACTTTCTGCGGCAGCGTGACGTAAGACGCCCCCAGAACCTGTGCAAAGAGCGGCGTCATTGGACCAACCTCACGCGTAGGCGGGACCGAAGCAAGACAGAAGGCACACCAGGCAGCCTGACGTCACAACCGAACCGATCAATCATCGGCGCAAGGTGCCTGTCCATCACGACCGGCAGATCATCCGTATCGTAACCCCGACCTTGGGCGTCAGTCTGAAGCGCGCGTGTGTCTTGCATGCAAAACAACATAGCGCGCACAGGCACAGCGACACGCGTCTTATGCTGCGATTTTTAAGCAGACCACTCCCAAGGCCGCGTGAACGATCCCAGCGCCTTGCCAAGGGCTGCCTCATCCACGTCACCGGTCTTTTCAAGATGTGCGACCAGCCCGCGTTTCTTATCCTCAACAACCGCAACAACGCGCGCGTTCAGCCCTGCCTCGACCAAGGCGGCGTCATAGACCCGCGTGATGGCTTTCTTGCGCAGATCAGGCTTGAACACCTTGCCAACGGCGGTTTTCGGCAACTCGCCCAGAATTTCGATATGGCGCGGCAGGGCTGCGCGCTCATGCACTTTCTCTTCGGCGAAGGCCTTTAATTCTGCCTCGCTCACCGTTGCCCCGGCAACCAGCTCGACATACGCACAAGGGATCTCACCGGCGTAAGCATCGGGCTGACCGATTGCGCCGACCATGGCGACGGCCTCATGCCCGGCCAACGCCTCTTCGATCTCAGCCGGGTCAATGTTATGCCCGCCCCGAATGATCAGGTCCTTGGCGCGCCCTGTGATAAAGATATAGCCCTCCGCATCAATGCGCCCCAGATCGCCGGTACGCAGATAGACCTTGTGATGGAAGAGGTCGTTGTTCTTGTCGGCCTCGGTATAGGTGGAGCCTTCAAAAACACCGGGATTATCAATACAAATCTCGCCGATTTCATCGACACCACACTCCACTGGACCCTCAGGCGTATCGCGGAGGATTTTCACCGTGGTATGCGGAAAGGCAAACCCGACTGAACCGATTTTTTTGGCACCGGACGGCGGATTGCACGACACCAGACAGGTCGCCTCGGTCAAGCCGTAGCCCTCAACGACGCTCACACCTGTCGCCTCCTCAAAACGGCGGAATAGCTCAAGCGGGAGCGGGGCAGAGCCGGAAAATGCTGTCTTCAAACTGTCCACATTGGCATCCACCGGGCGCTGCATCAGGGCGGCCATCGCTGTCGGAACCGTGATCATAAACGTGACTTGCCAACGCTCGACCAGCTTCCAGAAGTTGTCGAAGACACCGTCACCGCGATAGCCCGCAGGCGTCGGAAAGACGACATGACCGCCAGAGGCAATCATGCTCATCAAGATTGGATGGACGGCGAAAACGTGAAACAGCGGCAACGGACACAGCACCACATCCTGCTCGGTGAACAGCAGGCGATGCCCGATCCAGCCGTTGTAAACCATGCCCGAATACTTGTGCTGCGCGACCTTGGGCATGCCCGTCGTCCCGCCCGTATGGAAATATGCGGCCACACGGTCTCCGGCACTATCGGCGAAATCGAGCGTCGTGTTCTGGCGCCCAACGGCCTTGGTAAAGTCATGCACCTGAGCCTTATGGATCACCGGATGGATCACCGGATTTTTGGGTCGGATCAGCGGCACGATGAACTTTTTCAATCCGGTCAGATAGCGCAGCAAATCGACTTCAATGACATGCTTCACATTTGGCGCTAAAGCGACGGCCTCTGCCGCTTTCTGCGCCACATCCGTTTTGGGAAACGCCTTGAGTGTGACCAGCACTTTCGCCTTCGTCTCACGCAGGATCGAGCCGATCTGTTCGGCCTCCAGCAGCGGATTGATCGGGTTCACGATGCCCGCGATCATGCCACCGATAAGCACACACGCGGTCTCATTGGTGTTGGGCAGCAGGTACGCAACCGTGTCATGCTCGCCCACATCAAGCGATCGAAAGAGGTTCGCGCATTGCACGGACCGCGCGTGAAATTCGTTCCACGTCAGCGTCTCGGCAGGGTCGCTGGCGCCCGACTGAAGCTGAAAGGTGATTGCCGGACGCGCGCCATGGGCGTCTTTGGTGGCGGTGATGAACTGATACATCGTGGTCGGCACATCGCGTGCCTCCCAAGCCATTTCAGCCTCGATGGCGTTCAAATCCTCGCGCGATGTAAACATCACATTTCTCCTCCCAATGGCCTGTTTTTCAGGCTTTCATTAGGCTCAGGATGCAGTTTGCATTAAATGTCCGCAACCCGTGACGCTACGAAAAAGTCGCAGGTGACGCAGAGGTATTTGAAGACAAAAGAAGCCGATGTCGGCCTTAACATTGCGTTATAGTTAACGCGGCACGGCTTGCGTCCTTTGCCTTCAGTTACCGACAAACGCGCCAGCAACGACGCACACTTGGCTTATTCGGCAGCCAAACCTTCGGTGAACTGCAACCGCGCCAGCCGCGCATATAGCCCGCCTTGCGCGACCAATTCGTCATGTGTGCCCGTCGCCACGATCCGGCCTGCTTCAAAGACGATGATCCGGTCGGCGCTTTTGACGGTTGCCAGGCGGTGCGCCACCACAAGCGTCGTGCGGTCCACCGACAAACGCTCCACCGCGGCTTGCACGGCCGCTTCGCTTTCCGCATCCAGCGCGCTTGTTGCTTCGTCCAAAAGCAGGATCGGCGCGTCACGCAGGATCGCGCGGGCAATCGCGATGCGTTGCTTTTGCCCGCCCGACAGCATCACGCCGCGCTCACCGACAAACGTGTCATAGCCATCCGGCAGCGCGGTCAGAAACTCATGGGCCGCAGCAGCTTTGGCGGCAACCTCGATCTCGGCATCGGTGGCATCCGGGCGACCGAAGCGGATGTTTTCGCGGGCCGTGTCGCCAAAGATGATCGGCTCTTGCGGAACCAATGCAATCGACTGGCGGAACGCTGCGCGCTCCATATCTTTCAGATCGACACCGCCCAAGGTCACGCGCCCCGATTGCGGATCGAAAAACCGCAGCAGCAATTGCGTGACCGTGGATTTACCCGCACCAGACGGCCCGACCAGCGCAACGGTTTCACCGGCGGCAACGGTGAAATTGACCGCATCAAGGGCGGCCTGTTCGGGCCGCGCCGGATAGCTGAAGGTCACATTTTCAAAACTGATCTTGATCGCATCCGCACTGGGCAGCGCAGCGGGCGTCACAGGGTCTTCCACTGTATCGACGGCCGACAAAAGCTCCATCAACCGCTCGGTCGCACCTGCGGCGCGTTGCAACTCGGACCACAGCTCGGACAAGGCCGCGGTGGAACTGGCGACGATACCCGCATAGATCAGGAACTGCACCAATTCACCTGCGGTTGTTGTCCCGGCCCGCACATCCCGCGCGCCGATCCAAAGCACGCCTAGAATACCCGAAAACACGACAAAGATGATGATCATCGTGATCAACGCACGCACCGAAATGCGCCGCTTGGCCGAGGTGTAGCTGTCTTCCGTAATCTCGGCAAACTGCGCGCGGCTGGGTGCTTCGTGGGTAAAGGCCTGCACGGTTTGCACCGCTTGCAGCGCCTCGGACGCATTGGCCGAAGAACTTGCCACAAGGTCCTGATTTTCCCGGCTCAGCGCGCGCAAACGCCGCCCCAGAAAAAGGATCGGCAGGATGATCACTGGCACGATCAGCAACACCAATCCCGTCAGCTTGGCCGATGTCCACAGCATCAACGCCAGACCGCCAAAGAACAAAAGGATATTGCGCAGGAACCACGAAACCGACGACGACACGACCGTCAGGATCAGCGTCGTATCGGAGGAGCTCCTTGAGAGAACCTCAACCGTCATCAGGCGCTCGTAGTAAGCCGGGCTCATCCCGATCATCCGGTCGAACACGGCTTTGCGGATGTCTGCAACAACCCGTTCGCCCAACCGTGTGACCACGTAATACCGCAGCCCCGTGCCCAGCGCGAAAACCGCTGCAATTCCGATCGCGGCCATGAAATAAGTATCGAGGATTTCCACCTCGCCCATGCCGAACGCATCCACGACACGGCGCGCCGCAATCGGCAACACAAGCGACACGCCCGCCGTCAGCAGCAATGCCGCAATAGCCAACGCCAGATACCGGCGATAGGGCATAAAGAACGGCAGCAGGTTCCGCAGAATGCTCACTTTTTTTGAAGGTGCGCGCTCTTCGTTGTCGACTTTGGGTTGCTTTGCCACGGGCTATCCCTGCTGTTATGTCCACCGAAAATGTCGGCTTTCGCAGTCGGGGGTCAAGGGACGCACTGACGCGGATGTGTTTTTGGAGCGGGCGGCGGGAATCGAACCCGCATCATCAGCTTGGAAGGCTGAGGTCTTACCATTACACAACGCCCGCAGTCGCGACGCTGGATAAGACAGCGTTCGTGGATGGTCAAGGCCATCCCAACCACACAGCCGCGTCATTTCGGAGCGCACAGGACACTGGTCAGTTTTCCGCCTTCAAAGCGTCCGTTATCGGACTGCTTGAACCACCCGCCGCACGTCCATATTTCGCCGCTTTCAAGTCGTTGGTGTTGCCTCGTCATCCGTTCGGCAATACCGTGGTGGAAGTTTATGTCACGTAAAGATGACGGGCAGGTCATGAGCATCAAGTACGGAAAGCCGCCCGAGGCGTTCTTATTCGCCCCGGGATTAGATGCCGGGTGTCCTCTTTTGGCCCAGCAGGACTGGATGTGGCGGGAGGCGCCGCAGGGCAATATCGTGGGTTACCCGATCAGCGCCTATGATCACCTCAACGAACTGATCGCGGCCCATATTCGCAACTACAATCGGCTGCGTTAATTCAGAACGCCCGTGACGTTCAACACGGTTCCGATTGTCGCCGACAAGCTGCGTTTTTCTCATTCCTTCACCGGGATTGGCGGCAAATGGTTGCTCAACGGCGCGTCAGGCACACGGCTGCGCAACCGCTACGCCTGGAAGAACAAAGACGCCAAACCCGAGGTGGACGCCGACGTCGTCTCTTATCTGAAAGGACTGCACAGCGACCCGCGCATGCAAGACCCGCTGCCTGTCTTTGACGGTGATATCAGCGCGCTTGATTTCGCAATCGACTGCCGGAACACGTTCAATTTTTACCACTTTCTGACCGAAACCCTGTGCCAGCTTTGCCTGCTGGATGGAATTGATTTCAAAGGGGATATTCTGATCCATTCGCCCAGCCAGGAGGTGCGCGCCTTTGTTGAGGACTGGGTGGATGCGCTCTTTCCCGAATACAAAGGCCGGGTGAAGTTTCGGTGCAGCCCGAAGAAGTACAAGCGCGCGCTCAGCGCGTTCAACATGCGCCATTTCTATCACCAGACCTCCGATGCGATGATGCCATCGCTTGACGATCTGGCACCGCGCGGCTGGATCTGGCGCCGCCGCGATGCGGACCGTAACAGTCAGGCACTGCTTGCGATGAATTCCTACGACTTGATGATGGCACGGCTGCGCACACGCGCACTCGATAAGATCAATGACATGAAGACCGACCATCTGCCGCGCCGCTTTTGGGTCGCAAGAGCCGCCACAGGGAACCGCGACCGCGAGATGCGCAACGAAGACAAGCTGATCGAAGCGCTCCGCCCGCAGGGCTTTCAGGTAATCTATTTCGAGCATCTCAAACCGCTTGAGCAAGTGGCGATCATGGCCAATGCCGAAGTGATGATGTCGTATCACGGCGCGGGCTTTGCGAATATGATGTTCGCCAGCCCCACCACGCATTGCATCGAGATCGGGAATCTTCAATCGGCCCTGCACCGTTGGGGCGATTTCATGCCGCACGCGTTGGTGTCAGGCTGCGCCTACCGTAACTTCTTTGCCGATTTCAACACCGACACACCTGAGATCGTGCCTGATATCCTGACCGAAGGTCTGGTGCCCGTGGCGCTGTCGCTGGACGGGGTCAGCCGCATCACGCGCTACGCGCAGCTTTTGGCAACGACCGAAGCACTTCCGATGAGCGATGCAGATCTGCTTTCTGCCACCAAGATGCTCAGCGATTTGAGTGATTGGAAAGCCCTTCGCGTGTTGCTGGAGCCCAACCAGCACCGCTTTGATCTTGGCTCTGAACTTTGGGTCGCTTGGGCGCAATGCTGCGAAGAGGCCGCGAATTTCGAGGGCGCTTTCGATGCGTTAACCCAAGTTTTCTCACGCGAACCCCAGAGCTTTTGGGTGCTTGAGCGAATGATCTGGCTGACAAAACGGCTTGACCGGACCGATATGGCGCCCGCCCTGATGCAGCAGCACAAAGCGCACTTCCCCGATCGCCACACCGCATTCCGCAGCAAGCTGCGCTGGTATCACGACGCAAAAAGTGCCTAGCCCGACGCGCGCAGCGACCGCAAAAACAACCCGATGCCGCCAACCAGCAGCACCAATATCACGATCAGATCAAACGCGCTTATGCGCGCAAATTGCAGCGTGATGTTTGAAATCACGCCAAAGATCATCGCCACCAGCGCGCCCCCGGCCAGCAGCCAACCGATCCAGTTGCGTGCATTGTAAAAGATCATGCCGACGCCGAACATGAACGGGATCAGCACCATCCCAGTTGTCACACCGATGCCACCGACCGAAAACGCCACCATGCCAATACCGAAGACCGGCTGCACAACGATGTTTTCCAGCAGCAGATAGCCGCCGCCGATCATCATCACGACGGCGATCAGAAATTGCCCTGTCCCGCCTTGCGTTCCGCCTGCACCCATAGCCCTTGCCTCCTGCACCTGTCCCGGTTTCGCGCCGGGTTCCGCCTATACCTGCCGCGTTACACCGGTGCGATCAAGCCCGCGCCGGTGGCACGGTTGGAATTGCCCGCCGAGCCGCCCCGGAGAAACGCGAACCGCACCTCCGGTGCCGCCATCATAACCCGCGCGGCCCCCTTGCCTTGCTCGCCCAGCCACAGACCCCATTGGTCAGCGCTCAGCGTAACGGGCATCCGGTGATGCATGGCCGACATCGCCGCATTGGCTGCGGTCGTGACAATCGCGCAGGTGACATGGCGCGCATCCCCCTGTTCCCAGACCTGCCACACTCCTGCAAACACCAAAGGCCCCGCCTTCGGCGCGATGTACCATGGCAGCCGGTTCCCATCGGCATCCTTCGTCCACTCGTAAAACCCCGTCGCCGGGATCAACCAGCGCCGCGCGCGGCACGCCTCCCGCAAGGCGGGTTTCTCTGCAATCGTCTCCGCCCGCGCGTTAATCAGCAACGGCCCATCGCTGGGCGTCTTGTACCAACTCGGAATGAACCCCCAACGCATCGACACCAGCTTGCGCCCCGCAACAACCACCGCCACAGGATCGGTCGGACAGACGTTGTGATCCGGCACCTCCGGCAGGTCATTGGCTGGACCAGCATCAAACATCTGAGCGATCTCATCGGTCGGGGTCGTGATGACAAATCTTCCGCACATAGCGCGTGTATACGCAGGGTGGCGACACGGTGAAACCTTGACCTCACGCGCGCACCAAGGCATCCCCACCTCATGCTGATTTACAAGATTTTCCGCCAGCCCGAATGGGCCGAACTTGAAGCCGACGGCACCACCAAAGGCGCCCCGATCGACGTGGCCGACGGCTATATCCATTTCTCCACCGCAGAACAGGCGCGCGAGACCGCCGCCAAGCATTTCGCAGGCGAAAGCGATCTGATCCTCGCCGCTCTTGAGGCCGACCTGCTCGAGCCGCTGAAATGGGAACCTTCTCGCGGTGGTGCGCTGTTCCCGCATCTCTACCGCGAATTGACCACAGACGATATCGCATGGACCGCGCCGCTGCCTTTGAAAGACGGCGCCCATATCTTCCCCGATCTCGTCCCATGAGCCTGCTCGAACAGATCGGCCTGCGCGCCCTGCGCCGCTTTGAACCCGAAGCCGCCCATGGCCTTGCGCTCAAAGCGCTCAACGCCGGGCTTGGCCCCAAAACCGGCCCCGTCACCAGCCCGCGCCTTGCCACGACATTGGCTGGTCTGAGCCTGCCTAATCCCATCGGCCTCGCCGCAGGGTTTGATAAAAACGCCGAAGCCCTCGCCCCCCTCAGCCGCGCCGGGTTTGGCTTTCTCGAAGTGGGTGCCGCGACGCCGCGCCCTCAACCTGGCAACCCCAAACCGCGCCTCTTTCGGCTGACCGAAGACGCTGCCGCGATCAACCGCTTCGGCTTTAACAATGACGGGATGCAGGCGATCTGTGACCGCCTGCGGGCCCGCCCAGACGGCACTACCATCGGCCTCAACCTTGGCGCTAACAAAGACAGCGCGGACCGCGCCGCTGATTTTGCCACCGTACTCAGCCACTGCGCGGCCCATGTCGATTTCGCAACTGTCAACGTCTCGTCGCCCAACACCGAAAAGCTGCGCGACCTGCAGGGCAAAGCCGCCCTTGCCGCTTTGCTTGCAGGCGTGATGGACGCGCGCGGCGACACCCCCTGCCCGGTCTTTCTCAAGATCGCCCCCGATCTGACCGAGGCTGAGCTGACCGAGATCGCAGAGGTCGCGACCGACGCCAAAATCGACGCGATCATCGCGACCAACACCACCCTGTCGCGCGACGGCTTGCGCAGCGCGCATCGGGACGAAAAAGGCGGTCTTTCCGGCGCGCCGCTTTTTGAGAAATCCACTCGCGTTCTGGCGCGCCTCGCCACGCTCACCGACCTGCCACTAATCGGCGTCGGCGGGGTCAGCTCGGCAAAGGATGCCTACACCAAGATCAAAGCCGGGGCGTCAGCCGTCCAACTTTACACCGCCATGGTCTATCACGGCATCAGCCTTGCCGGCGACATCGCCCGCGGACTGGATGATCTTCTGACCCGCGATGGATTTGCAAACATCACCGACGCCGTCGGCGCCGAAAAGGACCGTTGGACATGATAACGATCTGGCATAACCCGCGCTGCTCGAAGTCCCGTCAGGCTCTGGCCCTCCTCCAAGAGCGCAGTGAGGATATCACGATCCGCAAATACCTTGATGATGCGCCCTCGGTGACTGAACTGACCCTGACACGCGACACTCTTGGCCTGCGCGCGATCGAGATGATGCGGACCGGTGAGGCGCTGTTCAAAGAGCTTGAGATCAGCAAGACCGCACCGGATGACGCGTTGCTGAATATGATGGCGACCCATCCGATCCTGATTGAACGCCCGATTGTATTTGCCAATAGGCAGGCCGTGATCGCGCGCCCTCCGGAACGGGTGTTTGATATCCTCTGAACGACCCTCCAGCGGGGTGGATGACGAGTAAAGCGCGCGTTAACGTTAATGACACTGTTAGGTCATCTTTACCCTTGCGGCACGTCCTCACCAAAAACGCATTGATTGCGCACGCGCGTTAACCCTTTGTAAACACACGTTCCCCGCGGGGAACATTATGCGGCGGCGCGCTCTAACGCCGGATAGCGCAGGCCCAGCGTGATCCCACGCGCAATGAAGCTGATCAAAAGTGCGGCCCAAAGCCCGTGATTGCCGTAAGCCGGAACCAGCGTCAGCAACGCAACCACATAGATCAACGCTGACAGGATCATCATGTTGCGCATATCAGCGGTGCGCGTCGCCCCAATGAAAATACCGTCCAGCATCCAGGCCGCGACGCCCGCAAACGGCGCAAGCACCATATAGATCAGAAAGACGCGCGCCTCGGCACGGACATCGGGAGCCGTCGTCATCAGGTCGATGACCACGCCCCCAAAGATCGCAAAGCAAAGCCCAAGGCCGCAGCACACAACTGCACCCCAACCACCACTCAGCAAAGCGGCACGCCTGAGCCGGATGGCGTTTTTAGCGCCCATCGCGCCGCCGACCAACGCCTCTGCCGCGAAGGCGAACCCATCCATCGCGTAGGCGGTGATGTAGAGAAATTGCAGCAGGATCTGGTTGGCCGCGAGTTCGACATTGCCGAAATCCGAGCCGTAGAACAGGAACGACACAAAGATCGCCTGCAAGATCACGGAGCGGATCAGGATGTCGCTGTTCACCTTGGCCATGACGACCAAACGGGCGCGGTCAAAGACCATCGCGACCGTGCGCCATGCAGCCCCCTTGAATGCGTCGCGGCATAGCCACAGCCCAAGGCCCAGCGCTGTCCACTCCGCGATAAAGGTCGCGATGGCCACGCCTTCAACACCCCAGCCAAGACCAAGGACAAACCACAGATCAAGGCCGATGTTCAGCCCGTTCATCCAAAGCTGGATCACCAGCACCGCGCCGGTCCGTTCTTGCGCGACCAACCATCCGGTGATGCCGTAAAGCCCAATGGCCGCCGGGGCCGAGAAGATGCGTATCTGCATATAGTCCCGGGCCAATGTCTCGACTTCGGGGCTTGCCGGAGAGACAAGAAAGGCCCCTTGGAAAACCAGCACCTGACCAAAGATCAGCACGGCCCCCGCAGCAAATCCGATCAACAGCGCGCGCGATAGCAGCGCGGCGACTTCATCGTCTTCACCAGCACCGCGGGCCTGCGCGGCAAGGCCCGCCGTTCCCATACGCAGAAAACCGAAGATCCAGTACACGGCGGAAAGGATGATCGCGCCGATGCCAACGGCACCAATAGGAACCGGATCGCCAATCTGGCCGACAACGCCGGTATCAACCGCACCCAGGATCGGCACGGTCGCATTCGACAGTACGATGGGAGCAGCGATTTTCAGGACGCGCTGGTGGGTCAGTGGCCCTTTGACGTCAGCCGTCACTCCGCATCACGGGACGTTGTGGGCATCAGAAAATGACACGTGGCCTGCGCGAACAATCGGTCACGGTTGTCCTGCCACGCCTCGACCTGCACCGACGCATAGCGCCGTCCCGACCGTGTGACCTTCGCCCGCGCGTAAGCGTCACGCGGCAGACCAGGGCGCAGGTAGTCGACGGTGAAGTCGATGGTTTTGGGCAAGCGCGGAAGATCTCCGGCAACAAGGGCTTCGACGTCGATTGCACCGCTTTCGATGTCGTTCCAAAGCATCGCCCAACTGATCTCGATCACCGCAGTAACCTCCAGAAAGGCGGCGGTCGCACCGCCATGAAGCGCAGGCAAAAGCGGGTTGCCGATGAGCTTTTCATCATAGGTCATTGTCGCGGTCAGTTCGTCCCCGCGCCGCTGCACGCCGATGCCCATGAATTGAAAATACGGCACACCGCCAACCAGCGCGGCCAAGGCCGCATCACGCCGTTGCTTGATGACCTGAACGGGTTCGGGGACGGGACGGCTCATGTCAAACGCTCCACCGTGAAGGCGCCGGACGCGGTGGCGACGGGCTTGTCCATGTCATCGTCAAACGCGGTCGCGCGCACGAAAGCCACCGAACGGGTGATGTGATAACACTCAGCCCGCGCACGGATCGCCTGCCCCGGTGTCGCCCCGCGCATATAGTCAATGCGCAGGTCAATCGTAGCTGTCCCCGCGGGGGCGTCCGGATGGCTCATCACCGCAGCGCCACCGCAGGTGTCCATCAAAGCCGAAACAGCACCGCCATGGATCACACCGGTTTGCGGATCGCCGATCAGTGCAGGGTTATAGTCCATCACGATCTCGGCCAGACCATCGCCGATTTCCGTCAGCACCATGCCGAGGGCCTTTGAATGGGGGATCGCTTCGATGAACTGACGGGCGATTGTGGCTTTGTCGACCATGGGCGGCCTTTCAAGAGTAGCTGCCACCATATTCTGCCTCTGCCGCGCGGGATCAAGCCCAATTTCGGACCTGTGCCTGCGGGGGTTGTGCGTTTAAGCCCAGCCATTTAGCCTAATGCCTATGGAGGAGCTCATGTCAGACACCCGCATTTCATTCAAAGAGATGTGCGCAAAGTTCGACGTGACGCCGCGCACCCTACGCTATTATGAATACATCGAGTTGCTGCAACCGGAGCGCGAAGGCCGGTCCCGGTTCTATGGCCCACGCGAGTGCGCGCGGATGACGTTGATTCTCCGCGGACGGCGCTTTGGGTTCTCGCTTGAGGATATCCGGCAGTGGCTGATGATCTACGAGCATGAGGGCAATGAGGCGCAGATGCGCGCCTGGATCGAACTTGCGGATGGCCAACTGGACGAACTGGCCGATCAACGGCGGCAGTTGGACGAAACAATCGCCGAACTGGAACGGCTCCGCGATGAGGTCAAAACCCAGCTGACATAGGCAGCAGTGTGGCCGTCGGGCGGTCATACCTCGCTTACTCTACGACACCACAAAGAAACCGTTTTGAGTCGGATCGCCTGATTTCCTTAATCCAAAGCGCTTTGATCAGGGATTTATTATTTCGCTTAACCCTGCGGAAACTTGCCTAACCTTTCGTTAGCGAAAAAGTGACGTAGCGTTCCGCTTACGTCAACGTCAACTAAACTTGTAAGTTCAGTATCAACACCTGACATCCGCTCCATCACGAGCCACCGGAGTGTAGATATGACCGACCAGATTATGACGATCCGCCAGATGTGCGACGCGTATAACGTCACGCCTCGGACGCTGCGGTTCTACGAGGCAAAGGAGCTGTTGTTCCCGATCCGCGAAGGCCAGAAGCGCCTGTTCACCCGCCGCGACCGCGCGCGCCTCAAGTTGATCCTGCGCGGCAAGCGCTTCGGGTTCAGCCTTGAGGAAATCCGTCAGCTGCTTGACCTTTATGACCGCGGCGACCGCCAGCTGACACAACTGACACATGCCCATGATATCGGGCAGCAACGTCTTGCCGATATGGAAAGCCAGCGCGCCGAATTGGATGAGGCCATCGCTGACCTGAAAGAACAACTGACCTGGGGGGCCGACATGATTGCGCAACTCCAGCAGAAAGCCGCCAGTTAAGACACGTCTTAAAAGGGAGTAAGACATGCCGCATTACACCGCCCCAACCAAAGACATGCAGTTTCTATTGCATGACGTTTTGAAGATTTCGGACGCCGATATCCCCGGATATGACGAGCTTGAGCCGGATTTCACCAGCGCCGTTCTGGAAGAAGCCGGCAAGCTGTCGGTGGAGGTTCTGGCGCCGCTGAACCCCGTCGGCGACGAGCAGGGCTGCGTGCTGGAAAACGGTGTGGTGCGGACGCCTGAGGGCTTCAAAGCGGCTTATGACCAGATGCGTGAAGGTGGCTGGATGGGTCTGGATGCGGACCCCGAATATGGCGGCCAAGGCATGCCGTATCTGCTGCAATCGGCGGTGGGCGAGATGTTCGTATCGTCAAACATGGCGTTCAACATGTATCAGGGCCTGACGCATGGTGCCTATTCGGCGATCCATGCCCACGGCACGGACGCGCAAAAAGCGACCTATCTGCCCAAGATGATCGAAGGAGCATGGTCCGGCACGATGAACCTGACCGAACCGCACTGCGGCACCGATCTGGGTCTGATCC
>ERZ1740067.1032-NODE-1032-length-20283-cov-6.063822_pt1 | contig 20283 bp, 14 predicted proteins | sample MGYA00581736_ERZ1740067 | MGnify/ENA primary metagenome ERZ1740067 (study PRJEB43018, sample SAMN04849236) | marine metagenome | isolation source: floating plastic debris | place: Pacific Ocean | collected 2008-08-27 | study: EMG produced TPA metagenomics... | reverse complement strand
GGATCAAAGCTCCAGCCGCGTTCCTGTGCGGTGGGCTCGGCGTCATCATCGCCGCCATTGCGGTTCACGCGGGCGCTGGGCTGTGCGGTGATGGCCATAGGTCCGCCTTGCGACAAAACCTGCGGGCCCAGCCGCCGCGCTTCGGCTTCGGCAGGATCGCTGGTGCGCGATTGCACTGCCGGTCCGGTGCCAAAGCGGGCGCGTTGGGCCACGTGCACCAGTTCGTGGCCAAGGTCCTGCGCGCCCGCATCGGAGCCCAGAACCACCAGATTGCCAGTGGTCAGGGCGCGGGCATTGTAGGCGCGTGTTGCGTGATCCGCCGCTACGCCGCGCGCCACGCGCACTCCCGACAGGTCCGTGCCCAGCCGGTTTTCGGCGCGGGCGCGCGTGCCGCGGTCGAGCGGGGCGGACTGACCCTGCGGCGGTGTTGCAGTGCGCTCGCGCCCGCTCATATTGCGTGCCCGTTGTAACTTGGCGCGCGGCCTGCGCCGTTGGCACGGCGGGCCGGGGGTGCGGATGGCAGGCGGCCGCGTTTGATCATCTGCCGCTGTACGGCGGTGTCGAGCGTGTGCGCATCGATCTGCCCGTTGCCTGCCGCAGCGAGGAAGGCGGCCTCGAGCGCGGCTGCCCTGATGTCGCCGCCGGTCAGGGTCGTGTGCAGGCGCGCCAGCGCTTCGGGTTCGACATCCCCCGCCAGCGGGGCCGCATCGGGAAATGCCCCGGCCCAGAGCGCCGTGCGTGCTGGCAGGTCGGGTGCGGGAAACTCCACCATGACAAAGAGGCGCCGCAGAAAGGCCGCGTCGATGTTGCGGGCCAGGTTCGTGGCCAGGATCACCGGGCCGTCGTGGTCTTCAAGCCGCTGCAGCAGAAAGGCGGTTTCGATATTGGCATAGCGGTCGTGGCTGTCGCGCACCTCGCTGCGCTTGCCAAACAGCGCGTCGGCCTCGTCAAAGAACAGGATCGCATCGGCGGCCCCGGCGGTGCCGAACACACGGTCCAGGTTCTTTTCGGTCTCGCCCACATATTTGCTGACCAGACCGGCAAGGTTCACCTGCCACAGATCAAAGCCCAGCGTCTTGGCGATCACGGCGGCGGCCATGGTCTTGCCGGTGCCGGATATGCCGGCAAAAAGCGCGGTGAGTCCAAGCCCCTTGGCCGCCCCTTTGCCGGCAAAGCCCCAACTGGTGAACACGCGGTCACGCTGGGCGACGGCGTTGGTGAAATCCTCAAGCTGTGTGCGGGCTCCGGCGGGAAGTACCAGATCGTTCCAGTCGGGTTGCAGCGCCACGCGGTCGGCCACGCCGTCGAGGTCACCCCGGGCCTCGGCGCGGGCCGCGCGGGCGAGCGTTTCGGGACTTGCGACAGCGTTTTCGCTCAGGGCGGCGGCGCGCTGCGTGGCGCGGGCGATTGCGGCATGCGACAGCCGGAACCGCTCCGCCACATCGCGTCGCGCCTTTGCGGTCGTGGTGAGGCCCGCGGCATCCAAGCTGCGCTGCCATTCGGCGACACGGTCGGGTGCGGCGGCCGGGCGCGTCTGTGCGACCTGAGTGAGGCGCGGGGCAAGCATGGCGGGCCATCCCTTGGCGCGCTCTGACAGCAGCGCAGTGGGCACATCGGCGGGCAGACCGACAAGGGGCTGTGGGTCGGGCATGGACCCGGTATCGATGACGAGCGCCGCCCGTTCCAGCCGCGCAGTGAGCGCTGCGGCCGCCACGGCGTCGGGCTGACGCGCGGCCTGGGCATCGAGCCTGAGCGCGCCCAGACCGCTTCGGCCCGCCCAGTCGGCGGCACGTGCGGTGCGGCCCGTGCCCGCGCGTCCTTCGACAATGTGACCGCTGATGATTGGCGTATGTGCGTCGGACCCAGCGGTGGTGATGCGGGTCAGCCCGGCAACGGCCACGCCGGGAAGGGCCAGAAGGTGGTGCCGCAGCGGCTCGGCCAGCCGAAAGGCGCGCAGGGCCCAGGGCGGGGCCGGCGTGTCCGGCGCGCGGACCTCGACCAGCAGCCCGGCCTGCATCAGCCCGCCCTGCGCCAAGGGCAGGCCGGGCGAGAGGATGTCGGCCAGCCGTCGCTCGGTCATGATGTCGGGGGCGCGGATCAGGGTGCCCAGCAACAGCGCATAAGTCGGCCAGGGCGCGCCCGTGTTGCGGGTGGCCGTGTGGGCAATGGCAGGCGACAACTCCGGCGCGAGCGCCAGCATGACCACGGCACAGCCCAGTGGGCAGACGCCCAACGGTTGCAGCGCAGCGGCTACGGGCGCGATCAGGGTGGGCGTGATCGGCGGCCCGTCATCCTTTGATGGGCGCAGCAACAGCGCTTCGGCAGCGGCGAGGGCGCGGGTCAGATCATCCGTCATCGCATGCGCTCCACCATCGCGACCCGCCCATCGGGCAGCAGCACTTCGCGATCCGCCAGCCCGGACATGGCGAGCACGATGTCCAGCGGCGGACGGTTGAGTGTGATGCGCACCGGCTCCGTGCGGGCGTCAATCGTGCCGCCCGCGTTCAGCACGTTGGCGCGCAGGAAGGCGGCGCTGGCCTTGCCAAAACCGGGCAGGCGTTGCGCGAGGCTGTGCAACAGCGCGTCGCTCACAGCGTGACGCGTTTTCTGACTGCTTGGGGTGAGCGCGCGCCACAGGTCGGTTTGGGCATCCGCCCAGCGTTCAAGGTCGGCGCTGCGCAAATGCTTGGGCACGTCCAACAGCGTGCGCCACCCCGGATCGTCGATCAGGCGCAACGCGTTTGCACCCGCCAGCGTGTCCAGCAGGCAGAGCGCCAGCGCGTTATGCGCGTGCACGTTGCGTGCCGGGGGCGGGAGGGTCGCGTGCGCGAGCGTGGTGAAGGCGGGAAAGGCGAGGAAAATGGCATAGCCTGCGAATGGCGTGTCGATCGGGGTGGTCTCGGGTGCGATGCGCCCTGCGGATGCTTTCCCCTGTTCGGTCAAGGCGCGGGCGAGGTCATTCGGCACGTCCGGTGCGGTTGCGCCTCGTCTTGCCGGATTTTGGGGAGTGGCTTTGTGCGGCTGTGGCGTGCTGCTGCGCTGTGTTGCTGCGCTGGCCTGTTGTGCTAGTGTCTGCGCCGCGGGAAGCGCCGCTGCGGCGATCCATGCTTCACACCGCCGGAGCGTCGCCATCGTGCGCACGGATGCCGACATTGCTGCAGTGGCCGGCGGCAGTCCCGGTGTCTGCGTCAGCGCCTTGGCCAGTACCGCCCAGTCATCCGCCTGTGGTGCACCATCCGGCAGCGTGGCGGCCAGCGCCAGGATACGCTCCGCATCCGCTGCGTCCAGAACCGGCCAGAGACGCGTCAACGTGCCCTCCGGCACTGCCACAAGGCGGGACCACGCCGTTTCGGGCGCGCGGCTGAGAAAGGTTTGCAAGGCCTGACCGGGCGGCAAATGCTCCAACCCGCGAAACCGGCGGAACCGTCCATGATGCGCCACCCGCCCCGCCAAACGCGCCGCGAGCCAGTCCGCCAGCAAGGCGGCCTCATCGGCATAGGTTACAGCGCCGGCACCGTCGGACAATACCTGCGCCACGCCCGCCTCGACGGCCTGCGCGATGCGGTCGGCGATGGTCGCAGCGGTAACGTCGCCGTCCAGGTCGATGGCAAAGCGCAGGCGGGGAATGATCACGACGCGGGGGTCTTCGCGCGGGCAGAGCGGGCCGAGGTGCCGCGACAGGGCATCCGGTGCGGTGCGTGGCAACGCGTCCAGCGCCGCGCGGGCCTGACGTTCGGCGGCACCCTGCGGGGCGTTCAGTGTCACGGACATGCGTCGGACGCTCAGGCTCATGGCGCGAGTGCGGCCAATGCGGCCTCCAGCCGCGTCAGCCGTGCATCCTGTGCCGCCAGCGTGGCAGTCATCGCTGCCGCTGCATCTGCGCCCTGCACACCAACGGCCACCAGCGCGGTGGGGCCTGCGCTGTGTTCCCAGCACCGCCCGACGATTTGTGCCGCGCAATGCGGCGTGAGCGCGTCGACGCTGACGGCCCGGGCGCGCCCGTCATTGCGCCCCGAGGGCAGGATGAAGTCACCCGGGCGCGCCGCCCCGTCCAGCGCCACGCGGACCTGACCGACCATGGCAACCGTCTCTTCGCCCTCGGCGGTGTCGGGCAGGCGGGCATTGCCCACGACCACGGCGCGGTCAGTGGTGATCAGCAATGCCTCCGCCCCGGATGTGTCGAGCGACACGGTGCCGGATGTCACGCCGACCACGCGTCCGGGCCCGATGGCGTCCACGTCCGCGGCACGTGGCAGCCGCTCGGCAAAGTCGGCGCCGCCCGAAACCAGCCGCAGAAAGCTGCCCGCATCCGATGGATCGGCTGTTGCAGTGGCGCTGCGTTCAATGCGGCCAATCGCGCCCGTCTGGTCAAAGAACGTGACAAAGTTGTTGCTGGTATCCGCTGCCGACCCGGCCACGCGCAGGGCCAGCACATCGGCATTGTTGCCGGAGGTGTTTTCGATCAGGGCCACGTGGTTTTCCGTCTGCGCGGCACTGCCTGCCGACGTGCCGCGCACGTGCAGCGGCACCGACGGCGTGCCGCCCGACAGGTTCACGCCCATGCGGTTCTGGAACAGCGACAGCACGCCGTTGCCCTGGCTCGACAGGACGGTGCGGCCCGACGCGGCCTGGTATTCGATCGTGCTGCGCGTGGCCCCCGCTTCGGTAAAGTCGAGCCGTGCGTTCGGCCCGCCACCCGTGATGTCGAGGCGCAGCGCGGGGCTGACCGCGTCAATCTCAAGTTCCGCATTGGGGGTTTCGGTGCCGATGCCCACGCGCCCGGACGAAGTGATCGCCACCCGCGTGCTCGGCGTGGTGTTGCCGTGCACCAGCAGCGTGCCGCCATTGGGTTGCAGGCCCAGTTCGGCCGGCGCGCCACCGTCCTCGGCGCGGATGTGCTGCGGGTTGACCTTGAGCGCGCGGGAATTGCCGGTGGCACGGATGTCGAGGCGCGCATTCGGGGCCTCCGTGCCGATGCCCAGATCGCCTTGCGAATCCACCGTGACGCGCACCGCGTCATTGGTGCCCAGATGCAGCCGGTTGTTGCTGTGGGCATAGCGGATAAAGCCCGCGCGTGTTTCGGAGACGTTGGCATTGCCGTCGGCAAAGTGGATCGATCCGTCGGACCCGGTGTCGCCCAGCAGCGTCAGGCCGGGATCGCCGCTGACATTGCGGATCACCAGATCGTCGGCATCGGGGTGCAGGTTGCCCGGCGTGCCGGTGCGGATGCCCACGCTGCCATCGGAGCGGATCGTCACGGCGCGCGACAGGTCATCGCTGGCCGACAGGCGCAGGCGGCGGTTTTCGTCGTCCCAGCGGATCTGGCCGCGCACATCCCCCAGCGTGGGCGGGGTTGCGCCGGGGTTTAGTCGGCGGAACCCGATGCGGGCGCGCGCGTCCTCCTGCACGGCGAGGTCCACGTGCAGCGCGTTGGGGCGGGCGATCAGCGTGTGCGTGTCGTCAAGGTCATGGGGCAGGTCGGTGCCAAGGGCGGCAATGCCGTCGCTGCGCAGGATCAACCGTTCGGTCATGTCGCCGTAATCGGCGGCCCAGCCCACGGTCAGGCGGTCTGCTCCGTTTCCCGTTGCACCGATCACCGCTTGCAGGTCCTGTCCATTGAGCAGGTTGCTCAGCGGTGCAGCGCGGCGCAGATAAAGCGGTGCATCGCCCGCCTCCAACCCATTGGCGTCGCGCAACTCGAGCCGGGTGCCGAACAGGCGGACCTGCCCGGTGGCGCGCATGTCGCCCTCGACCCAGACAAGCTCGCGCCCCACCAGCCGGTCGGTGTCCTGTGTCGGGTCGTCCCGGTCCGGCACCGCTATCAGATCATCGGGTTGCAGCCAATCGGCGCGACACAGGCTTTCAGCGTCGTCACCGGGTTTGAACTGGGCATAGCGGTCGCGCAGGCGGATCACGCCTTGCGCGGCAAAGACGGATTCCGCGACCGCCCCGATCAGCCTCCGTCGCGTGCGGCTCAGGCGCAGCGCGTCGGCGCTGCGCGCAGCAAAGCTGCCGGGCGTGTTGCCGACGCCGGCGGTCCACTGTGCGGCCCCCAGAGGGATCAGCCACCGGGCCGTGTCGGCGGGAAAGACCTGATGCGGCAGCGATCCGTCGCACAGGATCGGCGCGTCATCATCCAGCCCCAGCCCGGCAATGCGCGCATCGGCGTGCAGCGTACCGGCCAGTGTCACACCGCTCTGCCGGTCGCGCACGTTGAACCGCTCGCCCACGGCCAGTTCCACATCTTCCAACACGCGGGCAAAGGCGTCCTGCGCGCCACAGGTCTCGAACCCGTCGCGCAGGCCGGAAAACGGTGTCGCGGCAAAGCCGAGCCAGACCGGGATCAGCGCTGTGGGTTCTGCGGAAAAGAGCGCAGGCGGCACTTGCAGCGGCGAACGCACCAGCCCGGCACGGCCATAGCCGTCGACGAACATGCCCGGCATCACGAACAGGTCCACGCCGCCGCCCTCGGATGGTGCTTCGACCAGATCGAGCCCTGTCACGATGCCCCAGGTCTGGCCGCCCAGACCCTGGGCGCGGATCAGGTCGCGCGCATAGCGCAGCAGGGCGTCAAGGTCGGCGGCCCCGAGAAATTGCCCTTCGAAGAATGCCGGGCGTTCGGTCTGGTCGTTCATCGCAAGTGCCCTCCTATTGGTCGTCCATTCGGGCGCGCAGCGCGGCCAGCTCCTTGGCCTGACTTTCGACCATGCTGCGCAATTCGCGCATTTCCGCGTCCGCGCCTTTGGGCGTGGCTTCGTAGCTGTCCGTTGGGCGAGACACGTTCAGGTCCGGCAGGCCCTCGAAGGCCGAGGCCGTGACGTCCGCCAGCACCCGCATGATCCCGCTTTGCGCGATGCGGTCGATGTTGGCCGCGTCATCCTCGCCCTCGCGCCCTTCGCCGATGTCAAAGCGGGGGCGGCGGGCCAGGACATCCAGCAGATCACGCTGCCGCAGCACGGGGCTGTCGCCGGAAACCCTGTTGCCGAGGCTCGTGGCAAAGGCGCGGGCCAGTGTGGGGTTGATCAGGCTGCGCGTGCCAAAGCTGGTCGACAGTGGATCGTCAAGCGTGGCGGCCCGGCGCGCATCCGCAGATGCGATCGTGTCGAAATCGGGCGGCTGAATGTCACCTTCGGGCTGCGGGACCGATCCGGGGGGCGTGTCGTCGCGCGGGGGCGGGATTTGCAGGCCCAGCAATTCGCAGCACAGCGCCTCCATCCCGTCGCGCAGGAACCGGCGCACCGGGGTCCAGCCCAGCCAGTAGCCCAGCGTGTTGTTGGTCACGACATGGCGGCGCAAAGGTGTCCAGTTGCAGACCTCGAGCACCGTGCAGTCGCTGCGCCGGACGGTGACGCGGGCAATGGGCACGCGCGGGTCGTCGGGGCAGGGGCAAGGCGGCAGCGCATTGGTGCAGATACAGTGCAAAAACGCCTCCAGCAGCGGGTTCAGCATCCGCAGAAACGATTGCAGGATCGCGTCGCGGAATTGTTCGAACGGCAGGTCGGGCGACGGGCAGCTGAAGGCGGCCAATTGGTCCAGCACCCTGCAATTGCCGCCGCCATTGCGCCCGAACCAGTCGATCAGACCGTTGCGGGCATCGCAGCACCAGCGGAACCAGATCTGCTGATTGTTGGGCGAAATGTCGTCAAATGATCCGGGCAGGCGGGGCAAATGCGCCTCGAGATCACGCAGACAGCAGGCCATGCGTTCGGCCATTTCACCGTCAAGACGGTCCAGAATGCCCGAGAATGCGCCGACAAACCCGTCGTCGTCGCCGCCGGGCCGACGGTCGTCATCCTCGTCGGGTGCGCGGAACACCTCCCAGCGGTAGCCCTCGCAAATCAGCGTCGGTTCGCAGGACGGTGCCGCATCGCGGCGCAGGCGGGGCAGCGTCGCCTGGGCGGCGGCAAAGCGTGGTGTGCTGCTGCCGCAACTGCACGACGCGCCACCCCCGCAGCGGCAGGATGATCCTCCCCCACAGCCACAGGACGCGCCGCCACCGCCGCAGCCGCAGGACGTGCCACTGCCGCCACCACAACCGCAGGTCTGGTTGCCGGTCATGGGCCGTTTGGGTGCGCCCTGGCTTTCCACGTAGCGCAGGGCGAGGATCCAGTCCTCTTCGACATCGTCGCAGAGGTCGCGGCGGCCATAGGGGCGGCAGTCGGGTCCATCCACCTCGCGGCAGGCGTTGATCAGGGCGCAGATGTCGACCTCATCCGGGGCGCAGACGATGATGTCCTCGCCGCAAGGCGAAATTGCGTAGCCGTCCGATACCCGCACCGTGTTGTCGCAAGGCGAGCAACTGGCCACGAGCCCGCAGACCACGCCTGTCCCCTCCAGATAGCGGCGCTGGAGCTTGTTCTTTTCGACGACATAGTCGGCAAGCCGCCCAAGATCCTCGTCTGTCAGCAACATGCCGGAGAAAAAGCGCGGGCGGCACAGGCATTCCAGCCCGCCGCAATCCGGGCAGGGCTGGCAGGCCGGGTCGGGCCCGTACCCCTTGGCCTTGGTCGCCGTGGTGGCAAACCTCAGGCCCGCGCCGCGGGTGGTCGAATGTGTCGTATCAGCCATCTGTCGATCTCCTTACGCGGGGGGTCAGCCGTCTTCTGTCAGGCGCACCCAACTGTCGAATGTGCCGCCTTCGATGCCGTCGCCTGTGCGCCGTTGCAGCACCGTGCCGTCGGGCAGGGTGAGTGGTGAAACGCCGGGCCAGAGATGGTCACCGTCAACAGCACGGCGCTGTTCATCGGGCACGTGGTCGCAATAAAGCCGGATGCGGATGCGCCCACCGGTGCCGCGCAGCGCCCGCGGAATGCCCGAAGGCAGCCACTGCACCGCGTCGCCAATGGCGCCGTCCACGTCCTGTCCGCCTTGCCCGATCATGCAGCGCTCGTTCAGCTGCAGCGGTCGGATCACCTCGGTCGGCCATACGCACCAGCAGGCGAGCCCTGCGTTGGTGGGTTGTTGTTCGACTTCCACCTGCAGGACCATATCGTCGATCTGATCAACGAAAACCGGCGCGTCAAAGGCGATGATTAGCCCGTTTTCCAGCACGCGCCCCAGCGGGGTTTCACCGCGGTGCGGCCAGTTGATGTCGCAGATATGGGTGAGCGTGTCGTCCAGTCCGCTGGGCCCGCGTGGGCCGCGTTGTCCCCGGGGGCCGGGTGGGCCTTCGGGACCGGGTGGTCCTTCGGGCCCGGGTGGGCCGTCGGCTCCGTCGGTGCCATCTGCACCGTCTGTGCCGTCCAGCCCGTCGGCGCCTGCAGGTCCCGGTGGCCCGGGCGGTCCGGGTGGACCCTGATCGCCCTGTCCCGCACCGCCCTGTTCCAGCAGGCAGCGCAGGGTCTGCGCCACAGCCTGTACACTCGGCAGTTGCACCCGGCCCAGGCGGTTGTTGAGCCGGGCAATGTCGTTGTCCAGATCGTCTGCCGGGTCGGGCGCGGGCACCGTCATGTCCTCGAACCGGAATCCGGGCCGCCAGTTTTCAATCGTGGTCAGCACAAGACAATCGGCGCTGACACAACCCGGGCACGCGCCGATCTCCAACAGGTCCGCGCAACCCGTGGCGGTGATGTCGAGCATTGCGACCCCGCCTCCGGCGTCATCGCCCGCCGGACCGGGATAAGGCACATAGAGCAGATCGGTGCCGGCGCTGAGCGTCAGGCGTGTGGCGTTCTCCCCCACCGGCACCGGGTCGGGCAGGCTGACCGCCTGACCGGCGGCGAGCGCAGCCAGCGGGACGGCCACGACAGATCGGTCGTCGCCGTCTGCCATCAGTATCGCCGCCATGCCGCCACCGGGCGCAACCACGGCCGCCACGGGGGTATGGGGCAAGGACACGCCGCCCATCACCGTGCCGCTGACCGGCTCATAAAGCTGCGCGCCGGGGCCCGCGCTGTCGAGCAACAGCAACCGGTCGGGTCCGGTCGATGAGACCAGCGCCCCACCGGAGAGCGTGAGCGCCGGAACGCCGGGCACCGGGCTTTCGGGCAGGCCCGCATCCGCCAGATCGACGGAAAAGACGCCAGCGCCGCCGGGTTCGAACAGGTAAAGCGTAGAGCCGGTTGTGCCGATGATCTCGCGTGCGGCACCCAAAGTGGCACTGGTGTCGGGCGTGCCGGGGTCGGCCACATCGGCGGGCCAGATGTCCAGCGCGCCCGTCGACGCCGCCAGCGCCAGAAGCCGTCCGTCCTCCAGCCGCTGCAAGGCCAGCGCTTCGCCGGTGTTGCCGGGGACCGCACCGTCGCGCTGCGCGCCTGCACCCAACCCCGCGCCTGCCGGGTCGAAAACATTGAGGCGCGCGGCATCGCCCGGTGCGGCGGGATCGGTCGTGGCAACGGTCAGGGTCGCGCCGTCCTGCGTCAGGGCAAGGCTGGTGATCTGCCCGCCCGCGGGGGCGCTGGCCAGCACGGCGTGGGTGGCCGCGTCGACCTCGTAGATCGTGCCTGCGTCGGTGTCTGTGGCGACATAGAGCCGCCCGCGCACCGGGTCGACCACCACATGGGCCGCGCGTGCGATGGCCAGCGTGTTCGACCAGTCCAGCCCCGGCTGTCCGGGCGGAAAGGTCGGAAAATCGGGGTCGATCACGACCTCGAGGTCATAGCTTTCCAGAATGCGGTTCGGCGCGCACTGCGTGTCATCGCAGCCGCATTCGTCAAACAGCACCGGCACCTCTTCGGTCGGGCATTCACGGTAGCACAGCCGCACCTGCACCGTGTGCGTGTCCCCGTCATCGTCGGCAATCAGCGCGGCAATGGCGGGGGCCTGGGTGAGGTCCACGGTCTCCGGTGCGGCCACCAGGATGTCGTTGCCGCAGCAGTCAATCGCGGTGCCGGGGTTGAGCACGACGAGGTGATCGCGGCAGGCGGGGTTGGGGTGTGCCGTCAGGTCAAGCCCGCAGACCACACCGGTGCCGTGCAGATGCTTGTGATGGTTTCTGATCTTGTCGCGGAAATAGGTCTGTTCGTCCGTGAAATCGCGTTCGACCAGCAGCTTGCCCGTGAAGTAATTATTGCGCGTGTAGGCGCGGGGTTCGCAGGTGTCGCACGCGGCGGGATGGGGCGTGTGGCGGTTCATCATGGCACCTCTCTGAGATCGGGCGAAGACGGGGCAGTCAGGTGGCTGTCGCGGCCCAGCCGGGGCGGTAATCCGGGGTGGCCCGCAGCCCCCGACAGGACGGAGGCGCGGCCCAGCTGCCCCTGGCCCAGGCGGACCGCGTGGCTGTGCGCGGCGGGCCAGCAGCCGACCACGCTGTCAAAGCCGAGCGCGGCCTGTATTCCGATGCGCATTCGGGGATGTACGGGCACAAGCGTGGCCTCGACATGGGCAGGCACCTGGGCCCGCAGCATTCGCTTCAGGCGCGCGCGGTCCGGGGGGTGGGCGACCGCATGGGCGGGAACAAACAGGCTGAGCCGATGCGCTGACCGGTGGAACGGTTCGCGCAGCGGATCGCGCGCAGTGTCAAGCTGCGTGGCATCGAGCCGGGCGTTGCCATCCAGCTGGCTGCCGCGGATCAATCCGGCCCCCCACAGGCGCGCCGCATCGCCCAGGCGGCCGTGGCCCAGATGGAGCCAGCGGCGCAAGCGCCAATGTTCCAGCACGAGCGTGGGCAGCGGTGGCGGCTTGCCGTGCGGTGTGCACGCTGGCGCGCAGGGCGCGGGTGGGAAGGGGTCCTGGCCCAGACGGTCCCAGCCGAGCCACAGCAGCAGCGCACCGCGCAACCCCGCCACTGTGCCCTTGCAGGACAACAGTCGGCTGGCACCCTGCAGCAGCCGGCGGCGGCGCGCGTCGGGCAATGTGCGGTCCAGCGCCATGCCGATCCATCCCGCCAGCCAGCCCAGCATGTCACGGTCCGGCGTGGCGGGCGTCGACCTCGGGTCGTAAAGGTGCGCCTGATCGTCGATCTGCCCTTCGATGTCGCGCAGACCGCGATCGAACACGCCCAACAGACGGTCTGTAAAATCCGCCGATACCGGATCGGCGCCGAAGGCCGCCGGCAGGTAGCGCCGCAGCGTGATGCGCGGATATTCGATGTGGATGCGCCTGATCTCGGGTGTGACATGGCCGTCGCCCTGAAGGCTCAGCCTGAGCCACATCAACTGGCCCGGTTGCGACTGGATCAGCGCTTCGCCGCCCTTTCCCAGTGGCACGGACGTCCAGGCCGAGGCCGGCAGCTCTGCGAGCATCGCATCTGTCAGCCGCGCCTCTGCCGTCGTGGTCTCCGCCCGAATGGCGGTGCCGGGCGGGCAGGCGCCGTCCAGCACAACACGGTGCCAGACACAGCCCGCAATCGCACTGTCGAGCGGGCCAAGCACGGACGATGCTTGCGTGACATAGCGCGGCAGGGCGGGGGGCGGCGCGCTGCGGCGCGCGCCATCAGCGTCGATCCAGATCGGCGTGTCGCTATCGCAGAGCGGGCCGATGTCAACCGACCCGTCCGGTGCGACGGGCAAGGGCGCATACGGCAACAGGTGGCGCAGATCGTCCACAGTGGCGAGGGTAGCGACGATGCGGCCTGTCGTGTCGCGCAGGTCCACATCCGTGCGCCCGGGCACCACTGCCACGATCTGCCCGCACGCGCTGCGCACAAGGCGGCTGACCGTGCCCCAACCGGTCTGCGCGTCCTCATGCCCGCCCCAGGCGAGGAAGCGGTGCAGCGCACCGTTCGCGGCATCTGCGACCAGCAGCGCGTCACCGTCGGTCAGGGCCGCCGTCGGGCTCCAGTCCTCTGCGGGCTGCCATATTGCGCGCAGGCTCAACGCGCGCGGGTCCAGCACGAGAACCCGGCCCGGCGGGCCTGCGTCTATGACGTATAGCCGGTCGCGATGGGCCACCAGCGCGCGCGGATCGATCAGCCCCAGCCCGCCGCAGGGTGCGTCCACCATCTGGCATCGGCACGGGTCGAGCCAGCGCAGCACACGGCGCGTCCGGTCGATAACCCACAGTGTGCCAAAGGCATCCAGCGCCATATGTCCGGGCAGCGCCAGCCCTCCGAGCGCGCCCGAGGGTTCACCCGGCACGCGTCCCCCCGCCGGATCGGGCGGCAGGCGCAGCAGGCCGCAGGTGTCGGGCGTGATCGTGGGCTGTCCGACGACAGGTGCGTCGACCATTTGCCAGCCCTGCCGCCCGCCGAGGATCATCCAGAGCGGATCATGCGGTGGCTTTGGCGGGGGCGTCAGGAAGGCAGCGATGCTCATGTCAGCACCTCCTCATCCTGCCGCAAGGTGACAGACAGGCTGTCGAGGGCGACAAGCGCGCCGTCGGGGATCACGGCATCGCGGCACTCGGCAATTTCGACCCCGTCAACGGTCAGTGCCAGTACATCCAGCCGGGTAACGCCGTCCACCAGCGCACGGCGGTAGAGGTCCACATAACGGATAGGCGCGCCAAAGGGCCAGCCACGGCCATCGTCGCCGCCGGTGAGCGGGTGCAGGTAGGCGGTCACCGCGTCCTCCAGCGCCAGCGTGGCGGTGGCGCTGTTGGCTTCGGGCGAGATGACGGCGGCAATCTCAAGCGAAACGGTGGCGTATGTCGGGCCGGTGACATAGAGCTCTGTCGTGGCAAGGCGACGCGTGTCGAGATGCGCGCAGACGGTCTGGACCAGTGCCGCAGAAGGGGCCGGGCGCGCGCCCTCGGTATCGGGCACGATCACAACCGTCACGGTGCCGGGCACGGTCAGCCCTGGAAAGCCGGGATGATGCAGTGGCAGGGCGCGGGCGCGGGCGATGGGCCCGGCCTGTTTTGCCAGAGCCTCGAAATCCTCGGCCGTGACCGCGCGGTCGCGCGCGCTCAGCATGATGCGGGCGCGGTCGGCGGCGGCCTCCAGCGTTTCCTCATCGGTGCCGCCATCGGCGGCGACCGGGTTCGTGACCCCCGCCGCGTCGATACCGGTCACGGTGCGCAACAGGGTCGACAGCTGTCCCGCCGCCACGTTCCCGCGCGCTTTGCCACCAAAGCGATAGGTTTCGGCCACCACGTTGGAGGCGGGCAGCGCCAGATTGGCCAGCGGCACGGCACCGCGCGTGCCATCGCCCATGCGCACCTCGCCGGTGCTGCGGTTGAGGGTGAAATGGCGGTCATCGGGGCCGGAGCCGAAGAAATCGGGAACCTCGTGCCAGGGCTCGGGCGTACCCGTCTCGTTGATGGTGAGCTGCAATGTGCCGTCGAGGATTGGAGTGTTGGTGAGCCGCAGGGTCTGCCCCGGCGTGCCGTCAATGCCGCCCAGCACCTCGCGCCGCACGGTCTGGGCGTTGCTGGCGGGCACGGCGTTCATGCGGATGCCGGCCAGTTCGGGTGCGCGTTCGTAAGCGGCCCGGTCCAGCCGCGCGCGCAGCCAGCTGCGCGGCGCAGCGGTGGCGGCACCGATTTGCGCGGGCACGATGCGGCCCGCCTCGGGCGTCCGAACCCTGACAATGCCCGCCCGCGTCATCGCCAGCGTATCGTCACCCAGCACGGTGAGCGGCAGCCATTCGGTCCCGGCCCAGTATTCCCAGACCACCGTGGCCGGGGCCGCCACAGGCACCGCGCCCCCGCCGCACAAGGCAGGTGGTGGCACGGGACGGTCCGAGGTGGGCCAGATCGCCAGCGACAATTCCACCGACGGCGCCAGCGCCACGCCCGGTCCAAAACCCAGCAACAAAGCGGAACCGGCGTTGGCCAGCGGGCCGAATGGCAGAAACCCGGTGGCCAGATCGCCATTGGCAGCGGTTGTGTCGGCATAGGCGTAGCCGTCAAAGGCCTGCACCGAGGTCAGTGGCGCGCGCAGGGCGGTCAGCAGCCGCTCCGTCTCGAAGACGATGGGGCCGTCCGCGTCGTCTTCGGCGGCGGCGACGGGCGTGCGTTCGGGCACGCTGAGCGACAGGCCGGCAAATGTGGGGCGCACGGGGAACGTGAGCACGGTACTGGCGGGGCGCGCGGGCGTCAGCTCAACCCCGATCAATTGCAGGAATTTCAGGTAGTTGAGCTCGGGCGTCCGACCCAGCCGATACAGCATCATCTCGCTCAGCCAGGCAAAGAGCTCAACGAGGGCAAAGCCCGCATCGCCCGGATTCGTGTCGGTCCATTCCGGGGCATAGCGGGCGATACGCGTGCGCGCCTCTTCCACCAGATCCTCGAACCGGCGGTCATCAAGCGCGGGGATGTGATCGGCCAGCGGCATGGCTCAGAACCCCTCCGTGACAAAGAACGGGTAGACGAGGTTGCCGATCGCATTGTTGGACCGGACCTTGTAGTCGACCTCGACCATGAGCGCCGCACCGTCAGTCGACAGATCGGCGCGCACATCCAGAACGGCGATGCGCGGCTCGAGCGTGGTGAGCGCGCGGCGCACCTGATCGACGATACGCGTGACGGTTGCGGCACTGCCGGGGGCAAAGAGTTGATCATGCGCCCCGCAGCCCAAACGCGGGCGCATGACGCGCTCGCCAAGGGCCGTGCTCAGGATCAGCCAGATCGATTGATCCACCTTGGTCTCCCCCTCGGCGACGGCCAGTTTGCCGCGCGCATCCACGGCCAGCGGAAAGGCGAGGCCTCGGCCCAGAAAGGCGCGGGGATCGGGGCGTTGTTGGCGGTCAGGCAGGCTCATAGCGGGATCGCCTCGGCAAGGCCCTCGATGGTCAGGGCGGTCTGTTCCAGGGTGTCGAGCGTGGTTTTCAGCGTCTCCAGATCGGTGTCGGAGGCGAGCTGAGGCAGCTCAATCGTGGGCGCGTCTGGCATCAGGTCAAAGAATGGTCCAGCGAGCGCCAGAATGGTGGCGATCGGATCAAAGGACTGCATGACACCGTCAGCACTGCACAGCGCGTTGTCGCGGGCGCATTCCAATTGCGCCAGCAAGGCGTCGTTGCCCTCCTGCTGCGCCGATGAAATCTCGAGCTCCAGCCCCGCCAGTACCTCGACAATGCTGCCAAGCGCTTGCGTCATGCAGCGGATCATCCGGGCAATCATCAAGAGCAAGTCTTTGACAAACTGGCCGAACGGGATCGCCGGAGACAGCACCATGTCCAGACAATCGGCCAGTTCCAATCCTGCGTCGGCAATCTCTGCCAAACCTCCGGGGATCGCAAACGCATTGCCGGTGCTCAGTTGCTTGAACACGTCAATGAGGGTGGACAGGAAGCCAAGCACCTTGAGCAAGCATTCCATCGACGCCATCATCGGTGCGATCTGTAGCGCCAGCGACGCGTTCATCGAACAATCCGTGGGAATGCCGAGCGCAGGGTTGGGAATGCCTTTGAAGCCTGACCCGATGGGTATGCGCAACTCGGGAATGTTCGGCTTGGGCAGACTGAAATCCACGCATTTCGGTGGCTCGAGCGCTGCGGTGACTGAGGCGGGCAGGGCGATATCGATATCAGGCATCTGTCAGGCTCCGGGTCACAGCGGGTTGGCGCCGGGCTGCACCACCCGGTCGTTGATGAGGACGGCAGCGCCCTTGAGTTGCAGGGTGCCCTTGGACACGATAGTGACGACGCCGTTGCCCATGACGATCATGTTGTCGTGCGCGTCCTGAATGATCAGCGCGCCCTTGGACCCGTTGGCCGGTGTGCTGTCGACCATGCGGATCGTGTGCCCGTTGCCCGAGCGGACCATGCATTGGCGGTGATCTTCGGAGGGGGCGGCTGACTGGCCGTTCCACATCGCCCCCAGCATCACCGGGTGGTTGAAATCCCCTTGCAGGAACCCGATCACCACCTCGTCGCCCACATGCGGCATGAAGAAGATCCCCCGGTCATCGCCGGCAAAGGGGGCGGCAACCGGAAACCAGTCCGTCTCGATCTCGTCATCGAGCCAGGGAAAGTTGGCGCGCACCCGGCCTTCGTTCTCCGGGTCCTCGTTGTCGGAGATCGTGCCGATCACCAGCCCTGGCATCGCCCCCGGTTTCATGACGCCACCTGCGGAAGCTGTTCACGGCGTGCCTCGAATTTGGTGAGATAGCCGCTGTCGTTGACGATGTGCTCGGTCTTCTTGACGAGGTAGTCGCCCGACAGGCGGCTGCCGATCTCGCCGATGCGGATGCGGGTGCCTGCGCGCAATTCGGGCAAGCCGACGGTGGTGCCGGTGGCCTCGATCACGCTGGCGGCCCGGTCGCGCAGCACCGCGCGGGCATAATCACGCGCCTCTTCGCGGGTAAATACGGGGCGGTCCACCACGATCTCTTCGCGCGGATCGCATTGCACGAATTCGTCCAGATCGGCGTTCAGGCGCTGCAATTCTGGGTCATTGAATTCGATCTTTTCCTCGATGGCGCGTTGGGCGCGGCGGTCCCAGCCGCGCACAGTCACCGATTTCACCTGATTGTGGCTGGTAATGGTCGGCATGAACTCGACCATGCTGCGCCCCCAGTCGAGTGCGTAGTTGACCGGCGCGCGGGCATTGCTGCCGGGGCCAAAGTAGAGCTGCCGCCGCTGCACGCCGGGCTGGCCGGGCTGCTGTTCGACGAGCTCGTAGCCGTGCCGCCGCGCGAGGTTGAGCAGAAAGTCGATGTCGTACTGGTTGGTCTGCGCGGTGTAGTCCAGCACCGGTTCGGCGTTGGCATCCACCGGGCCCACCACCAGCGGCAGGGGCAGGCGGGGCTGCCCATCCTCGCGCAGGCTGGCGAGGTTTTCGGCAATGGCCGAGGGGCGTTCACTGCGCCACGACCCGCTATGGCGCTTGCGCCGCAGCTGGTGCTGGACGTTCAGGCCCGTCACGGTCAGCGTCGGCGCCGCATTGGCCTGAAAATGCGGCTCCATCATGGTGAAATTGCCCTGCATCATCGTGATCAGGTTGCCCGCATAGCCCATGCGCAGCTCGACCACTTTTTCGCAGGGCTGGAACAGGCGGTGCAGGCCCTGATCCGCGTTGGCGGACGTTTCTGAGCCGATGAACTTGAACCGGTTTTCCGCTGGGTCCCAGTTGTTCACCACCAGCTCGAACCGGTCGATTTCCGTCAGCCCGTCGATGTACTTTACCTCGCGCACGTCGCGCAGCACGTTTTGCGGCAGGTTCTCGCCCTCGATCCGCACTTCGAAGCCCGGGGCGTAGAAGTCGCGGTTGGCGGGCACGCGGGCCTCGTCCAGAACGGGGCGGTAGACGGTCATGCGCCACCTCCGGTCTCGGTCATGGCGCGGGTCGGTATCGAGGGTACGGCAATCGGTTGGCCGACGCTCAGGCGGCGGGGATCGTCGATGCTGTTGTCGGACGCAACCAGCCGCCAGTCGTCGGGCGCGCCATAATAGCGCTGCGCCACCGACCACAGCTGATCACCGGCAGCCAGCACGTGCCCATGCGTTCGGTCGGGCGAGGACAGGATCAGCGCATCCAGCTGTTCGTCGAGCGGGGCGTATTCCTCGATGGTGAGGGTGATCCGCGCGCGCAGCGGCGTGCCACCGGTCGAAAACAGGGTGAAATTCTGGCGGATCTCGGTGACCACGCCCTTGAAGCTGTCGCGCGCCTGTCCGGCCAGTTCGCCCACCGTCTTGCTGCCGGGAAAGCCGGGGCCCCAATAGAATGTCACCGGTGGGGGCGCGTGCCCTTCGGGTTCGATCCGGATCAGCGAATAGAGCTTGTCGGTCTCCTCGACCACCGACGTCGCCTTGGCCCCCATGCCCTGATCGGAGGTGTCAAAGTAAAGCTCGAGCGACAGCACTTCGGTCTCGCCCCGCACAAACTGGCGCAGGGGCGCGGTGAGGCCGGGAATGCCGATATCGGCAAAGAGCGCGCGTTTTTCCAGCGTCATCTCGGTGGGGTTGAACTGCACCGGCAGCGGGTCGCTGTCGCCTGCCTGCCAGTGGGCCACCATATAGGCGCGTCCGGGTGGTGCGGTCTGGGTCATCTGCCGCCCCCGCCGCCAAGGCCCGCACCCGGGGCCGTCTGCCGCGCGATACCACCGCGACCATCATCATCGCCCTGCGTGGCCGCCGCGCGGCGGGCCTGCGCGGCCTGCATCCGTTCCAGCGCGTCGACCAAGGCAAGGCTGGCCGCGCGCACGGTGCAGTCCTGCGCCCCGCCACCGCGCTGGGTGACGCGGATTTCGCCGATGATTTCGTCGATCTCTACCTGCATGTTCGGGTTGTCCCCTCTGGTTCAGAAAATGGCATCGATGACGGCCCCCACGGCTGCGCCCAAAGCACCGCCCGCATCCTCGCGGCGGATCCCTTCGTGGGCGATTTCAAGGGTTTCGACGGCAACGGCGGAGCGGCCCGCATTCAGGCCCGGCCCCTCCCAACGGGCCGGAATGGCATTGCGAAACGACCAGACATGCACCGGCGCGCCGTCCGTGCTGAGCAGCGTGATGAGCCCGTCGCGCCGCTCGCCGCGCCCCTCGAGATAGCCGTTGAACCATGTCCAGAGGTCGCTGTCGTCCAGCGGGTCCCGCCGCCCCACGATGCCGCGTTTCAGCGTGATGTTCGACCAGCGCACCCGCGAGGGGAATTTCAGCGTCGCATCGTTCACACCGCCCGCGTCATAGCTTTCGACGGCCATCGTCATCTCGAGGCCGGTGACCTCGGAAAAGCCCGCATAACTGCGCGTGCCTGCCGTGGACAGCGCGACCCTCCCGGCGCCGGGGCCGGATTTGGACTTGGCTGCGGTCAGCGCCACGGAGAAGTTGAAGGCGGGTGCGGGGTCGCGGCGGGTACCAGTGGCCATCACACAGCCTCCAGCATCTGTTGCGGGTTTGCCCCGCTTTCGATCAGGTCGAACCCGTCTTGCCGGACGCCGAGGGTCAGCGTGATGAACTCCAGCGGCATGGCGGGTGCCACGCCAATGTCGACGATCAGCCGCCCCAGCGCCTGGGTGCGGGGCGGGTTGTTGACGTCGTCACAGCGCACGCGCCAGCTTTCGTCCGGGGTGTCCCCGGCCAGCGCGCCACCGCGGCGCAAAGCTTCGAGGAACACGCTGATCGAATGGCTCAGCAGGGCGCGGGTTTCGCCGGAGTTCGGCTCGAACGGCACCCAGTGCAGCGATACTTCGAGCGAGCGGCGCAACAGGATCATCAGCCGCCGCGTGGTGAGGTAGCGGAATCGCGCATCCGATCCCAGCGTGCGCGCGCCCATGAGGCGGGCAGGCCGGCCGTCGCGCGCAGTGATGACCGTGATGCCCTGCGCGTTGAGCAGGCCATGCTCGGCAGGGTGCAGCTGCGCGGTCGGCCCCTGTGCCCAGACCAGCGGCAGGTTTGCTGCTGCCCGGTGCGGGCCGGTGGCCAGATCAACTGCGGCCAGTTGCCCTGCTGCATGACCCGATGGGGGTATGTCGCGCGTGGATTTGGCCGCGCGCGGATCGGCGACAGTCAGCCAGGGTGTGAAAAGT
>ERZ1740067.1031-NODE-1031-length-20288-cov-9.000692_pt1 | contig 20288 bp, 11 predicted proteins | sample MGYA00581736_ERZ1740067 | MGnify/ENA primary metagenome ERZ1740067 (study PRJEB43018, sample SAMN04849236) | marine metagenome | isolation source: floating plastic debris | place: Pacific Ocean | collected 2008-08-27 | study: EMG produced TPA metagenomics... | reverse complement strand
GGAACGGTAATGACCGCTTCATCTGGAACAACGGCGACGGCAGTGACTTTATCAACGGTGGCGCAGGCTTTGATGTCACCCAAGTGAACGGTGCTGATGGTGCTGGCGATGAGTTTGACTTGCGCCAAAGTGGCAGGCAGGCCATTTTTAATCGGCTCAATCTGGGACAGTTCACCCTGACGAACAAAAAGATTGAACAGTTTGAAATCAATGGCCAAGGTGGTGATGACTCATTGACGGTAGGCGATCTCAGCCGCAGCGGCGTTGAAAAAGTTGTCTTCTCAGGCGGCGATGGTAATGATGTGTTAGACGCCAGAGAAAGTTCTACTGCCCTTGAGGCTTTTGGGGGTGACGGCGACGATTTGTTGCTGGGTGGCTCTGCCGAAGATACGTTCTTCGCGGGTGCTGGTGATGACATTGTTGTGGGCCAGCGGGGAGATGATACTGCCTACCTGGAAAACGGCGATGACCGCTTCGTTTGGAACAACGGCGACGGCAGTGACTTTATCAATGGTGGCGCAGGCTTTGATGTCACTCAGGTGAACGGCGCTGACGGTGCGGGCGATGAGTTTGACTTGCGCGCAGTTGACGGCCAGGCCATTTTTAATCGACTTAATTTGGGTCTGTTTACCTTAACCAACGAAGAGATTGAGCAGTTTGAAATCAATGGCCAGGGCGGTGATGACTCATTTACAGTGGGTGACCTCACTGGCAGCGAGGTTAAATCCGTTGTCTTCTCGGGTGGCGATGGCAATGATTTTCTGAATGGAAGCGGTACAGCTACACCGATTACTGCTGATGGGGGTGCGGGTGATGACATTCTTATCGGTGGCGACGGTGACGATATTCTCATTGGCGGCGGCGGTGCTGACTTGTTGATTGGCGGCGGCGGCAATAACGTCCTTATCGGCGGGAAAGGAGGGGATTTCTTTGGCTTTGATACCGGGGCTGCCTTTAATGCAGCAGATATTGGAACAAATGTGATCCAAGACTTTGAGAGCGCTGACAAAGTGGTGCTGGATAAGACGGTCTTTGCTGCGTTAACTAGCGAAATTGGCGGGGGACTATCTGCCAGCGAGTTCGCCGTTGTCAATAGCGTAGAAGAAGCCGCCTTGAGCGATGCTCTGATTGTTTACGGTGCTAGTACAGGGCAACTGTATTACAACGCGAACGGTGCAGGGGCAGGGTTTGGCAACGGTGCTCAGTTTGCCACCATCGAAGGCGCGCCCACGCTAGATGCTAATAGCTTTGTTATTCAGGCATAAGCTCACCTTGATCTATAGCCAGCGTACGGAGGTATCTCGTTATGGCAAGCCTGCGCCAACGAAATGGGCAACGTACGCTGGCTATCCAACCAGCATTCTATATCGAATCCTTTAACGTAACCCTTTGAGTTACGTAACAGAAAAAAAGAGAAAATAGAAACCCATCAAGAGAGACTGCGCCATCGCCCAAAATCCCACAAGCACGGCAAAACGAGTAAAGGAAGTCAGCGCTACCGCTGTGCCTCGTGTCGTCGCACGTTCATTGAAACCTTCAATACGCTTTACTACCGGCGTCAAATCACACCAAAACAAGTGGAAATGATTTTACAAGCTCATGCCGAAGGCAGCCGTTTGCGAGGCATTAGTCGAATCGGGAAACGGGCTTATGGCACGGTAGTAGACATTGTTCGTGTTGCTAGTTACAAGGCTCAGCTGGGACACAATGAAGAAGTCCAAGACGTAGAATGCGCTCAAATGACAGCTGATGAGATATGGTCGTTTGTGAAAAAAAGCAAAAACGATGTGGCCCAGAAGATTTAGCTGTTGGCGACTGCTGGTTAGGTGTGAGAGCCTTGGATTTGGCATGACATTGTCACCTATAGCTTCTGTCGAGTTGCTTAGGACACTATTATCGGCTGAAACCATTACATGGCACCAGGCAACTCGACTCGCAAAGTAAGAATGCATCCTTACTTTGCTATATCCCACGTTTTAGTGAGGCACAATCGGTTGGTTTGAGTGTGCTAAAGCGGCAGTTGAATGCAGAATTCGCTGCCTTGTCCCGGTTTGGACTGTACTGCGATGGTGCCACCATGAGTTTCAACGACGATTTTGTGTGCGATCGCCATGCCTAGCCCCGTCCCTTTGCCCACAGCTTTAGTGGTAAACAAATTCTCAAATATTCTAGATTTCACCGCTTCTGACATGCCCTTACCATTGTCAGATATGCGAACTTCAACAGCCGTCTGATCCGCTGCTACAGCCGTCTGAAGGGTGACTTTTTGAGGATGAGTGTTCAACTCCTCAAAAGTTGTTTGTAGCGCCATCTCATCAAACATATCAATCGCATTCGCCAAAATATTCATAAACACCTGATTGAGCTGACCTGAAAAGCACCCCAGCTTGGGCAAATCGCCGTAATCTTGTATTACCTCAATAGCTGGACGATGCTCACTGGCTTTGAATCGATACTTGAGAATCAGCAGCGTGCTGTCGAGACCTTCGTGAAGATTAGCACTGACTTTGTGCTCCATATCAGCACGAGAAAAAGTCCGCAGGCTAGTGCTAATAACCTTAATGCGATCAGTCGCCCCACGCATTGATTTCAATAATTTGGGGAAATCTTCTAGCAAAAAGTCGAGGTCTACATCTTCAGCACTCTCTTGAATTGCCTCAGTAGGTGGCTGTTGTTCCTGGTAGACTTGCAGGTACTCGAACAGATCTTGAGTATAGTCTTCGGCATTTTTGATGCTGCCATTCAAAAAGCCAATGGGATTGTTAATTTCGTGGGCAACGCCAGCAACCAGATTACCCAGTGCCGCCATCTTTTCACTCTGTACAGTTTGGAGTTGTGCTGTTTGGAGCTCTCCAAAAGCGGCCTCAAGCGCATTGTTCTTTTCAGTAATGAGCGCTTCGGCCTGTTCTTTTTCGATAATTTTTTGCTGTAAATTATGGAAAGCGCTTTGAAGCTGATGCGTCATTTTTATAAATGACGCGGCCAGCTGACCCAGTTCATCTTGACGATTGATATTGAGGCTGACATCAAAGTCACCGTCTGCCAATTTTTGACTGGCCATTGTGAGATAGCTCAGTGGAAAAGCAATTTGATTTCTTAAGACAAAGAACAGCAAACTCACTTCAACTAAAAGTGCAGCAAAACCGGCTATCAGAACAAACTGAATGGTATCAAAGGCCAGCTCTGATAAGAGTGATTCCGGATAAACCGTCACAAATAGCCAGTTTGGCCCAGTCAGCTCTGTCAGCGCCAAGAATTCACGATTTTCAGAATTCTTGATCACATTTTGCGATGGGCTCAGGCTCAATTGAAAAATTCTCTGGAGGTGCTCATCATTGAGGTCGTCGATATTGAGCTGTCCTTCGGCCTGTTGAAGTTGCTCAACGTATTTCGGGTGGGCAATTAATCTTCCATCTCGATCAAATATAATGTTGTAAGCGCCTGGCAAGTTATTGTTGACAGTTTGCTCGATTAAATTATTAAGCTCGATGTCGTGGCCAAAGCCACCGATAAAATGCTCTTTGATGTACAGCGGCACGACTGCTGACACCATCCAAACCTTCGTGACCGTATCAGAATAAACCCCTGTCCAAACCGGTTGCCGAGTTGGATTGTGTTGAGGGTCTGCCACATAGAAATATTCATCGTTAGAGGGCTTAAAGTCAGCCTTTGCTTCTAGCGCCAGCGGTGTGCCTTGCCAGTAAATGGTTGTCGTGTCTTTACCTGTATTCAAATAGGTATTAATAAATCGATTACTCCATGCCATGCCATGACTTGTAATCAAGCGTTGAGCAGTTAATAGCTGTCGCTTGAGCGACGGGGTAATTTCTGTCTTTTGCCCTACAAACGAGGTGGCTTTTCGAGTCGTGTCAAAATCTGAGAGCGATCGCCCATCGGGAAAATTACGAGTTGTTCCATCATTCCAATAAAAAAACTGCTGATCAAATCGGGCTGCGATCGCCTGATCTGCGACCTCTTGGTCAAGCGGCGAGTCTAGTTCTTGTAGAAAACGGTCTCGCAAAGACGTTAAATTATCTTCTGCCAGCTGAAACAGGGTACTTTCCCGCTGCCCGCGTTCTGTAATGTAGTGCTCCAACTGCTGACCCGTTTGGCTCTCCAGGTGGTGCATTACGTGAAAATAGCTCACAGTAGTTGATACCACTACTACCAATGCAACCCTTAGCGACATATTCAGCAGGGTTTTTACGGTGAGGGAGGTGCGATAAAGATCGATAGCCCGTATCCATAAGTTTTGCATAAGCTGATGATGCTCTTCAGCAGCGATTGGGCGCTAACTGGACGATCTTTGCCCACCCGAAGGCTCTTGTGTTTCTAGCTAAAAGTTCCCCGACGCTTAGAAGCTATAACAATTTTTCTCTATAGCTGGCAATGGCTGGGAACAGGGATCGAGCTATGGTTAAATTTGCAAAATTTTTATGAGCTACGCTGAGCTGATTGGGTTTCATCAAAGTCACTGTTGGCAAAACCTCTTCAGCTAGAATAGTTTGTTGTACTAACTCACGTTTGATTCTGCTTGCTTAACCAGATTTTTCCGTCACAACTCTAGCGCTCTTTCGATGCTACTTTTAGAAGAATTACAGTCTGGCCACAGCTCTGGCACTCGTATGACCATGAAGGACATTATACAATTATCTAATTGACGCTCTAGTTTTTTCGCTACCTGCTGATCGGGGACTAGCGTACAACACTTGTCAGCGAATTCTTTTACGCCTTTGCTGGCAAGCCCTGCTGCTTTTAGACGGACGCACGCAAAGGGACTGACTGCTACGCCACAAGCGAGATCGGTAAGGAATACTTCTGAGATTAAGAGGATTCCGCAATTCTTTTCGAGTTCGTTGAACATATATTCCAAATCCCCCTGATCTGGACACTCAGGCTCTGGGATAGGTTCGATCTTTGGTGGGGCTTTTGTACTAAAAATTGATATCTGAACCGTGCGGTCTTCAGCAGCTTCGACTTCGTCAATTTTCGGTGAGCCTGATTTTCTCAGGCGAACACGAGCACCTGCTTCACCTGTTCCAGTTACTTTACTTTTACCGATAGACATGCCTTCACTATCTAAAAAGAGTGTGGTACAAATAGCTCGCAATTTAGACAACAGCTTATTGTATTCATCATCTGCGGTTGTACTGGCATTGCCATTGACCCAGAGGAGCCAATCTTCTTTTTTGACGAGATCGATGATGCTGGGAGTTAGTATTTTCTCCTTTATTAATTTTTTGTGTTCAGGTTTGAGAAAGTTTTCCGAAATATCGAAATTTGAGATCTCCCAAATTTTTGCGGTAGTGTCATTTCGCAGCGTTCGAAATTCACCAGGACCATGTCGACTAGTACCTTCACACGAATTACTTTTCCCTTCCTCTTCGCCTTCTACAGCAACACGCTGAATAGTTGGGGGCGTCTGTCCTATCGATTGAATAGTTGTTTTTTGTTGCTGGATAGTATGAGTAAGTTCGTGAGCTACCAGCTTTTTCCCTGCTGCTGTGTGTGGTGAATATTGATTTCTACCAAAAACGACATGTTGCCCAACTGTAAAGGCACGGGCATTCATAGCCTGGGCCGATTTTTCGGCCTGACTATCTGTGTGGATTTTGACTTGGCTAAAGTCATGATGGAATCGCGATTCCATGAAAGTCCGAAGCTGATCAGGAAGTGGGTTCCCTTGACTTTGGATTAAGGGGTGCAGGTCTGTCTGCGTCTCAGAGGAACAGGTAGGATGTGACAGTGGTTTAGGTTGAAAGGCTTGCTCGACTGGCGTCTCTGTCGTGGTGACTGGCTGTCGTTGTCCCATCTCGGGCGTGCGCATGACTTGGTCGGCTATGCGGTCTGCTTCTTGCTCATAGCGATCGCTCACAGTCCCAACCTTTAGTTTTGGCTGAATTTTTGTCTTCTCATCACAGCTAGGACAGCCTCCTCCGCAAGCACAGCTCGATTTGCGGTGGACGGAAAGCATCGCCGGAGAGAACGATAGTGAGGGAGGCTTAACCTTAGAAAGTTGAGGCTCTTTCGGGGTACTTTTAGAGGCTGTAGTTCGCGCTTGTAACATTTCTGATTTCCCCTTATCGCTAAAAAGACATTCTTAAACAATTAATCACGCACTGTTACCGACCTTACTCAGGCAGCACAATTTCTACCCGCTGATTGAGCGAGACATCCGGATAGGTTGTGCTAATACCGTGAGCCGTTACCGTCAGCAAGTTTGCAGAAATGCCTGACTCAAGCAGCTGCGCTCTGATCACTTCTGCTCGTTTATTCGAGAGTGATAGCGCCTCTGCTCTCTCCCCGTCTTCTACGCTGGCATAGCCTCGTAGCGCAATTTGACTGTCACGGTTGGTTTTGAGGAATGTTTGGATACGCTGGATAGCCAGCTCTAGCAGGCGCTCGCCCGCAAACTGCCTATCTTGTCTAGGTGTCGTAGACCCAGTTTCAAACCAAATCACCGACCCTTCCAAAGGCATATTGGGCCGAGTAGGCGTATCGGGCTCATTACTACCGCCGATATTTACCTCAAATTTCTCTTCTCGACTAGCATTTTGTCGTAGTTCTGGCTGAGAAGAGTACAGCTGAGTCCCTTTTTCATTCACAACAGTTACATAGAGATCGGGGCCGCGTGGAGCACCATCTGCTTGGGTGGCTTCAAAGGCATAGAGAATTGAGAAAGTTCCGTTTTCAGTCGTTATCGCCTCGCCTAGTTTGTCGTCAAAGCGACGGTTGTTGTCGATGGCATTAACTCGAACACCTGCGATCGCCTCCCCTGTCACCGCATTCCTCACCTGCCCGCTAACCATCCAATCATCATCAGTCATCGGCGGTTCACCCCCAGTCGGCGGTGTCGTTGGCTGCCCCCCATCAATCGGGGTCAAAGTTTGTCGGTTGAGCCTAACTTCTAGAGTGATGCGGTCGCCACTTTTCAGCTGAGTGGCCGCCGGCCGCTGATAAATACTTTTCCCCTGAAGCGTGCGAATACTGAGGAAAACGCCCTCAGGCTCTGCTTTCGCCAGCTTTTGCAATACCTGAGGAGACAACGGCAAAGCGTAGTAACCCACACGAGTTGTCTCAGCCGTTCCTAAAAACGGCAAAAGCTGGCCCTGCCCATTACTGAGATAAACTACCAGCCGGGCCATCCCTCGATTGTTCTCATCTACCACACGCCCTTGTAAAAGCGCTGATTTTTCGTCAACCTCAGGCTGACGGATATCCACAATCTCTAGCTCTACCTCCAAATCCTTGATGGTCTTTGTATTGCGCTGCAACCGGCTCTTTGCCTGCTGAACGCGGACATGGCCTGACCCATACTTTTTCTGTAGCCGTTGCGCTTCGTTTTGCAGCAAGGAGCCCACCGCAAGCTGCGTGTCACGGGTTTGCTTTAGGCTGTCAATCTGAGCGGTTGAGCCTGCGGCCAAAGCCTTCAACAGCTCAGCATTGAGTGCCGTAAGATCGTTGTTATCGTTGGCGGTGGAAAACATCGCAAGGGGCCTCTGAAATTTTCGTACGGGTGAAAACAGAAATGTTAAATTTGCCTAGAGGTAATGTTTATTAGATGTAACGTGCTTAATCCTCAAAATCTTGAGTGTCATTAAAGAGAGGGCAGAATGTCTGATCGATAACCTGATTGCCTCGGGCGATGACGCCTCGGCCAGGTGCGGTGTTAAAAGCACCCATACAGTGACTGCCCTGATTCATGGGGGTGGTATTCATGAGTGTGCTGAAGGTTAGTAGAGATATTTGTCTGAAGGTGTTGGGCGATCGCAGCGGTTCTTTCAACCGATTATCACTTGCCCGTAGCGTGGCCGCTAACAGCGCCGTATTGATAACACCCCTAATATTATCGAAAGAAGCTCCCCTCGCGAGTGCTTCTGATTGGTTGCCATCAAAGCCCAGATCGTCGGCTGTCCAAATGAGCTGAGAAATCAGGCTTTGATTGTCTAGGCCTAGACGAGTTTGGTTGCTGTTGAAAAGGGTGTTGCCATTGGGCAGCCTGAAAAGAGATTCTCTTTGAAACTGGTTTTTCGGTTTGGCCGTGAAAGTTTCAGACGGATTGTTGGGGCTGCTGCCAATATCAGTATTGATGAAGCTGCCAGCCTGGTTGAGCCCGCCGATATTAAGCACTAGCACACTGCCTACATAGCGTTCTAAGGGGCTTGGCCCGGAGCGTTCACTGTTGAACTGATTGTTGAGGATGGCTGCAGGGCCAATGGCGAATAGGGTTAAGGCTCTGCCGACTGGCTGATCGACATTGTTATCTTGGATACGCGCGGCAGGGCGGCGCGTGACCTGAATTTCTTCTTCTTTACCCCCTTGGAGAAAGTTTACAATAGACATCGCAGAGGCAATGAGGGCAATGCCGCCACGGTTGCCCGCTGGAAGATCGTCAATAGGATCGGATGACAGCGGCGCATTGTCGGCAATGGTGTTGTGGGTGATTTCGACCTCTTCTCCAAAGCTGATCCAAATGCCACAGGTGGGCTTGGTATAGGTGACGCCGTTTTTCTCGATGCGATTGCAGTGAATGGAAACATCCGCGCAAAGTGCGAGGGAAATGCCGCCCAGTCCTCTGATGCTGACCAACTCTCTGAGTACCCTATCGAGTTGGTTTTGAAAGCATTCAAAAATATGGTTTTCGGTGATATTGAGGCCAACAATGGGGTTGCCATAGACTCGTAATATTTGCAGGTAGTTCGAGAGCTGTCCTGAAAGCTGTTGGCTACCTGTGGGCATTTCTTCCGGCGTAATAACCGGCAAGCCAATCCCCGACAGCCCCATGTTAGAAATACTGTTATGGCTAATTGAAATATCGTAGAGAAAGGCCAGTACTTCGCTGATATCAAGCGTTGAGCGGGTCAAGTCAATCTCGTAGAGGATACCAAATTCTCGCCTATCTACGGCTGTAACGGTCTCAACCTTGTAGCCCGGTGACAGCGTAGAAACCTCATATATTCCAGGAACAGCTGGCGTGAATGTACTGCCAGAAGGTTCACTAACAGCCGTAAGCTGACTGCCATCGCTATGCTCAAACTGGATATTAATATTGGCAATCGGGTTGTCGTCAAGCCGGACAACAGCATCAATAAAACTGCCTTCTAGGGTAATCGTTGGCACCGTGCCTGAATCGTCGGGGTCCAAATCATCTAGAAAGTCGCTAAGAGAAGTTCCCAAAGCAATGCCATTGCCTGCACCACCATTAATGGTGTTGTGGGTAATGACAACTCGCTCTGAGCCACCTGCGAGTTGAATACCGCCTAGGGCCTTAAAGGGATCGCTAGGCAAAAAGCGTAGAAACACTCTCCATACTTTGGCAACGTAAGCGATAAAAAAGGGTTTATCGGTATAAACCTGTTCTAGCTGGGCGCAGGGGTCGAGTGGGTCTGGGGGGCCGTCGAAATCATCGGGGCGATCGCTCGGAGGCAAACTCAAGGAGGGAATGACGCCCAAATCGTTCTGTTCTATCTGGCTGTCGTCGGCTTGCAGATAAATGGCGACGCCTGCATCGGCTTTGTCAAGCATGCGGATGAGGTTGTGGTAAATAGTGATGCCGTTGCCACCCTGAGCGTAGATGGCTTGCTCGCAGGCGATGAAACGATTGTGGCGGATTGTAATATCTTTTAGGAGACTGTTTTCGGGCTCGTCGGTTCCACTGCCGGTTTCACTACTGCTTTCACTGCTGCGTAAGGCGATCGCACGTCCTCCCAGCGTCACCAAATCCATATGCTCTAGCACAATGCACTCACTATCGACCACCTGAAAAATCGGGGCCTCTCGGTTGCGAGGCAGCACCAATGTATTCTTGTCACAGCCTTTTATTTTAATATTGCGACGATTTTCAATTTGCGCATTGGTTTCATGAATCCCTGGCAACAGACAAATCTCACCGCCTGACGCTGGCAGGTGCCGAATGGCCTCTTCGATGACATCAAAATCACCTTGGGTAGAGCGGCCATCACCGACAGTGTAGGTACAGCACACCCGTTGATTGGTAAGCGGGTTGAACACATCTCGGCAGTCTTCTATCTCGCCCGCGTCGAAGGTAATGGAGCGCACATCGTTCCAATTTAAGACGGCTAACGGCACCCGGTGGTAGCGAATACCCGCAGGCGGCTGATCGTCGAGTAAAATTTCAGGATTGCCTACCTCGCCTGCTCGCACCGCAAAAGTCCAATAGTCTTTGGGGCGATAATTGGCAGCATTTACGGGGTCGAAGGCCAAACGGATTCCATTGATTAGCTCGATAGAATCGCTGTCGGCGGCAGGCACCAAAAACTCATCGATCTCTCGAATGCCATTCCACAGGCGAAAGAAAACAGGGCTTTCTGAACTGGGAATGGTGCCAAAGCGAGGTGAAGCTGAAAGGTCTAGCTCTTTGTCATTGTTAAGCGTGGCTTCGGTGCCATAAATGACGCGCCAGTGTCCGAGACCAGGCGTTGTCGGACTAAGCGGATCGTAGGCCAGCGCTTCTAAATAAAACTGGTCGAGCCCCGAGGTGCTAATGGCCGAAAAATTGGCGGTGATGGTGACTTTTTGGGTGAGTGAGTCAAACTGGCCACGACCCACAAGTCCCCCGTTAAACTGAGACCATTTGAAGCTAGCAGGACTGTCACTGTTAACCTGGGCAATTTCTACTCGGTAGAACAGATGTTCGAAACCGGTATAGCCACCCCCAGCGACCACCGGACAGTCACTGGCGATAACTTCTGTGGGCTGCAAGGAGACTGTGAGCTTTCCTTGATTATCAATATCGTCTTTTAGCGCGTTGCGAATGGTGCGACAGTTTTCACCCGGCGATAATCGGTACAGCCTCAGCGCCATTGCCGTGTGCAGCCGCTCTGTTGTATCTAGGTCACCCAAAGCTGGTTCGATTAGCCGATCGGGCTGCTGAAAGCCGTTGATGGCCTCTCTCCAAACTTCGAGGATAACTGCATCGCGAACGCCATTATCCAAGGTATCTGCTTCTGCCGTTGGCGTTTGGATAGGGGGTTTTAGATAGGTAGCAATTCGCGTTATGGACGCATCGTCTTGGGAGCCGTCTTCTGGTAGTCCACTGCCCTGAAGATAAACCAGCAGACCATCGGCCCATCCCCGACCGGGCAGCAGTGTAAGGCGTATCTGTTCGGGGTTTTCTTGTACCTCGGCGGCTATGACTTTAAAAGCGTTGACATCGTCAGCCGGAATCGCTGCTACACCGGGGCCAATAATATCTTTCCCAGCGGTGTCTTGCCAGTGGGTCGTGATTTGGGTATCTGCCAATTCATCGCTATCGAGATGAACTCTACCCTGCTGTTCTAAAACGCCGCTGAAATTATCGTAAGGATCGAAATACCAGTTAGAAAAATCGCCTTTCATATAAGTTTTCTCCTATTTTATTTTTAAGCTATTTTGCTTTCGATTCTTCTGTTGAAAGTCAGGTACTCATGTCACCAGAATGGGCAAAGGTGGGATGCCTACAGGCATAAACTCGCGGTAGCGAATGAGAAGGTTTCTCCATTTGTGGGCCTCTTGTAAAAAGCCAAAAGCGCCCATGGCATTGTCGCCGGGGCCGCGATCGCGAATCCGAAAATCAGCCGTATTCGCCAGCTGAGCGTAAGCACTCTGCCCAAAAAATTCACTGCGAAACCGCAGCCGTGCATCATTACCCGTGACGCAGCCATGGTTTTGTGGCAGGCGATCGCCCACACCCGAAAAGTAGCTGAATTTCAGACAGCCCTTCTGGTTGTTCTGTACCTCTAAATCATGTACCCAGATACCGCCTTTCCCACGAATTTCATCTACGCGCATTCGGCCAAAAACAGTTAAGCCCGACACCACGGTCAGCGGCCCCCAGCGAGCAGCGGGCAGCTCACCCAACCCGGCAACAGCAAAGCTTTCTTCCGGCGTTTCGCCAACACCCTTGCCTGCATCTAGAACAGATTCTGTCAGAAATAGCGTGTAGCGGGTATCGATAAGTAAGGGACCGCTAACGCTGCGGTTGAGATGAATTTCAGGCGTTTGTTTGAAGGCATTTTCGTCGTTGCCGCCAGCGATAAAGCCATAGAAATTTTCGAGGCGAAGGGCGGTTTGAATGGGGGTGCGATCGCCATTCAGCTGCTGAGAGCCACCGGGATCTAGCGTGCAATCTACTAGCTCCAAACTGTGCAGCGCTGCTCGCGCAATCAGGGGTTCACTCTCTGGAAAACTCTCACCACGGGTCAGATACAATCCTTCGAGCCTGACGGTCAGCCGTGACACAATGGCGTCTATTTCTTCCTGAGTTTCCTGGTCCGGATCAAAGATACGCGTAGGCCGAATTCTAAGCGGCTGGGTTAGCTGAACAATAGGGCGTTGACCGTCAGCGGCTCGGATGATGAGACTGCGGTTTATGAGCAAATTAGGACCGCCGGATTCTTCGAGAGGGCGAGCGATCACACTCAAATCCAGCGGGTGCAGCATGCTGTCTTGAATCTCGATAACTATGGGTGCCTCAGCTTCCTCAATGTCAGCCAGCGCATTTTGCAATCCGCTCGGATCATTGTGAAAGTTCACAGACTGCTGCGCGACTGCTTGCCCCTGCCACTCGTCTGGAATGGGCGATCGCGAGATAGGATGCGAGCCAACCGGCCCAACTGCGCCGTAGGTGTAAGTGACCAAAAGCCCTGTGCTTAGTGCCTCTGCTTCTTCCTCAGTTGCAACGCCCACGACCAGCCGCCCAGTACTAGCGTCAACAGCAACTTCATTGTTCTCTAAGGGCCTAGCAAGCCCTGCTTCCCACCCACAGAGATTCTCTCCGCGAATGGTCCACTGCAAATTAGCCGGAAGATCTAAACTGGGCCAAATTCTGTTTGTAAACGCCGGTTCGGGCAAATGCAATTGCAGTCCGGTTTCGCTAATATCGATGCGTTCGAGCAGGGTGAGTTCGGGATCAGCCAGCCGAGCAGGATCGTAGGTCTCAATGGAAACATACTGCTCGGGAGCACCTGCTGGAGAGGCTTCTGATAGCCGGGCCATAGGAATCGGGCCAGGCGTCTGATCTAGCTGGGAGACAACCGGCGGCATTACCGCTGGGTCGAAACGGCTGGTATTGAACAATTGCACAGGCTCCCCTAGGGGATGAATATCTGCACGAACAACAAAACTCGCCCCCGTACCTGCGCTGTTATCAATCACATCTCGAATAACAGGCGGTGAAACCGTGACGCGATAGGCCGCTAGCCGCCACAAAAAAATGGCTAGGTTAGGTAAGTTGTAGCGCACGCGATCCACCAGAGTCGAACGGCGCTGCTGTACTACTGGCTTGACATCGGCTGTATGTGTAAAGGGACTAAAAGGCGTGTTTAGCAGACTCAATAGGGCCGGATCTCGTACAGGAATCGTACCGCCTCGTACGGGCATAAACCTGTCTGTATTGTCATAGGGTGGGGCACCGCCTGCATCCGGACGCTGGTGGTTGAGGTGTTGATTCCACCGCATATTCTCTCGCAGTTCGATGCTATGAACGCCCCAACCGGTGAGATTATAGGTGAGTCGCTCAATTGCGCCAAGGGTGCCTTTGCGGCGGCGAAGTGAAATGGTATCGCTGACATCGGCCCGGAGGGTACGAGGGTCTCCTTTGAGGTGACTGGTGCCGAGTAGGTCGCCAATATAGGGGATAACCCATTCGTCACAGGTATCAATGAACAGATCGTGATAGAGCGATTCGATGTTGGCGTGGATCTCGCCAAAGACGGTCTCGACGCTAGCCAAGTAGTGTTGAAGCTGGCCAGGGGGCGATTGTTCAGAATCGCGCACATGATAAATCTGCGGCAGACGATCGTATAGGGGAACTCGTTTTTGTCGGGGGCTATTCATATTAGCAGTCCTCCTGAGGTGCACTCACCGATTGGAATTCAAAGTCTTGCGCACGGAGGGCCAGTATCTGAGAGGGGCCGCAAGAAACAGCAGATTTTAGGGCATTAGCAGGGAAGCGCCGCCGATTTGAACGCCCGAAAAAACGTCCTGAAAAATACTGTGGACAAAATGCTTCGACTTGGCTCCAAATCACGCCTTCCACATTCTGAACGGTGGCAACAACTCGGGTCGCATATTCGGGCTGGCCAAACTGGCGCTGAGACGCACTGAGTAATCCTGTGCCACTGCCCGGCGCAATGTTGTCTTCTTTCTCTTCCTCAGAGATCTCATGATTAGCTACGCCTAGCGCTGAGTAAATAGATTGGATTAATGCTTCTTCTCTGAATGTTGGGTCTAGGCTAGCGATGACTCGTAGGGAGCAATAGCGCACAGTGCCCTGTTTGACGAATATCGGAAAGCGCTGGGGTCCGCGACAGCGATTGTAACTATTCAGAATACTTTGAACGTCAGCGATCTCTTTTTCTCGTCCGTTTTCCATGAGGACGGTGATGACAACTGCCGGGACATTGTCTACTAACTGCCAAGAGGCTGATGCTTTCGAGACGCCTGCGATCGCCCGTGTCTCGGTCTCAAAATCTTGCAGGCTCACCAGTCGTCCCAGGCTTTGAATTTTGCCAGGCGCGGCAACTTTGGCATTGTCACCACTCTCTGGTTCAGCACCACCGGTTGCAATACCCGGCAGCCAAATCTTGTCTAAGGGCGTCAGCTTATCGATGGCCTGAACTTTAGTTTCTGGCTTAAGTGGACCGTAGGCACCTATGCCCGTTCGATATTTCGCCTTAATATTTTTGATGCCTGACGGCAGTCGTGCACCGGTTTTTCCATCGCCAAACTGTACCCAGCTTTCGCCATTGAGATCTTCCCTAACGATATAGATTTCTGCTTTCGATTCCTGATCAAAAAGAGAAGGTACACGAGTCCAAAGTCGATCGTTGATATAAATTTCTAGTTCGGGTATCTCGGGAGGTGTCTCGCTTTTATCGATAAAATAGGTAAGTGGGGCTTTGGGTAGCTTGAACGTTTGAAATATCTGACGACTATCACCATTGCCTAAGGTCGCTTCTTTCTCTCGTTTCCCTTGATTGGCTTCAACCAGATTGCCGTATGCGCTCACCATGGGGGCAAGTTCGTCGAAGTCTTCTTTCCGAAAAGGGGCTGTTTGATCTAGGGTGATTGGCCATAGCCATGGGTTGACGGTGTCTTTGCCCGATAGCGAAAAGTCGCTGGCGATGACCTGTACCACAAGGGTTTTACCATCTTCTCGGTGTAGAATCAGGCGTCTGTCTTTGAGGGCGATCGCTTCATCATAAGTCCCCCAGTAGTGCAGCGGCGCGTCATCTACTGGCCCATCTTCCCAGGTAGTTGGTGCCTGCAAGGTGATAGCTGAGCTAGTAGTTTCATGATACTGAACTTTGCGAAGGTCAATTTCTTGGTTGGCTTCTAGGCCGAAGGCTTCAGCAAACTCACAAACCACATCTGAGCTCAGGGTAATCATTGTGGTCGCACCGCTCAGATTTCCCCATTTAAGAGAATCTCCGACAATGCGCTTTATCTCTTGGGCGATCGCCGAAAGTCCCGTATTTGAGGGCGCTTGCACAATCAACGAATTACCCGCTGCCAAATCATCAACAGGCTGATCTAGCGGAATCTGTTTAGGCTGCAAGATTGAGTAGTATTTAGGCTGATTATTGTCGGTAATACAGCGCTTTCGATTGAAACGAGTGTTCTCTTGGGTCGCAACAGTTGTGTCTGATACGGTTTTGAGTTTGGTGAACTGGGCGGGCGCATTATGGCCAAAATGACGAAAGCTGCGACCCAACCGATAGGCCTGTACGTTAACGCCTCGATTGAAAGATAAATTACCTTTGAATTCAACAATTGTCCGATCAAGCACTTGCTCAACTTTAGAGACGACTAAAATTTCGGCGCTATTGCTGATGGTGATTAGGCGATCGCCCTTCTGCAAATCCAAAGCCTGAATACTCGCTACATCTCTAGCATCCGCCACAGCCGCAATTTCCAAGCGATTGCCCCCGGCCTTAATCGCTGAGCGAGAGCGACGCGGCCGGTAGAGTGAAAACTGAGAGAGGTGTGGGTGGGCGATCGCCTCCTCAATAGTCTGAAACTCAGCTGGCTTGGTCGCCCCTTCGACAGGTGCCTTTAGTTCAAAACCGGCCGGAATCACTACGGGCTCAGTGCCTTTTACCCCAAAGGTAAACGTGGCCTTGCCCCCTAATCCTGGCGACAGCCGGTAGCCCAACAACCGCACCAAATCACCAATACTCTCTTTCCACTGCGCCGTTCGTAAAAAAGCTTCATTGGCATACAGATTTTGATAAAAGGTGAGAATATCGCCCAAAATCGCGGCCCCTTCTAGCAGTGCGATTCCAGGATCATCGGCCTCACGATGCGTCCAGTCTTTGAGTACCTCATCACTGTCTATATGGCGTAGCAGCGCGGCTCGAATATCGCTGTAGCTGCCAATGCGATAGTCAATATGCGCTAGCCCTGGTCGATTGTTGAGCCGCTTCGGAAAGCGCAGCGGTTCTGTGCAATTATCTTTACCAGCATTATTGTGATTCATTGTCGCCCTCCTCGAATATCAAAGGCAATAAAGCCTGCCTCTAGCTGATCTGGATCGTTGCGTACCTGAATGATTTCGTTGGGCCGTAGGCTGGTTACTGCATCGGTCCCCGGTGTGGCCTCGTTCCATCGCTTGAGCGTAATCGAAATGACATGTTCAACCCCTTGTACGGACTGAATTCGGCCTAAGATTTGGCTTGCATGCAGGGCCTGGCCAAAGGTCCAGCGATCTGGGTAAAAAAACGCCATGCGGCCATCTGGGGTATAGCCTTCTGAAAACGCTTGTTCTAACAAAAAGCGAATATCTTCCGGCCAATAAAGCGGGTCTACGCACAGCACCACCTGAATATCTAGTGGGACAAATCTGGGTGGACGAATTTCTAGATCTTCTCCGATCAATCGAACAGTTTCTAAATGATTAGCAATCTTTTCTCTCGTTGTCGCAGAGAGCGTTGTCGTTCCCTGCGGATCAATCGCGATTTGCACCGTTCTCCAGCTGCCTGTCCAGGCGTATCGAGCTGCTGCCCGCGAGACTTCTGGCAGTTCTTCCGCGCGGTGGACGTAGTCTTGCAAGGTGACTGCTCGCAGCTGCCGGAAGCGATAGGCTTCTGGGGCGCGTCGGATAATTTCGGAGACCGGTTCTGGGGCTAGGCCGTCTACAACATCGAAGGGGTTCCAGCAGGCGGCGATTTCCGGATAGGCTTCAGGGTCAAAGTACTGAAGTTTACCCTGGCCAATGTTGCCAGCAGGCCCTTGCCCGACCTGATAGCGACAGATAACCTGAGCATTGTCAGGGAGCTTGCGGCCATTGACGCCATTGCCAAACCGTAGCAAACTGCGGCCTAGCTCGTCGGTTTCTACTATGAAGCGATCGCCGTTTTCCGCACTATCATCACTGTGAATAAGATCAATCACCTCGTCCCAGGTGTCGGCAATGCCGTCGTCAATGACAGTGATTTCTAGGGTCGATTTTGGCGGGATCTCGCCTCCTGGCGGTGTATTTTCATAGGCCAATGCAGTTACTGGCAGTCGGCAGAGAGTTCCCCAGCGGTCTGTGCGTTCATAGAAAAGCGTATTGCTCAAGGGAGCAAGGATGTCTTCGTCAGGATGCTCTTCGAAGCGACTTTCTACCAGGCGTCCTTGATACACGCTCACCAGATTGCCGTGGAAAAGAGAAACGTGTTCAATTTTGTCTTCTAAAAGACTTTCTGGAGAATCTTCTGGGCGGTCTATGGTGAAGCAGTAGCTGTATTTCAGGGCGTCTTCTGGCTGCCAGTGAATTTCGAGGTACCAGATGTCTGCGACGGGATCTCGTTTGGCGATCGCTGCCTCAGGCAACAGCCTCAATCGCTGTCGTTTGTTCGGATCTCGACCCGCTTGCCCGCCCGTCGCCGGGTTCAACTGTTCTTGAATCAACAGCGATGAGATTTCTCCAGATTGAATGAGGGCCTCTAGCTGCCGCACAGTCTCTTCATCTACAACCGCTGTATACGGTCCTTCACTCCCACCTGAAAGAATCAACAAATCGGCCTGGGTGCTGCCTGCTGCCAACCCAGGAATAGCATGATTCCAGGTGTAGAGACTCAGCTGATTGAGCAGGCTATTCATTGTTTGCTGTGAGGTTAGCGGCCTGCGGCTGATAAAAACAACAGCATCGGGATCGTCTGCGGTTTCAGCACCTGCCCAGGTGACTAATGGGCTAGGGCGATCAGGATTCACTAAATCTGGTTTGGGCACGTCCAGACGGGTGTCGGTTTGCAGTATCACTGCTAGCCAGGTACTGGCCTGGTTACCCTGATGAATGTGGTAGTCCATCAGGCGAGCATGGCGGGCTAAAGAAACGCGTTTGCGAGCAGTCGATAGGTAGGCCTCCTGCATCACCCGATCTTGGTAGTCACTTAGCTCATCGGCGGCAGCACTAAATAGGCTCAGCAGCACCTGGTCCAAATCGGCCTCGCTCGTTGGCTGCCAGCCGGTTACCCGCTGGCTCATCGCGGCCATCATCGTATGGCGAAAGCTGTCGTAGTCTTTGGCCAAGTAATCAATTGTTGGATCTTCTGCGGCTGCGGGTGCAGGCTCCCACTCGGGGGCACAGTTTGCCGTAAAGCACCCTGGCCGAAACTTAAAACAAAGCTGGCTAAAGAGCGGATCGATATTCTCTCTTTCTAGAGTTAAGGTGTAGGTAGAATAGTCACCAATGGGTGTCACCGTAAGAGCGAGAATGGTCGGTGCAGCTCCTGGTGAAATTGCGGTTACCTGTACCTCACCAGCGAGCGCTCCCCCACGCAAGCGGGCACCGCCCTCAATTGTAAAAATCTGTTTTGCCAGCGCTGGAGTAGCTGCAACATCCGACAAAATATCTGCCAGCGTTTGATCATTGTAAAAATGCACGAGCAGATGTGCTTCTGTCGGCGCACCGGGGGGTGTTAGCGCGACCAACACTCGCTCCATACCGTTGAAGCTGTCGAGGTTGTTGGCTCTCTCTTGTAGGGCCTCTGAGTTTTCAAGCAAGTATTGGGTTGCCATTACTAACCTCCCTGACGTTCAAAACGAATACGGCGCTGATCGGGCGATCCGGCTACCCGGTATTTCAGATCAACCGTGATGGTTTCACTGTTGCTTTCTACTACCAGCTCTTCGGGGGTGACTCGCTGTTTTAGCCAGCGAGAGAGGGCCTGAGTTAAGGTTGCTTTTGCCGTTGCCGCCGAAATCTCTCCAGCATTCTCGAACACTAGCCGACGCACACCCGCCCCGAATTCCGGCAAAAACAGCCGCTCTCCCGGATTAGTCAGAATCAGCTGAATTAGCTCGTCTCGCACGTGCTGCTCTAGCGCTTTGATCTGCGCGCTGCGCCCGTCAGCGGCGATGCGAAACGGAAAAGAGAGATGGGGTCCGTCAGGAAGGCTCATTGTGACTCTGCCTTGATTTGAGTATTTGCAACAATTGCGACACCCTGGGGGGCGTTTTCGGCATTGAGACACTGACCAATGCTGGTTTTTACCAGACCGGGAGTGCCGCGAATGTCTGTTTTTGTGGTTCCAGCACTCCATTCGACCCGAAGGCAGGGCGAAGGTTTGAGGCCCACCGTAAATGCGCAGCCTGCCACTGGGTGCACGTCGGTTTCTAGTAAAACGGGCGCACCGTCTACTAGCACGGCGCTATTGGCGGTGAATAAAGTGACCTGCCCTCCATGGGGGCATAGAACACTGCTGGCGGTTGTGAGATAAGAACCTGGCATTAGCGCACCTGGAAAGCTCTGTTGTTAATGTTGACGCCCTGGCCAGAGAGCACCACTGAGGTCGTGCCAATTTTGAGGGTGATGTCGCTGTCGGTCATGGTGAGTTCGGCTCCACCTGCATGGCGCAGCTGAATTTGGTTTTGGCTGTCGTCTAGCACGAGTTTGTGGCCGCCGCTGGTGACGAGTGCGCGGGTTTCAGGGCCCCCAGGGTCGGGCAGTTCGCCGCTGGCCCACCAGCAGCCGGTCCAAATAGGGCGTGCCATATCGCCGGCTTCGCACTCAATCCAAATGCCGTCGCCGGGTTCTGGTAAAAGCACGAGGCCATGCCCCTGTCCGGCAAATGGAACGACGGGCCAAGCCCAAGGAGAATCTTCTTCGCCGTAGAGTTCGGGGACCTGGGCGATAATGCGACCTACGCCTTCTGGATCTTCGACGTCTCGTACCAGGCCTCTATATTTTCCATAGTGGCGCGATCGCTGCTCTTCCGACAGCGCGACAACCCTCTGTTCATAGTCCGATGTCATCATCAAAAGATTCCTCCTAGCAAATCTGTTAACCCGCCACTTGCCCC